>WNGE01011779.1_pt1 | contig 13978 bp, 12 predicted proteins | sample 5400651 | NCBI WGS metagenome assembly WNGE01 (sample SAMN13153370, study PRJNA577476) | soil metagenome | isolation source: 60 cm soil or saprolite under grassland replicate 2 | place: USA:California | collected 2016-06-15 | reverse complement strand
AGGTTCTGCCCCATCTTGCGTATAAGCCATTCAACTGGGGAAAGATCGCACCAGAGCGAGGTCGGAGTGAAGTTGGCTCGATCCAATCGATAATAGAAGTATGCCCACGGACAGGAAAAAAGCGCCCGTTTGTTTTCGAACTTTCCCGCTGCTTCCATTTGCTTGGCAATCTTGTGCGGCGAGAGAAGATCATCGGCATCCAGCCATTGAATGAATTCGCCCTGGCTAAGGGCCAAAGCGCGATTTCTTGCTGTGGACGCACCCTGATTTTCCTGCGTGACAACCGCAACATCCTTTGATGCAAACTGTCGTGCTACTCGAAGCGTTTGATCCCGTGAACCGTCGTCAACGATGATGATCTCCTTCCTTGGCCATGTCTGAGCCAGCGCGGACCGGATGGTATCACCGATCCAGCGCTCGGCATTGTAAGCCGGGATTAGAATGGAAACAAGAGGAGTCATCACAGGTCACAGGTCAGAGGTCAGAGGTCAGAGGACGGAGGCCAGATGTCAGAGGACCGAGGGCGGATGTCACAGATCAGAAGCAAGAAGCCGTGAATAAACGGTCGTCGTAACGTCGGCGACTTTGTCCCACGAATATCGCTGATTTGCATACTCCTTGATTTGAGCCCGCCGGGTTTCAAGGTTATGGAATAGGTCGCTGTTGAAGTAATTGTGAATCTTCCGTGCTAGATCAGACGAATCTCGCGGCTTAAACACAAATCCGGTTTCACCTTCGATAATTTCTTCCTTCAAGCTGCCGACATCCGCAGCGATCGCCGGCAGGCCAAAGCTATATCCAAGGAAGAGCACTCCGCTTTGAAACACGCGCACATACGGCAGAATCAAGACATCGGCCGCTTTGAAATATAACTCGGTTTCCTCGTCCGGGACATATTCGATTTTCGCAATGACGCGATCCGCAGTGCCGCTGCTGGCGATGGCTCGTTGAATCTGGTACCAATAACTCTCCGGGCCCTTTGGTTTTCCGATAATCAGCAGGCGATAACTGCAGTCTCTCTTTAACAGTTCGTTAAAGGCAGCAATCAAATATTCGAGACCTTTGTAAGGCGCGATGTTCCCAAAAAACAGCAAGGTTTTGTCGTCCTTGTTGATACCTAACTGATGTTTCGCCTCTGCAGGTGAAAGGTCCGTGTTAGGTACCGTATTGTTAATCCCAAATGGGATAACGCTTACTTTGCTTTCGGCAATACGAAACTCGGACATCATCTCGATTTTCATACCATTGGTGTGAACGAAAATATGGTCGCTTAAGCGGTACTGAATTTTCAGGGAGATCCGATTGAGCCACGAGTCATTCTTGTCCCGTTTACCGGCATTCACGTTGTGGGCGGTGAAGACCACGCGTTTGCCCAGCAGTTTGTAGTAGAGCATCAACAGCGCGCAGTCGAAGAGCTGAAACTTGTTGTTCCATAGGATGTGGAAAAGTTTGGGCTTTGCCGCTGCCGCATAGCGAATCAACCTCGCGTAGTAGTTCGCAACTCTGATCGCCTTCCATACGGCGCTCGCTTCTGGCCGCTGATCTCCGCGCAGATTCAGAAAATTGATCCGACGATTGCTGAGCAACTCCGGTACTTTCAAATCATCGCTGCCAATAAAATCGACGTCTATTCCTACCGACGTCAGTGCGGCTGCCATCCCGAGCGCGTAAGGTTAGAGTTGAGAGTTGAGCGTTTATCCACCGTCGCCGAACTTGGGCGTGATAAGTCGTTCATAGTTGATAGGCCAACGCTGACGTCTGCCCTCTGATCTCTGCCTTCTGACCTCTGTTCTGAAAGCAGCATCATCGGGTAGTAACCACCTTCGCGGTTAACGGTGTGGCCTCGAGTTGACTCATCACGGCGTCGAAGACTTCATCGACTGGTATAGCCGTTGTTGCACGTTCGTCGTATCCGCGTTTGTAGAAGAATTCTTCAAGGAGTGGCGAAACCATTTTCTCTTGGATGCCATAATCATAGATTTCCCAAGGACTGGTGCAGGTAAAGAGCGACACGCAGGGTGTTCCTGTCCCGAGGGCGAAGTGCATGGGCAGACTATCGCCGCCAACCAAACACCGATGATTGCGGACATCGGCCAGGTGCTCAAGTAGCGACGACCTTTTCGGCAGAACGTTTACAGTTAACCCCTGATTTTCAAGGCTCTGTTTTAGCTGATCGTAATAGGCCCATTTCTTCATAGGCCAAACCGCACCGGCTTCGGCGGCGATGGCAACATCGCCTGATAGCTCGGTTTCAATCGCGCCGGGCATCACATACGGTTCACCTGAAAAAAGCAAGCCCAGGCCGGCAAAGATCAACTCTTGATATGTCTGCCGGTTGAGCAGTTTTAGTCGATCAGCCTTCTGCCGGCCATAGGAACTGATCAGACTAAGATCAAACCAGCACTTCGAATTGTCGGTATAACGCAAGCGCCCAGACGAGTCGGCGTAAGCGCCGAAGATCTCGGCGGGCCTGAGATTCTTCAGAAAAAGGGCAACCTCGAGAGTGTCTTCGAGGTTTATGGCCAGGTCGTAGGGAATATCTAAGGCTCGCGCGCGCGGTTCCCAGGAGAAATGACGCAGATTATCCGCTAGTCCGTCCAGAAATACAGCGTTCTTTGCGGCCGTGACCCATGTGATCGAACCGCTCAATCGTCGCAGGAGCGGCGTCGTCCGGACAACGTCTCCGGTAGCGCCAAGTTTGATGATCAGGGTGTTCATAGATGATACAAGCAGCTGTGTGGGTTCAGGCGCGGATAAATCAAATGGCTGCGACCGATACCGCCGCCTCTACACTTGCGCGATCAATCTCCGCCAGTCCAGCCGAGTATCGCCAACCGTCATAATTGCCGGGTTCTTTAGACCAGGTTTGCCGTAACGCAAGGGCTCGCCGTCGAGTGAGTAAGTTTCTCCGCCTGCGGCTTCAACAATGCACTGGGCGGCCGCAGTATCCCACTCCATGGTCGGCAAGTCGCGCAAATAAATATCTGCTTTTCCTTCTGCCACGAGGCAAAATTTCAATGAGCTTCCCATGGATTGAAGTTGGGGGTCCCCCAGGCGTGCCAGCATCGCACTCACCAAAGGCCCGGCGTGATCTTTGCTCGCCACCACTGCCATTCGCTCGGGGTCAGCTCGCCGAGTCGAAATAGGAGTCGCCATGTCGCTCCCGGTTTGACGCCAGGCTCCGGAGTTTCGTCCTCCGTGATAAGTGATGCCTAATGCTGGAGCATGAACAATACCCAGAACCGGTTGCCCGCTCTCAATGAGCGCAACGTTTACAGTGAATTGGTTCGTGCCCTTGATAAACTCTTTTGTCCCATCGAGTGGATCGACAAGCCAGCAGGATTTACATCCAATGAACGAGGCACAATGATCTTCGGCCGATTCTTCCGAAACAACATCGATTCCTGGCGTAATATCCCGCAGTGCTTGCAGCAAAAAGCAGTGTGATGCCCGGTCAGCAGCAGTTAGGGGCGAGTTATCCTGTTTGAACATCACGTCCATGTCGCCTTGGTAAAAGTACATAATCTTCTGCCCGGCCTCGCAGACTGCTTTACTCACCTGCTTGAGGAGATTGTCAGGACTTCGCAATAGAGCCGAAGCAGCTTGGGGTATAGGAGAACTCGCCATTATGCAAAACTACGACCAGATACATGCGACGCCTGGAGCTGCTGCCAGCGCAACCACAGCCTGACATCAAGCGCTGCGTGATAAGCCTCGTAAGCGAGCTTTTCCCAAACCGACAGCACAGCGCGATTTACTTCTTTTAAGATTCGCCAGCTCAGTTGGGTTTTTCCTCGGAGTTCGCGCATCTTATCCACCCAGCTTGACCTCCCCTCGAGAAGTTCGGCGTTGTTCGCACAACATCAGATCGAAAAGTGACTTCAAAATTCATAACCGTACCTTTTTAAGTCATGGGAATATATGTACCTCGCAGTGATGGCTGCAGAGGGGGAATAAAATGATCGATAATCATGGTTAGGCCTTTCATCCGTGCGATTTACTACCGGTATGTCCGCTTTCCATGGGATACTTGCCCTCCCGAACACATCCTTCAAATCCCGCTCCAGGTTTTCATACCGCAAAACTGCGTCCATACCGTGTGTATAGTTCTCAAACATCGATGGTCGGCCGAGGAGGAGTCTTCTTATAAGCCGCCTATACGAAATTCTGAAAAACCAAGAGTTAAAGGAGTGCCCCTGAGCGTATTTCATCCTTCGGGCATAATGCGGTGACCGGTTCACCCAGGATCCCGGATCACGCAACAGTGGTTGATATTTAATACGCTGCTTAAAATAAACTGAGACAAGGCTGTCAAAGGGATTGCGAACAGCCGTGATCTTGAGCAGTGACTGAGCTTCCTCTAGGGTAAGAAGCCTCTGCCGAATGAGCTCTGACAAGGTGCTGTGCTTTTTCTGGACTATAATGCGTCCACGAGAATCCAGAATGTCCTCGGCTGGCAAGAATTGTCCCCCGTAATGTTTGCAAAGGAGCTCGCCGATGGCAGTACACGCGGTTCTTGGAGTCATTATGAATAGAAGGTTGTAGTCTCGACAGATGATCGCCATTTCTGTTAAATGGACTTTCGCTTATGGTCCATGTGCGCTTGGTCGCCGTCCGGCTCAGTATATTAGCATTTCAAGAGAGATGAACAGACGAGTTCGATCGTGAGCGCCTTGTTGATCTCATTCAAATAATTGTGTGTCCCGGCGGTATGGCGCTTCACCATTTTGCTTAGTGCGTGATAGTCAAAATAGCGCGTATAGCCTGCCTGCGGATTCAATAAGGTCTCGCGGATGAAGTCCGCGAAATGCGTCGCAGTCCAGATACGATACCACTCATATTTGTGGCGGCCGCTAAGTAGCCGCTCGAGATGCCAAAATCCGAGTGAGCGCTCAATGCGAGTGAGCCAATGCGGCATTGCATAAAGGTAAATGTACTCGGCCTTGCTTAGAGTCCGCTGGAGTGGATAGAGAAGCGATGTCATAACCGGGCCAGTTACGCCGAGCTTCCCCAAATCTGTAGCGTGTCGGCTTAGTGCCGGGCCGTAATCCTTTATGTAACGCGCTTGCAATTCTGCCGCACTGCTCGGCGTATTTGGTGCCTGAAACAGCAGGTTAACTAGAGCATTGTCCATGTACGGCGTGCGCGTCGCCAGCTGAGATTGCTCAACAGCAAGCCTTCCCGACATGTACCATGGAATATTCTCTGCGACCGTCCTAGAGAGAGGATGGTTCAGCTGGTTCACTTCGTTCGGGGATGGAACGCCTTGGAGAAACGGCCTCAGCTCCGGAGCCACTGCGTGCATAGGGAACGACCAATAGGGAATAAGTTTTCTCCCCTTCACAATTTCGCTGCCGTACTTTCCGGTCAGTCGCACAGGCGCGATCTCGCGCGCGATCCGATTGAAGTAAAGATCGTGGGCTCCAAACGCATCATGGGTACCATCCGAGATATAGACGCTTTTCTCCGCCAAGGCTGCGAAATTTCTGAAGAAATCTCCATTAAGCTTGATTGCCTGATACGGTTGACTATAGGTGGCCGCGAGCTTGCGCGCGGTTGCGATGTCAAACGTTTCGCCCCACACTCCACCAAATGTATAACACGGAAACGAACGGTCGTGCACATGCAGGCTGGTCATAACAGCTCTCGTATCCAACCCTGCAGTCAGAGACAGTGCGACCTTCTTGATGTCTCCAGCGTATGTGGGAACAATCCGATTCATCGCCAAGGCAAACCTCTCGTAAAACTCATTAGGCGCCAGAGCGTCTTGCCGCTCCCACTCTTTGAAATCAAAGTAACGCCGCTTCTTGATGCTCTGATTATGGAACGACCACAGTGAACCACCCGGAAGCAGCGCGACGTCCTTAAAGAGCGATCTGTTTCCCAGGACACAGTTGCAGCGGAGAAACTGCGCTAAGCTCTCGGGGTCGATGGCTCGAAGTTCTGGTTTGATTCTGAGCAGCGATTTTGCTTCCGACCCAAAAAGAATGACGTCCTTTCCTTCGAAGATGTGAAGCCGGCTCATTCCATATCGATCATTAAACAGAATGATTCTTCTTCTTCGAAGGTCAGCAACGACGCCACAAAACCATCCGTTCAAGTGACGGACGAAATCCTCTCCGCTTTCCTCGTACAGTTCCAGCAGGTGATGAGCGTCCCACGGTTGGCCTGGTCTGGACGCACTAGTAGTGCCAGAAGACCCCTCGTCAGTTGGGTAGTTCTCGCCATGAAAGATCAACACAACGTCGTTGTTCCGACTAATCACAGGCAAGCAATCAGAAGGTATAGCTGGCCGGCACACCCAGCCTAAATAAAGTCCGAGTTCCCGGTTTATATATTGACCGGAGCGATAATCAGGCTCATGACGCATTGCGGCAATCATGCGCCCCAAATCCCGTTCCGCTTTCTCAGGAGACCGCTGGCAAATTATTCCCGTGATTCCAGGCATATATCGCGAACATTACCGATCGCTTGCACTATCGAGCGAGCTGCGCCTTGATTTTCAATTCGGAGCCATGTCGGCGCAGGAAGCCGAGCCGCAATGGGAATTTGTTGTGACGCTTCAACTCGAGCTTCCGCAAAAATCGAACCAGGGACCTTGGCATCCCTTCGATTGTAAACAAGCTGAACGAATTATACGTGCGAACTGCGAACCCAAGCGACTCCAGTTCATTTACGTACCAGTTGTAGGAGCGGTAGTACTCTATCTTTATCGTCATTCCAAGGAGCAGTTTTGCGCGCTTCGCGATCCATAAGGTCGCTAGATAAAGAGAAGAGATGTTTTTGACATGAAGAATAAGAATACCTCGATCGTTAAGAATTCTCCTAAATTCTGCAAGAGACTTGCGGACTTCTGTGTCAGTTAAATACTGGAGCACACTCATGCAGAGAACCTTATCGATTGAGCAATCGCGTAAGGGTAATCGTGTAACACTTCCTTGTACAACTTCCACGTTCTTAAGCTCATTTGAGTTGATCCGCCGCCGACACCGATCGACAGCGCCTTGAGAACAATCCATCCCGACGATGCGTTTAACCCTTGAGTGCAGCAAGAGAATGTTGCCACCGGTCCCGCAGCCGGCATCGAAGACCGTTTCATCCGGTTTTGGGTCGATGAAGCTAAGCAACTCCTGCTTTGAAAGCTTTTCGATTTCACTTCCTGGGCTCGGACCGTGATCAAAGTCAAAATCTGAAGCAGCACTTCGCGCTCTCTCTTCCCAAAATTGCTTCCAGTCGCTTGCCTTCTGCATCAGTGCTTTCTTTTGACGAATGTTACGCGTCTACGTGAATCATGTAGGCATTAGTGGAAAGAGCAAAGACTCAATCGGCCGATGCGATTTTATTCGCATAGCAGTCGTGCGTGCTGCTGCCTTTAAGCCACTCAGACACCTCTCCCGCAAAGTCCTATACTAATTCACTTCTCCCTGTCCTGACAATATTTTCTACCAGGGCTAGCGTCTTTCACTGCACTTTGGCGCAAAGACTTGGCGAAGATCGTCCGTTAAGTCGAAAAATCGGATGCGTGTCAGGGTCGTACTCCATTATTTTCATGGCCCGTTTTGTCAAAACCGTGATCAGCCGCTTTTCAACGGGTGGTATGACATCTTGCCACCGTACCGCCGCGCTCGGGTCGAAGGCTTTCTTCTGTCTTCCTGTTAGGCTCGACGGCTGATGCTCGTGGCACCCTGCCTCCGGATGGAGCAGATCATTGGTGAATTCCACGTCTATGAAATTGCATAGGTCCCGTAGCGTTCTCTCCGGCTCAGCTAATAAATCTTCATAGCGGAATAGTCTATAGTTGTTAAGATGTTGGAATCGGAGGTGGAGTCGGGAAGTCCGGACATATTGTGTAATAGCAAGCCAGACGCTAAGCTTTCTTATGAACCATGCAGTTCTGGGATGCTGCAGCACTTTAATCGCGGTCCCGGAAGGATCGTTTGTCTTGGACATAGCTAGTGCCCGAGGATCCCGTGTGATATGAATGATCCTGCAATCAGGAAACCAGTCGAGCAATTCCTGCATATGTCCTACATCGACAGGAAACTTAACACACGCTCGCTGGCAGCCACTGAAGCATGTAATCTCCTCGATAAAAATTCTCGCGATCGCTCCAAGGCTCCTGTCCGATTGCTTGATTCGACGAGAGATCTCTCTCTTCAGTTCAGGGTCATCAGCCACCGCAATGTTTTTGAATCTCCAAAAAGTGCTGTTCAGCCCTAGAAACTGCTTTTTGGCGAAACAGAGCTCGACCATGTTGTCAACGTTTTGATCGCTTCCCAGATCGCCGACCTGGGTTGTTAGAAAATACCGAAAATCTTTATGCCTCCAGTCACTCAGAAACCGAGGGTCAGTTAATCTCATCACACCCGGGCACATCGCGATGAGATTATGCCACAACGTGCTTCCGCTACGATGCGGCCCAACAATAAATATTGGAGGCTTCATTAAAGATTTACGCAACCTTTTGTGAATATCTCAAGGAATACCACTTGCTTCTCAGCGCCAGCAGCCAAACCATCATTCCCTCAGGAATCGCCCCTTTTAGGCCTTTATGGAGCCGCAGCCGTAAGGCAGCTGCGCCTTTCAGGGTTAGAGGCACAAAGTATTCCGGAACGCGAATTTTCTCGAAACCACTACGCTTCTGAAACGCGCCATGATCTCCCGTTCGCCACGTAGTATACGTGAGGAATGGGATATTACGCTCAGCACAGATTTGTACGGCTTTAGCGATCATGCCGTTCATCGCAGCTTTGTCGCGATGAGTCGTTTTATCCAGAATCATCGTGACCATGGCATACCTGTCAGCCAGTAGGAGCTTGATGAAGCCAATCAATTCGTTCTCAAAATAGGCACCAATGAATATTGCTTGTCCTGAATCTGCAGCCAAGCCTTCTTTAACACTTTCAAAGCTTCTTCCGTAATGCCAGAAACGTTTACCGCGCCGAACCGGGGATTGATTGAAGATTACCACGACGCCTCTTACGAAGTTATCGCTCAGCTCAACCTCCTCAATTTTTACGCCCATTTTGTCGGCTTTTCGAACCATGTTTCGAGTTTTGCCGCTAATTTGTTTCTCCCACCAATGGTCAAATCCCTTAACGGATATAGCTGCGACGTCTCGCCATTCTCTATAGTAGTCGTACTTAGCTTCTGATTCGGGGATCCGTTGCCAAAATCTTAGGAAATCTATTTTCGCTGGAGCCGCTTTAAGTTGTCGAATCACAGTATCTGGATTCTCGATGTCTTCTTGCCACTCGTTTTTGAGTGCAGCTGTTTTGATGAAGTGCCCTGAGATGATAAAAGCTTTGTTTTCAGCACGAACAGCATCGAGACGTATAGGCACGCCTCTCCAACGGATTGTTTCCTGATAAATCATTTCATTCATGTTGGGGATGGTGAGAAAGGCAGACTAGCAGAACCTGAACGCAAGCACTAGAGAACTGGTAACGAAATGCTGTTTGCAAGTGACAATCGCGAGTCAGCATCGGGTTGTCTCGATCGGATTCCGCGTAACCATTCCTCGAACATCACCAGACTAAACAAGAGCTTGTGGTTATCCTGTCGGCCTGAGCGATGAGTCTCAAGAAGTTTTCGCACCGGCTCAGGTTTAAGCAGCCCAAACATCAAAGAATTTTTATCTAGGAGCAATTCCGGAAGTTTGCCGCCGAGCGAGGAGCGAAACCAGTCGTCCACTACGTTGACGGCGAAACCGCGCTTCTTGCGCTTGAGAATACGTGACGGAAGGTAACTCTCACAGACGCGGCGGTGCAGCCACTTGCGACTACCGTTGCGGATCTTGAACTGGGAGCCGAGCCGTTGCACGTACTCCACTATGGTGCGATCGAGATACGGAACACGCACTTCAAGGCTATGGGCCATGGATAGTTTGTCCGCATACATGAGTAGTTCGTCCGGCAGCGACGACCGAATTTCAAGAAGTTGAAAACCACCCAGCTCATCCGTGTGGACCATTTGCGGAATTAGCCCGCGCCAGTAATCCACTAGCTCACGGCGCTGCCCGTTTGGCAGGAGATCGTCTTGGAAAAGTCCGTCTATAGTTGCGCCCGGAGTGAGCGAAAATACATCCTGATACCGCTTCAACCGGTCCTCTGTCCCCAGTGAAGCAACGCCCCGCTTCAACATTTCATTGCGCGGGAGGCCGTTCACGGCGAACCCGACAGCCGACCGCAGGCCTGTTGGCAGGCGGCGCCACCATTCGCCGTAATGAACGCCCACATGCCTCTTGTAGCCTCCAAATAGCTCATCCGGTCCCTGGCCGATAAGCGCTACCTTGACATCCTGTCGCGCTCGCTGGGCGACGAAGTACATCGGAACGATTGAAGACGCGGCAATCGGTTCTTCTAAACAGTCCACAATATTGGGCAGCGATTTCTCGAACTCCTCGCGATCAAGCTTCACAGTCACATGACGGGCACCCAAGACGGCAGCAGTTTCTGCAGCGTCGGCCAGCTCGTCGTCCTGGAAGCCTTCCCCGTAACCGATGGTGTATGCTGGCCATGGGCAGTTTCTGCAGCGTCGGCCAGCTCGTCGTCCTGGAAGCCTTCCCCGTAACCGATGGTGTATGCTGGCCATGGACCGCCCTTCTCATTCATCAGCGCCAGGAGCAGACCTGAATCAAGACCGCCGCTCAGAAGTATTCCCACCGGCACATCGCTAAGCAGGTGGCGTCGGACTGCATCGCGATATAACTGGAGTAATTCCTGTCGGGCTTCCTCCTCACCCTTAGGATCCAAAAATGGGATTCGCTTGTAGTTATACCACCGCTTCTCCCGGTATTCTCCGTTCTCGATGACCAGCATCGTTCCCGCCGCGAGTTTTCGGATGCCCTGAAAAATCGTCAATGGTGACGGCGTATAACGAAACCGAAGGAAGAGATTGAGCGCGACCGGATCGACGGCCGGCTTGGAATTTTCTGCCGCGAGAATCGACCGGATTTCCGACCCGAAGGTGAGTTGGCCCTTGTCGATCTTGTAATAGATCAGTTTGATGCCCATGGCATCGCGCGCCACGACCAAGCGTTTCTTGGTTACATCCCAGATTGCCAGTCCAAACATGCCATTGAGACGATTGAAGGCATCTGTGCCCCACTCTTTATAGCCGTGAATGATTACTTCCGTGTCGGAATTGGTTCTAAATTGATGGCCCTTATTTTGCAGTTCTGCTCGCAGTTCTCTGTAATTGTAAATCTCGCCATTGAAGATTATCCACACGGTTTCTTCAGCGTCCGACATCGGCTGATGGCCGCCGGCGAGGTCGATGATCGATAGTCGCCGAAATCCCAAGCCAACCGGCCCGGCGATGAAGAAGCCTTCATCATCAGGGCCGCGATGCGCGATCGAGCGCGCCATCCGTACGATCGTCTCGCGGTCGACTGGTTCGCGTCGCTCGAAGTTAAATTGGCCTGCAATGCCGCACATAGGTCAGAGGTCGGAGGTCAGATGGCAGAAGTCAGAGATCAGAAGTCGGTCTAAGGATGAATGAAGAAGGATCACTGATCATGCTTCCGAGCATTGCTCCGACTTCATGACACTTTTCAATGAAGAGCGCACGATCAACTTTCGACAAATAGCCGCAGTCATGGGAGAAGTCGAGCCAGGTTTCAGTCTCACCATTTTCGCCATCCGCGTCGGTCGGCTTACTTACAAAGTGAGCTTCGTACCTGCGTTTCGCCCATGCTTCTCGCAGATTCGTACAAACAGACCGGGAGGAGCGCCGGATTTGATCGATAAGTGAGTACTTTTCCTCCGCAGGAAAGCCTTTCTGATAAACAATAAGGTCTTTCGCTGACTTGATCTGCATTGTTATTTCTGGATGAATTCCACTATCTGATTTCCGGGAGCCGGCTTCTGATCGCTGACATCTGATCTCTGATCTCTCTGCGCTCGCTCATTTTTAGCTCCGTTCTGCAATTTCAACTGCTCCGCGATCCGACGACTGTCGTCTATCTTCGGTCCTCTGTCTTCTGTCATCCGCCCTCGGTCCTCCGGACGCGCTTCACGGAGATAAAAAGCGAGGCTCCTGAACATCTGCGCCTGCCCCCAGCGATGCATCGGAACATTGTCCCATCCTAGATGCAGCCGACGCGAGCGAAAGGAACCGTCGGACTTGATCCAGCCTTTCAGAATTCCTGCGACCACAGTTTCCAGCGTTGCTTCCAATTGCGGAAAACGGCCCCGTAGCAGCAGACACAAGTTGATACACTCGGCGCAATCGTAAAGTTCACGCTTGTAAACGGTCAGGCGCGGCGCTTTGGAGAAAGCTTTCGGAAGGCCGTCTGTGTCGAAGAGATTCTTCAGGTAGTAACTCACCCCCTTGCGCAATGCCTCGAGTGTTGCCGCATGGCCAGTGAGGGCATGGATCTTGGCCAGCGCTTTCATCACGAAACAGGTGTGATAGTGATCAACGAAATCACGCACGCCATCCACTGCATAGAACCAGGAACCGTCGGGATTCTGATTGTCGAGGACAAAGTTCAGATTTCGCTCCGCAGTCAGCCAATACTCTTCCCGAGAGAAGATTTGTGACGCGCTCGTTAGCAGAAAGGAGCGATAAGCTGCCGCATTGATGACTCCGCCTTTGTCAAAAGGTGTGTAGGAACAGCTGCTGGCGTTTTCCGAGACCGAAAAGTCCCTGATATCCCGGAACGCATGACGCGCGATGGACTGGATGATTTGCTTGTATTCATCAACCAAATCCAGAGGACCGAGGTCAGAGGTCAGAGGTCGGAAGTCGGAGAGTCGCCGGAGGAGCTGGTAGACTTGAAGAAACGCTTCGTAGCAGTACGGAGCAGTCGTGATCAGCGGTGTTTGTTCTTTAATCGTTCCGTTACGGGTGACCCAATCGTAGGGATAACCCCAGCAATATTCCCCAAATCCTGGGCACCGGCTCTTCTTCAGCTCGTCGAGAAAGTGGATGGCTCGCCGCAAATGAGCGTGATCGTTTGTCACTTGGAAAAGGAAAGCGAAACCCATTGCGTAGTGGGCATCGGCAATCGGAAATCTTGTGGGGCGATGGAAAAACCGCCGTGCAGAAGGGACGAAGGCCTCACAAAAAATCATTGGCGCGACCGCTGCCGTTCCCAGAAGCTTGTGCCGGTAGTATAGCGCCTTCGCAGCCTGCCCGGTTACTCCTGCGAAAAACGTCTGGTGATCACGCGACGTTTCCCCATAGCGGGCCAGCCATTCCGTGAACTTGATTAGAGCGCGAGAAACTTCGTCGGAGAGCTGCATATTCCCCGCCGTCCAATGTCTGTCTTCTGTCATCTGATCTCTGACCACCCGTCTTTGCTCAACTCGCTCTCCTGTCAGGAACGGGAGAAGGCGACCATTCGCGCTTTTGCCGGGGCGAGGTAATTATCCCGCGCCTCTGAGAGATAACGCCGAAGCATGGTCTTTGCACAATAGGCAAAGTTCTGAGGCACATTTCCAACATCTTCAGTCCCTTTGAAACGCAGTGTCACTAACGTGCTCTCACCCGGACTCAACCCGACTTTAAATTCCATGTAATCTCCAGCAGAATACCACGATACTGTGCGCGATCCAGCGCGAAGGCTTTCAATGTCTTTCGGCTCGTGTTCGCGCCGGCGAATAAAATAACTCTTCTCCCGGTCTGAGCGATTTTCGATCAGTAATTCGTTTCCGTACATCTCAATCTCCATCGCATCGGCCGAGACTTCCTTCTGCCGATAACTTCGCCTGACGACGTCGCCGAGGCGGCGCCAGGCAAGCGGAACTTTAAGGGCATTGAGCTGGTCGATGAATCCCGCAAGCCCTGCATATCCGTTGCTGCAGAAATCGTGATGAATCACCACGAGGCAGGGTTTCCCAAGGAGAAGATCAAAGGCGAAGTTCTCTACGCCTTGAGCTGGATAGCGCCGGGTGTAGATCGGAAAATCGCCATAGCTCATGACCGCAACGTCCCACACGTCAGAGATTTTGAGCTTGCGCTCCCGCGAAGC
>WNGE01012772.1_pt1 | contig 13981 bp, 17 predicted proteins | sample 5400651 | NCBI WGS metagenome assembly WNGE01 (sample SAMN13153370, study PRJNA577476) | soil metagenome | isolation source: 60 cm soil or saprolite under grassland replicate 2 | place: USA:California | collected 2016-06-15 | reverse complement strand
TCTGACCGCATCGCCGCCATTCTCGAACACGAACCTGTGCCGCTAACGAAAGTCCGTCGTGACGTGCCACTGGTACTTGAGCAAATCATGGGTCGCGCTCTCGCCAAAAATAAGAAAGAACGCTACGCAGCAGCGGCAGATTTGGCGGAAGATTTGCGCCGTTTGCGCGAAACGACGGGCGATAAACATTCGTCTCCGTTTGTGTTGCCCGCATGGAGAACGGCCGCGCCGCCCCGCGCTTACTTGTATGGCGCGTCCGTGTTGGCTGTCTTGCTCATAGCGGGAATTGGTTTCGGATATTACTTCTGGTCGGCGGGAAAAATATCTTCGGGCGCGGACGGCAAAAAATCAATTGCCGTTTTGCCGCTCAAGCCTATCAACACGGCGAGCCGCGATGAGATTTACGAGCTTGGGATCGCCGATTCGGTGATTCTGAAGATCAGCTCATCCCGAAATCTCATCGTGAGGCAGCTTCACGCGGTTCGCAATTATGTAGAACTGGACCGGGACCTCATTGAGATCGGAAAAGAGCAAAACGTCGATTTTGTACTCGCCTCGAATTATCAGATCGCGAACGGCAAGATCAAGGTGACATCGCAGCTTCTGGACGTGGCGACCGGCAAGGTTGAAGATACATTTACTGTTGAGAAAGATTCGGCAGACTTGTTTTCTGCACAGGACGCGATCGCGGGCGCTATCGGCAGCAAACTCATTGCAAGATTCGGGGGGGCTACCAACGGCTACGAACCAAAGCGTGGAACAATCAGCGAGGAAGCTTATCGGCTTTATTTACAGGGGATGTATTTGGTCGAGAAAGGAGATAAGGCCGGCACAAAACGTTCGATCGAGCTCTTCGATCAGGCAATTGATCTTGACCCGAATTTTGCTGCCGCCTGGGCCGGCAAAGGTTACGCCCATTGTGCATATTCCCATTTGGGCGATAATTCGCCGGCTGTTGAATACGAGATAGCCGGGCCCGCGATCGAACGTGCATTGGAGCTTGACAGCAACCTCCCCGAGGCGTATGCGGTTCTCGGCATCGTCAACACGGATTTCCGTTGGAACTTTGCGGAGGGCGAAAAGCACTTTCTCCGCGCGATCGAACTGAATCCTTCTTCAGATTATGCGTACCGCTGGTACGGGGGTCGGTTGATCCGCTACGGCCGCACCGAAGAAGCTGTCGCCGCGATGAAGACGGCGATCGATAATAATCCGACAAATATTTTTCATCACCGGATTTACGGTTGGGTTCTATACCTGGCCCGGCGCTATGACGAAGCGATAAAAGAACTGGAACGCGTGGTCGAAATGGACCCAAGTTCCCCGTCGACATACGACAACCTTTGGCTTGCATACCACGCGAAGGGCGACCACGCGAGGGCCTTCGAGTGGTTTATGAAATTCCACGAGCAGGCCCATACCAGCAGTGAACTGATAAACCGATTTAATTCAGACTATCAAAAATCTGGCTGGCAGGGAGTTTTGCAAACGCAGAGGGCGATCCTGAAAGCGAAGGAGCAAAAAGGGGCATTTTCGCCGCTTAACTATAGAATCGCCATGCTGTCGGCACTCGTTGGCGACAAAGATCAAGCTTTGGAATCCCTCAACGAGGCCTTTAATTACCGGTCGGCGAATATTACCTTTTTGAAGACCGACCCCGCCCTCGATTCTCTCCGCGGCGACCCGCGATTCCATGAATTGATGCAGCGCGCGGGATTCTAGGCGTTTTATTGCGAGATGGATCAGCCACAAAAATACGAATCCATTATGAGTCCACTAAGAGTCCAATAAGCGTTCCCGTGAGTCCTTCAAGTGCGGTGAAGTGCTATCCATGCCGCTAAGTTCCATTGAATTACAGTAGATTCCTTCTCTTTCACGGCGGCGACACGGGTTCGACTCCCGTACGGGACGCCAATCACTTCAATCACTTACGAGATCTTGCCACTTCGCCGCGCGTCCAAAAACGTCCATTAAGCTAAACTGCTGCCTTGCGAATGCCGGGCAGAAGCATTTCAACAACCTTGCTCTGCGCCTTGCGTTTCTCATCAGTCACGGCTTGAACGTAGGTGTCCATGGTGACTTTGAGATTCGCGTGACGCAGCAGTTCTTGAATGACTTTGGGATTCTCACCATTGGCATTCAGGAACGTTCCAAACGTATGACGGAAGGTGTGCCAGCCGATACGCTTCCGTAAGCCAATTTTGTCCGCTGCTCGCTTGATGTAAACGCGATATATAGACTTAGGCCAATACGGCTGCGTACCTTTCTTGGCAGGGCTTGCATACACCCAGTGGCTGGGACGGTTGTAAATCGTTTTCATCTTCCAGAGCCGAAGTGCTTTCGCCAATTCCGAGTTCATCGGAATTGGCTTTTGCGAAGCTTCGGTTTTTGGCGGCCCAATTCTCTGCTTCACAATCGAGCGCCGGATGTAAATGACACTCTTGAAATCCACATCCTCCCATTTGAGTCCCAACAACTCGCCAACTCGCAAACCACTTGCTCCGTCCAGAAAGACAGCCGTACGGAAAGGCTCTGGAATGGCATTCACTAGTTTGACGTGTTCATCGATTGTCAGAATCTCGGGAACCGATTGTCGTTTTGCGCTTTCAATCTTTTGAGAGAGCGTTGTGAAAGCAGGTATTATCCGTCAATGTTTTTGCCTAGAGATGGTGATGTAGTTATGTTTGATAATTGGCTTGTGATGCACGCCCGCGATGAGATTCACGGTGAAGTGCAACGTCACCACAGGCGCGTTTGGGTGGCAGTACCAAGACACGAACACCAAATCGCCTACCAATTAGGCATCCGCCCGATTCCGCTTGAAATGCCTGTGCGAATTAGAGAGGCCAATCGGATCTAAGATTACGGGCTAAGATGGGCGGCACGTGTTGATACGAAATCAGACGAAGTAATACCTGACGACCGCTATGCGCGTAAATACTGGTTCGTATCGTCTGGTAAGACTATGTAATGGCGCTTTCATCGGACTTAAAATCCGTTGTCCGAAAGGACGTGCGGGTTCGACACCCGCCCTCGGCACCACAACAGGATCAAACAGTTACGGGCACTCACTGGCCCATTAGCTAACAACTCACTTCTAGTTTGGTGTGCCTATGGTGTGCCAAACGTCAAAAGGAACGCACGTCGTAGTCGGTCGTTGCGAAAATCAAATCGATGGGAATCTTGACTACGGCAGAAAAGGAGAACATCAAGCAGGGCGTCCTCCAAAGCTATCCAAATGATTCTGAATCACAGCTTCGACTTGGTTGCGCGCTGAGAGCTGGCTTCGTGGTTATTTTGAAAGCTCTTGGTGAGCAATGGGTCGAGAAAAATGTTTCTCCGAAACCTGACTCCAATCAGTCAGGATTCATGAAACGAGGGTTATCACAAGAGCAGAGCGATTCGAGTACCAAGATCGCATCATAATGCTAGCTGAGTTTATCGAGAGCCTTTGGGACGTCCCGAATTTCCAACAGGGTAAGCTAAGGGATTTGCAAACGAAATCACTTGAGGAGACATTCTTTGAGTTGCAAATCGCCAGGAGTCTGCTTGTCCGAGGACTACTTATCGATTTCGTTATCCCCAGTGGGATAAGAGGTAAGGATTATGATTTGAATGCGGCAATTGAGAACCAGCCAATTGCGATCGAAATCAAGTGTAAACCCGGAGATCAGGCTTTCGACGACAATAAGTTAATAGATCCTCTCAAACATGCGGCAAGACGCCAATTACCTAAAGAAGGTGGGGGTGTCATTTTTCTGAAGCTTTCGACGTCTTGGCTGTACGAACCGTCGTTTCTTGCTCATGCGGATCGTCTGGCGCGCAACTTTCTCCGAAACTACAGCAGAATAAACGCTCTACTTTTCCATTGGGAGGAATGGAGGAGAATGGGAGCCATGGCTCGCATCAACTGTTTCAAAGCGTACATAAACGAGAAGCCGAAGAGACCAGTCGCAGGTATTGAACAACTCGATACTAGTAGGGGACTCTTAGAGTATTCACCCATAACAAATCTGCCAATCTCATATATCTGAGTCTGCTTTATGTTTGAAAAAAGCCGCAAGGCTCCCACTCCCTGCGGCTTTTGTGTGCGGCTCTTAATTCTTTTCCTAAGTGCCGGTCTTAAAGAAAAGGTTTTCCATCCGGTTCAGCGGCTTGTTCCTGCATCTCTGGTAGGACGTGGGTGTAGTAGTTGAGAGTGAAGCGCCGTGGTCCGTGTAGCAGTGATCGTATTTAGGTACTTTGGGTGACTATACCGTGCCAACAACTCGTCCTAGCCAGGGCGAGGACAAGTAAACCTGGCTCCGCTCTGCAGCATATCGTTATTTTTGGTCAGCGGCATGCTGTGATGAAACATCAACGACGCGCGCGAAGAATTTATCCACGTTCCTGCGATTTCTCCCAAGGTCGAAAAGTATCTCGCTGTAAGCGCTATTGCTTTCAGCCTCAATTACTCCTCCCGCATAAAACCTAACTTTGAAAACATGGTGCCACGACCAATGGGCCGTTAGGACCTCCGCTTCAAATTCCTTGCCCCACAGAACCTTGTACCGCCAGCCGAGATCTTCGAGTGCAGATCTCACCACCGCGAACAACTCATCTGGCGAAGCATTGAATGTGCGACGTTGTGAATACTTGGGATATGGGAATCCAAATGCCATAGCGTCAGGCCAAGACCGTCGCCAGGACTGAAAAACTCGAGAGCTCACCGAAATTCTTTTTTTAGAGGTCGTTACCAATCTCAACGAGAGCCCGACGAACAAGAAGGCCGGCGAACAAGCTCGAGGCGATCTTGACGCGTTGGTCGAACTTAGCGACAAGATCGCGGCGCTTGTTGCGCCCGGCAGCCGTACAACCAACTGACACTTGTGATTACTGAAATCTTCAGTCGGTTCCTGCGCTAACTCACCGTTTATTTCACCCGTCGATATTGTTCCGGAAGCGGTATTCCGAATTTCTCGCATACGGCCGAAACGTCTTTAAAGTCTTTTTCTTTCAGCTCGTATCCGCGATGAAACTTTACCGTCCACTCAGGTGATACACAACGCACCGCTTGATTACTGATCCGGCCTCGACCTGTCAATGCAGCCGCTGGATACATTTCCCCATTCTCCCGTGGTCCATAGATGCCATTTCCCTGATCATCAATAACGATGACGTGTACATCGATCTCATCACCTTTATTGTCACCCAGGACAAAATTGTGCGGTCTCGCAATCGCCAATTTTATTTCGGCGTAGCCCTCTTCAGACATTAGCTCTCGAAATCTGTCGACGTGTTTTTGTTGAATAACTATGTCGAGGTCCTTGTGAGGTCGAGACTGTCTCTCGAGTAGCGCGTCCACGCCCCAGCCACCATCAATCCATATGACAATTCCGGATTGCTGAAGGTTTTTGTATAACGAAATAACTTCTTGCGCGTTCATTACGACGTGCGATGCCTCAGTGGTGCGGGTTTGGGACTCCCACCCTCGCCACCGGCATCGCGCTTGATTTGTTTACCGAGGCACTGGCAATCGGCACCAGCGTCGCGATAAACGACAAAACTATCGTTATCGCGACGAGACGATTTAGGTTTCTTTGTCCCCGCAGGGACTATATGTCTTATAGCAACTATAACTCAAAGTTTTAGGCGCTCTGGAGGAGCGCGATGCCGACGCCATAACATCGCGCTCCTAGCGGAGCGCACAAGTGGGTGGCGTATGCGCTATAAACATCTTGCTCCTCTGGAGCAAGGAAGCAAGACTAGTTCGAACCGGTGGAGGGTTCCCTGGGGACCGGCTTCCGCACCAACTTCATCTTGCACTTATGACACGTCCCGCGTTGCTTTGACGTGACGTTCTCGTGCATCGGACACACATAGTGAAACTCAGTAGTTTTTTTGGAGTGCGCCGATCGCTCTTTCTGTTGTGCAGAGACGCCGGGAGTGGACCCGCTCGCAGTTGTCACGATCAATGCTGCCGCGAGCAGCGGTAGAAGCAGGAGCTTTCGGAAGTTCATTTCGTACCTCTTGAACAAGAGCGTCTTCCTGCTCACGTCTCATTCGGCACGAGCAGGAAGAGTTCTTTGATAGTGCCAACGGTAGGTGGGTTGTGCTTTTTCTTTATAGATTGTCTACCTTGACCGCATCGAAGCTTTTTCGATCGCCGTCAGTTGCTAAGGTGACCGGAAACCACGCTGCATTGCCTTTGCCGTTCCCTCCGGGGAACTTCGGGAAGGGTGTCCCTGCCGCTATATGCTCAATGTACTCAACTTTGTTGTCGGTACATTTGTAAAGGTTCGTATCAGTGCAGGTCGCGCCCGAAGCAAAGCCGGAGCCGCTGGTTTTGAATTCTTGAGTCATACCTGTTCTCCTTCAAGGATGGAAGTTCATAACTTGCTCCCAATATTTCTGGAAGCACTAGTGAATTTTGTTGCCGGCACGCCTACTGGGTTGGAGCTACGAAAATTAGAGCGACTCCCATCGCAGTGTTACCGCTTCATCAGGACGATAAGCAATCACCATCAGTTTCACGAACTGGAAACTTTTGTCTTTCTTATCCGCAATACGCACGAGGTAAATGTGGCCCAACTTGATTGGCGCGGTAGCCGATGGTCCCACCTCCGTAAAGAGTTTGGGCCCCTCTTGCAGCGGTTGGTATTCTGGCGTGCGAATGTCTTCCTTGAGGACCATGATCTTGTCGCCGTTAAGATGTAGAGAAGCGAATCCGGTGCCACCCCCGGTCGCATCCTCGAAGCCATAACGCTGACGAAGCTCGTCCGGCGTGCCGAGATCGACGATCGCCGCCACTCGGTTGGCCTCGATACCGCTCACAAGACTGCCATTACCCGCCAGACTGTAACTAAGGTCACTGCAGCGGTTACCCCAATCATTATTAACAAACGCAAACCCTTCTTTCCCGTCACTAAAACACATCGTACGGGCAAGCGGATCCAGGACATACATGGTGAAGATTCCACCACGTTTTTTTGGTTGAGTCGCGCGCTTCTCATCAGGCGCTGACGGCGTTTGAGCGCTCATCAACTGCTGGGAAGCGACTCCGATGAACACGACCATTACGATGAAGAGTAAGCGTTTCATAACCATTTGTTTCTGACTGTCAAACCTCAAGTTCATATCCCTCCCTTTGGTCTTGGACTGTTGGGGAGACCTGCTTTAGTTGAGACTATCGACTAGCCACGTTAGGTAGCGGCACGAGTTCCAGAAACTTCTTGTCCTCGATATGTCGCGCCTCATTCCGTCGCCTGAGTTCCTTGAAGTAATAGAACGGAACAAAGGCGGAACTAACCCTGTTGGTGATCCAGTCATCCGCAACAACGTAATTGAGTTTATACAGATTGAAATCTTCCGAGCACTGGTTGAGAGTTTCTGTAACCGCCTTAACGACCACAATATTATTAAGCGAAGCAGGCTGATCTGAATTGTCTACATACATTGTGTACAGAAGCGCGCCTTCGCGGGCACGTCGTTGCCACTCCTTAATGATCTTCAACGCCCTCTCATACTGCCGAGAGTTGATTTCCAGACGCAGTGTGGTTTCTGAGTCTTTGCGTGCCTCTCCCAGATACTCTTTGTATACGGCGGGAGGAACGGTGCCAAAGGCTATTTGCCCGTTCTCCGGATAGACACCGAAGGCATCGATTGTGGGAACTCCTCCAGCCAGTTTAATGACCATGGAGAACGACGAGCCACTGTTGTTGTAGAACTCTCCTGTGCGGCCCGAGAGCACAATGAAATACCGATCGGGGTCGACTCTGGTCCACCGAGTGGTTCCTATCCCCGGTATTGCGCAAGTGATCGAAGTGTCGTCATAGCTGACGAGCTTCATCATCTTTCTGACCTCTCCGAATATCCGGTCCTTGCCGGATGCTGTAAACGAAACCAACTTCGGTGCCTCAACCTCATCGATCACGTCGTACTTTGCGGTGGCGATCTGTTGCGGTTCACCAGTACCGGAAACCGAAAGTACAGTGACCTCACCATTAGCATCGAAACGATAAAGTCGCGCCTCGGTGGTTGAGAGCTGCGCCTTCCACGTTCCAGTGATATCGAATGAACAACTCTTCTTTTCCTGGGCCGACGCGGTTGCGGTTGAGCCCAAAAGCATAATAGCCACTAGCGAGATTATGGCGGTAAGTTTCATGATGTTTTTCACTCGGTGCTTTTCATGTATTGCCAATTGCACGAAAATTGGCAATCGGCAATTGGCAATTGGCAATACATGAAAAGCACCGAGTGAAAAACATCATGAAACTTACCGCCATAATCTCGCTAGTGGCTATTATGCTTTTGGGCTCAACCGCAACCGCGTCGGCCCAGGCGATACGTTTCAGAATATTTTTCTGACTGGCAAACGCCTGCGCGTGGCCCCAGTGGTTGGTCGTATCGTTGATAATACGGAATGAGCCGGAGTGCATGGCGAAATCAAGGTCGATCCCTGGATGGTTCATACCAAAGAGCCTGAAGCGGATCGTCTCGATATCGTAGGGATCTCCGGTCAGGAAATACCAACCAGGAAGATCAGCGTTGCGCGTTTTTGCATAGTGCTTCAACGCGGCCGGCGTGTCGTCCTGTGGTTTTACCGAGATTGAGTAAAAGAAGACGTCCTTACCCACGCGATCTTTCAGGTCGCGATAGGTTCTCTTCATGACCGTCGTCACCAAGGGACAAGCGCCGTGACATTTAGCGTACATCATGTTGATCACGACTTGCTTGCCTCTGATCAGATCGTCATAGAACTTGACCTCTTTGTTGTCCTGTGTTCGAAGCACCGCATTTGTAAACTTCGAAGCGCCCGGCGATGCGGGGTGCGGCGTGAACAATCTGGTGAACATTGACCTTCTATCCATTACGACACCTCCTCATTCCGAAGTTTGGCTTCGAACTCCTTGTTACCCTGGACAATCAATGCGTCGCATGCCGCCTTGCTTGCCGCATCAGGAACAATGTGCCAAGCGACCATCATGAACGCGTCTTCGTGGCCCATGTTGTGACAGTGGATCAGGTATTTGCCGACATAGTCTCGGAAGTTCATCCTGATCAGTGCGCTCTCTCCCGGCTCCACCTTGGTTACGTCTTTCCTTCCCCTCGACAGCGGAGTCACCGGAAGTTCAACACTTACGCCGTTGTCGTTCTTAAATCGCTTCAGAATACGAAATTCCTCGAAGTGAATATGCACCGGGTGGGCCCAGTTGGTACCGACATCGTCGTTATTGTTGATCAGCCACTCTTCACAGGTGCCCTTGACAACGCAATGCTGCGGTAGCTCGGGATCGAAGACACGATGGTTGATCCTGAACAATCGCGGGTTCGATCCCGCCGGATCGCGATTAAACGTCCACTCGAACGTGGTGTCCGGCGTACAGATCGGAGGAAATGTACAGAGGGTCTCTGGAATATCCGGTGTATCGGCCGGGAACCAGGTCTCTTTGTTTACCACGTCGAAACGCATCACGACGTTGCCAATGTTGAGATTGGGCGGTAACCCCGGAGGATTGACGTTTCCTGGGTTGACATTCTGGCGTGTAGCTTCTTTGAGATAGAGCTTAGAGCCTACAGGGTATTTCCCGAAGTCGATGATCACGTCGTAGCGCTCAGCGACGTTAACTCGAAGTGCGCCTGGAGTGACAATCGTGTCTCCCACGATGGCGTTGCTGTTGTCTTTGTTCACGCCATCATCGACCGGAACCGGATGCTCGAGGAAATTGGCATCAGTGGCGACCACAACAATTGTTTCAACATTGCCAGTGGGGCCGATGAGCGTAAGGTCCCACTGGGCCTTTGTCGGGCCGGTAGAGAGAATCCGGAACCGGTACTTTCTGTTTCTGACAGTCATCCTCGGCTGAATCTTTCCGTTGACGATGAACTTGTCGCCGCCGTTCGCATTGACCATTTCATTTCGCCCCTGTGCATCCAGGGCACAGAACCTCTTATCTGTAAGGATGATTGGAATGTCAGTGACGCCGTAATAGCCAGGCAGCCGCAACGACCCCGCGGAGGGGTGCTCGTGGCCCGGATCCGTCTCGTCATAGACGAGGAACATGCCGTTCAGGCCCAGAACGTTGTTGTTGGCTGTGAACTCTGCACGGTGATCGTGGTACCAGAAAGTGCCCATCCTTTCCCGTACATCGCCATTGCCACCAAACGTGTCCAGGCCGGCGTAACAATTCGGGTAGAGATTGTCTTTCCAGAAGCCGCTTGGGAACCAGTCGCCCGCGAAACCGTCGCTCTCTGACCCATGGTGCCCGTTATGCAAGTGGATGGTTATCTCCGGCCTGCCGAACGTGACGCTGTTTGTCGGTAAGCTGTTCCGGAACCGCACGATTGTGGGGTTGCTATATCTATTCAGGACCATTGGGCCCGGATAGACACCATTGAACCCCCAGATGTATGACTCGCCGAAGTCGGAGTGGAATCGATGCAGGCCGGGCCTGGCTTCCAATTCGGTGGTCACGTGTGCTGGCGTGAACTGTTCCCAGCGCTGATGGTCGTCTCGGTCCCATTCACCCGCGTTCTGGTTGGCGGACTTGGTTGGTTGTGGATTCAGTGGATGGTCTATCGCTGGAAACGGAATTAGTAACTCATCCACAAAAGGTGTATGTGGTGGACTTGCGGCTGTTGATACGCATCGAACCAGCGGCTCCGGAACTCCCCATTGAAAGGCTAGTGCCTTCCTCGACGTCAGCATTGTTGGGGCAATAACAGCGACTGCCCCAGCCGCTGCGCCTATTTTTAATACGTCCCTCCTGCTGATCGTTCCCTTGGACTGTTTCTCCCTCTTTGACTTTCGGGAGTTTGCCCTTTTTTTAGGCATAGAATCTCCTTCAGCCCGCAGCGGGCTTCATGTTGCGAATCTCTTGCTGACTATTCGTTGGGCCGACTCTCAAAAAGCGAAAGCCGGCTGTTTAGTCGAAGAAGGCGTGCCGAAAACCGCGATTGCGAATAAAAGCAGGAATTGTCTTTTCATTTTTTCTCCTTAAGGTTCTTTTGAGAGATATCTTGCTCTCTGTTTATTAGCGCGACGGTTTTTGAAAACGCAGGTCAACTTTTATTAGGAAAAATTTACTTCACCGGTCAAAGGGTATATCGAGATTAAGAACAAGGCGTTCCCGAAAACGAACGAGGCTTGGCAATGACTGATAAGGCGCGTTTGCTCAGTTCAAAGGGTCCTCTGGTACAGGTATGAGGTTTCGCGGTCGGTGACGAACGTAGTCAACACATTCACCCTGATTAATGAAACTGCGTGGATGAGTAAAGTTCACCCAGCCGTCGTCCTTGCATTCGTTGACATCACTTGGTGGACCACAGCGACGTTCGTTTCCCGGGATATTCGTCGTTGTCGGTTTTCCTTGCGGGACGATGAAGGTGTTGTAGACGACGACAGATTCTGTGGTGCTTAGGTTCTTGGCCCGATGGACATCGCCGTTCATCTCCTCGAAAGCTTGGCCAGGGGTGAGCGTTTCTTCTCCGCCACATCCATCCTCCACCGTCAGTGTTCCGCTTTTTACGACGTTGAAGGCGTATCCAGGATGATAGTGCCAGGCACCGGTCTCCCCGGGCGGTATCGTAAGTGTTCGCACCGTGACTGTGGCCGGACCGTCAAAGAGCTCGGACTCGGGAATAGTGCCAACGGCAAGTATGACAGTGCTTGCCGCATAAGCGATGACACCAAAAAGACTGATGATGGTGAGGCCAACTACGAGCGCCAGCCTGTTTCTCAGATGATTCGTTTTCATGTTTGCACTCCTTTTTAGTTCGTTGACGAAGAGTTGGTTTTGCGGACGGAGCTTGCAGAGGTGCAAGAATTACCTTCGGACTGCGAAGACTCAATCTCAGGTCCTGTTTATCGGCCTATGGTTCTGTACTTATAATGTGCAGTACCTTCAGACCGGATGAAGCGAGCCATGCCGGGCGAAGTTACTTTGAGAGGGTTTGGAAGTCCTTAATAAGCCCCAATATTTCCCCAAAAGATTTCCAAATAAATCGCCCGGACCTTTGGAGTGGGCTGTATGGTCAGTCAAGTCAGGCACAGCTACGAATTCGGTCCGTTACGGCTCATTCCAGAAGAGCGACAACTCCTTCGCGAGAACCGACCTGTGCCGCTCACTCCCAAGTCCTTCGACCTGCTGGTTGTGCTCGTAGAAAACAACGGCCACCTGCTCGAAAAAGGTGAGTTGATGAAGCGAATCTGGCCGGAGAGCTTCGTCGAGGAAGCTAACTTGTCTGTGAATGTGTCCGCGTTGAGGCGAGCACTTGGCGAGGGTCCAAATGAACATCAATACCGTCGAGACAGTGCCGCGCCGCGGTTATCGCTTCATGGCCGGTGTGAAAGAACGCTGGGACGGAGGCACGGAGTCCTCCAGCCGTGAATTAAGCGAAGCCGGCGATGACAGCCTTTCCGTTGCGGAGAGCGAGCGACAGGAGTTACCCCCGTCACTGGCCGCAGCATCGCGCTCGCGCGTATCTCTTCGCCGCTGGCAACTTGTTTTGGTCGGATTGCTGCTGGTCTCAGGTTTGCTCTTCGGTTTGAACGCATTCGGATTACGTGTGCGCCTGCAGCGCAAAGTCAATCCGGTTCGCATTCAGTCGCTCGCCGTGCTGCCGCTCGAGAACCTCTCCCGCGACAATTCACCGGACTATTTCGCAGACTAGATGACCGAAGCGCTTATTACCGACCTGGCGAAGATGGGCGCGCTGAGAGTGATTTCATTACCGTCCGTGATGCCGTACAAAGGCATGGGCAAATCGCTGCCGGAGATTGGTCGCGATTTGAACGTGGATGCGGTATTGAAAGGTTCGGTAATGCGCTCTGGCGATCGCGTGAAGGTCGTCGTCCAGTTGATTCACACAGCGTCAGCGCAAAATTTATGGACCAAAAGCTACGAGCGGGAGCTGCGTGATGTGTTGGCGTTACAGAGAGAAGTGACACGAGACATTGGCGGTGAACTCAGGATTACGCCCGCGCCGACGGAGCAAGTTCAAGTGGGCCCTTGCCTGTGCTTACGCGCGCATGAATAAACCTGAGCAGGCAGTCAAGTGGTTGGAGGTTGCTGCTGACGACGGGTTCCCGTGCTACCCATTGTTCGAGAACGATTCTAATTTGGATAACCTGCGACAAGACAGCCGCTTCATTGCGTTTCTGCATAAGCAGAAGCAGCAGTGGGAGTATTACAAGACCATTTTGTAATCGGTGGCCCTGAAAAGAGGCGGCGCCACTCGCGCGTAAGAGAATGTCATAGCCTGTATCATTTGGCACAATACAGACAGAAAGGAACTGGAGAGCCCTGGGAAACGCGAGTCCACTAAAGGTCCAATAAGCGTTCCCGTGAGTCCTTCAAATGCGGTAGAGTGCTATCCATGCCGCTAAGTTCCTTTGAATTACAATAGGTCGCTTCTCTTTCACGGCGGCGACACGGGTTCGACTCCCGTACGGGACGCCATTTTCCCTAGGAAATCTCAAGATCTGCATTGTTCGTACCTTCGCTAACTCCGCGTTAATGGACGTGCGCAGTTGCCGCGAGTCGGCGCCCTTATCATTTTCAGGCGGTAATTAGCGGCTTTGCGCGTGAGTGCTTGCAGATGTTACCGCAGTCCTGCGGCGGTAACCTCCATATCCCCGAATCCTAATTCTGACCGCCTCGCTTTTGTGGTTCAACTTCCGGATTGCTCGTGACTCGAGAGCATCGCGGTAGTGTTGAGCTTGTACGAAGCTCAAATGAGTGCATTGGCGATTTTGAGTCAACCGAGGAAGCGTTCTGTTGTCCAGATTTCAGAGTCACGACCTCCGGCGCTTTGCATCGATCCGCCGTTTGCCAAATTGATTCGGGGTTGCTGGTTTGCTAGGGTCGTCGTCATGTCCGAGCGTTCCACCGAGCAGATACGCGAATTGCTCGACTCCCTTTATCGCGTGGATTCGGGACGAATCCTGGCAACTCTGATCCGCTTGCTCGGTGATTTTGATCTTGCCGAGGAGGCGATGCAC
>WNGE01005732.1_pt1 | contig 13983 bp, 11 predicted proteins | sample 5400651 | NCBI WGS metagenome assembly WNGE01 (sample SAMN13153370, study PRJNA577476) | soil metagenome | isolation source: 60 cm soil or saprolite under grassland replicate 2 | place: USA:California | collected 2016-06-15 | reverse complement strand
CGTACCCCCTCCGCGCTGAAGTGCCGTCTCCTCATATCCCCTTCTCTCCGTTCCCGGCTTCTCGGCTCGTCACCTCAGCACCCCCATGATCGACTCCCCTCCCCGGACCCGGTCCCCCGCCCGGACCCGGATCTCGGTCGCCCGGGGCACGAAGAGGTCGGTCCGCGAGCCGAAGCGGATCAGCCCGTAGCGCTCGCCCGCCTCGAGCTTGTCCCCGGCCCGCACGCGGCACACGATACGCCGGGCCAGCACCCCCGCGATCTGCCTCACCGCGACGCGCGCCGCATCACCCTCGAGCGCCACGGTGCAGCGCTCGTTCACCTCCGATGCCTCCGCCTTGTAGGCGGCCCTGAACTTCCCGGCCACGTACTCGACCCCCACCACGAGCCCGGCGACCGGCGCCCGGTTGATGTGCACGTCCAGCGGCGACAGGAAGATGGAGACGCGCGCCGCCGGTCCCACCCACGCGTCGTCGACGAGGGCGACCTCCATCACCTTCCCGTCGGCGGGCGCCAGCACCGCGCCCGGCAATTCGGGCGGCTGGCGCTCGGGATCCCGGAAAAACCCCAGGAAGGCCAGGGCGGGCACCGCGACCACGCCCGCCGCCGCCCACCATCCCATCCCGGCCAGAGTACACGCGGCCACGGCGAGTGGGAAGATGAAGGGCCACCCCTCGGCGGCTATGGGAATGCGCACGCCCGCCCGGCGCCGGTCCGTCACATGCGGGGCGGCTTGATCCAGGACATCATCTTGCGGAGCCGCCCGCCCACCTCTTCGATCGGGTGCTGGGCGTCGCGCTTGCGCATGGCCAGGAACCCGGCGCGATTGGCCTGGTTCTCCAGCACCCATTCCCGCGCGAACTGTCCGGACTGGATCTCGTCCAGGATCTTCTTCATCTCCGCTCGGGTCTGCTCGTTGATGATGCGCGGCCCGCGCGTGTAGTCGCCGTACTCGGCCGTGTCCGACACCGAGTAGCGCATGTAGGCGAGCCCGCCCTGGTAGAAGAGGTCCACGATCAGCTTCATCTCGTGCATGCACTCGAAGTAGGCGACCTCGGGCTGATAGCCGGCCGCGACGAGGGTCTCGAAGGCGGCCTTGATGAGGTGGGAGACGCCGCCGCACAGCGTCGTCTGCTCGCCGAAGAGATCCGTCTCCGTCTCTTCCTTGAACGTGGTCTCGATGACGCCCGCTCGCGTGCAGCCGACGCCCTTGCCGTAGGCGAGGGCCGTATCCCGGGCCTTGCCCGACACGTCCTGGTAGACGGCCACCAGCGCCGGCACCCCCGGCCCCTGGGTGAAGAGGTCGCGCATGACGTGCCCGGGCGCCTTTGGCGCGATCATGGACACGTCGACGTCCGGCGGCGGCACCACCTGGTTGAAGTGGATGTTGAAGCCGTGGGCGAACATGAGCGTCTTGCCCTTGCCGAGGGCGCTCCTGATCGACTCCTCGTAGACCTGCCGCTGGCTCTGATCCGGCAACAGGATCATGATGACGTCGCCGGCCTGGGCCGCCTCGGCCACGGTCATCACCTTGACCCCGTCCTTCTCGGCCTTGGCCCAGCTCCTCGACCCCTCGTAGAGTCCGACCACCACATCCTGGCCGGAGTCCTTGAGGTTCAGGGCGTGCGCGTGCCCCTGGCTCCCGTACCCGATGATGGCGATCTTCTTGGCGCGCAGCAGCCCGACGTCGGCGTCCTGGTCGTAGTAGATCCTGGCCGGCATGATGGCACTCTCCGTTGTTCTTGCTGTCTCGATCAGTCCGCGAACCCGACGACCTTGGGATCTTCGTGCGGTCGCACGACTTCGCGCGGTTTCCCCAGCTTCTCCTCGACCTTGCGCAGCCGCGTCTTGGGCCCGCGGGCGATGGCGACCTTCCCGGTGCGGACGACCTCGTGGATGCCGAAGGGCCGGAGCAGCTCGATGATGGCCTCGATCTTCGACTCCTCCCCGGTGGCCTCCAGCGTATAGGTGGTGGGCGTGACGTCCACCACCTTGGCGCGGAAGATGTCGCCGATGCGGAGGATCTCGGCCCGGTTGGCCGGCTCGGCGTTCACCTTCAGCAACAGCATCTCGCGCTCCACGTGGTCCTCGTCGGAGAGATCCGTGACCTTGATCACGTCGATGAGCTTGTGGAGCTGCTTGAGCACCTGCTCGATGATGAAGGCATCGCCCGTGACCACCAGCGTCATCCGGGACACCGACGGGTCCAGTGTCTCGCCCACGGACAGGCTCTCGATGTTGTACCCGCGGGCCGAGAAGAGCCCGGCCACGCGCGAGAGCACGCCGAACTTGTTCTCGACGAGCACCGCGATCGTATGTTTCTCCACGTCCACTATCTTGTTTTCCTTTCCCTCGGGCATGGGCACCCGGGCTGTCGCCACGCCCATGCCCCACCGGATCGCTGCGCTGGGCGCTTCATCCCCTCTGCGTCAGCCGCAGCCACCGCCCCGCGGCTTGCCGCTTGCCGCGTTCGAGCGCCGGCTTCGCCGGCGCAATCTTGTTCCTTGGGGGAGGCTTCGGAGGGGGCCGTCGAGGCCCCCTCCGAGTCAAAACCCCGTCTGCGATTTCGCCGCCTTGTCTTTCACCTCGCGGGTGGGCGGGGTCAGGATCATGTCCTTGTTGGCGCCGCCGGCGGGCACCATGGGGAAGACGCACTCGTCCTTGTCGACGCAGACGTCGAGCACCACCGGCGCCGGCGTGCTGATCATCTTCTCGATCGCCGGCACGACCTCGCCGGGCTTGGTGACCCGTATCCCGACGCAGCCATAGGCCTCGGCGAGCCGCACGTAGTCGGGGACGCCGGGAAGGTCGATGGCGAAGTAGCGCTCCTTGTAGATGATCCGCTGCCACTGGCGCACCATGCCGTGACCGCTGTTGTTGATGATGACGGTCTTGACGGGAAGCCCCTCGCAGAAGCAGGTGGCCAGCTCCTGGCTGTTCATCTGGAACGAGCCGTCGCCGTCGATGTTGATGACGAGCTTGTCGGGGTGGGCGGCCTGCACGCCCATGGCCGTCGGGAGGCCGTAGCCCATGGTCCCCAGCCCCCCCGACGTGCACCAGCGCCGGGGGTGCTTGAACCGGTAGTACTGGGCGGCCCACATCTGATGCTGCCCGACTCCGGTCACGACGAACGCCTCGCCCTGGGTCGCGTTCGAGATCTCCTGGATCACGTACTGGGGCTTGATGACCTCGTCGCTCCAGTCGTAGCGCAGCGGGAAGTCGTGCTTCCACGACGCGACCTGGGCCGCCCACTGCTTGCGGACCTCGGCGACGGCGGCGGTCACCCCGTCCTTCATCTCCTCCTTCACGGCTTCGACGAGCTTCGCCAGCACGCGCTTGCAGTCGCCGACGATCGGGATGTGGACCTTGATGTTCTTGGAGATCGACGACGGGTCGATGTCGATGTGGACGATCTCGGCGTTCGGGGCGAACGCGTCCACCCGCCCGGTGACGCGGTCGTCGAACCGCGCGCCGATGGCCACGAGCAGGTCCGAGTTGTGCACGGCCATGTTGGCGTAGTAGGTACCGTGCATGCCCAGCATGTCGAGCGACAGCGGGTGCGCCATCGGGAACGACCCCAGGCCCATGAGCGTCTGGGTCAGGGGGATCTGGGTCAGCTCGGCGAGCTGCATCAGCTCGGGGGAGGCGTCGGACGAGATCACCCCGCCGCCCACGTAGAGCACCGGCCGCTTGGCGCGCACGATGGCCCGCGCCGCCTTCTTGATCTGGCCGGGATGCCCCTCGTAGGTCGGGTTGTAGGAGCGGAGATGGACCTCGGTGGGGTACTCGAACGGCCACTCCTTCACGAGGATGTCCTTGGGCAGATCCACGTGAACCGGCCCCGGCCGCCCGGTGGAGGCCAGGTAGAACGCCTCCTTGATGATGGGCCCCAGGTCCTTGCCGTCCTTGACCAGGAAGTTGTGCTTGGTGGCGGAGCGCGTGATGCCCACGTTGTCCGCCTCCTGGAAGGCGTCGTTGCCGATGAGATGGGTGGGCACCTGGCCGGTGAACGCGACGATCGGGATCGAGTCCATGAGCGCGTCCTGGAGCGCCGTGACCAGGTTCGTGGCGGCCGGCCCCGACGTCACCAGGCAGACGCCGACCTTGCCCGTCGTGCGCGAGTACCCTTCCGCCGCGTGACCCGCGGCCGCCTCCTGGCGCACCAGGATGTGCCGGAGCCCCTGGAAATCGTAGAGCGCGTCGTAGATCGGCAGCACGGCGCCGCCCGGCAAGCCGAAGATGAGGTCCACCCCTTCCCGCTTCAGGCACTCGAGCACGATCCGCGCACCGGGGAGCTTCACCACGTCGTCATCCCTCCGTAGAGCAGTGGTCAGAGCAGCCCCGCCGAGGCGAGGCTCTCCTTGATGTCGTCGATGGCGTCGCCGTCGGGCGTCCCGAGCGGCGCGCGGCAGGGCCCGCCGTAGAAGCCCTGCAGGTCGAGGGCGGCCTTCAGCCCGCCGATCCCGTAGCGGCCCGGCACGCCGCGGTCGGCTCGCATCATGCGCGCGGCGATCTCCTTCGCTTCCGCCCAGCGTCCCTGGCGGGCGAGGGCGTGCACGTCCACGAACTCCCGGGCCGCGATGACGGCCAGCGCCAGGATGCCGCCCGCTGAACCGATGGTCAGCGCCGGGAGGAGCGCCGCCGCCGCGCCCACGAGCACGTGGAAGCTCTTCGGCGTCAGGTGGATGAACTGCGCCGCCTGCGGGATGTTCCCGGAGGAGTCCTTGATCCCGCACACGTTCCCGTGCTCGGCGATGCGGGCGACGGTGTCGGGCTCGAGGTTGATGCCCGTGTTGAGCGGGAAGTTGTAGAGCATGACGGGGATGGGCGAGGCGTCGGCCACCGCCAGGTAGTGCCGGATCTGGGCGGCCGGCGTGGAGAACGCCTTCGTGAAGTAGTGCGGCGTGATCACGATGGCCGCGTCGGCGCCGAGCTCGGCCGCGCGCCTGGTCTGGCGGATGGTGATCAGGGTCGCGTTGCTCCCGGTGCCGGCGATGAAGGCCTTCTCCCGCGGGATGCCCTCGCGGGCCGCCACCAGCACGGCGTCGCGCTCGGCCTCGGACAGCATCGGGAACTCGCCCGTGGACCCCAGGATGACGTAGCCGCCGAGCCCCGTCTGGTTCCAGCGCTCGAGGTTGGCCTTGAGCCGGTCCGTGGCGACCGCATCGCCCTTGTAGGGAGTCGGCACCGGGATGAAGACGCCGTCGAACTCACGCATGTCGCTTCCCTCCTCGCGCGGGCTCCGGTCTCCGGCGGGGCTCCGTGATCTCGGCCTGGGCCGCCGCGAGCCAGGCGATCGGCACCATGTACGGTGAACAGGAGACGTAGGTCATACCCACTTGGTGGCAGAACTCGACCGAGGACGGCTCCCCTCCATGCTCGCCGCAGATGCCGACCTTCAGGTCGCGGTGCGTCTTCCGCCCCCGCTCGATCCCGATCCGGATCAGCTCGCCGACCCCCTCCCGGTCCAGCACGGCGAAGGGATCGGCCGGCAGCAGCTTCTTGTCGAGGTAGAAGGGCAAGAACTTCCCGATGTCGTCCCGGCTGTAGCCGAAGGTCATCTGCGTCAGGTCGTTGGTGCCGAAGGAGAAGAACTCGGCGTGGCGGGCGATCTGGTCCGCGATGAGCGCGGCCCGCGGCACCTCGATCATCGTGCCGACCATGTACGGCACCCGCACGCCCATCTCCGCCGTGACTGCCTCGGCGACTCTTCGTGTCATCTCCCCGGTGAGCTTCATCTCGGCCGTCGTGCCCGTCAGCGGGATCATGATCTCGGGCTCGACCGCGACGCCCTGCCTGGCCACGGTGCACGCCGCCTCCATGATGGCGCGCACCTGCATCTCATAGATCTCGGGGAAGGTGATGCCGAGCCGGCAGCCCCGGTGCCCGAGCATGGGATTGGCCTCGAGGAGCGCTTCCAGCCGAGCCTTGATGCCTCCGAGCTCCTGGTGGCGCGCCGGGTTGATCCGGAGGGCGTCGAGCCGCGTGTATTCCTCGATGACGTCCTTGTACTTCGGCAGGAACTCGTGGAGCGGAGGGTCCAGGAGCCGGATCGTCACCGGGTGTGGGGTCATCGCCTTGAAGATCCCGATGAAGTCCTCGCGCTGGAAGGGGAGGAGCCGGTCCACGGCCTTCTTCCTCGCCTCCACGTCTTCGGCCATGATCATCTCGCGGACGATCGGGATTCGCTCATCCTTGAAGAACATGTGCTCGGTCCGCACGAGCCCGATCCCGTCGGCCTCGAACTCCCGCGCCTTCCGGGCGTCCTCCGGCGTGTCCGCATTGGCCCGGACCTTGGTCGTCGCGACGTCGCGCGCCCAGTCCAGCAGCTGCTTGAACTCCTCGGAGAGCTTCGGGTCGACGAGCGGCAGCGGCCCCACGACGACCTGGCCGGTGGCGCCGTTCAGCGTGATCACCTGTCCTTCGCGGACGACGCTCTTGCCGGCCCGGAACAGGCCGTTCTCCTCGTCGACCACGACGTCCCCGGCGCCGACCACGCAGCACTTGCCCCACCCGCGGGCCACCACCGCCGCATGCGAGGTCAGCCCGCCGCGGGAGGTCAAGATGCCCTCCGCGACGTGCATCCCCGCCACGTCCTCGGGTGACGTCTCGGCGCGGACGAGAATGACCCGCTCTCCACGCAGGGCCGTCTCCACCGCCTTCTCCGGATTGAAGACGACCCTGCCCACGGCCGCCGCCGCCGTGGCCGAGAGCCCCTGGGCGATGGCGCTGTACCTGGCGTTGGGATCCACCGTCTTGACCAGCAGCTGACTCAGCGAGGCCGGCTCCACCCGGCAGAGCGCCGTCGGCCTGTCGATCAGCTTCTCCTCCACCATCTCCACGGCGATACGCACCGCCGCCGCCCCCGTACGTTTGCCGGAGCGGGTCTGCAGGATGTACAGGCGCCCGTCCTGGACGGTGAACTCGATGTCCTGCATGTCCCGGTAGTGGCGTTCGAGCTTGTCCTTGATCGCCACGAGCTGCCGGTACGCCTTCGGCATGCGGCGTTTGAGATCGTCCAGGTGCTCGGGCGTGCGGACGCCGGCCACCACGTCCTCGCCCTGGGCATTCACCAGGAACTCCCCGAAGAAGCGCTTCTCGCCGGTGGCCGGGTCCCGTGAGAAACAGACCCCGGTGCCCGAGGTGGTCCCGAGGTTGCCGAAGACCATGGCCATCACCGTCACCGCCGTGCCCCAGTCGTCGGCCAGCCGGTGGATGCGCCGGTAGTCCACCGCCTTCTTCGCCCACCACGAGTCGAAGACGGCGTTGATGGCGAGCCAGAGTTGCTCCGTGGGGTCCTGAGGGAAGGGCCGGCCCGTCCTCTCCTGGACCAGGCGCTTGGAGTCCGCGACCAGCTCCTTGAGCGCGTCGGCGGGAACGTCGGCGTCGGTCTTGGCTCCCGCCTTCTCCTTGACCCGGTCGAGGAGGGCGTCGAACCCATGACGGTCGATGCCGAGGACCACGTCTCCGAAAATGGTGAGGAAGCGGCGATAGCAGTCCCAGGCGAAGCGCTCGTTCCGCGTCCGGCGCGCGAGTCCCCCGACCGTCTCGTCGTTGAGGCCGAGGTTCAGGACGGTGTCCATCATCCCGGGCATGGAAACCCGCGCGCCGGAGCGCACCGACACGAGGAGCGGCCGATCAGGATCGCCCAGCCGGCTCCCGGCGGCGGCCTCGAGACGGGCCAGGCCGCTCTCGATCTGCTTCCAGAACCCCGGGGGGTGCTTCTTGCCGGCGCCATTGTACGCCGCCCATGCCTCCGTGGTGATGGTGAAACCCGGCGGCACCGGCACGCCGAGATTGGTCATCTCGGCCAGCTCGCATCCCTTGCCCCCGAGGAGCGGGCGCATCGCGCTCCTGCCGTCGGCCTTGCCGTTCGCGAAGGAGTACACGTACTTGGGCGTCCGCGTCGAGACCGCCCGCAACTTGCCCTTGGGAGTCTTCCGCATCTTGGTCACTGCCATATCAGCAACCCCCTGGCCAGAGCCCAGTGGTGGGCCGAGAACTAATGATGAGCCCAGCGCGGGCCTGATGGTTCTGAAATCGTAAGCGCCGCCTCTTACAATGTCAACGATTATTCTTCCGCCACGCGGACTTACGCTCATTTCCGGCGCCGGGACGGGGGCGGCGCCAGGCGAGCGCGGGGAGGCCAGGACCCGCGCCGATGACACGCGGTCGGACGCGGGCGCCGTCGCGCGCGATCCGATGTGAGAACGTCGACTAGGCCCTGGGAGTTCGTCTCCGAGCCACCGGCTTCTGGCCCTGGTCACGCTGGGCTCCCGTCACGAGGCTCTCCACCGCGATCAGATGATCCAGCATGGCGCGATGTGCCGCCAGTTCGTCGCGCCGCCGGATGGCGTCGAGGATCCGCCGGTGGTCCTCGTGCGAGCGGGTGGGTCGGCCCGGGGTCAGCAGGGACTCCTCGCGGCTCTCGGTCAGCAGGTCCATGAGGGCGCTGACGATGCGCGTGATGGCGCGGTTGTGCGCGCTGTTGGCGATGGCGGAATGCAGCGCGGTGTCCTGGGTCACCCCCGTCCGTCCCTGGGCCACCTCCTTGGACTGCTCCTCGAGGATGCGCTCCATCTCGATCAGCTCATCGCGCGTCGCGCGGCGCGCGGCGAGCGCGGCGATGGCCGGCTCCAGCAGGCGTCGCGCCTCGAACAGCTCACCGACGGCTTCGCGGTGGGGCAGGATGACCATGGCCAGCGGCTCGATGAGCGTGTCCACCGAGATGTCGCGGATGAAGGCACCCTCTCCCGCGCGGATGTCGATGAGGCCCCGACTCTGCAGCGCGCGCAACGCCTCGCGCACGGAGGTGCGGCTCACCACGAACTTCTCGGCGAGGTCGCGCTCGGGCGGCAGCCGATCGCCAGATTTGAGCTTTCCCTCGGCGATGAGCTGCTTGACCTGGCGGACGATCTCCTCGTAGATGCGCGTGGACTTGATCGGCTCTAGTTCCATGTCGGATCGCCGATGTCGCTCACGTGCCCCGCCTCACTGACCACTTCCCTGCCTGAGGCGCGCCCGCCGCTCTGTCACCGGGTCCCGGCGCCCACGCGGCTGCGCGCTCCACCAGCCCCAGGCCGTCACCACCGCTCCCAGCCCCAGGGGAACGGGATACGCCAGGACATGCGCGAGAGACCCGAGGCGGGTCGACACGACGGGGTCCTCGAGGATCATGTCCGCCGCCACGTAGCCCAGGACCCCGCCGCCCAGCCAGATGATCCAGACGTGGCGATTCATGAGCCTCGCCAGCACGCCGCTCCCCCACACCACGATGGGCAGAGACGTGACGATGCCCAGGCCCACCAGCAGCATGTCCCCGCGCGCCGCTCCCGCGATGGCCAGCACGTTGTCCAGGCTCATGGTGACGTCGGCGACGATGATGATCCAAATCGCCTCCCAGAAGGAGGTCCCGTGCCGCGCCCCCTCCTCCAAACCCTCCTCGGGCCGGACGAGCTTGACCGCGATCCAGACCAGCACCACGCCCCCGGCGAGCCGGAGGAACGGGATGCGCAGCAACGCGCTGACGATGCCCACGAACAGGAGGCGGAGCACCACGGCACCCACCGTGCCCCAGATCTGCCCCAGGAGCCGCTGGCGCCAGGGGAGCGTGCGCACCGCCAGCGCGATCACGACGGCGTTGTCTCCGGAGAGGAGGAGGTTCAGAAAACCGATCTCGAGGAGGTGCGCCCAGAACTCGGCCGTGTACGGGCCCGTCATGCGGTCACGCCCCCGTCGCTACCGGGCTCCCGGCGGGCGGCGCGAACCACGATCATGTCGCACGAGCCCTTCTCCTGCCTGCCATCACGTTTCCTGGCGGGCGGGCGCGGGGGCGGGCAGGCCGCGGAGCCGGCGCCAGTAGGGCGTGATGAGAGGCAGCGCGAAGAAGAAGAGGGCGACCGCGCTGATGACCCCCGAGATGGGTCGCGTGAAGAAGATCAGGAGCGACCCCTGGGACATGATCAGGCTCTGGCGCAAGGCGTTCTCGGCGAGGTCGCCGAGCACGAGCGCGAGGACGAGGGGCGCGAGCGGGTAATCCAGCTTCTTGAAGGCGTAGCCGATCACCCCGAAGATCAGCATGTACCAGACGTCGAGCATGCTGTTGTGCACGGAGTAGGCTCCGACGGCGCAGATGGACACGATCAGCGGCGTCAGGATCGCGAACGGGATCCGGAGGATCGCCGCGAAGAACGGCACGAAGGCCAGCACCATGAGGACGCCGATGACGTTGCCGGTGTACATGCTGGCGATGAGGCCCCAGACGAAATCGGGCTTCTCCTTGAACAGCATGGGGCCGGGCTGGAGCCCCCAGATGATGAGCCCGCCCAGCATCACGGCCGCGGTGGGGCTGCCGGGGATGCCGAGCGTGATCATGGGCAGCAGGGCGGCGCCGCCGGCCGCGTGGGCCGCGGTCTCCGGCGCCACCACACCCTCGATCTCACCCTTGCCGAAGCGCTCCGGATGCCTGGAGAACCGCTTGGCGAAGGCGTAGCTCATGAAGGAGGCGGGCGTGGCGCCGCCGGGCTTGAAGCCCATCCAGAAGCCGATGAAGGCGCTGCGGATGAAGGTCCGGTAGTGCTGGGGCAGGATCTTCCATGTCTCCCACACCACGCGCGGGTTGATCTTGGCGAGCGTCCCTCGGAAGGACAGTCCCTCCTCCATGGTGAGCAGGATCTCGCCGATGCCGAAGAGGCCGATCACGGCGACGATGAAGTCGAAGCCCTTCATCAGGTCGGTGAAGCCGAAGGTCAAGCGCAGCGCGCCGGTGACGATGTCCAGCCCGACCACGGCCAGGATGAAGCCGATGAGGATGGAGACCAGGGACTTGATGGGATTGCCGCCCCCGAGCCCGATGAACGACGAGAAGGTCAGGAGCTGGATGGCGAAGAACTCCGGCGGCCCGAACCGGAGCGCGACCTCGGCCAGCAGGGGCGCGAAGAGCGTGATCAGGATGACGGCGAACAGCGCGCCGACGAAGGACGAGGTGAAGGCAGCGGTCAGCGCCTGCCCGCTCTCCCCGCGCTGCGCCATGGGGAAGCCGTCGAAGGTCGTGGCCACCGACCAGGGCTCGCCCGGGATGTTGAACAGGATCGACGTGATCGCGCCGCCGAACAGCGCCCCCCAGTAGAGGCTCGTGAGCAGGATGATCGCGGAGGTCGGCGGCATGGAGAAGGTCAGGGGCAGCAGGATCGCGACCCCGTTGGCGCCGCCGAGCCCCGGCAGCACCCCGATGATCGTGCCGAGCGTGATGCCGACGACGGCCAGGAACAGGTTGTGGGGATGGAGCGCGACCTGGAAGCCGAGGAGCAGGTTCTCGAAGCCCATATGGTCTCAGTAACCCAGCCAGGCTTCGAGGGGGCCCTTGGGCATGGGCACCAGGAACCAGGTCTCGAACACGAGGAAGGTCACGACCGGGAACGCGACGCCGAGCGCGACGACGGCGAGCCAGGAGTGGCGGCCGATCCAGCGCATGTAGAAGGCCATGTAGAGCGCGGAGGCCACGTAGAGCCCGACGAACGGCATCAGCGCCACGAACGCGGTGGCCGGGAGCAGCACCTTGAGGACGGGCCGCACCGCCTCCCGCGTGACAAAGGGCTTGCGATCGCCGCGCCGGATCGCCTGGACGATGATGGCCGCGCAGCACCCGAGCAGGAACAGCGCGAGCCAGAAGGGGAAGAACCCGCTCCGGGGTCCGTCGGTGCCCCAGCCGATGCCCAGGCGCACGGAATCCCCGAGGACGAGAACGCCCCCCACCATCAGCACGAGCGCCGTCGTCAGGTCCGCCGCGCGCATGCCGCTCTCCGGGTCCCGCCCTGCGTGCGTCCGCCGCGCGGGCGCGGGCCTGCTACTTCTTCAGGAGCCCGCCCTTGGCCATCAGGTCCTTGTGGAGCTGCTCGTTCTCTTCGACCCACTTCACGTACTCGGGCCCGGTCGCGAAGGCCGGCTTCAGCGCGCCGTCCTCCATGTACTTCTTCCATTCCGGCGTCTCCGTCACTTTCTTGAGGAACCCCTGGTACCACTCCACCGCCTCCTTGGGCATGTCGGGCGCGCCGAAGATGCCTCGCAGCATGAGGTAGTGGATGTCGGCCCCGAGCGCCTCCTTGACGGTGGGGACGTCCTTCCATTCCCCGACGGGGATGCGGGCGGTGTCGAACACCGCCAGGGGCCGCACCCGCCCCGCCTTCCAGTGGCTCACGCACTCGATGGGATTGTTGACGGTGGAGTCCACGTGTTTTCCGACGAGGTTCACGCACACCTCACCGCCGCCCTTGAAGGGCACGTAGATGAACTTCGCGCCCTGGGACTGCTCGAGGAGCAGGGTGATGATCTGGTCCTCCTGGGCCGATCCCGTGCCGCCCATCTTCATGGTGCCGCCCTTCTCCTTGACCGCGGCGATGTACTCCTTGGCCGTCTTGTATGGCGTCTCGGCGTTGACCCACAGGATGAACTCGTCGAGGGCCAGGCGCGCGATCGGGGTCAGGTCCTTCCAGCTGAAGGGCACGCCCGTGTGGAGCGGCGTCGTGAAGAGGTTCGAGAGCGTGATGATGATGGTGTGGGCGTCACCCTTCTTGCCCTTCACGTACAGGAATCCCTCGGCGCCGGCCCCGCCCGACTTGTTGACGACGATGATCGGGCGGGGGGACAGCTTGTGCTTTTCGGCGATGCCGGCGACGAGCCGCGCCATCTGGTCGGCCCCGCCGCCGGTGCCGGCGGGGATGACGAACTCGATGGGCTTGGTGGGCTCCCACGCCGCGAGGCCGGCGCCCGGCGCCCAGACGACGAGGACAAGGCCGATGAGCGCTCCCATGAACCGTCGGCGGTGACGTCCCATGCTGTTCTCCCCTCACGGCTCGCAGTTCGAACGAATCGGGGACCGAAACCTCGAACCCTCGTAACACGAACGGGCGGCGGCGCGGGAAGTTGCCGCGCCGGAGACACGCGAGGGCCAGGCCACGACGATGAGCCTGGCCCTCGACTCACGAGCGAATGGTCTACTTCGCCGGGCGCTCCTTCCAGAACGGGATCACGCCCGGGATCTCCCACTTGTCCCACATCTGGTCCACCTTGGCCTGGAAGTACCCCAGGTCCTCCTCGGTGAAGTGGGCGAACCGGCCCTGCTTGAGGAGGTACTCGCGCACGGGCTTGCGCGGACGGCCCTCGACGATCGCCTTGGTCTTGCCGTAGTGGCGCACCACGCCGTCCTCGACCTCGTAGAGCGGGAAGATGCCCGTCTCCACGGCGAGCTCGCCCAGCTCGTGGGAGAGCATCGGGTCGTAGTCCCAGCCCTTGGGACACGGGTCGAGCGAGTGGATGAACGTGGGCCCGCCGATGCTGAGCGCCCGGCGCACCTTGTTCATCATCTCGACGGCGTAGGAGGCACACACCGTGGCCACGTAGCGGCACTCCGTGTGCCCGGCCGCCAGCATCCCCGCCATGTTCTTCTTCCAGCGGGTGTGGATCAGTCGCTTCACCTTCCCGGGCGGGCTGAACGTGGTGTTGGCTCCGTACGGCGTCATCCCCGAGAGCTGGATGTCGGTGTTCGCGTACGACTCGTTGTCGTAGAGGAGGATCAGCGAGTTGTATTCCTTGTGGGTCAAGGTCGCGGAGATCGCGCCGAGCCCCATGTCGGCCCCGCCGCCGTCGCCGCAGAACGCGATGACGTTGATCGGCTCGGACTTCATCTTGCCCTTCTTCATGAGGGCCTTGAGCCCGGCCGCCGTGCCGAGCGCCGCCGAGCCGGACGAGCCGAGCTGCGTGTGCATCCACGGCACCACCCAGGGCGTCGTGTAGTACGTCGTGTTCGCGACGTACATGCACCCGGTCGAGCCCAGCACGATCGTGCGCGGGCCGGCGGCCTTCACCATGAGCTTCATGACGAGCGCCGACTCACACCCCTGGCACGTGCGGTGACCGGACGTGAAGTACTCCTCGAGCGTGACCTTCTTGACGCCCCGGAACGGCTCCAGGACCTGCGTCGCATTGG
>WNGE01009206.1_pt1 | contig 13989 bp, 9 predicted proteins | sample 5400651 | NCBI WGS metagenome assembly WNGE01 (sample SAMN13153370, study PRJNA577476) | soil metagenome | isolation source: 60 cm soil or saprolite under grassland replicate 2 | place: USA:California | collected 2016-06-15 | reverse complement strand
GGCTCGGCAGGTAGGGGCCGCCGCGGTTTCCGAACCGGGCGTAGGCCTCGTAGATCTGCAGGCCGCTCGCGATCATGCCCGCCAGCACGACGACCGTTCCCCAATGGGTCAGGCGTACGATCCAGTGATGGCGGCGCACGAGAGGCTTCGCGCCTTCGGTCTTTTCGGAGCCCGCGTGAATCGCCGTCATGGCAGGAATGAAACCTGAGGTCGTGGCCCGATTCGCGCTACCCACGTTAGCTTGCAGGCCGGATGACTCAACCACCACCGAGCGGTCCCCCCCTCCCCGAACGGATCGCAGGGCTCACGGCGCTGGCCACCAACCTGTCGTGGAGCTGGAACCGCGACGCCCGCGAGCTGTTCCGCTCGATCGACCAGGCGCTCTGGCACCTCACGCGGCACAATCCCATCGAGCTGCTGCGCCGGGTGGATCCCGCCCGGCTCGCCGCCTGCGCGCGGGACCCTGCCTTTCTGCAGCGCTACGACGCGGTTATCGAGTGGAATGGCTGGGTGGCCGCGACCCACGACACCTGGTTCGAAACGTCGTACCCCAACCTGGCCCAACGGAGAATCGCCTACTTCTGCGCCGAGTTCGGCCTGCACAGCTCGGTGCCGATCTACTCGGGGGGCCTCGGAGTGCTCGCCGGCGACCATTGCAAGACGGCGTCGGACCTGGGCGCTCCGCTCGTCGGCGTCGGCTTGTTCTATACCAAAGGCTATTCGGATCAGCGGCTGCGCCTCGACGGCTGGCAGGAGGACGGCGACGAGCGCTTCGACGTGGCGGCGACGCCGCTCGAGCCGGTGCGCGGCCCGCGCGGCGATGCCTGTCTTGCGACGGTGCGCATGTCCGGGCGCTCGGTGAGCATCGGCGCCTGGCGCGTGATGGTCGGCCGCGTCCCGATCCTGCTGCTCGACACCGATCACGAGCAGAACGATCCGGCGGACCGTCAGCTGTGCCACCGACTGTACGCCGGCGGGCCCGACTTGCGGCTACGTCAGGAGTGGATCCTCGGGGTCGGCGGGGTGCGAGTGCTGCGTGCGCTGGGATACGACCCCGCCGTCTGGCACGCCAACGAGGGGCACGCCGCCTTCATGCTGGTGGAGCGCGTGCGGGAGCTGGTGGCGCGGGGCACGCCGTTCGCGGACGCCGTCCGCCAGGTGCGTGCGACCAGCGTGTTCACGACGCACACCCCGGTGCCGGCGGGCCACGATACGTTCTCCCCTGAGCAGGTGGAGGAGTGCGCCGGTCCGGTGTGGCAGGAGATGGGGGTGGACCGCGACAGCTTTTTCCGTCTCGGCCGTCACCCGGTGCTCGACCACAACCGCTTCCACATGCCGGTTGCGGCCATCCGGCTTTCGGCGCGGGTGAATGCGGTGTCGCGTCGCCACGGCGAGGAGTCGCGCCGCATTTGGGCGCCGCTCTGGCCGGATCGGGAGGTCGCGCGCGTGCCGATCGGTCAGGTCACGAATGGCGTGCACAGCGCCACCTGGATGTCGACGCCCCTGGTGGCGCTGCTCGACTCCAAGCTCGGCGCCGACTGGTCGCACCGGGCCGACGATCCGGCGGTGTGGGCCCGGATGATGAAGCTGGACGCCTTCGCCTTGTGGGCGGTGCACAACCACCTCAAGTCCCAGCTGATGCGGAGCATCCGCGAGCAGGCGCGGCGCCGCTGGGCGGATCAGTGGAAGGAGGCCCTGCACCTCGTCGGGGCGGGCACGCTGCTCGACCAGGAGGCGCTGACGATCGGGTTCGCTCGCCGCTTCGCCACCTACAAGCGGGCCGACCTCATCTTCCGCGATCCCGACCGGCTGCAACGCCTGCTCGTCAACCCGTGGCGGCCGGTGCAGATCGTGTTCGCGGGAAAGGCGCACCCGGGCGACGAGCCCGGGAAGCAGATCCTCCAGCGGGTGTACGCCTACACGCGAGAGGCGCGGTTCGAAGGCCGGATTGCGTTCATCGAGGACTACGACATGCACGTCGCCCACCGGCTGGTGCAGGGGGTGGATCTCTGGCTCAACGTGCCGCGGGCTCCACTCGAGGCGTGCGGGACGAGCGGCATGAAGGCGGGCCTGAACGGCGTGCCGCAATTGAGCACGCTGGACGGCTGGTGGGCCGAGGGTTACGATGGGCAGAACGGCTGGGCGATCCCGGCGGCGCCGGCGGGTGGGGACGCCGATGCGGTCGACGCCGACGCCCTGTACGACCTACTCGAGCGGCAAGTCGTACCGTTGTTCTACGAGCGCGACGCGCTCGGTGTACCGCGCGGCTGGGTGGAGAAGATGAAGCACGCGCTGCGAGTGGCGGGAACCCGGTTCAGCGCGCAGCGGATGGTGCGGCAGTACGTCACGGAGTACTACGTGCCGGCGATGCGCGGCGAGTCACCCCCCGACGACCCGCCGACGGCGTGAGCGTGGAGGCGATGATGGGCGCGACGACACCAGCCCCGAAGTCCCGGCGCCGCAGGCCCCCCCAGCCGCGCCGGGCGCCGGCCGTCGCGGCCCCGCGACCACAGCTCGCGGCCGCCGACCGGATCGGCGTCGCCCACCTCACGGCGGAGTACTGGCCGTTCGCCCGCACCGGGGGGTTGGGCGAGGCGGTGAGCGGCCTGGCGACCTGTCAGGCAGCCGTCGGCTCGCCGACGACGGTGATCATGCCGCTGTACCGGCTGGTGCACGAGACCACACCATCGCTCGAACGCACGGGCGCGCCGCTCACGGTCACCCTCGGCGGGCACACTGAGCGCGCGTGGCTGTACCGCACCCCACCCGGGCCCGGTCCCCAGGTCTTCTTCATCGAGCATCCCGACTTCTTCGACCGGGCGGGCATCTACGGCGACAACGGCGGAGACTATCCGGACAACGCTCAGCGGTTCGCGTTCTTCTGCCTCGCCGCGCTGACGGCGCTTCCCGAGATCGCCCCGGAGACGCAGGTGCTGCACGCGCACGACTGGCACACCGCGTTGGCGCCGGTGTACCTGCGCACCGCGTTCGCGAGCGAGGCGTTCTACAAGCGCCTCGCGGTGGTGATGTCGGTGCACAACGCCGGCTTTCAGGGGCATTTCCCCCCCGAAACCCTAGGGCACCTGGGTCTTCCCGCGGAGTTGTACAACGGCGACGTGTTCGAGTGGTACGACCGGATGAACGCGTTCAAGGGCGGGCTGGCCTACTCCGACGTCGCTGTGACCGTCAGCCCGTCGCATGCGCAGGAGCTGTGCACGGCGGAAGGGGGTTTCGGGCTGCAGGACAGGTTCACCGCCCTCGGCGACCGGCTGGTGGGGATCTTGAACGGCATCGACCCCGATCTCTGGAACCCCGAGACCGACCCGGAGCTCACCGCGAATTATTCGAGCGAGGATCTGTCCGGGAAGCGGCGCTGCAAGGCGGCGCTGCAGCGCGCGTACGGCCTGCCCCAGCGGGGCCACACGCCGCTCTTCGGGATGAGCGCGCGCATGGTGGCGCAGAAGGGCCTGGACCTGGTGCTCGGCGCCGATCTCCTCGGGACGACGGATGCGCAGTTCATCTTCCTGGGAGCCGGGGAGCACCGCTACCACGAGGCCCTCGGGAACCTCGCCGCCGCGGCGCCCGATCGTCTCGCGGTGGAGTTCATGTTCACCGATCGCCTCGAGCACCGCCTCCTGGCCGGCGCGGACGCGCTGCTCATGCCGTCGCTGTACGAGCCGTGCGGGCTCACGCAGATGCGCGCGCAGCACTACGGCGCGGTGCCCGTCGCTCGCCGGGTGGGCGGCCTCAAGGACAGCATTCTGGACGGCGTCAGCGGGTTCCTGTTCGACGAATACTCGCCGGCGGCGCTGGCTCACGCGGTGCGCCGCGCGGTGGACGCCCATGCCGACCGGAGCGCGTGGCGGAAGCTCGTGCGCGGGGCGATGGCTCAGCAGTTCGGCTGGCACCGCTCCGGGGAGCAGTATTTCGCGCTGTACCGCCGCGCCCTCGCGGTGCGGTCGGCCTCCCTCTCCAGCTGACCGAGAACGCGATGGAGTTCGTTCTCGCGCTCCACAGTCACCTGCCGTACGTCCTCAATCACGGTCGCTGGCCTCACGGTAGCGACTGGCTGTGCGAGGCGGCGCTGGACACGTATCTCCCCCTGCTGGAGCGGCTCGAGGAGCTGGCGGGCGAGGGCACGGACGCCCCGCTGACGATCGGCTTCACGCCGGTGCTCGCGAATCAGCTGGCGAGCCCCACGTTCGCGCGCGAGATGGCCGCCTTCTTCGCGCAGCGCCTCGCCGCCTGCGACGAGGCCCCGGCGTCGCTGGCGACGACGGGCGACCAGGCGCTCCTGCCGCTGGTGGACTTCTGGCGGTCGCGGCTCACGCGCCTGCAGACACTGTTCCGCAAGATCGACCAGGACCTGGTCTCGGCGTTTCGCCGGCTCCAAGAGCGGGGCCGCCTGGAGATCATCGGATCGGCGGCCACGCACGGCTACCTGCCGCTCCTGGCCCGTGACGAGAGCATCCGGCTGCAGCTGGCGGTGGGCCAGCACGAGCACCGTCGTCTGTTCGGCGTCGCGCCGAAGGGGTGTTGGCTGCCGGAGTGCGCCTATCGCCCCAGCAAGGGAAGACGCCGCGGCATCGAGCAGCATCTCGCCGATGCCGGGTTCCGCTACTTCTTCACCGACGCTCACCTCGCCCGCGCCGGCACCCCGCTGGGCGCCTACGGCGACATCCCACTCGGGGCGGAGCGATTCGACGCGGAGCGGCACGACGACCCCGCGAAACCCGGCCGCCTCACCAAAGCGACGCGGTCGCCGTACCACGCCTATCGCGTCTCCCGCGCGGCGCGGGGCGGCGTGGCGGCGCTGGTGCGCGATCCCCGCTCCTCGATGCAGATCTGGAGCCGGCACCAGGGCTACCCGGGCGACGAGTGGTACCTCGAGTTCCACAAGATCCGCTGGCCGGGCGGCTTGAAGCTGTGGCGCGTGAGCGGCGCCAACGTCGACCTGGGCGCGAAGCGTCCGTACGAGCCGCGCGCGGCGCTCGACCGGGTGACGGGTCACGCGTCGCACTTCGCCCACCTGCTCGAGAGCATCGCGCAAGAGCAGCGAGGGGACAGCGCGGGAGTCATCGTCGCGCCGTTCGACACCGAGCTATTCGGGCACTGGTGGTTCGAGGGAGCGGACTTCCTCGCCGCGACCTATCGCGCGCTGCGCGGCAAGGGTGTGCGCGCCGTGATGGCGTCGCAGCATCTCGAGGCCCATCCGCCTCGCACCGCGCTGCAGCTGGCCGAAGGGTCCTGGGGCGCGAACGGCGACCACTCCATGTGGCTGAACGACCGGACGGCGTGGACCTGGAAGCGACTCGCGCCGCTGGAGCAGGCGTTCTGGGACGCGGCGCCCGCCGGGCTCGCCTCGGCCGCCGCGCGACCGGTGCTGGCGCAGGCGGCGCGCGAGCTGCTGCTGGCGCAAGCGTCCGACTGGCAATTCATCATCTCGACCGGCGCCGTGGTGGACTACGCCGAGCGCCGCTTCACGCAGCACTGCGACGATGCCGAGCGGCTGATCAAGGCGCTCGTGGGCGACGCGCCGGAGTCCGTGGAGGCTCTGGCCGATGAGCTCGCCCGCCGCGACGACCTGTTCCCCGATGTGCTGGCCCAGGTGGCGGAGGCGCTCGCCGGTTGAAGCGATCCGTCGTCATCCACGGGCATTTCTACCAGCCGCCGCGCGACGACCCGTGGACCGGAGCCATCCCCGTCGAGGCGAACGCCGCGCCGTTCCACGATTGGAACGAGCGTATCGAGCGGGAATGCTACGCGCCCGTGGCCCCGTCGCTCGCCTCGATGAGCTTCGATTTCGGGCCTACGCTGCTCGAGTGGATGGAGCGGCACGCAGCCGGGACGTACACGCGCGTAGTCGCGGCCGCCCGCTCGGGTGGCGCGGTGGCCATGCCGTACCATCACCTCATCCTGCCCCTCGCTCCCCGCCGCGACAAGGTGACCGAGGTGCGCTGGGGCATCGCCGACTTCAAGCGCCGCTTCGGGCGCGAGCCGGAGGGCATGTGGCTGCCCGAGACGGCCGTGGACGACGAGACGCTCGACGTACTCGCCGCCGAGGGCATCCGCTTCACGATCCTCGCGCCACATCAGGTGGAGCGCGTCCCGGCGGGCGGGCTCCCGGGCTGGTATCGGACCAGCGGCGGGCGCCGCATCGCCCTGTTCACGTATGACGGCGCGATCTCGCACGACGTCGCGTTCGGACCGCTGGTGCGCGATGCCGATGCCTGGGTCGCGCGCCTGACAGCCGGGCCGAATCAGCTGGTGGCGGTGGCGACCGACGGAGAAACCTACGGTCACCATCACAAGGGCGGCGACGTGGTCCTCGCCCGCGTGCTCGACGTCTTGAGACGGCGCGATGATGTGCGCGTCGAGAACTTTGCCAGTTTCCTCGCCCGGCAGCAGCCCGACGAGGAGGTCCGGCTCGTGGCGCCCAGCTCGTGGAGCTGCCCGCACGGGGTGGAGCGCTGGCGCGCCGAGTGCGGCTGTCGCGCCGCGCCCGAGCGTGGGCTGCATCAGCGCTGGCGCGCGCCGCTGCGGGCCGCGCTCGACTGGCTCGCCGCGGAGCTACGCGCCCCGTTCGAGCGTGACGGACGGCGGCTGCCGGCGGAGCTCGAGCGCCAACTGCTGCGGATGTTCACCTCCTGCGGCTGGTTTTTCGACGACATCGCCGGGATCGAGTCGGTGATCGTGCTGCGTTCGGCCGCGCGCGCTATCGAGCTGGCGGGCCCGGAGAGGCCGCGTCTCGAGGCGGGCCTGCTCGAGCGCCTGGCGCTGGCGCCGAGCAACGATCCCGCCGTGGGGTCGGGGCGGGAGCTTTATCTGCAACGGGTGAAGCGATGAACCCGGTCGGCTTCGTGTTCGGCGTGCATCTGCATCAGCCGGTGGGAAACTTCGACCATGTCTTCGAGGGGCATCTGCGCGACGTGTACCGGCCGCTCGTGGAGCGGCTGGCCGAGCGACGCTTCTTCCCCTTCACCCTGCACATCTCGGGCCCGCTGCTCGAATGGCTCGAAGCCCATGACGCGGCCTACCTCGACCTGATCGGTCGCCTGGCGGCGGAGGGTCACGTCGAGCTGCTGCTGGCGGGGTTCTACGAGCCGGTGCTGGCGTCCCTCGTCCCCGCCGATCGGGTCGAGCAGGTGGCGTGGATGCGGGAGGCGATTCGGCGCCGGTTCGGAGTGGCGGCGACGGGGCTCTGGCTCACCGAGCGGGTGTGGGAGCCGGACCTGGCGGCGCACCTGGCCGACGCCGGCGTGCGCTACGTCGTCCTCGACGATCGCCACTTCCTGGTGAGCGGCTTCGAGCGCGACCGGCTGCATGCTCCCTTCTGGACCGAGAGCGGTGGCAAGCGAGTCGCGCTGTTTCCCATCGACGAGCGGCTCCGGTATCTCATCCCCTTCAGGCCGCCCGCCGAAATCAGCGCGTACCTGGGCGAACTGCGGACCGCGGGTCGCCCGCTCGCGGTGTTCGTGGACGACGGGGAGAAGTTCGGCGGCTGGCCCGGAACAAAGGATTGGGTGTACGCGCGCGGCTGGCTGGCACAGTTCCTTGATGCGATCGGGGCGTGCGTCGCCGCGGGCGACGTCCGCCTCACCACGCCGGGAGCGGCGCTGCACGAGGTGGCGAGCGGGGGGCTCGCGTATCTCCCCACCGCGTCGTATCGCGAAATGGAGACCTGGGCGCTGCCGCCGAAGGCCGCGGCGCGGCTCGTCGCATTGGAGCGTGACTTGGGCCAAGAACGTGTATCCGGGCCCGACGGCGCGCTCCTGCGCGGCGGGCACTGGCGGAACTTTCTGGTGAAGTACCCCGAGGCGAACCGCATGCACAAGAAGATGCTGGCGCTGTCGGGGTTGTGCCGCGACCGCGGGGACCCGCCGGGCGCGCGCCGTGCCATCGGCCGGGCCCAGTGCAACGACGCCTACTGGCACGGAGTGTTCGGCGGACTGTACCTGCCCCATTTGCGGGCCGCGATCTGGCGGAACCTGGCGCTCGCGGAGGGCGAGCTTCGCCGCGGCGAGGGGCTCGCCGTCGAACGGCTCGATCTCGACGCGGACGGCGTCGAAGAGCTATGGATCCACTCGGAGAGCTTCTCGGCACTCGTCAGCCCGCAGCGCGGCGGTGTGATCGAGGAGTACAGCGTGTTCGCGCACGGCATCAACTACGCCGACGTGCTGACCCGGCGACGCGAATCGTACCACGAGCCGGGCCCCGGTCACGCGGGCGGGGAGGCGAGCCCCGCCGAAGACGGCACGCCCAGCATTCACGAGCTCGAGCACATGGCGCGCCTGCAGCGGCTCCCGCCGATCGACCCCGTGGACCGCGCGCTGTTCGTGGATCGCGTACTCGCGGGTGACGTGACCTTCGATGGGTATACCGGCGGAGCCTTCGCCTCGTTCGCCTGCTGGGCACGCACCGTGTTCCACGCGAGCGTGGAGCAGTCAGTGCATGCGGTGGAGGTCACGCTCCACCCCGCCCCTCCCCCGGCGGGGGGGGAGCTCCTCGAGAAGCGCATCAGGCTCGACCAGACCGGGGAGCTGACGGTGCGCTACCGCTGGGATCCCGCGGCGTTCCCGCCCGACGCCTTCTTCTCTCCTGAGATCTCGGTGTCGCCCGAGGTGGAGCTCGATCTCACGCCCGTCGCCGAGGTGTGGAAGTTTCCCGTCGCGACCGTGTCCCGCTCCGAGCGCGGGTTCGAGGAAACGGTGCAAGGCTACTCGTACACGCCGCGTTGGCCGATAGGCGCCGGGGAAGCGCGGGTTACGGTGCGCGTGGGTCTGGTAGCTTAAGTCCTACAGAATTGAGCTGAGACTGCAGGAGAAGCCCGGGAGCACGTCCTCGCCGTCGAGGGTGCCGTTCTCCGCGAAGTGCGTTTCGGTTCCATCCTGTCTGTACACGCGAGCCACACGCCGTTCGGGGTCGATGACCCAAACGAGACGCGTGCCCCCTTTGAGCCAATCACCGACCTTGGCGAGCGTTTCGCCAGGTCGGTCGTTCGGCGAGAGAACTTCGACCACCAGGTCCGGACCGAACGCGGGGAAGCCGCGGGTTTGAGGGTCCGGGAGTCGCTCCCACCCGATGAACGCCACGTCGGGAGCGCGAACCGTGTCCGGACCGCTCTCGAGCTTGAAGCCTGTGTCGCCGCTGACCACTTGGCCTGCTCCTGTCCTCTTCACGTATCTCGACAGGAGAAACGCGAGCTCCATGGACACGCGCCCATGTCGGTAACCGGCGGGCTCGCGCACGACGAGGACGCCTCGAACGAGCTCCGTGCGCTTGTCGGGGATGCTTGTTCGGAGCAGGTCGTCTGCGGTCATGAGGGCCGGCGGCATCCTGCGAACGTAGACAATCTCGCTGCAGGATTCAACGGTGCATCAACCGCCCGGTCCGCAATTCTTCGGTACGCGCTGCAAGAATCCGGTCCTTCCCCCGGTCTCCGTGCGCGTGCAGCGTAAGGTTCCTACAGGATCGGGCCGAGATAAGCGCCTCATAACGAGGCGATCTCACCCACCCACCCGCGTCCCTCGGAGCCAGTACGAGTCGCGAGCAACCAGAAGAATCCCGTGAGATCGATATCGGGACCGCGAGACCAGCGCATTCGGAGGAAAAAGGCCGAGAGTCGTTAGGCGGCGCGCCTCACCGCGCGGGACCTCTGTTTGCGTCGCCCACGCATGACGATCGCGAGGTACTCCTGCGCCGCTCGCAGGGCGCGGCGCTTGCCACCATAGCCCGCGTCGCCGAAGAACTTGCGGTGGCGTGGTCCGTAACTGCCGTCTGGCCGCCGGTAGAAGCCGGCCCGCGCGAACCACCCGTAGGTGCGGGTGGAGGGTTGGTCGATGCGGCTAATGCCCCGCCGGCGGACCGGCCGGGCGCGAGTTCTCTTCATGCGAGCTCCCCACGTGAAGTAGTCTGGGTGTTCTCACGCTGCGTGATCTCGGAACCCTGGGAAGATGCAGCCACACGGCGCGGCCCCGCCAGGGGCCGTGGTGGTCCCCAGGGTCGCCGCACGCCGCTGCTCCAAGCGGTGGAATATATTTCGACTATGCGAATCGGCGCGCTGGTAGCGCTCCTGTGCGTGGCTGCGTGCCGCACCCGGCCGCTCGCCAGACTGGGGCAGCAAGGCGACTCGGTGGACTTCGCGCAGCTCGTGCCGCGCGACTCGACCGACAGCACCCTCGTCATCCCACGGGTGATCACGGGGCCGAGCGTGGTGCTGTTCTGGCTGCGCGCGGCGGACACGCTCGGCAACGACGACCGCGCCGACACGTTCGACGACCTCAAGTACTACACTGAACAGGTCGCCACCGCGCTCGACGCGAGCGGCATCAAGCTGCTCGCAACCAACGCCGACACGGTGTATGATCGACCCCGGTGGCCCCGAGCGCATCCTCACGGGCGTATACGCCGACGACGACCTGATGGACGAGCTGCGCGCCTACTTCGACCTGCCGGACGATACCACCAGCGTCCAACCGCGGATCACGACCTGAGCGCTGTGCAGCCCGACTCCTCCGAGCTGGTCCTCACGGGCGGCGACGTGCTGCTACACGAGGACGGGTGGCGGGTCGAGCGAGCGGACGTGACCGTGCGCGACGGACGGATCGCCCATGTCGGGCTCGGGACGCGGGAAGCGGGTGAGGGGACAGGGGCCCGCCCGCAAACGCAGATTCGCGACTGCAGCGGCTGTCTCGTCATGCCCGGCCTGATTCAGGCGCACGTGCATCTCTGCCAGACGCTGTTCCGTGGGCTCGCGGACGACCTGCGGCTCGAGGACTGGCTGGTGCGCCGCATTTGGCCGCTCGAGGTGGCGCACACGGAAGAGACGGTGTACTGGTCCGCACTGCTCGGCGCGGCGGAGTTGTTGCTCGGGGGCACGACGGCGATCCTGGACATGGAGACGGTGCGCTACACGGGCGCGGCGTTCACGGCACTGGAGCGCGCCGGGATCCGCGCCGCGGCCGGTAAATGCCTCATGGACACACACCCGGAGGGCGCACCGCTCGAGCTGGCCGAGTCGACCGACCGGGCGTTGGCCGACGCCGAGACGCTGGCTGAGCAATGGCACGGCGCCGCGGGCGGCCGGCTGCGCGTGTGCTTCGCCCCACGCTTCGTGCCGAGCTGCTCCGGGCCGCTGTTGCGCGCCGCGAGCGAGCTGGCGGAGCGGTTCGACGCCCAAGTGCACACCCACGCCGCCGAGACGATCGTCGAGCGCGAGACGGTGCGTCGCACCACCGGACTCGAGGAGATCGCCTACCTCGATTCGGTGGGGATCTCCGGCCCGCGCGCCGCGCTCGCCCATTGCGTGTGGGTGGACCCGCACGAGACGGCCCGCCTCGCGCGCCAGGGCACGACCGTGGTGCATTGTCCCTCGTCGAACCTGAAGCTCGCGAGCGGTGTGGCGAAGATCCCCGAGCTCCTGGCCGCGGGGTGCCGCGTGGCCATCGGCGCCGACGCGGCTCCCTGCAACAATCGGCTCGACGTGTTCGCCGAGATGCGCCTCGCGGCGCTGATCCAGAAGCCGCGGCTCGGCGCGGACGCCCTCCCCGCGGCCCAGGTGCTCGAGCTCGCCACGCTGGGTGGCGCCCGCGCGCTCGGGCTCGACGCCGAGCTGGGCTCGATCGCTCCCGGCAAGCGTGCGGACCTGGTGGTCCTTGACTTGCGCGAGCCCCACCTCCATCCCGTGCTCGGAGATCCCGTGTCCCTCGTCGTGTATGCGGCGCGCGCGAGCGACGTGCGCGACGTGTTCGTGGACGGGCGACCGGTGGTGCTCGGGCACGAGCTCGTCACGGCTCCCGTCGAGGAGATCGTGCGCGAGGCCGATCGCGCGGCCGCCGAGCTGTACCGGATGGCGAAGCTCGCGTGACGGCGGCGGCGCTGGCGCGCCGCTATTGCGGGGGTGGTACCGATCCGCCGTTCACGTTGAAGCGGCGAATCGTCTCGCTGAGCTTCGCCGCCGCCTCGGAGAGGTGCTGGGAGGTCGTGGTGAGCTCGCCGAGCGAGGCGATCTGCTGCTCGGTCGCCGCCGAGGTCTGCTCCGCCCCCTGCGCGGCGGTATCGGCGATCCCCGCCACCTCGTCCATGCGCCGCACCACCTCGCGGATCCGCTGGGTCTGGCCTTCGGTCTCACCCGCGAACGCGCTCGCGAACCGCACCGTGGCGTTCAGGTCGCCGAAGATGGCGTCGAGCGCCTGCCGGGCCGCCGCGGAGACGGTACCGACGCCCTGCGCCGTCCGGCGTCCCTCGTCCATCGCGGTGATCACCTGGCCGATCTGATCCTGCGTCTGGCGGACGCGGGCCCGCACCTCGTCCGCGGAGCGCGTACTCTGCTCGGCGAGCTTGCGCACTTCGTCGGCCACGACGCGGAACCCGAGGCCGTGCTGCCCCGCGCGGGCCGCTTCGATCGCGGCGTTCAACGCCAGCAGATCGGTCTGGCTCGCGATGCGCGTGATCGCGTCCACCAGTTTGCCGATTTCGCGAGACCCCTGCTCCAGCGTCCCGGCCGCCTGCGACACGTGATCCAGGTGCGCCACGAGGGTCACGAGCAGTTCGCTCGCCCGCGCGATCTCCTCCCCGTGGCGCTGCGCTTGCTCGGCCACGCCGGCGACCTGGCGCTCCGCTTGCTGCGCCCGGGCGTGCAGCTGCGCCGCCACGCCGGCGGCGGCCTCCGAGTCGTCGCGCCCGTGACCGATCAGCTGCCGTTGGCGCGTGGTGCCGTCCGCCAGCTGCTGCGCGGTGGCGGAGATCTGCTGTGATGCTGCGTGCAGCTCTTCGGCGGACGCCGCGAGCTGCTCGGCCATGGCAGCGAGGTCCTGGGACTGCTGCTGCACCTGCCGCACGACGCCCGCGATGGCCGCGGTCGTGCGGTTCACGCTCACGCAGAGATAGCCGAGCTCGTCGAGCTCGTCGTCCTGCACCTCGGCGGTGAGGTCGCCCAGCTCGACGCGCGCCAGCGTCTCCCGCGCCGCCGTGAGGCGCGCCACGTAGCGGGTGAGCATCGGCACGAGCGCTCCGCTCGCGAACCCCAGCACGAGGGTCTCCTGCACGAACACGCTCCAGCTCCAGCCCGGCGTGCCCTGCGTGACACGGAGCGCCGTGACCAGCCCGAAGCCTGTGACGTTCAAGAGGAGCGCCTGCCACGCCTCCGTGCGACCGAGGTAGAGCGCCGCCTGGAGCGGAGCGATCACGTAGGCGACGCACAGGAGATGGCCCGTCGGCCCCACGGCGTACAGGATGGCGGAGATCATCGCTCCGCCGACCGCGATGTTGGCCTGCGCGTACCAGGTGCGGAAGTCGCGACTCTGCGCCAGCCGCAGCATGGCGTAATTGATGCCGGCGAACACGACGGGGAAGACCAGGATGAAGAGCCACGGCACCGGCACGATGCGCGCGAGCCGAACGGCCGCGAGCAGCGCCACGCCCACGCCGACGAAGCGCCAGCGTGCGCGAGTGTTGGCCAGCACGTACTGGCGCTCCTTGGCGCGTGCTTCGTCGGCGAATTGGTGGGCGAGATCGGCCGCGTCGGGCATGCAGGGGAAAATGGCCCGTCGCCGAGGTCAGGGGTAGAGGTGAGGCTCAGCGCGTCGTGGAGTCCGGCTCCACCACGCGCGCCGGGCGCACCGCCACGAACGAGGTCCCGTCGCCCAGCTCGCCCGCGTTGTTCCGTCCCCAGCAGTAGATCTCTCCCCGGTCGGTCGTCCCGCAGGTGTGGTTGTCCCCCGCATCGACCTGGACGAATGAGATCCCTCGAAAGATCTCCTGCGACACGAGCAGCTGATCCGGCCGTCGGACCGTTCGCACGCCGAGCTGATAGTCTTGATTGGCCCCCCAGCAGATCACACGATCGAAGCTGCGGAGGTTGAGAGCGCAGGTGTGAAACGCCCCGGCAGTCAGCGCGGTCAATGGAGTTCTGGTTGGCAGGAGGACCGGCAACGAGCTCCCCACACCCGACGTTCCGAGCGTCGTTCGTCCGATCTGGCCGTGCAGGTT
>WNGE01005725.1_pt1 | contig 13990 bp, 9 predicted proteins | sample 5400651 | NCBI WGS metagenome assembly WNGE01 (sample SAMN13153370, study PRJNA577476) | soil metagenome | isolation source: 60 cm soil or saprolite under grassland replicate 2 | place: USA:California | collected 2016-06-15 | reverse complement strand
TCTCAGCCTGCGGCGGTCTTGCCCTTGGTTGCAGCATCGATCAGGCTCATATCGGCCTCATGTTCAGCATGGTTTTGACTCCCATGATCTTTTTTGGTTGTACTTACTATCCCTGGAGCGCTTTGGGACAATTTCCAATCCTCCAGAGAGTCGTCCTGGCGAACCCGCTCGTCTACGCTAGCGAGGGCCTGCGTGGAACGCTCGTACCCCAGTTCCCGCACCTCTCCCTGCCGGCTGCATTGGTAGCGTTGACGCTCTTTGACGTCCTACTGCTGGGAGTCGGACTCCGGCAGTTCCACCGAAAGGCGGTCAGTTAAGTTGAAAATAAATAGAACTATGACTTCAAAAAAGGCGCGCCCTGAAAGCATGACCGAATACATCAATGCCGCCCCCAAAGAGGCTCGGAAGAAACTCCGTGAAATGCGGGAGTGTGTTCGAGCAGCTGCACCCGGGGCCACAGAAAGTCTGAAATGGGGGATGCCCGCTTTCTCCTATCGGAGGATCCTGGTCACGTTCGCCGCGTTCAAACATCACATCGGCTTTTATCCCACGCCCTCAGCAATGAGAGCCTTCGCGAGAGATCTTTCGAAATTTGTCACGGGTGCTGGGTCGATCCAGTTTCCACTGGAGAAGCCTCTGCCTCTAGCTTTGATCCGCAAGATCACCAAGTTCCGCGTTCGAGAGAGTTTCGAGAAAGACGGAAAATGGAGAACGTGACGGAGAGCTATACCTGGAATGGTTAAGCAGAGAAGCCACTTTTTAGGATGAGGTGCAATTCAGCGGGCTTGGTCAGATTAATCTTTCACCCGCGTGTCAATCGCGATCCAGTTTACCTCCCAAGTCTTGCCCCCATCATTTGAAAATGACTGTTCAAAACGGCAGGAAGTCTGACCTGTAGACCGGGTCAAGAAGGTACCTCCAGGTACCTGTACCCGCATCGACTATTTCTTATTCATCAATTATTCCGGTAGACCAACGCGCCAAATGCGACAGAATTGCTCTGGCCGCCTGGTCTTGATTAATTTCACCTCCTTCACAGTTGGTCAACCTTATGCATCGCATCCCGACTGCGATGCGCCAGGTTGGCCCATGAAGCGCATCACTTAATTCTCGCCGGGACGCGCCGCCTTACTTCTTCCGACCAATTAAGAATCACCTGAAGCTGCAGCGTCGTGGGCTGCTTGTAATTCTCTTCGAGCATCAGAAAGCGGCCATCTGCGGCTACATCATAGGAGACGCCCGGAACGTTCAGGTATGGCCCTTCAAAAAGCATGTGTGGCGTGCTGGCCTTGAATTGGGTCTCGGTCGTAACCTCGGCTGCCATCCATTTTGGTCCGTTGCGATAGAACAATTCGCGTCCATTCTTTGACCACAACGGCTCTTCGCCCCCTTCGGATGAAATCTGCCATTTGGATCCTTCGCCCGAAGCTGGTCGAACATAAATCTCGTATTGGCCCGACTCATCAGAGGTGTATGCGACATACTTCCCATCGCGTGAGAAGGCCGCTAACAACTCGCGGAACGGCGTCACCAGCCATGGCCGTGGGGGCTGGTCGCCACTTTTCATCCACAGGTCGAGACTCGTCTCCGGTGTGTTTCGCATGAATACAAGGGTTTTCCCATCAGGTGACCACGATTGAATTTCTCCGGTCGCCCGGCTCATGAACATCGCTTCGGAACCGGAATCAATCGCTTTCGAGATGACATCGAAGGCGCCAGTCTTGCGTCGCCAGAACGTGATCTGTTTCCCATCGGGCCTCCAGCGGGGGCATCCATTCTCTCCGTCATTGGTAAACCGGATCAGACCGCCGCGGCCAAACTCAAAGAGGTAGATATCGCGCGTAGCCTCGGACAGTTCCAGGGCGACGCGCCGTTCATCGGGTGAAAGAGAGAAATTCTGGTATGCGCGCGCAGGTGCTGAGATTGGCGTGGTGGCGCCGCTGCGGTCAGCCCATACCAGTTTGCCGATCCACGCGGGACCTCCGGAGACATAAACGAGTGTGCCATCGTGTGCGAGGGTGTACTGAACCGATCCCCACTCTTCGCTGCGAACATTCTCGATAAGCGCGACTCCAGGACCATCCACAGTAGTTGTGCGGAGGTCAAATGGAGCGGCGATCAATGTGGCGCCGCGCGCGTAGACGAGATGCCCCGTCGAGAGATAATGCGCATTCACGCCACCCTCCACCACAATGCGGAGCTTGCCTGTCTTCAGCGAGAGTGCTCCGATGCGATAGTTGTCCGGATTATTAGTCCTCCAGACTGTAACGAGTGCCGTGTCGCCGTCTGGCAGAAATTCGGGATTGCTGAATCCCCAGTCTCCCTGATTAAGCTCGCCGAGGGTGACAATCGTCTTCGGTTCTCCGCCGGACGCGGAGATGCGAACGAGCCTCGTCCCTTCCCCATCGGCGAAGAGAATTGTGTCATCAGGTCCCCACGCGCCCCCGTGCGAGGTCCTCGACTCGCATAGCGTGACCGGCTGCCCACCTTGCAATGAGACTTTCTGCAGGGTATTCGCGGCGAAAAAAGCGATCCAACGACCATCGGGTGAGAAGAAGGGTGCATACGCTCCTTCGGTCCCCGGAATCGGACGGGCATCGAACGAGTCGAGAGGCCGCGCAAAAAGTTGCGACCTCCCGTTCTGCTCGCCGGCATAAACCAGGACCGAGCCATCAGGCGAGAGCGCTATAGCCGTTCGTCCGACACCCAGCGGACAATATTTTCCCAAAGCGATTGGTGTCGCGAGGGAAATAGTCATGCGGTTCACCGCCGACGGCACACTCGGTACTGACCGCGAACGACCTAGAAGAAATGCTCCCACAGTCAAAACGAGTCCAGCGAGAATGGCGCTGGCAGCTACAAGCCAGCGCCCTGGTCGTACGCGAGTTAAAGCCGCCGTCGTGTCCAACTGTGACACTGGCCGCGTGTCGGATGGTGTTGAGAGGGATTCAAGCGCGAAGCCGAGATCGCTCGCGGTTTGGAATCGTCTTTCTGGTTTCTTTTCCAAACAATGCCGCACGATCCTTTCGAGCGACGGCGCAATCTTCGTACTCGTTTCACTCAATTCCGGTGGGTCTTCCTTTAGAATCGCCGTCATTGTCTCGGCCATCGTCTCGCGCCGAAACGCGCGCTGGCCGCTAAGCATCTCGTAGAGAATCGAGCCGAACGAGAAGATGTCTGAACGATGGTCGGCATCCTGGCCGCGCACCTGTTCCGGCGACATGTAGCCGACCGTTCCCATTACAGTGCCGGGATCGGTGATTTGCCTTTGAGTTTCAATCTCAGAACTAACAATGTCGTTTCGCTGCGGTTTTAGCTTGGCCAGCCCGAAATCGAGAATTTTTACGCGGCCATCGTGAGTGACGAACAAGTTTTCCGGCTTAAGGTCACGATGCACGATGGCTTTCCCGTGTGCGGCGGCCAGACCCAGCGCGACCTGTTGTGCGTAGTCAAGCGTTTTGTGGACCGGAAGTGGCCCATCATTAAGTAGTTCTCGGAGCTCCTCACCTTCGAGGAGTTCGGCGACGATGAACGGTGTGCCGTTATGAGTGCCGATGTCGTAGATGGTCAGTATGTTCGGATGATTTAGTGCCGAGGTAGCGCGGGCTTCCTGCTCGAACCGTCGCAACCGATCAGTGTCACGAGCGAAGGCAGCGGGCAGGAGTTTTATCGCGACTTCGCGATTCAAACGGGTATCGCGCGCCCGGTAAACATCGCCCATACCGCCCGCGCCAATCTTGCAGACAATGGTGTAATGAGCGAGCTTTGTGTTGGGGGATATGTTTTCGCTCACTGAGTTATGTTTGGCGCGTTGTCATCGCGGAGTTCGTCCTCGCGTTTCACGCCGAGTTTTGCCGGGTCTGAGCCTCCGTGATGATTACTATTGATTCTGGTTTGAAAGTGTCGGAGCCTTCGACTTCAAAACGCAAATGACTCGCTGCATCAACCACTGCAACCAGCCCGCCATGGTAACGCTTAACTATACTGGCAAGGTCTTCGTCTCGCGAAATCTTCACTTGGTGAAAATCGAGACTGCGATCATGGAATTGCAAACTGCAGAGTCGGGTCGCGCCGGTCGCTTGAGCTGCAAAGAATGGTGCAACAAGAGCCGCGCTGCTGAAAGTCGTGTCTAATCTAAAGTGTTGAACTACGCGGCGGGCAAGGTCTGGATCGAACATTCGCAGCACGATAGGTATTTCTTTGCGCAAGCTGCGTGCGTTCAAGGCGATCTCCAGATTAAGGTGATCGGGGTTGCTGCAAACCACCAGAGATCTCGCTTGCTTGATGTTGGCGTAGCGCAGCGTCTGTTCCTGCAGCGCATTCCCGATCACAACGGGAATTCCCCGGCCGCGCGCCTCAGTGAGAAACCGGTTGTCTTCGTCCTTTTCGACGCAAACCACCGGGACGCCGAGTTGCTGCAATTTTTCCGCTACTCGAAGACCAATGATTCCTAAACCACAGACGATCGTGTGGTCTGAGACTCGTTGACGCACCCGGCCTTGTTCGAAGGCAAGCTGACGGGCAACGAGGCTGTTTGTAATCAGGGCAAAGAACACTGCCGTGATCCCTACGCCTGAGAGCATCAGCAGGATGCCGATGACTTTTGACAGAGCATCTGCATCACGCAAGCTGAAATCTCCAAATCCGACCGAGGTGATCGTCGTAATAACGAAATAGAGAGCATCAAGTGCGCTCATTCCAAGCCGCAAATGAAAATACAAAGACGCGCAAATCACCACGAAGACAAGATATCCAATAACCCCTAACAGGATACGCTGCCCACGCCACTGAAAGGGAGGTTTCGCCTCAGAGTGCTTTGGAGGAGCGGGAGGACGAGCAGGCAATTCACGCTCGGTGGATGCAACGAGTAGCTTCGTGTCAGCCTCGAACACTTTATCAGGTGAAGGAAACCAGTGTAACTTGTCTCGCTCAAGCGCCACTACGACTTTGGAATCGCTGGAAGAAGCATTCGTGAGCGGCATCTTTATGGTTTCTTCGCGCAAGACAAGGGTATCTTTACCGAGGTTGTGCGCAAACCTGACTCCGATTGTGCTTGCGGCAAGCGCAAACGTTGGTGCCGCTAGAGCCGACAGGCTCATAACGTCGCATCGGGGTAGATATTCTTCAAGCAGCCTCCCAAGTCGCATATTGAATTGACGGAGTACAACGCGCAGACGTGGATTGAGTTCAAGTGCGGCAAGTGCTAGTCCAAGATTCGCCTCGTCCCGATCACTAACGGAAAAAAACGTTTCCACCTGTTCGATGCGGGCGGCTTGAAGCAGCGCTGTCGCCGTGCCCGCTTCTGACAAAAAGGCTGCGATACACAAACCACTCTGGTTATTGTCCAGTCCAGCGCCTGCCAGCCAACTGCCCGGCCTTGTAATCACACTTACCACGCAACCTTCCGCACAGAGTTGCTCGGCAATTCGATACGCCAGGTGGTCAGAGCCGTAGATTAGAACGTTTGCCATAGGCCAAGCAGTCTTCTAACTCTCTTTGCGTTGTGGCGTGTGTGTTAACTCAATTTGTGAAGCGGGAACGCCTCGCACAAACGTCTGATTGATCATCGGGTGCGCCTCGTCCGTAGGCCCGAAATCGCTGTCAGGATGGAAGGCGATGATCACCATCTCGTTTTCTGTCGTGCTGAAACTGTGTTGGCCATCTGCTCGGATAATGAAGGTAAGACCGGGAAAAAGTGAATAGGTTGCGTCCGTTGTGCGGCACTCGCCTGTACCGCGCGCAACGATGCCGATGCGCAAGGACGGATGGGTATGTGCCGTTTGCGAGATGTGCGCCGGAAAGTAGAGGGAGTTCAGGCAAGGATCACCTAGCGTTGGCGGCGGAATCAGTAGGCTGTCAGTGCAACCGTCAATATAGCGCAAACGACCGACAGACTCGACGGGTCCTCCTAACATGAAAATCCCGTAATAATCCAGCCTTGTGATAACGATACCTTTACCAGAACCGCGGATCAGACATGAATCAGGGGCGACGAAGTACATCCCGGCTTGCAACTCGAAAGTTCCCACACTGGACTCAAGCGTGGCCGAATCCTGGTGCACGTAGCCGAAGTGTGTACCGTCGTCGGGAAGCTCGAGCGCATCGTTGTGCCAACCTGACAGACGGGAAGGGAAAGCGTCGTCAGGCATCGTGGCCATGTGACCGTGAGTAAGTTGTAATGGAAGAAATATCCTGTCGAGCACCATACTCACTTTCAGTTATTTACGAAAGATGAGGAAGTCAACCGCAGTGTGCATTCCGCCGCCAAAAACTGTCAATGGCTTGAGAGTGTCAGCTCAGTTTGAAGGTCCAATCATGGGAAGAGCCGTGTGAGAGAATGAAACTTGAATCCAAGGAATCACTTCACTTCCGTGAACTGGCATCATAGGGACGGATCCTGCCACAATCTCTTTCATGCGTTTTGTTATGCCGAGACACCATCGTTCTCCGGCCAGGGTCTGCGGTTGGTACGTAGCGTACGGAAACCTGTGTAACCTGGAAGAAGAGGTGCGGTGGTGCGACGAGCACTTTACGGTGATTGATGGTCAGTGGGAATGGAGTGCGAGTGAACGCTTCATTGCAGCCGGCGATGCAAGATTAAGCAACCGCGACGAGCTGCTGATAAGAATCGATCAAGCCGTTGCCAGAGGGGAGATGGGACGGCCTGCAGAAGAGACTGATGCACTCTCGGATCTGCGCATTATCGCCTTGCTTTGGCAGACGCATGGTGCGCAAAGCGTAGAACTGTTGTGGGGTGCTTACAGTTTCTGTGTGTGGGATCGTGACCGAGAAACTGCCTGGCTCGTTCGCGATCGCGTTGGCGCGGAGACACTCTATTACACGACGGAGGGCAGTATACGTTATGCGGGCGCGCGAACCCATGATGTCGCAAGAGCGACGAGCAGTGAAATAGATTTGGTCGCGCTTCGTGATTATTTGTGCTGCGCTTTCGTTCCAGGCTCGCGAACAATGCTACGTGCGGTGAAAGAGCTACGACCTGGCACGATTATGCGTTTGCCCGAAGGTGACACAAGCATTTATTGGCAAGTGCAAGATCGCGTTGGCGAGCGTGGCGTGCCGCTTGAGACCTACAGCGGTCGTTTACGAGCCATCCTGGAACGAACGGTAAGCGATTCTTTACCTGATCGGGAGCCGGTTGGCGTGTATCTTTCCGGCGGTCTTGACTCGAGTTGTGTCGGGGCCTTAGCCGCGCGGCTGCACAACGAACCCGTGCATTCTTATTCGATACATTTCGGTAAGGACTGCCCAAATGAACTCGAATTCTCAACCCTTGTTGCCGAACACTGTCAGATGAGGCATCACATAATTGAAATCACACCTGAATCGATGTGGGAGTTGCTGCCTGAAACCATGGCACAGTTGGACGATCCGATCGGCGATCCTCTGACGGTTCCTAATCTCATTCTGGGACGCACGGCAAAGATAACCGTTAATACGATCTTGAACGGTGAAGGCGGCGATCCCTGTTTCGGCGGACCGAAAAACCAACCGATGCTTTTGAAGCAGATTTATGGTCAAGCAGGTGACATAGCCACTCGAGATGGACTAAGTAAACAAGTCAAACCGCTGTCTGGCATCGTTGCGTCATACCTCGCCTCGTTTCAAAAGTGCGCAACCGATTTGCCGCGTTTACTGCGCAGCGAGATCTGGGAGAGGGTGCGCAACGAACCATCAGTATTCGACAATGAATTTAATAATTCCGGCAGTTATCTGAATACCTTGATGTTCATCAACACACGATTTAAGGGAGCTGACCATATCTTGACGAAGGTAAACAATTTGACTCGTGCAGTCGGACTCCGGGCCCACTCCCCCCTTTTTGACGATCGAATGGTTGAGCTGAGTTCGGAAATACCGCCTGAGTACAAGTTGGAAGGGGCTCGCGAAAAGGCTGTGCTCAAAGCGGCGGTCGCCGATCTACTGCCCCTTCGGATCTTAGAGCGACCTAAAAGCGGGATGATGGTGCCAGTCCAATTCTGGTTTCGCGAACTCTGGCGAAGGCCTGCGGAGGCTCTGCTGCTCTCACGACGCTCGCACACCAGGCGATTTCTCAATCAAGATCTTGTTCGCGACTGGATCAACTATCGCGAAGATGTCTGGGGTCGCTACGGCGTTAAGCTATGGCTGCTTGCAAGTCTGGAACTATGGTTGCAATCGCACATTCGTGATTGATTGCTGAGAGGCTTTCGATGTTGAAAAAACCAATCATCGAAAGCCTCTTGCGTTGGCAAGGGTGGTTCACGCCACGCCTGACTCACTATTGCAGCCGAGAATAATTGACAATCAAGAGCAATTGAGCAGCGGACCCTCTACCCGAAGCTGTCAAATGTATAAATAAAAAACCCTCCGCCGTCCCCCTCCGTTGTCACTGGAACGAGTGCGTCAGTTGCTTGCGGGTCGCGGCTCTTCGAGATTCCCTGTGCCGCAACGCGCAGGAGCATCTTAGGCGTGAACGACTCGAGCGCAACAAAATTGCCGGCTTCCAGCCAACGCACTTCTTCAGGTTGGAGCGTCGATGCGACATGAGCTGGAATAGTCTGGACATACGGCGAACTCTTTTCAATAAAGACGGAACGACTGAATAACTGTCGTGGCGTCAAGCCGAGGTCGTACATCGTAGCGGTGCTTCCGGCAAACCATTGCCCGCTTCTGCGCAGAGTGTGAGTCAGTTCGACCCCTCGAACACTCGCATCGTGAAGAGCATAAACGCTCAAAGAGGGATTACCACGTAACATGTCCATCACAGTACTGAAGATATCGCGTGGATAGCCGTCAAGACTCAAAACCGCACAGTTGTGTTCAAAGTGAAAGTTGTTAGCGATGAGACATTGCGCAATTTCGGCATGTTCGCAGACTACCACCCGATCAAAACTATAGTTTCTTAGTTCCGGATTGATCGTAAAGCCTTCTGGTTTGAGCTTTCCCTGAGATGTCGGGGCCGGAAGCAACTTAGCGTCAGGACCGTTGATCTTGCTCCAACGCTTGTACCATAGGTCTACCTGGTCGGGTGTTGTGCCGAGTTCCTGGGATCTGACCCCCGCCAACCGTTTCCGCAGGTCGCGGCTGCTTACCAGGGCCAAAGAAAATCCGCCGACAAGAAGCAGTGGGATGAACCACAGGACTGAAAAGCCGTTGGCCAGGTAGAGAATTACGCTTAAGCCGACCAAAGCAAAAAGCGCACATCCACCAGCCACTTGAAGTGGGTGTCTTTTTTTGGTATTGCGCCGGTGATTGAAAGCGTAGTAAAGCTGCTTCGGCGTAAAGAAGAGTGAGTCGTTAACGGAGAGGTGTGCAAGCGTTTGCTGAAAAAACTTGTCGGTAAAATCAACACCGGACATGACCTTTGGATCAAACGCAAACTCATGCCGGCAGCTCTTGCATTGTCCACCGCTGGCCTTCCGTTCTTTCAGGTTGTTGTCGGCATCACACTTGATGCATTTCACGTGTATCTCCTTTTTGGCCCGGTGAAAGGAAGAGAGAGGCCCCAAGGCCGAAACAACTTGTCTCGCGCCTCGTCCTGGCCTGACTGCAGCGCAAGGCGGCGCCAGGCCTGCCACATCAGCATCAGCCAAAGCGTTTCGCCAATTCGTCGTCCTTGCACGTGGCCGCTCAATTCCCCGTTTGCTATGCGCTGCGCCAAATCCGATTGCCAGAGTCCTTCAGCTGCGAGGTAGCGAGGACGCAGTTGTCGCAGGACCCAACGTCGCAATGGACCGGTCAGCCATAACGTCAACGGCACGCCCATCCCGCGTTTTTCACGCCAAACAATTTCGGGCGGCAAGAGGTCTTCCACCGAACGCTTCAGTAAATACTTTTCACAGCCGCCCCGCAGCCATAACTCTCCGCTTACTCTGAAGGTCCATTCGGCAAGCGATCGCGAACAGAACAAAGTTCGCACGTCGAGGTTGTAGCTAAGGCCCAGGTTTGTAGCTCGGGGTTGAATGTTGTCGGCCCCCTTCAATAACAGATTAGCTCTGCGCAGACGTTGGAGCAGACTCCGGGTGTACGCAGGATCGAGCGCCTGGGCCAGTATCGCGAGCAATCGACGCTCTTCAATTTGTCGACGTACTGACTCGTTGTACACACCTGCTTCATGACCGTGCAGACGATGAAAGGTGCGCATGTAGTGCGAGAGGAATGTTTGTTCTCGGTCCCCCGAATTACTCTCCGATTCATAGAGCGACGCGGCAATTAGAGGTTTGTTTGTCCACCCGGCGAAGAGTTGATCGCCGCCCTCGCCGTTAAAGACGATTCCTACGTCTTCCCTTGCATGCTTGTACAAGAGCGCAAGCGGTACCGTCACCCCATCTCCATAGAGACCATCGAGACGCGAGGCAGTTGAGGCAAGCATTCGCCGCAAGGAGTCTGGCGTGACCGGAATTTTCTTAAGCGGAATCCCCAAAGAGCGCGCAACCATTTCCGCGTGAAGAGCCTCTGGAAAAGAGTTGCTACCAAAGTCGAGTGTGTACGCACGCACCTTCGCGCCTGCAAGCACAAGTAGTGCCGCACTAACGGACGAATCCAACCCACCTGAAAGAAATGCGCCAATTGGCTCGCCGGACGAACCCTCGAGTTGCGTCTCGACGCTTTCTTCAAGCAATCGACGCAAGCAACGTGATGCCTCCTTTTCGTCGCTGATTTGCGTGTCCGCTTCCCGCCATTGGTGGAATGCGAGGGTTTGCGGCGAAGCTTCCGGTTGCTCTGCGCTCCAGGTGAGTTCACTTCCCGCAGGAACAGAGAAGATGTTGTCGACTGGCGTCAGAGGCGCCGGAACGTAAGACATGCAACCGTAGGCATAGAAGCCGTCGATTGATAGTGACGCGCGATTAACCACTCTCAACAGCGATTGGAGACGTGAGGCGAACCACACAGCACCTGTTGTTTGTGTCCAGAAGAGAGTTGCTCGTCCGAAAATCCCACGTCCCAGGATGACTTCACTACCAGTTGCCTTGACCCAGATGTCAGGGTCTCCATTCGGACGAGCAACTGCCAGAGTCGCCGTTAAATCTGATCCGTCTTTAGTTTCGAGACTTGCGTTCCGGCCATGGACCGCAACGCCAAATCTGATTTGGGATTGAGAGTTGTTCTTTTCAGAAGGTCTTGAAGAGCCATTGACACTAACGGACGGTGGTTTGAATCCTTTAGACTCGAATCCCCAGACCGCTTCGGCTAGTAGCCGGCGCAATCGACATTGCAATTCCTGGTCACTGCTCTTGGTCCAATAACCGATCAGTATGCTCATCGCTACTCAACTCGGAAAGCGGTGCGACTCATCAAACGGTCATTCAGAAGCATCTCGACGGTCCATGTTCCTGGTTCTGCAGGCGAGCCGAGAGTGGTGCGGCATGAGGTTGGCCAAATCGTCTTATCAGTTGTTCGCGTCTCCCAGGAGTTTTGTTTTACGACGCGACCGTTGGGATCGATCCAGTTGCACTTCATAGATAAATTTCTCGAGAGTGGCACTCGTTCAAGTATGACCCGATAGTAGATTTCGCTGCCGTCGCGAGTAACAGTCCCCAGGTTCTCTCCGTTATCCACTACATGCGTGATGCGTCCAGGCTCGAGCGCTGCAATACCAGCGTATTCGCGACGCCTGCGTTCAACGAAGGCGCCGACCAGAAGAACTACTACAAGCAATACCGCGACGCAAGAACCAACAAGCCACAATGTTCTGCGCTTCTTGGTAGCAATCGCGTTATCATAGCGGGCCTGAACTTCCGCTTCTGACTCGCGGCGCTCCAGCTCACGCATTGCCGGATCGAGCAATTCGACGGGCAGTTTAAGCTCCTCGAGGATCTGAACGACTTGCTCACGCTCGAGAGTTTGGCGTTGATCTTGTTCACGAAGTTGTGCCTGCCGCGTCACCTCCGCGACAACCCGCGCAACCTGCGATTCTGTCAATTGATCACTCATGGGAGGGATGGGACGCCTCTATTCATTAGGTGAGCGGGGTCTGGATTCACGTTACGTTTAAGTCGCGGCGCTCTCCCCGCTCAAAAGCAACGGCACCTTCTAAGGTTTGTGAAAACGTTAGAGATTCTCCTCCGTTCTTAACGATAACTCCACCATGCGTTCAAGGAGTTGGTCTGGTGGCAACCCGACGAAGTTCTTCAACACAAGCTCCTTGGCATACAGTCGGACCAGGTAACGAAGCTTGAGCGACTTGTTGCGGCCGGCGTACACGAAATCGCGGTGACCGTTGTTTACGACAATTATATTCCGCGTCGAATCGAACCTGGATCGCCATGAATCGCCGGGCGCACTTTCGAACGTGTAACCCGGCAAACCGGCCGCTTCGACCATTGTTGTGCCAACTTGTGGAAGTAGTTCGTGGGTCACCGTTATCAGCGCGTCGGCTGACCGGTTAACGTCGCCCTGGCAAACAGAAACCCTCACGCGCACCAGGCCGGGCTCGGCCGGAGCAAGGAAGCTCACCGCTTGATCGTGACGACGATCCAGGGCGCCATTGCCTTCTACTACTTCCCACGTGAATGAGAGATCCGTTTCGACGCGGCGACGGGATCGATCATATGGCAACGCACGCAGAGACCTCTGCTCGCCAACCCGCACGACACTCGAGGCGGGTGAGACCGCGACACTGAAAAGCGGACCAGCGAATTCGAAAAACTGCCGCTGCTTTACGTCGCCGGCCTCAGGCTCAGGAACACCAACAGTAAGTTCTTCGCCGGGCTCGAACTCGCGATTGCCGCTTCCCGGACCACCTCGTTGTGCACGGGAACGAATATTAAACCAGTCGTACTCTTCGGCCGGCAGCGCCAGGAATGCCTCGCGAAACGCCCGTTGGATTGTGTGCAGTAGTTCTCGGCTGGCTTGCTCTTCCTCAGCTCGACGCTGCGCTTCGAACATCTCGATCAGCTTTTCCTCCAAAGGAAGCAGCGCATCCAAAAGTGAGGAATAAGCTTCATCGTGGATAATGCCACTGCGGGTGCCCGGCGTTAGATTGATGAAAGGCGCATCGATGTGGCCTTGAAGATAACGTGTTGTCCACGGCGGCTTCGCCAGTTCGTCGACCACGGAGATGTCTTCCAACACACGCGTGCCGTGTCGAAACAGCGCCACTCGGTTCGTTTCTACGGGCTCGTTCATGTAAAGCTCAACGTAAACGTCGCCGAGCGTTGCGCGAATGGCCGGCAATTGATGAAGCAATCGTCCTTCGTATTGCCGTGGCTCCACTGCATACTGCTTCCGAGCTATCTTGTCGATCACCGTAATACGCACGCCGGTGTGACGGATACGGTCGCGCAACTCCGCCGCAAGGTACCATTGGATCTTCTCTCCAGAGAGCGAACGAATTCCGTCGAGCAGCCTGGCTATTCGTAATTGAGTTCCAGGCTCCACAAAAAGAGATCGTTTGACTTTGACCGCGTAGCTCGGGTCGCCTTTTCTCATAACCATTTGCCATGCACGATCGTCTGCCCCTGTAGATGTAAGCGTCAGTTCCTCTCCAAGCGTCCAAAAGGAAAGCAGGCCGATGCCGAACTCTCCCTGAAGACCGGCGGCACCTTCCACCTTGAGTCGTCGCTTCACGGAGTCGCAAATATGCGTGGCGACATAACGAAAGTCCGGCCGCCCGTCCGTATCGCGCGGAATGCCCTGCCCGTTATCGCGGACCTCCAGGTAGTGGCGACCTTCACTGCGACCGCGAATGATCGTGACATTCGTTGCGCGGGCATCGATGGAATTCTCGACCAGCTCGGCGATGGCCTTCAGCGGATTCGATTGCGACAGCGCGATGATCGTGATCGCATTCCAGTCGTTACCGATGCGGAGTTTGCCCCGCTGATCGGAGCGATCGCCGGACTTTAGTTTCTGAGACATAGCAGTACAGAAGGCACTCAATCAGCCTCCAAATATTCTCTTAGGTCTCTCATGCGCGCCCCGGTCATTTCTGTTATACAGTTGTAGCGAACAACGGGCTCTATCGTGCCGCCTCGGTTTAAATAGCTTG
>WNGE01005721.1_pt1 | contig 13992 bp, 15 predicted proteins | sample 5400651 | NCBI WGS metagenome assembly WNGE01 (sample SAMN13153370, study PRJNA577476) | soil metagenome | isolation source: 60 cm soil or saprolite under grassland replicate 2 | place: USA:California | collected 2016-06-15 | reverse complement strand
CGCCACCCCCACTCCCCAATCCTCACTCCCCACTCCTCGGGCGCGGAGCGCCCCATGAACCTGCTCATCCTGGTCGCGGGCACCGCGCTGGCCATCGTCGCGGCGCGGCCGCGCGGCTCGCCTGCGCTTCGCCGAGCGGCGACCGCCGCACTGTTCCTGATGATGGTCGTGGCGCCGTTCATCTCCAGCAGCACCTCGATCCTGTTCGATGCCCTCACGGCGATGTGCATCGCCTACGGCTGGAACGTGATCGGCGGATACACCGGCTATGCCGCCTTCGGCAACGTCGCCTACCTGGGGCTGGGCGCGTTCGTCGCGGCTGGGTTCATGAGCCGCCAGCCCGGCCACCTGGCCTGGCCGTGGTTCATCGGCATCCCGCTGTCGGTGCTCATCGTGTCCCTGGTCGCGGGCGCCATCGGCCTCGTGGTCTTGAGACTCCGCGGACACTACTTCTCGATTGCGACGCTCGGCGTGGGCGTGGCGATGCCGCAAGTCATCCACGCCGATGCGGCCTTCGGCGCCCGCGGAGCGTTTCCCAATTTCTTCGGCGGCGGACTGCCGCTCAATTTCCCGCTGCCGCAGGACGTCCAACTGGGACCCTTGCGGCTCGATCCGGATCAGGGCCTGTACTTGCTGGGCCTGGCCACAGCGCTGATCGGTTGGGCGTTGACCATGCGCCTGGGGCGAGGCAAATTCGGCTATGGGCTGATTGCCATCCGCGAGAACGAGGAAGCCGCCGAAGTCATGGGCGTCAACACCACGCAGAGCAAGGTGTACGCGTACATGATCAGCGCCGCGCTGGCGGCGCTCGGCGGCGCGGTCCTTGGCTACAAGCTCACCAACATGACCACCGAGGCCGAGGCGCTGTTCAGCACCACCAACAACCTGCAGATGATCATCATCTGTTTGATCGGCGGGGTCGGCACCTTGTGGGGGCCGTGGATTGGGGCGTTCATCCTGTTCGGGATCCAGGAGGCGCTGCGGCTGCTGTCCAGCAGTCAGGAGTTCCTGGCCTGGCAGGGCGTGATCTTCGCGCTGCTGGTGGTGCTGGTGGTGCTGTTCCTGCCACGCGGCGTGATGCTGTTCGTGCTCACGCGCACGCGGCTGACATGGAAGGTCTTCGCGCGCAACCTGGTGGCATACCGCATATGACCCTGCCATCGGCGCAGGCTGAGCGGATGCTCGAAGTCAAGGACGCCACCAAGCGGTTCGGCGGGGTCATGGCCGTCCAGGACATCAGCTTCGACGTCCAGCCAGGTGAGATTCTCGGCCTCATCGGGCCGAATGGCGCAGGCAAGACCACCCTGGTCAACCTGATCACGGGCGTGCAGCACCCCACGCGCGGCTCGATCGTGTTCGAAGGCCGCGACCTGGCTGGCCTGCGACCGCACCAGATCGGCCGCATGGGCATTGCCCGCACGTTTCAGGTGGTGCGGCCATTCGCGAATCTGAGCGTGCTGGAGAACGTCGCGGTTGGCGCCATGTACGGCGCCGGCGGGGCGAAACGCTCAGCTCGCGAAGCAATGCAGGTGGCCGCGGAGATCCTCGAGTTCGTGCACCTCGCGCCGCGCCGCGACGACCCCGCGGAGAGTCTGCCGATTGCCGGCCGCAAGCGGCTCGAGATGGCCAAGGCGCTGGCGATGGAGCCGAGGTTGCTGCTGCTCGACGAGGCCATGGCTGGCTTGCGCGGCGTCGAAGTCGACCAGGCCATGGACCTGATCCGATCGGTCAGTGCGCGCGGCATCACCCTGCTGATCATCGAGCACGTGATGAAGGTCATCACCGGCGTGTGCAGCCGCGTGGTCGTGCTCGACTACGGTCGCAAGATCGCCGAGGGCAGCGTGGCCGAAGTGACCGCCAATCCGGCGGTGATCGAGGCCTATCTCGGCAAACGCTACAGCCAGGCGCACAGCTCGAGCAGCGGTGTCTGATCCGCACCCGGACGGCGCAAGCCAACAACCCCTTCTCCGCGTGCGCGACCTCAACGTCGGGTACGGCGAGGTGCAAGTCCTCTGGGATGTGTCGCTCGAGGTCCGCGCGGGCGAAATCGTCGCCCTCGTGGGCGCCAACGGCGCCGGCAAGAGCACGCTGCTGTCGACGATCAGTGGTCTGCTGCAGCCGCTGTCAGGCTCGATCGAGTTCGCTGGCCATGCGATCGCCGGCGTCGGGACGCAGCGCATCGTGGACCTCGGGATTGCGCACGTGCCCGAGGGCCGGCGGCTGTTTCCCGCGATGACCGTGCGCGACCAGCTGCTGCTGGGCGCCTTTCGCCGCCGCGACCGCACTGCCGTTGCCGACGACCTGGAGCGAGTTCTGGGGTTGTTCCCGCGCTTGCGCGAACGGGTCAGTCAACTGGCGGGGCATCTGTCAGGCGGGGAGCAGCAGATGGCCGCGATCGCGCGCGGACTGATGGCGCGGCCTCGGTTGCTGATGATCGACGAGCTGTCGTTGGGCCTGGCGCCGGTGCTGATCGAGCACCTGATGGAAACGATCGGCCAGCTGAATGCCGACGGCATGACCATCCTGATCGTCGAGCAGGACGTGCAGGCCGCGCTGGAGCGCGCGGCCCGTGGCTACGTCCTCGAAACGGGCCACATCGTGCTATCGGGCGCAGCCGCGGACCTCTTGCAAGACCAGCGGGTCCGCCAGGCCTACCTTGGAGTCTAGACGTGCGCTACCTGCTCACCCCCCGAAGGGAACGACCACCGGTCATGTGCACGCGTGCGGAGTAACTGCCAGCCGCCAGGCCAGCGCGACCGCCGCATAAACTGGCGGGATGTGGAATTCGTTTCGCACTGATTCGCCTCCGGCGATTACGACCGAAGTCATCACGTATGCGGGAGCGAACGGCGATCAGATCAATGCCTACGTCGCCAAGCCCGTGGGCAATGGTCCCTATCCGGGCATCGTCGCGGTGCACCACTTTCCCGGCTGGGATGAGTTCTACCAGGAGTTCTCGCGACGCTTGGCCAACCACGGCTACACGGTGATCTGTCCGAACCTGTACTTCCGCGAGGGCCACGGCTCGCCCGACGACATCGCCGCCAAGGTCCGCGCCCAGGGCGGCATCCCCGATGACCAGGTCGTCGGCGACTGCTCAGCGGCCATGGAGTGGCTCAAGAAGCAGCCAACAAGCAACGGCAAGGTCGGCATCATCGGCACCTGCTCCGGCGGCCGCCACTCCGTGCTGGTCGCCTCACGGGCGAAGGGATTCGACGCGGTAGCCGACCTGTGGGGTGGCGGTGTCGTCGCCGCGCAGGATCAGCTCACCGACAAGCGCCCGGTCGCCCCCATCGACTACACCAAGGATTTGAGCGCGCCGCTCCTGGGCCTCTTCGGCAACGACGATCAGGCGCCCACGGCCGATCAGGTCAACCAGCACGAGGAAGCGCTGAAGAAAAACAGCAAGAAGTACGAGTTCCACCGCTACGACGGTGCCGGGCACGGCTTCTTCTACTACCACACGCCGCTCTACCGACAGCAGCAGGCGATGGACGGCTGGGCCAAAGTCTTCGAGTTCTTCGAGCGGAACCTGAAGGGGTAGTCGACGATATGTGCACGATGATCAACGAAACGACCCTGATCGCCGGGGTTGGCCGCGGCGCCGCCGGGTGGTTCCCCGTGACGCAGGCGCACATCGGCTACGACCACGCCACCCACACGCAGGCCGAACACGCCTTGCTGCTCGATTTCGTGAATCCTGAGATGGGCGCCGGCGCGCGCATCGCGCTGGAGCTGAATATCGCGTCGGGCAAGGCGCTGGTCGAGACACTAGAGGCAGCCATCAGGGCGGCCGAGCTCAGCAGCGTGCGCGAGTAGCCAGGTGCGCTAGCGCGCGCGCACCTCGGCGCCGTAGTCCTTCAGCGTTATCGAGCTTGCTCGATTCGTTCGATGCGGTAGCGCGCCTTGCCTGACGGGATGTCCACTTCCACGATCTCGCCGACGGCGTGGTCTTTCAACGCGCTGCCTACAGGCGACTGGATTGAGATGCGGCGATTGCGCGTATCGACCTCGCCCGGACCGACCAACGTGTAGTCAAGCTCCTCGTCGAACTGTAGGTCCTTCAAGACAACGCGGCTCCCAAGCCCAGCGCGCTCGTTCGAGGTCATGCGCTCCACAACGCGGGCGGCCTTGATTTGACCGCGCAGCCGCTCGATCTGCCGCTGTACATCGGCCATGTGCCGCTTGGCTTCGTCGTACGGCGCGTTCTCGCGAAAGTCGCGGTCCTGGTAGGCCGCCGCGAGGTCCTCGCGGACCGCCGGCATGTCGACCGACTCCAGTTGCTCCAGCTCGGTCTTGAGCTGCTGCAGTCCTTCGCGGGTGAGCTCGACGACGGCCGCTTCCTCCTTGCGTGCCTGTCCGGCGCCACCCTTGCGCCGCACCCGCAGGCCGGCACCGAGATTGGTCTCGGTCAGCTTCTTCGACTTCAAGTCGGACAGGAACGCCTTGAGCGCCTCTACGCGCGTGGCGGCATCGCCGGCAGTGTCGGCTAGATACTGCTGATAGCGTTCGACTTCGAGCTTGGTTATCTGGGACACGTTGCGCGTGGGCCCCATGTGCCGCACGAAGCGGTTTATCTCGCTGGCGGCAAGCTCGCGCTGCCCGGCTCCCAGATTGCCGAGATAGCGCGCCGAGGCTTGTCCCAGACTCATCGTGTCGACTTCGGACGGAATGACAGCACCTCCAATGGCTGGGACTGACTAAATTATACGGATGGGCCTGACTGCGCTCCGGAACTCGAGGTGAGCGCGCTCGTCGACGGCGCGCGCCAACTGGGCATCGAGCTCAGCACTGGCCAGTTGGCGCAGCTCGATCAGCTTGGCGCCGCCCTGCGTGAGGCGAACCAGCGGGTCAATTTAACCCGCATTGTCGATCCGGCTGAGATCGAGACACGCCATTTTCTCGATTCGCTCACCGCCGCGCTGCCGCTCATCGACAAACTCCGCGCCGGCGCTGACTTGCGCCTGATCGACGTCGGCAGCGGCGGCGGCATGCCGGGGCTGCCCCTCAAAATCGCGTTTCCCGCGCTGCAGGTCACGCTGCTCGAGTCGGTGGGCAAGAAGGCAGCGTTTCTCACCGAGGTCACCGAGCAGTTGAAGCTGCGCGACGTACAGGTCCTCGCCCAGCGTGCCGAAACAGCCGCACGCGATCCGACCCACCGCGATGCCTACGACTGGGCAACCGCGCGTGCCCTCGGACCGCTGGCGGTGGTAGTCGAGTTGTGCGCCCCCTTCCTGGCGCCTGGTGGGCTCCTGGTGGCGCAGCGCGCGGGAGACCTGGATGCCGACCTCGCCGCGGCCACGCCAGCATTCAAAGCGTTGAAGCTCTGGACCCGCGTGCCGATCGCGATTCATCTCGATGGCCTGGGCGCCAAACGTGGCCTCATCGTCGGCGAGAAGTACACCACTACGCCGCAGACCTACCCCCGCCGCCCAGGCATGCCCCGCAAGCGCCCGCTGGCCTGACGTCACCCGATTCCGAGGTCAACGCACAGCTCCCTGAGAAAACCCTCGACATCCATGACCAGGCCCAGCGCCTGGAAGCTGCCGCGGTCGGCTAACTTGGTCACCACCGCGGGGTTGATGTCCACGCATACCGTGGTCACCGCTGCCGACAGCAAATTGCCGGTGGCAATGCCATGCAGCATCGACGACAACACCAGCACCATGTCGGCGCCCTGGTGCACCTCCTCACGCATCATGCGCTGGGCACGCAGCGTGTCGGTGATGACGTCGGGCAGCGGACCATCGTCGCGGATCGAGCCAGCCAGAATGAACCGTGCGCCCGACTCGACACAGGCGCGCATGATCCCGTCTGGGATCAAGCCCTGCTCGACCGCTTGGGCAATGCCGCCAGCGCGCCGCACGCGATTGATCGCGCGCAGGTGATGCTCGTGCCCACCTTCGCGTGGCACACCCTCGGCCAGCGACACACCCAGCGAGGTGCCAAACATCGCGACCTCGATATCGTGGGTGGCCAGGCCGTTGCCCGCGAACAGCAGGGTGACGTAGCGCTCGCGGATCAGCGCCGCGACCAGGTCGCGAGTGCCGGTGTGGACCAGGACTGGCCCGCCAACCAGAATCACCCGACCCTGCCGCGAGCGGATCTCGCGCATGCGCTCGGCAATCTCGCGGATCAGCACCGACTTCGGCTTCTCGCTGGAGACGTTGCTGCCCATGAACGCGAAGACCGGCGGCTGCGTTCGCGGACGCTCCAATGGATTGACCTTTACGCCTTCGTGCCCGACCACGATCTGCTCGCCGGCCTTGACGTCTGAGAGCGCGACGGTCCATGCCCGACGGCGTTCTGAATCGACGGCGATCGCGCAATCCATCTCCGGCCAGTCGACGGGCACCCACTGGCCACCGATCCGCACATCGGTCTCGAGATTGGTCGTGGAGTAGAACTCTTCGGGGAAGACGCCATCGGCAGGTGCGGCTTCGAGACGTGCCTGTTCGGGGTGCTCCGGGCTGGCGCCGATGCGTTGCGCGTGGTCGACCAGCAGCGCCAGCAATTCGCGGGTCGGCGCCGAGATCTGGATGCGGGCATACGATGGCTCGTCTTTGCGGCGGCCGACCTCGATCTGTTGGATGACGTAGTCGCCGCCACGATCCATGACGTCGTCCATCAGCTGCGGCAACGCGTACGAGTCGATAATGTGGCCGCGCAGCTCGACCGTCTCGGAGAAGGTCATGCCTCGCCGGGTAGTCTAGCGAAGGATGGATGCGATTCTGCTCGACGTCGGCGGGGTGCTGCTCGTGCCACACGCCGACCCCATCGGCGCCACGCTCGGTGTGTCGGTATCACCTGAGGCCGCCGAACGTGCACACTACGAAGGCACGCGCGCCCTGGACGCCTGCGAAGGCTCCCAGCCCGCGGAGCGCGACGCGTACCTCGAGGCCTACGTGGGCTCGCTTGGCGTCCACGAGGAGCGGGCGGTCCCCAAGCTACAGGCGTTGTTCAGCGCGTCCAACCTCGAGCTGTGGCGCCAACCGGTGCGTGGCTCGATCCAGGCACTGCGGCAGCTGGAAATGGCAGGCCACCAGCTCGCGATCATCAGCAATTCCGATGGCACCGTCGAAGAGCAGCTGCGCCGTGGCCAGATCTGCCAGGTTGGCGAAGGCCTCGGCGTGCCGGTCCTGGCCATCATCGACTCCGCCGTGGTCGGCGTGTCCAAGCCAGCCGCCGAGATCTTCCGCCACGCGATCGACCCACTCGGCGTCGCACCCGAAGGCTGCATCTACATTGGCGATACGGTCCGCTACGACGTCGCCGGCGCGCGCGCGGCGGGCATACGGCCGGTCCACTTCGATCCTTATTCCTTGTGCCCCGCCCGCGAAGACCACGACCACATCCGGCACCTGGAGGAGCTCGCGAAATGGTAGGCCTCACGCACGTGTTGATCCCTGGCGCCGGCAGCGACGCATCCTATTGGCACGCGCTCGCACCCCTGCTGCGCGCACACGGCCACGACGTGGTCACGCTCGACCTGCCGTGCGACGACGATCGAGCCGGCCTGCCCGAGTACGTCGACACCGTCGTAGAAGCGATCGGCGAGCGGCGTGACATCGTCGTGGTCGCGCAATCGATGGCTGGCTTCACCGCGCCGCTCGTTTGCAAGCGCGTGCCAGTGCGCCAGATCGTGCTGCTCAACGCAATGATCCCGCTGCCCGGCGAGACTCCCGGCGAGTGGTGGAACGCGACTGGGCAGGAAGCGGCCAGGCGCAAGCTGGACCTCCGGGAAGGCCGCGATCCGGACGCCCGTTCGACGTGCACGCCTACTTCTTGCATGATGTGCCGCAAGAAGCGCTCGAAACGCTCGGCGAGCCCCGCCAACAATCGGATACGCCGTTCGGCTCGCCGTGCACGTTCGAGGCGTGGCCCGACGTACCCACACACGTCATCGTGGGCCGCGACGATCGCTTCTTTCCGGCCGAGTTCCAGCGCCGAGTCGCGCGCGACCGCCTCGGCATGACCGCGGACGAGATCCCGGGCGGACACCTCGCCGCCCTCAGCCACCGGCGCGAGCTAGCCGATCTGCTCGAACAATACGCTGCGCAGCTCGGCTAGCCAGGCGCGGTGCTCGGCGTAGTGGCCGTAGGAGTCGCCTTCGATCTTTTCGCGCATCGGCCGCGTGTCCTCGACATCCCCGCTGAACTCGGCTACCGCGCGGTCCAGATCGGCATCGCTGAGGTGCTGCAGCGCTGAAACGAGCTCCGCGTGCACCCGTTCGAGCGAAGCGCGCACCTCCGCTGGCGGCATGTCCTTGTGGCGGTCGTAGATCAGCGCGTTGAGCTGGTCAACACTGTCGATCCGATCGTAAGCAGCCTCGTCGAGCCCGAAAGCGCGGTGCTGTGGCTGGCCGCGCAGGATCGTGACCGGCACGCTGTCCCAGGCCATGATGTGCGCGAGATGGTCTTTCATCGACCATCCGTCGGGCCCCGGCTCGATCAGCTGCGCTTCAGACAGCCCGTCGATCGTGTCGAGCAGCTCAGCCCACGTTGTGTGAACCTGTGCGAGCACCTCCGCGACCGTGCGCGGATTTTGCACGGCGGAGGTTATCGGCCGAACCCCGTGGCGGCGGTGACGGCCGCGTTCAAGAACGGCCCGGCCAGGATGCCGACGACCAGTACGCCCGCGACGCTGGCGGCCAGCGCCAGACCCTGACTGAAGCTGAACCCGACGCGGATCGACACGTCGGCCGGCGCCTCGGCCATCCACATCACGTGGATGACCCGTCCGTAGTAGTACAGCGACACCGCCGACATGATCAGCGCCCAGATCACCAGCAATTGCAGTCCAACGGACGCGCTCTGAATCGCCGCCAGGAACAGGTACAGCTTGGCGAAGAAGCCGACGAAGGGCGGGATGCCTGCCAAAGACAGCAGCGCGGCCGTCAGCCCCATCGCCAGTACGGGTGAGCGCCGCGCGAGGCCGGCGTAGCCCTCGATCTCGTCATCTGGCGCGTAGTTGGCCATGATCGTGATCACGATGAACGCGCCCAGGTTCGTGAACGCATACGCCAGCAGGTAGAACATCACCGCGCTGGAGCCGGTGGCGCGCGCCGTCGCCAGGCCGATCAGCATGTAGCCAACGTGCGCGATGCTCGAATAGGCCATCAGCCGTTTGATGTTGGTCTGGACCAGCGCGACCAGGTTGCCAACGGTCATCGTCACGAACGCCAGGACACCGAATAGCACCGACCATTCCGCGCTGATGCCTGGCAGGGCGCCATTGAAGATGCGCAGGATCACCGCGAAGCCGGCGGCTTTCGAAGCGACCGAGAAGTACGCGGTAGCTGGCGTGGCCGCGCCCTGATACACGTCCGGCGTCCACAACTGGAAGGGCGCGGCGGCGATCTTGAAGCCGAAGCCCGCTACCAGCATCGTCACGCTGAGCAACGCGGCCGTGCTCGGCGTGCCCGTGAGCACCTTCGAGATGTCAGCCAGCGTGGTCGCGCCCGAGATGCCGTACAGCAGCGCCATCCCGTACAGCAGCACCGCGGTGGACATGGCGCTGAGCAGGAAGAACTTGATGCCAGCCTCGGTGGCCTTCAGGCCCTGGCCAGCGATGGCATCGCGTTTGTTCCACGCGGCCAGGAACGCCAGCGACATGCTGGTGACTTCCAGCGCCAGGTAGATCGTCATCAGCTCGTTGCCCGAGGCCATCAGCATCAGGCCGGCGGTACTGAACAACGTGATGACGTAGAACTCGGCCTCGATCAACTCCTCGCGATCGGCAAACGTCGTCGCGGACAGGAGCACCAGCAGGGCGGCGAGCAGGAACAGCATCTCGAAGAACAGGGCGAAGCCGTCCAGCACCAGGAAGCCGGCGAACGCGGTCTTGCCCGCGTAGCCGCCGAACAACAGCGCACCGCACAGCACCGCGGCGATCAGCACGCCCAGGCACGAGATCCACATCAGCGGGCGGCGGGAGACCCAGTCAGTGATGATCAGGTCGATGATCAGCACGATGACTGCTGTCAGGACCACGGCGATGACCGGCGCAAGGAGCACCATGCCCAGCACCAGGTCGTCGGCGGTCATGACTGGGATCGGAACGGTGGTTGGCATGCTCAGCGAGTCACCCGCGCGGCAATCGGCGCGACGCCGGCCGCCGACATGTCGGCCACAACATTGGGCGCGACGCCGATCAGCAGTGTTGCAGCGGCCAGCAGTCCGACCGCGATGCGCTCACGCCAGATCGCATCGCCCAGCGGTGCCCACGCCTCCATGAGCGGCCCGAAGAACACCGCGCCAAGGCGCCACAAGATGTACCCGGCGGTGATGGCGATGGTGCACACGCACAGGATCGTGGCCAGCGGGAACACGTTGTAGCTGCCGATGAACGTGGTGAACTCGGCCGGGAACCCGGCCAGTCCGGGCAATCCGAGTGAGGCCAGGCCAGCGACCATGAACACCGTGGCGATGAACGGCATCCGCGCCGCAAGCCCCTGCATCGCGCCAATCTCGCGCGTGTGGGTGCGGTCGTACACCAGCCCGACCATGCTGAACAACAGGCCGCTGTACAGCCCGTGCGCAACCATGACGAGCAGCGACCCGAGGAAGCCAATCGGGGTCAGCGCGGCGATGCCCAGGATGACATAACCCATGTGGCTGATGCTGGAGTTGGCGATCATCTTCTTCAGGTCGGTCTGCGCAAGAGCGACGAACGCGCCGTAGATACTGTTGATCACCGCCAGCACGATCAGCAGCCACTGCCAGTCCTGGGCCGCCTGCGGCAGCAACGAGACGCACAGTCGCAGCAGACCGTAGCCGCCCATCTTGAGCAGCACGCCAGCCAGCATCACGCTGCCCGCGGTCGGGGCCTCGACGTGGGCGTCGGGTAGCCAGGTATGGAACGGGAACACGGGCACCTTCACCGCGAACCCGATGAACAGCAGGATGAACGCGATCCCGCCCAGCGACGTAATGCCCCGTCCGTACTGGCTGAAGTCGAAGCGCGCGATCTCAGTCATGCCGAACGTCAGCGGCTTGGGGCCGAAGAAGGCGACCAGCAGGATGCCGACCAGCATGAACGCCGAGCCGCCGAACGTGAACAGGATGAACTTGAAGGCCGCGTAGTCGCGCCGGGCGCCACCCCAGATGCCGATGATCAGGAACATCGGGATCAGCTCCAGCTCCCAGAACAGGAAGAACAGGAACAGGTCCCCGGCGGTGAAGACGCCCGCGACCGCGGACTCGAGCACCAGGAACAGGCTGTAGTACAGCGTCTGGCGGGTATTGATGCGCCACGAGCCGGCTACGGCGCTCAGAGTGAGCAGCGCATTCAGGACCACCAGCGGCAAGCTCAGACCGTCGACAGCGATGCGGTAATCGCTGCCGAACGGCAGCCAGGGGATGCGCGTTTCGAACTGGAAGCGGTCGGCGGCGCCGCGGTCGAAGCCGATCAGGAGCAGGGCCGAGGCGATAAACGTGACGGCGGCGAAGAGCGTGGCCAACCGCCACGAACGCATCGGTCGGTACTCGTCGGACGGCAGCAGCGCGACGACGATGGCGCCGATGAGCGGCAACCACAGGACGATCTGCAGGAGCAGGGCGCCTGTTTGCGGGCTCATCGTGCCACCAGCGGCACCACCACCAGGACCACTGCGATCAGCGCCAGACCGCCGAACAGCACCAGGCCATAGTTCTGGACGCGGCCCGTTTGCATTTGCCGCAGCCCTCCGCCGCCCACCGCGAAGATCCTGGCGAAGGCGTTAATGAGACCATCGAGCGCCTGGCGGTCGAACATCGAGATGGCGTAGGCGACGCCGATGGCCAGCTTGTCGATGAGCCACATGTAGAACTCGTCGATGTAGTAGCGCCGCCACAGGAGCGTGTAGAGCCCGCCGAAGCGGGCGAGTGGCTCGGTTCGATACGCGCGGGCGCCGTACAGCCCCCACGCAATGGCGATGCCGACGATGGCCAGTACGGCGCCGACACCGGCCAGGACGAGGTTGGGCTGCAGCTCGTGGAACTCCGAGCCTTCCAGGAAGCGCTGGAATCCATTGTTGCCAAGTGGCGAGCCCCAGAATCCGACCAGCAGCGCGGGGATCGCGAGCACCACCAGCGGTCCGACCATCCACCAGTCGGATTCGTGGATTTGAATCCCGCGCTCGACTTCTGCCCCATGATGGCCAGCATCAGCGGGAGAACCTTGATGCGGATCGGTGGTCTCGCCGGCCGCGTGGTGCGCCTCGCTGGGCGCGCCGCGGTAGGCGCCGTGGAAGGTCAGGAAGAACATGCGGAAGGTGTAGAAGGCGGTCAGGAACACGGTGATCACACCAAATGCGAGGAGGATCGGTCCCGCGCCCTCGGCGGCGGTCGCCAGGATCTCGTCCTTCGACCAGAACCCCGAGAACAGCGGGAAGCCCGCCAGCGACAGAGCGCCGATACCCATCGTCGCCCACGTCCACGGCATCGCCTTGCGCAGCCCGCCCATCTCACGGATGTCGTTCGTGCCGACCGAGTGGATCACCGACCCCGCCGCCAGGAACAGCAGCGCCTTGAAGAATGCGTGCGTGAACAGGTGGAACATGCCCGCGGCGACGCTGCCCGCGCCCAGCGCGAGCATCATGTAGCCCAGCTGGCTAACCGTCGAGTACGCGAGCACACGTTTGATGTCGTTGTTCACCAGGCCCATCGTGGCTGCGAAGATCGCGGTGAAGCCGCCGATGATCGCCACGACCGTGAGGGCCTGCGGCACCGCGTGGAACAGCGGGAACGTTCTTGCCACCAGGTACACACCCGCGGCAACCATGGTGGCGGCGTGGATCAACGCTGACACGGGGGTCGGGCCTTCCATAGCGTCGGGCAGCCACACGTGTAGCGGGAACTGCCCGCTTTTGCCGACGGCGCCAGCGAACAGGCCCAGGCAGGCCCAGAACAGGACTGGCTGGCCCAGCAGACTGGCCTGGAACAGGGGGCCAGTGCCGCGCTCGGCCTGCTCGAACAACTCCTGCATCTGCAAGGTGCCGCCGCGGTTCCACAGGATGATCAGGCCGATGAGGAAACCGACGTCACCGACGCGGGTGGTGATGAACGCTTTCTTGGCCGCGATCCAGGGTGCCAGGAGATGAACGCCTGGGCGGGGATCGCGGTCGTACCAGAAGCCGATCAGCAGATAACTGGACAGGCCGACCAGCTCCCAGCCGATGAACAGGAATAGCAGCGAGTCGGCCAGCACCACCGCGAGCATGCTGAAGGTGAACAGCGACAGGTAGGCGAAGAAGCGGCTGTAGCCGGGGTCGTAGTGGCCGTGCTCGATCATGTACGAGCGGCTGTAGACCTGCACCAGCAGGCTCACGACGGTGACGACGATGAGCATGATGGCGGCCAGCGGATCGACCTTGATGCCCAACTTCAGCGCGGCCTCGGAGCCTGCTGGCGCCGCGCCTGGCAAGAGCTTCAGCCAACTGAAATCACCTTGTGCCGTTGCTCCCGCCATCACCTGGGGCAGCACGAGGAAGAGCGACAGCACCGCGGCGATGCCAATGCACACGATCGCGATGGCCGCTGACATCTGCCGACTGCGGCGCGTGACGAACACGATGAGCACGAAGGCGAGCAGGGGCAGCTCGAGGATGCTCCAGGCGTAGCCGATCACGCTCGGTGTCTATCCCTTCATGAGGTCGAGCTGATCAACCTGCACCGTCCGCCGCTGGCGGTAGATGGCAATGATGATGGCCAGGCCCACGGCTGCCTCCGCGGCCGCCTGCGTGATGATGAAAATGGCGAACATCTGGCCCGCGAGCTCCTGATCCGACTGCAGATAGCGGGCGAACGCCACGAACAGCACGGTGACGCCGTTGAGCATGAGCTCGATGCTGAGCAGGATGCCGATGGCATTGCGGCGCGAGAGCACGCCGTACATGCCCAGCGCGAACAAGATGCTGCCCAGGACCAGGAAGTGCCGCAGGCCCGGGACGAGGAACTCCATCAGTCGGCCCTCCGGGCCGAAGGGGTCGGGAGCCCTGACACCTGACACCTG
>WNGE01015933.1_pt1 | contig 13993 bp, 12 predicted proteins | sample 5400651 | NCBI WGS metagenome assembly WNGE01 (sample SAMN13153370, study PRJNA577476) | soil metagenome | isolation source: 60 cm soil or saprolite under grassland replicate 2 | place: USA:California | collected 2016-06-15 | reverse complement strand
CGTCGCAGCCCGTGCGCAGTCGCGTCAATCCCTAACTGGGTGAACCACCAACTGGAGAGCCGGATGCGGGAGACCCGCCAGTCCGGTTCGGAGGGAGGGGGAACGAAACCAATCGCTTCTCCCTACCCCTATTTAAATGTCGGCCCTTCGGGCCTAAGGCACGGCAGTTAGTGATATCAGCAGCGCCGGAACGGCAGAGGAGGCTTGATTGATCGTGGCAACAATAGTAGGCGGAGACACCGCCGGAAAAGAAAAACGTGAGTGTCGTGTAGTTTTCATTCGAGGGCAAAATCATTGCGACATGCCGTGTGTATTTGTCCGCAAACACAGAGGCGAAAATTGAGGCTTATGCGCTATCCGAACAGCGCAAGGCGGGCGTGCCCATCCCCAAGGGTACTAAGATGGAAACTCAATGGCTGTGACGACGTGCCTCAAAAGGATTTTTGCTAAGGTCCGAAGGACTGGTAGTCAATAGCCACGTCCGTGAGGGCGTGGATCAAGTGTTAGTCTCACTTTGCAGGGCCGAAGGTCCGGCACTTTCATGCAAAGGAGACTCACGATGGCTGGAAAATACTTAAGTTTACTTGTGCACTTTACGTGGAGCACGGCGGGACGAGAGCCATGGTTGGAAGCAGACATGCGCGATGATCTCTACGCGTACATCGGCGGCACCATGAAGAACAAGAAGGCAAAGTTGATTTCCGCCGGCGGCATGTTTGATCACATCCACTTGTATGCTTCAATGCCCTCAACGATCAGCGTTGCAGACTTTGTAAACGCAGTGAAATCCAATTCTTCGCGATGGCTTCACGAAACTTATTCGCGACTCCGAAACTTCGCCTGGCAAGAAGGTTATGGAGCCTTTAGCGTAAGCAAATCGGAAGAAGGTAAAGTCGTGCGGTACGTCCGGAATCAGGAAACTCATCATCGTAAAAGGACCTTCAAAGAGGAATTGATTGGGCTACTTGAGAAGCATGGTATCGAATATGACAATCGCTACATTTGGGACTGATTTGACGGACTGAACTTGAAGTCTCGCACGTTCGGCGCTTACTTCCTTTTCGTCCTTCCACGCCCTCACGGGCGTGGCTATTAACTTCCGGCCCTTCGGGCCTATCCCAGGGAGATCAGTAATGGCCGAGAACATTAAATGCAAACACTGCGGCGAAAAGCGGCCAGCGATTGGCTTTGCCCCTCTTCCAAACGAGCTCGGGCAAAGAATCGCCATGGAGATATGTCAACCGTGCTGGGCCGGTTGGCTTCAGAAACAGACCCAAATCATCAATCACTATGGTCTGGATCTCACTAACCCGGACGCGCAAAATTTTCTCTTCGATAACATCAAGGGTTTTCTCTTCGGCGAATCGTTGCCAACGGTGGAACAGGCCGAGATCGACACGACGAAAGAAGGCACCGTGAAATGGTGAGCACGATTCGGGGAAATAAGGGGAAAAGGGTAACGGGGAAAAAGGCTAAGGGAAAACCGCGAGATGAAAGAGTAGATGGGACCTATTTCCTTATTACCCTTTCCCCGTTACCCTTTTCCCCTCTTCCCCTTTTCCCCTCTTCCCCTCTTTCCCCGTTTCCGTTTTGCCCTCTGCCTTCATTGGCCCGGCAGTTGCCTGTTTAACAACCAATCTGGGACCGCTCGGATGCTGACCCGTAAAGTTCAATAAGACCCCAAATACGACCCCCAAAAACTGAAGCCCACCGTAAGGGTAATTTGGCCCACTGGCGGGTTTCGATTCGGACGTATGTTTTCCGAACTAGCGAAGGTCTAACAGGAGGTCTCCACGAATGAGATTCAAACTCGCAGTAATCATAACGACGGCAGCTCTGGCACTTTGTCTGTCGGGATGCAGTCGAACAGCAAACGAAAATGCGAATGTGCGCGCCAACGCCAATACCAACGCCAACGCGAATACGGCGGTAGCGAACGCGAACACCAACGCTAACACCAATACAAGACGAACACCGACGCGCGAAGAGTATGAAAAGAACAAGCAGACTTACACACAAGAGGCTAAGCGACTGGGAAGGAAGATTGGCACCGGGCTCGACGACGGTTGGCTTTGGGTCAAGGCGCGGTTTGATTTGGCGGCTGCTGATGATTTGAGAGACTCAACCATAAATGTTGATGTCGATAACGCAATGGTCACGCTCAGCGGAACTGTTGCCACTGCTGAACAGAAGGCTAAAGCAGGAACAATTGCGAAGGCAGTGGAAGGTGTAAAAGGCGTAAAGAATTTGTTGAAAGTGGCGCCGAATGCGAATACCAACGCCGCAAATACGAATGCCAACCAAAAGAAGACCGTGCAAAAGAAGTAATCACTTTTATCAAATCGAGCGGGCGATGGCTTACCTATCGGCTGTCGCCCTTTATCGACCTTATCAGAACCAGGAGCGGCAGCCACCAGAGTGCTACTCTAATTATTATTCGCGTTAAGTCGAGGATGCCGCTTCCGGTTCTGATGCATTTCAACCGCGGCGATGAAACCCAGCGTGGCTCTTCCACGTAACACCCGAGCAATCTGCGCGTAAATGTTTTACTGTATCGCCTTTCTAAGGCTAAGCTTTCGAATTCCGTCAGCAACAAGCAGTCAAGTCAGTTGTTTCTGCTTTCACCGGACATTCCCCAGTAACCCCGGGATGTGAACAACTCAAATCAAAATCAGTGAATAGTTTTGTTCTGAGGAGGGACCCGACCTTGCTTAATCGAAGCCTCAATCGAAGTTTGCGTAACCACATCTTCGGCTCAGCCGTTTTCATCGCGCTGCTTTTATGCGCGGCAAACAGCGCTTACTCGCAGACCAAGCTGCTTCGTTTCCCGGATATCAGCGGCGACAGAGTCGTATTTACCTATGGCGGCGACTTGTGGACCGCGCCGGCTTCTGGCGGTTCGGCAATTCGTCTCACGTCGCATCCCGGGATCGAAGTCTTTGGCAAGTTTTCTCCCGATGGTAAGTGGATCGCTTTTACCGGACAGTATGACGGAGATGAGCAAGTCTATGTTGTCTCTTCGACGGGTGGGGTGCCGCGGCAGTTAACTTTCTACCCGGCCAAGGGACCACTGGCGCCGCGCTGGGGATGGGACAATCAGGTGCTCGGTTGGAGCCGTGACGGACAACGCATTCTTTTTCGTTCGCAACGCGACTCGTGGGCTTTGCCTATTGCGCGTCTCTATTCAGTATCAATCAACGGTGGACCTGCTGAAGTGCTGCCGATGCCCGAGGCGGGCTCCGGCGATTTTTCGCCTGATACTGGCCAGATTGTTTATTCGCCGCAGTCGCGCGATTTCCGATCGGAGAAGCGCTATGGTGGCGGCCAGGCAAATAGTCTCTACATATTCGATCTGAAGTCGTACGCTACAAAAAGGATCACCGAAGGCCCGCGGCCCACGCGCGATGCAATGTGGATTGGCGATGCTATTTACTTCAACTCCGATCGCGATGGACACTTCAACCTCTACGCTTATGACATCTCCACCGGTAAGACTACTGAGATTACCAACAACAAAGCATGGGATGTACGCTGGCCCAGCTCAGACAATGAAGGCCGAATTGTCTATGAACTTAACGGAGAACTGCAGGTGCTCGATGCGCGCGATCGCAAAAGCAATCCTATTTCGATCTCGGTTCCCAATGAAGGACTGGCTAGTCGTCCCAGCCGTATCTCTGCGGCGAGCCAGATTGAGTCGGTGGGCCTAAGTGCCAAAGGCGAACGCGCTCTTTTTGCCGCTCGTGGCGACATTTTCACGGCGCCAATTGAAAAAGGCCCGACGCGCAACCTGACGCATTCTTCTGGTGCCCACGACAAATGGCCCGCGTGGTCGCCGGATGGCAGCCGCATCGCTTTCATCTCCGATGCCAGTGGAGAAGAGGAGTTATATATCGTTGCACAAGACGGCTTGAAGCCCGCGGAGCAGATAACGCGTGGCGGCCGCGCAATGCGTTATCAACCGGAGTGGTCGCCGGATGGCAAGCGCATAGCGTTCTCAGATAAGGACGGAAAGGTTTATGTCGTCACCCTTGCAGATCGCAAGGTGATCGAAATTGCCGATTCTCCTCATGGCCAAATTCGCGATTACACCTGGTCGCCGCGTGGGAATTATCTTTCATTTAGTTTCGATGAGAATTCGAATCGCTTCTCAGCCATATACGTGTGGAGCGCTGGCGACGGCAAGCTTCGCAAAGTTACGGATGACATGTTTAATGCCTACAGTCCCGCCTGGGACCCGCAGGGCAACTACCTCTACTTCCTTGCCGATCGCGAGTTTCAACCACAGATTTCGCAGATCGAGTTTAACTACGCGACGAATCGTACCTCCTACATCTATGCGATCGCATTGCGCAAAGACGTCAAACATCCCTTCCCACCTGAAAGCGACGAGGTAACGATCACCAAGCTCGATGAGACACCAAAGCCGAAAGGAACTCCACCCAGCGAGGAGCCAAAGCCTCCGGCTAAAGATATCAATAAGGAACTGAAGGAACCGGCGAAGGAGCCTACACCAGAAGGTGAGAAGCCTGCGCCTGCTCCTTCGACTGTTGGCCAGGCCGCCGAGGCAAAGTCTGAAACCGTGTCAAAAACTCCGGCCACCATGACCATAGACTTCGACGGCATCATCCGGCGCGCAGCGCGCGTTCCCGTCGGCGCTGACAACTACGGCGGGTTGTCCGCCAAAACCGGACATCTGCTTTATGCGGTTGGATCCGCCTTTTATTACGGACGCACGGGAGATCGCCCTACCACCCTCAAGATTTTTGCCTTTAAGGATCGTAAGGAGTCGACGATTGCCGAAGACATCCGCGGCTACACCCTTTCTGAAGATGGTTCGAAAGTGCTGGTGGCCCAGGGCCCAGCTTACAACCTTTACGATGCGACGCCACAGGAAGACAAAACGAAGAAGCCGGTTTCGACCGCTGGACTTTTTGTCGATCGGATTCCGACTGAGGAGTGGACCCAGATCTTCAATGAAGTTTGGCGGCGTTATCGCGACTGGTTCTACGTTCCGAATATGCATGGCTACGACTGGGTTGCTTTACGCGAACAATACAAGCCGCTCCTTCAGTATGTGGCCCATCGTTCGGATCTCAATTATGTCATCAGCGAAATGATTTCGGAGCTGACTATTCAGCACGCTTACGTTGAAGGCGGCGACTTTCAGATTCCGCCACGGCCGCACAGTGGCCTGCCGGGAGCGCGTTTTGAACTTGATAAGCAATCGGGACGGTATCGGGTATCGAAGATCTTCCAGGGGGAAAACGAGGAAGAACTCTACCGCTCGCCGCTTACCGAAGTGGGCGTCAACGTAAATGTCGGTGACTATGTTTTGGCGATCGACGGTGAGGAAGTGAAAGGCACTGACGATATCTATCGTCTGCTTAGAAACAAGGCTGACAATCCGGTAAGTCTTACCGTTAACGCGAGGCCTTCGCTCGAAGGTGCTCGCATTGTTTCCTATCGTCCTATCACGGATGAGGAAAAGCTTATCTATCTGGACTGGGTGGATCATAACCGGCGCAAGGTGGAGCAAGCGACCGGCGGACGAGTCGGCTATGTACACATTCCTGATATGGGAGCCAACGGCATCCGCGAGTTTATCAAGTGGTACTACCCGCAGATTCGCAAAGAAGGTTTGGTCGTTGATGTGCGCGCAAACGGCGGCGGCAACGTCTCGCGAATGCTTATCGAGCGCTTGCGTCGAAAACTGCTGGGGTTGAACTACTCACGCAGCGACGATGAAGCGACTACGTATCCCGACGCAGTATTCATTGGTCCGATGGTCGCACTACTTGATGGAAACTCAGCCTCGGATGGCGACATCTTTCCTTATATGTTTCGAAAAGCGGGCCTGGGACCATTGATTGGTAAACGATCATGGGGTGGCGTGGTTGGCATCCAGAGCCGCGGACCACTAATCGATGGTGGAACGATTTTCGTTCCGGGTTCGGGTTTAACTGATGAAAACGGGAACTGGATCATTGAAGGCTACGGTGTGGATCCGGACATTGAGGTTGACAACGATCCCAAGTCGGAAATTGAAGGACGCGATCCGCAACTCGAGCGTGGCATCGCTGAAGTGATGGCGCGGCTCAAGACGCCGGTGAAATTGCCAACCAAGCCGCCCGGGCCGGTGAAGACGATCAAGTAAGCAGCGATGCCTTATGTTTGATAAGCTTTAGCTTGTCGCTGGCGTTGAATAGATTCATTGCGCGACAGGCTTAGAATTTGTCCGATAGTTCTTTGCGGCAGTAGTTCCAAGGCCAATCTCGCCAATGCTTTACGAGGCCTGCTTTAATCGGATTGTTGAGGACATATTTCATCGTTGAATCGAATTTCCCATGACGAATGACATGATCAAAGCTCTCGTGTTCCCAAAAGCTTCCGGACCGAGACAACATTAAATTGCATTCTCGTGCACTGTGACCCTTCACCGAATGCATTATTCGCGAGAGGCCCGGGTAATCGCTGATAAACAGTGGGTGATTGTCGTCGGCCTTGATCTCTCGTAAGTTATTTTCGGCCACGAAAGGTTTAAAGATGGTGTGAATGTGGTTTGACATCACCGAAAAGGCGTCCAATCTGTACGCTTTACCGTCTAACACACGTAGGCTTTCCGCAACGGACCCTGCCACTCTTTCATCTCGCATCCACATTGGGCCCACGTTGGCTTGGTGGAGGATGGCTTCAAACTTCAGGAACCAGTCGCGCTTGAACGTTTCGATTCGCTCAAACCACTTCTTTAATTCAGGCGCTTCGCTTCCACGCATCACGCCTTGCGCTCGTTTCAATTCATTCTCAAGCCATTGCTTCTTGGATTTGTAATCACGCACGGTCGATTTAGGAACCGATCCTGCTAACCGACAGGTTACGAACAACACTGCGCCCGGTGGATGAATGTGAGGGCGATGACGCCTGGTGAACTGCTTGTAATCGAGATTCGTCATTTTTGAAGTCGAATGTCTGTTTGGAAACAAAACACGACAAACTGAAGTTTGTCGGACATTAAAGGCTTGCGGCCATCAAGCGGCCCAGGTCTTTCGCACAGCTTGCCACACTTGAGAAACCGCGTTCGCACAACAGGGGGCGAAGAAACGCAGAGAAACCGAGGGCTGGTCGCATTCCGTGAAGTGCAAAAACCAAAATAGTTGCCCCCTCGACTGAATCTTCCATTTATCTAAAAAAAAGAACTGAGAACAGTAACGACCGCAGCATTTGAGGGATTCCGTCAAATCCGCTGCTAAAAAGGGATGGACTAATCTTTCACCAACAATTTTTCCTGCGGCAACATCGCCGGCATCCCTTTATGCTGCCAGCATCGCATTTTTTGTGCGAGCGCCACAAAGATAGACCACTTCCTCGACTGTAGCAGGTGAAGGCGTTTGAGCTTCGTTTGGATTTGGTCCAGATTCGGTTGTGGCCGCTCGAAACGTTGCCGCGCCCGTTTCTCCATCGTCGAGAGGAGAATCGACTGGTCTATTAATAACGAGCGGTGGAGGGGCAGGGCGGCGCGCTCGGCCAGCTACGAAACCGGCGGTGATTAGCGCCAGCGTCGCCAACGACGCCGGAATGAAGCGCGCCTTCCGCAAACGACGCGCACATCCGCTACAAAATCGCCGGCTCGTCCAGAAATGCCAGCGTAACCGAAGCAGCTTTGCACCGCATTCCGCGCAGAAGTTTGGTTTGTACATAGTGAGGACTCCCGCCGACAAAAGCCGCCAATCAAAGCAAGTGCTGCAGGCCTGCAGAAACGATCAAGGGCTCTGCGTGTTTTTTGCAAGACCTCTGTGGTTAAGACTACATCGCAAAGGCCGAAAAGAATTCGCAGAGATCCGCGAAGAGCCGTCTGTCCGTCACTTCCGCAAGCAACTCAAACGCTGCCTGGCGCGTCCGAAAGTGGCGGGCGGATTCGTTGAGATTGTAAGAAAGGCTCCAGGATTTCTGAAGATTTCGCCAAGTATGTATACCCTCGCCCAATTGCAAAAAGTCTTGCTTGCCGGGATACTCAGTGAAATCAGAACCGGAAGCGGTCGCGACGGGTCGAGCAGTCGATCTGGCGGAACAGCCACGCGGCGCGCCCGCGGTTTGAGTACAAAAGGACAAAGCCATTTTCCAAATGAAGCAATCATATTCTCGTAAAACAGCGAGGCTACAGCATTACCTGCAGTTAAGTTTAATTTTGCCGCTGTTACTGGTTTGCGGCTCAACTCCGATGGCAAATGGGCAGGAGCCGGACGAGGTTGTGCGCACAGAAACATCGCTGGTGCAATTGAATGTCGGCGTCGTCGATCCGCGAGGCCGTGCTATTACTTCACTTTCGCAAAACAACTTCACGGTTTATGAAGATGGCGTCAAGCAGTCTATCCTCCACTTTGAACCGACTTACGCACCGTTTAGCCTGGTGCTCTTATTAGATACATCCGGATCGACAGTAAATTTTCGTCAGCAGTTTAAGCAGGCCGCCTGGCGATTTCTCGATGCGTTGGCGCCCGAAGATCGCGTGGCTGTAATTCAATTCAACGCCAAGGTGAAGAGTTTGGCCGGCTTCTCGACAGACCGAAAAAAGACGGCTTACGCAATTCAAATTGCCGAAGGCGCAGGCGAAACACACTTCTATGATGCGCTGAAATATGCTTTGAATGAATTGGACAAAGAAGGCCCGCGGCGACGGAAGGCGATTGTTGTTATGACTGACGGACTCGACACGCAAATGCGTAATTCCGATCGCGCCTCACTCGCCAAAGTGCAAACCGATGAAGAAGCGATAGCTGCGATTGATGCGAAAGCGAGCGGCACGCTGAATGCGATTCTTACCGCCGCCGACAGACAGGGTGTTTCAATTTATCCACTGGCCTTGCCGTCAGGCGATCCCAAGCGACTGCCTTTGCCCGATCCTGTGATCACGGGAATCTACAGTGCGGCGCGCACGCGTTTGCAAAGTCTTGCCGATCGAACCGGCGGACGGCTCAACGACATTCGCAGCCTCGATCAAATGTCGCGATTGTATGCGGAGGTCGCCGCAGAATTGCGGGCGCTTTACACAGTGGCTTATCAGGCTCGCGGCGATCGGGCGCGCGATGGTAAATGGCATGCGATAAAGATTGAAGTTAATCAATCGGAACTTCTTGTTCGCACCAAGCCCGGCTACTACTCAAGGTAAGACTCTGGCGGAAAATTATTGACTTTTGTGCGGCGCGGGAATATCGTCGCCGCGTTCTCAGAAAAGGCTGAATTTTCTCACGAGCTGCTTCCTCGCAAAACTCGCTAAATCCAGCCAAAAACGTCCTCAATTCAACTTGTTCCCCCGCAAGTCATTTAGGAGGCTGGCGTGTCCAACAAAGCGATCACCCTTATTATTCTGCGTGCGGATCGGAAGCTTTGGAGCGGTGGGCCGGTGCAGCTTCAGGTGACCGACATGAGGCAGGGTTTAAAGGTTCTTCACAACAAACCTCTTGCCGCTGGTTCCCACACGGTTTTGATAAACCTGGACTTGCTCTTTAATGCCGGACAGGTATACGGGATTTCAATTGACACCGAAGGTCATCGGTCAGCCTGGCAACTGATCAAGCGTCAATCATTCCTCCGGGAAGAAGGCGCCACCAAGGTTGAGATTGATAGCCTCATAATGCAACTCATGCTGGTCCCGGATAAACCGACATCCTCCGACCTGGATGCAGGTTACGATCTGTTGAAGACTGCTGCCTCACCGCTGGTTGCCGATAAAAGCGGGATAACCAGAAACGCGTACCTCGTTCTTGAACCGGCTGAGAAGATGGCTTTGCTTAACATTGATGCCAAACTGCGTGACACGCGGATGGGCGGCACATCGTTACTCTCCTTTGTTAGAGGTTTGCAGCACGTTGCGGTTGACCGACTTTTTCTGCTGATGCGCCCGGACGTGAAGCAGCTCGTTAAAGATTCATCGGAGTTTGCCAGCGCGCCGGGACATAAAGCACCGAAAAACCTTCCTGTGACCCAGCCCGCTCATCCCGACAGTTGGAAACACACTCGCTTCGGTGCCGGGAATCTCCAGTTGTCTTTTGCCAAGGACGCTCAACCTTTGCCTGACAATGCCGGCGAACAAGGCTTCTCAGTGGATGCTGACATTGATCTCGAACGTGGGTTACTCCATGTGGCAGAATTTTTAGACAACAAGATACATCCCTCCAAGAAAACGAATCAGACTTTGGTTTACGCCTTGCTATTCTCGCAGGGAATAATTCCCAACTACACGCTTAGTCCAATTTCATGACCGTTGACCACAACGCCAGTTGAGATGTGAGGTGACCCATGGCAACAGACTTTGACGCGGTAGTGATTGGAAGCGGTTTCGGTGGCGCAGTGTCTGCTCTCAGGCTCGCAGAGGGAGGCTACCGAGTGTTGGTCCTCGAGCGCGGACGCCGCTGGCATCGACTCGAATACCCCAGCGTCACGCGCAGTGATTGGCTGTGGGATGAGGCTCACCCCGAGCGAACTAACGGCTGGCTCGACATCCGCAACCACGGGAACATTGCCACCGTAGCCGGCGGCGCCGTCGGCGGCGGCTCGTTACACTTCGCGAATGTTGTCATCGACGCACTCGAAGATTTTTTCCGCGCCGGTTGGCCCCCTGAGATCAATTTTCAGGTTTTGGCGCCTTACTACCAGAAGGTGAGCGACGTGCTCCACCCACGCAGAATTCCATCCAACCAATTCTCCAACCGCACCAAGTTGCTGCGCGAGGCCGCTCTCCTCGCAGGCTTCGGGGCACAGTATGACGAAGTCGATCTGAACATAAAGTTCGACGAGACCTATGCCTACGACGCCTCCCGCGAGCCGCGAGCCGAGGACAGTGTCATGAAGCCCAACGCCGACGGCATCGACCAGGGCTTCTGCGTCCATCTTGGTCAATGCGAACTCGGTTGTCCCGTAGAAGCGCGAAACACTCTAGCACTCAATTACATTCCGCGTGCCGAGAAGCGCGGTGCGGAGGTGCGCCCGCTGCACATCGTCCGCAGCATCGAACCAATGCCCGGCGGTTACCGCGTTCACTTCGATCGCATCGCGCAGGGCAAGCTCAACGCCGGCTCGGTGACGGCACGCATAATTGTCGTTTCTGGTGGCTCGATCGGATCAACCGAACTCCTCCTGCGCTGCCAGAAACAGCACAAGTCACTGCCTAATCTCGGGAAGATGCTTGGCGGTAAGTGGTCCACTAAACCCGAGCGGCGACGCGCAGAAGTTTGCCGACGCCTTGAAAGCTCTCTACCAAGGACTCAACCAAGAGCCCTTCGAAACGCTTATGCCCTGGTTCGCACAGGGGCGCGATGAACCGGTAGGAAAGTTCAAGGTGGAACGTTGGTTCCTGGGGTTATTTGGCCCGTATGTTCTGCGACTGGATTGGAGCACCAGCGGGGCGAGAAAGGTCCTCGATGGCATCCAGGAAGTGCACCGGACGCTGGCCCAGAAGACCGGCGGCCGGATCATTCTTCAGTTGCCCAACGCAGCCATTACGCCCCATCCGCTCGGTGGCTGCCCAATTGGATCGACGCCCGCCGACGGCGTGGTGAACCACCTCGGCGAAGCCTTCGCTTATCGAAACCTCTACGTGGCGGATGGTTCGATCATGCCGGCGCCAGTGGGACACAACCCATCGAAGACCATCGCGGCGCTTAGCGAACGGATCGTTGAGAGCATCGTTAACGAAGGACGCTGAGGTTGGCGGTTTAGCTCGTGTTGCGATGTTCCCCAATAACACACCCTCAACCGATGAGCATTTACTGTTGAATGAACTAATCATTCTCTCCACGCTTTCGATCCCTCTTCATCCGTCTAAATCCGCGGCCCGCACGGCGCGCGCGCGCTATTGTTCGAAGTTCCGGCGAAGGTGTGGAGATTATTGAGAAGGAGAATCAATCCCAAGCGGATACTCGGAACGCTGAACCGGAAAAACGGTCTCACCGCTTCACTATTCACTATTTACCATTTACTATTTACCAAAAAGGCACCCGTAGCTCAGTTGGATAGAGTACCTGACTACGAATCAGGGGGTCGCATGTTCGAATCATGCCGGGTGCACCATTTAAATGAACAACTTACGGGCAATCGTTTAGGCCGCCCCTTCCATTTTTAGAACCAAAAGCGAACCAGTTTTTAGAATTATTGTGATTTAGTTTACATGTGGGACGGTCGTCTCGGTGCGCTAATTGCGGATTGCAGAGCCTGTCATAGGATCACTTACGCCGATTGGTTTTGGAATCAATGACGCACGTTAAGTTGTCGAGTATTCGCCTAAGGATGTCTGCGGCAGCAGATAATTCAACTAAAGATAACTGCGCGCTTTGGCCTATGAAGTGTGCATCCTCCAGGTATCATGTTTATATACCTATCATTGATTTTGTCGCCCTCATGTTCGTACAGGTGCCGCTTCTGAAATATGCGCCTAATCGTCAAGAGCTCATCACTTGTTAAGCCGTCAAGCATATCGATTCCAAGATGCTTCTTAAAAAAATTACGAACCTCAAACAGAACTTGAAAGCGGGTGGCGTCGGAGGTTACCCCACTCGCCTTTCTCTTACAATACTGCTCAAATGTTGAAACTAAATCCGAATATGCATGGCGCAGCGCCCTGTTGGGATCAGAGCTTGCAGAAACTTCCTGCTTAATGATTGCAAGATTTGCATCATAAATGAGGATATTTTCCGAGCAGCATCCTGGGCAATATCCGAACATCCCAAAGACTTGAAACCTAGAGTTACATTGAGGACAAATCAATTCTGAATCAACCTTGTGCTCCTGATATTCGGGGCTAACTTCTCTGGGGCGATAATTGATTGGTGTGTGTTTGATCTTAACGTGTTTATTTTGGGATGAATTCCGTGCCAACCTTGAAAACATTTTATCTACTTCTCTGAACATGTACTCACGGGCTTTCTCGATTGCAGCCTCTTTAACGTATTCCTCTTGATCATCTGTTAAGAGATCATTCTTCGAGAATTGACGGCTGCAATAAGGACAGAACATTTGCTCTTTCAAAAAGTCTGCATGAACTTTGAAATATCGTCCGCACCTGTTATTGCTACAAGATCGACCGATAAAGCCTAGGTCCGTAGGAATTGAAACGGTAAAGCTGATCATATTGCTATCTCATCCTAGCGCATGAGAGAGGACTCAAATTGGGACACCGAACGCCTGCGCTTCAGCGGCTCGCCCACGCAACTTAACAAAGAAGCCCGCTCATGGCGAGTCCGCTGCAAGCGCTTATAGGTCGGTGCGGCACTTCGTCTTGACCTGCCGCTCGGTCAGAATCTTAGGTGCTCGGTAGATACTTTTCGTAGCGACGGGCCTTTATCGCGTCGGCTCCATACCTTGCGCCCTCATTACAGGAATAGCCTTCGGTCCAATAAGCAATTTCATCAATTGCTTAGCCGCTTCTGGCACTTTTGAGTTCGCGCTGACGCCCGCACTAAACACGACGTAAGACTGTATCTCCCACGGGAGTGGGCCGACGAGGTCGACGCCGGGTGTCGTCAGAATCTGAGTGATGACGACCATGCCCAGTTCGACCTCACCTTTAGCGACAAGTTCGGAAACAATGTCGGTTTCTGGCCGCGTGACCTTCGACTTGATGGCTTCGGCAATTCCCAGCCGCTCGAGCAGCCCAGTCAAATAATTACCACTCCCGACTCTCAGATAAGCGATGGACTTAGCATCGAGCAGAGCACGCTTGAATGCTTCAACTGAGCTGATGTCAGGCTTGTGTGCGCCCGCGCGCACTTCCACACCGATACCCGAGCGCGCAATGTCGACTCGGGTCTCCGCGATAATCCTGCCATTCTTGATCCACTCATCGACAGGAGACGACCCACTGATCAAGATATCGAACTGTTCACCAGCCTTGACTCGTCGCTCAAATGCGGCCGGCAGATCACTAACTATGTTGAGTTTGTGGCCCGTTTCGCGCTCGAATTGAGGGCCGATCTCGGCAAGCACAGTCGCGATCGCCCTTGCC
>WNGE01005717.1_pt1 | contig 13995 bp, 15 predicted proteins | sample 5400651 | NCBI WGS metagenome assembly WNGE01 (sample SAMN13153370, study PRJNA577476) | soil metagenome | isolation source: 60 cm soil or saprolite under grassland replicate 2 | place: USA:California | collected 2016-06-15 | reverse complement strand
GGTGAAGGCGTCCATGCCGGTCGAGCGGAGTGGGACGCGGGCGGCGGGGTAGTCGCGGCCTGCCCAGACGTAGCCGGCGTCGGTGTGCTTCAGCTCCGGCATCTCGGCAGCGCGCTCGAGCGCGGTGTCGCCGAGGATCTCCCGGTCTTGGTCGTCCAGCGGCGCCTCGAAGGCCGCCGAGCGGACGTGCCCGTCCAGCACGCGGTGGTTCTCGTGGTCGAGGATCGCGGCCTCGACCCGCCGGCCGAGCAATGCCTGCGGCTCGCGCATGAAGTACTGATCGAGCGCGTCCTCGCTCGCGACGAGCGCGGCGAGCCCGTGTCCACGGCGGCCGGCGCGGCCCCATTGCTGGCGGAGGCTCGAGACGGTGCCGGGGAAGCCGACCGAGACGACGGCGTCGAGCAGGCCGACGTCGATCCCGAGCTCGAGCGCGTTCGTCGCCGAGACGCCGAGCAGCTCTCCCGCGGAAAGTCGCTGCTCGATCTCGCGGCGCTGGGCCGGCGTGTAGCCCGCGCGGTAGGGGGAGAGGCGGCTGGAGTCGCCGAGCCGGTCGGCCGTGAAACGGTGGATCAGCTCGGCCGCCTTGCGGCTCTTGGCGAAGAGCAGCGTCCGCAGGTCGCGCGAGACGAGCTCGCCGAGCACGCGTGAACCCTCACCGAGCGGCGAGGCGCGGAGGCCGAGCGCCTCATCGGTGAGAGGCGGGTTCCAGAGGACGACCGTTCGCTCAGCGCGTGGAGCGCCGTCGTCTCCGATCACCGTCGCCGGGACGCCGAGCAGCCGCTCGACGAGCTCGCCGGGGTTCGCGATCGTCGCCGACGCGAGCAGAAACTGCGGCTCGGCTCCGTAGATCTTCGCCAGCCGACGGAGCCGGCGCAGCACGTTCGCGACGTGTGAGCCGAAGACGCCGCGGTAGACGTGCGCCTCGTCGACGATCACGTAGCGGAGGTTCGAGAGCACGTCGCCCCAGCGGTCGTGATGCGGGAGCACGCCGACGTGGAGCATGTCCGGGTTCGTCAGGACGAGGTTCGCCCACTTGCGGATCTGCCAGCGGCGCTCGGTCTCGGTGTCGCCGTCGTAGATCGCCGCCCGGAGCTTGGGCAGGCGGAACGTGCTCAGGCTGCGCAGCTGATCCTGCGCCAGCGCCTTGGTCGGGTAGAGGTACAGCGCGCGCTGCTTCGGCTCGCGAGCGATCGCGTCCAGCACCGGCAGGTTGAACGCGAGCGTCTTGCCGCTGGCTGTGCCGGTCGTGACGACGACGTGCTCGCCGCGGGCGGCGGCGTCCCAGGCCTCGCGCTGGTGGGTGTAGAGCTGGCCGATCCCCTGTGCCGCGAGGGCGTCGCGCACGCGCGGGTGCAGCTCGTCGGGAAGGGGCGCGAGCCGGGGCTTGCGTGCCGGCTCGCTTCCGAGGTAGGCGATCTCCTCGCCCTGGAGGAGATCACCCCAGAGGCTGGTCGCGACGCTCATCGTCGCGCTCTCAGTGCAACCACGTGGGGATAGTCCTGGTCACCGAGCTCTTCCAATCGCTCGATTCGGAACCCCGCTTCCAGGAATGCGTTCAGGAAGACATCGAGGGGAAGATGCGCGCTGTCGACACGCGCACGGAGCCCGTCAGGATTGGCGACGCCGGGAGCGGAACTGTCATAGCGCCTCGAAGGGCGGTAGCCGTGGTGCAGCTCGGGCACGCCTTCGGCGCCGACGAACAGCGAGTGTGGCCCGACGAAGCACGGATGGGCGCCGATGTAGACCACGGGAGCTCCGGGCCGGAGCACCCGCGCAGTCTCCCTGATCACCGCGGAGAAGTCTTCGACGTCGGTGTGCGTCCACACGGATACGGCGGCGTTGAAGGTCTCGTCGTCGAAGGGGAGCCCATCCGCTGATCCTTGGATGACCTCGAGTCCACGGCCGCGGGCAACCTCGAGCATGTCCTCGGAGAGGTCGACGCCCACCGCCGACCATCCGAGGTCTGACACCGCCGCCGTCGCCAGACCCGTCCCGCAGCCGACGTCGAGACAGCGTCCCTCACCGCTACCGAGCAGCCGCTGGAGCGCGTCGAGCTCGTCCGGCTTCAGCGCCGCTCGGAAGCCCTCGTACCACTCGGCGACGCCGTCATACCGCACGTTGCCCATGACGGCGATGCTAGCCAGGCATCACCACGGCGCCGAGAGCGGCGGCGGTTGCCACTCGCCTTTTGAAGCGGCAACCGCCTGCTCAACCGCTCAGGATTCAGGCCCCCGTTACCGTGCAGTGGCTTTCGATGACCGTCCCACGGCCGGCGTAGGAGAATCCGTCGAAGACCGACCGCCTGAGACTGGTGACGTAGTCGAACGTCATGCTCTCACCCGGCGCGAGCACCATCCTGGTCGGATAGAAGACCCAGGTGATCCAGGCGTTGTCGTATTGCCTCGGTGTCGTCCAGTCACGGGAGAGATCGATCTGAGGGCCGCCGTTGACCGAGACGAACGTCCGCTGAGCCTGGATGAACTGCTGGTTCTGGGACCTGGTCATCGTCGACCAACCCTGCCGGATGACGATGTCCGTTCCCGCCGGCCGGGTGACGTGGCCACCTTCCGCGTAACAACCGTAGGCACTGACCTCCGAGCCGTAGGCCCACGCCGCCGTCGGGGCTGCCAGGGCCGCCGTGACGAGTGCTAGTGCAGCCAGAATGCGCATGGCCGCTCCTTTCCTGACCCCTGCTTGTCTCAGCACGGGGAAGTTAGGAGCGGCTCGTTACGAATGGATCATGGCGTCGTAACGATTTAGAGCCGTGCCGTAAAGATCCTGCGCAGGAGTAGGATTGGCCTACCGGGGTGCCCACCTAGGGCTGAGATCAGACCCGCGAACCTGATCCGGGTAATGCCGGCGAAGGGAGTGAATTTGACACCACGTTGCTTGACGATCGCCACGTCCGATTCGGGCGGCGGCGCCGGGATCCAGGCCGACCTGAAGGCGTTTGCCGCGGCCGGCTGCCACGGGATGTCGGCGCTGGTCGCCCTGACGGCGCAGAACACCGTCGGCGTGACGGCGATCCATGAGCTGCCGCCGGAGTTCGTGACCGCGCAGCTCGAGGCGGTGTTCGACGACATCGGCGTCGACGCGGCCAAGACGGGGATGCTGTTCTCGGCGCGTTTGATCGAGACGGTCGCCGACTTTCTCGAGGAACGGCCGGTACCGCTGGTCGTCGACCCGGTGATGGTCGCCAGCTCGGGCGCGCAGCTGCTCGAGGATCACGCGGTCGAGACGCTGGTCGAGCGGCTGTTCCCGCTCGCCACGGTGGTGACGCCGAACCTCGCCGAGGCACAGGTCCTCGCAGGCATCAAGCAACAAACTGTTACGAAGTCCGAGCTGGCGGAGCGGATCCACGCTCTCGGCGCGGCGGCCGTCATCGTCACAGGCGGGCACGGTGAGCCGGTCGACCACCTCTTTGACGGCGGGGAGCACGTCGAGATCCCGATCGAGCGGCTCGACGCCGGCGCCACGCACGGGGCTGGGTGCACGCACTCGGCCACGCTCTGCGCCGGGCTCGCCCGGGGCCTGCCCCTCAGAGAGGCGGCGGAGAACGCTGCGCGAGTCGCGAGCGACGCCGTCGCCCATGGGCTCGCCGACCTCGGCACGGGCGACGGACCAGTGGACGTTTTCGACTTGGAGGAGGCTCGTGAGCACGACCGAGACCACGCTCTCGACCGGCGCTGACCTCGCCGCGATCCGCGAGCGGAAGCCGCTCGTGCACCAGATCACGAACTACGTGGTCATGAACGAGACAGCGAACGCGACGCTTGCGCTCGGTGCGCTGCCCGTGATGGCGCACGCGCGCGAGGAGGTCGAGGAGATGGCCGCGATCGCCGCCGCGCTCGTCCTCAACATCGGCACGCTCTCGCCACCCTGGGTCGAGGCGATGCTCGCGGCGGGCCGCGCTGCGAATTCCGCCGGCGTTCCCGTCGTACTCGACCCGGTGGGCGCCGGGGCGACGACTTACCGGACCGAGACCGCGCGACGGCTTCTCGAAGAGGTCGACGTCGCGGTGGTACGCGGCAACGCGGCCGAGATCGCGACGCTCGCCGGCCGCAAGGCCGAGATCCGAGGCGTCGAATCGATCGGCGCGAGCGACTCCACCGCAGAGCTTGCCCGGGCCGCGGCCCAGGAGCTGGGCACGGTCGTCGCGGTCACCGGCGCCGTCGACCAGGTCTCCGACGGCGAACAAACGCTGGGGGTCGCGAACGGCGATCCGTTGCTAGCTAGGATCACCGGTTCCGGATGCATAGCGACCGCAATCACGGGCTCCTTCCTCGCTGTCCGTTCGGACGCGCCGCTGGCCGCGGCCTCGGAGGCCCTCGTCGCGTTGGGTGTCGCAGGTGAGGACGCGGCACGTGAGGCCAAAGGCCCAGGCTCGTTTCATGCCGCCCTCTACGACGCGCTCGACGGGCTCGATCCACAGACGCTCGACGAACGGGCGAGGCTGACGTGATCCTCCACGCGATCGTCGATGACCTCAGGGTCGCGCGCGCCGCGATCGACGGGGGTGCTACTCACGTCCAGCTGCGGCTGAAGAATCTCCCGACCGCCGAGCTGATCGACGAAGGACGGCCGTTCCGCGACCTGTGCGCTCGCTCCGGGGTGACGTTCGTCGTGAACGACGACGTCGACGCGGCGATCGCGCTTGGGGCGGACGGCGTGCACCTGGGGCGCGAAGACGGGGGCATCGAGCGCGCCCGCGAAGCGAACCTGCTGCTGGGTTTGTCCGCGCAGACGGTCGAGGAGGCTCTGGCCGCCGACAACGAGCGTCCGGACTATCTCGGCGCGGGCCCGATTTGGGCAACGCCGGTCAAGCCGGGCATACCTGCGCTGGGCCTGGTCGGGCTGGCCGAGCTCTGCGAGAGCGTCGCGGCGCCGGTGATTGCGATCGGCGGCGTCGACGCGACGAACGCGGCGCTGTGCCTGGAAGCAGGCTCAGTCGGGGTCGCCGTCGTCCGGGCGTCCACCGACGCCGCGGCAGTCCGCACCGCGCTCGAGCGTGCGGCTGTCTGAGCTGGGCGAGCTCGGACTGCTCGCCGAGCTGGAGCAGCGCGGACTGGCCGAACAAATCGAGGACGACGCCGCCGAGCTCCAGCCCGGTCTCGTCGTCACGCAGGACTCGCTCGTCGAAGGAGTTCATTTTCGGCTCGACTGGCTCTCCTGGCAGGAGCTCGGCTTCCGCGCCGCTGCCGTCAACATCAGCGACCTGGCGGCCTCGGGCGCGCGGCCCGAGGCGCTGCTCGTCAGCCTCGGCCTGCCTGGGGAGACCGAGCTCGACGCCGTCCTCTCGCTCTATGCCGGGATCGCCGAGGCCGGCGTTCCGGTCCGCGGCGGCGACACCGCCGAGGCCGCCTCGGTGTTCGTGTCGGTGACGGCGATCGGGCGAGCCGAGCGCGTGCCAGGCCGGTCGGGGGCCGAGCCGGGGGACGAGCTCGTCGTCACAGGCCCGCTGGGCGCGGCAGGCGCGGCCTTTCGCGAGCAGCGCTTTGTACGGCCGCCGCTACGGGTCGACGAGGGGGTCGAGCTCGCCCGCGACGCACACGCGATGCTCGATCTCTCGGACGGCCTGGCGCGGGACGCGGGCCACATCGCCGCCCGCTCCGGCTGCCGGCTGGTGATCGAGCTCGAACAGGTTCCGCTCGCTCCCGGCGCGACGCACGAGGATCTGTCCTTCGGCGAGGACTACGAGCTGCTCGCCGCCACTCCCGATCCCCGCGGGTTCCCGGTCATCGGCCGCTGCGAGCCGGGGAGCGGGGTCGAAATCCGGAAGCAGGGCCGCCCCGTTGCCCTATCCGGGTGGGAGCATTTTCGCTTGCGCGAGACGCGCTGAGCCGCGAAGGTAGCCGCCAATGATCGGCTTCATCGTCAGGCGGCTCGTTTGGGCGTTCCTGCTGGCGGCGGTGATCACGCTGTTCACCTTCATCATCTTCTTCATCATCCCCACGGACACCCGCTCGGCGCTGTCCGGACGTGGGGAATCGGACCCGACGCTGGCGGGCCAATTCCACCTCAGGGACAGGCCGGTGACGACGCAGTACGTCAGTTTCCTCGACCACCTCGTCGAGCACGGCGATCTCGGCCGCTCGATCCGCTCGGGCATCCCCGTCCGGGACTCGATCGTCCGGGCGGTGCCGGTGACCGCGTCGCTGGTGATCGGCGGTGTGATCACCTGGTTCCTGATCGCGATTCCGATTGGGATCCTCTCGGCCTTACGGCCGCGCTCGCTCGCCGACAAAGGCCTGATGATGCTGGTGCTGATCGGAGCCTCGGCCCACCCGATCTGGCTCGGCCTGGTGCTCTCGTACCTGCTCGGCTACAAGCTGCACATCTTCCCGATCACGGGCTACTGCAACTTCTTCGGGAAGGCGACATTCTGCGGCGGACCGACGCAGTGGACGTACCACATGCTCTTGCCCTGGTTCACGTTCGCGGCGCTGTTCGCCGCGCTCTATGCGCGGATGATCAGGGCGAGCATGCTCGAGGCGATGGATTCGGATTACGTGCGGACGGCCAAGGCCAAGGGCGCGGGGACCTGGCAGGTGGTGCGCCACCATGTGTTCCGCAACGCGATGCTCTCGGTCGTCTCGATGGTCGGCATGGACATCGGGCTCGCGTTCGGGGGAGCGCTCTTCGTCGAGGTCGTCTTCGGCCTGCCGGGGATGGGGAAGCTGCTCGTCCGCGGCCTCGCCGGCGGCGACTTGCCCGTGATCATGGGAGTCGTGCTCGTCGTCAGTTTCACGGTCGCGATCGCGAACCTGCTCGTGGACATCCTCTACACCTGGATCGATCCTCGGGTGAGAGCAGTGGGCGTGGACGAGGGCTCCGGCGCGGTCGCGGCCCCCAAGCGGGGGCGGCTGCCCGTCCCGCGGCAGGTCAAGGAGTCGACGACTTGAGCCAGGGCGCCCACGCTTTTTCGTAGTGCGCGCGCGGCCGGGCGCCGATCACCGTCTCCTGCGGGCGGCCGTTCTCGAAGAGGATCGTCGTCGGGATCGAGAGGACGCTGAAGCGCGAAGCCGTCTCGATGTTCTCGTCGATGTTCAGCTTCGCGAAGCCGACCTTGCCCTCATGCTCCCGCTCGAGCTCGGCGAGGACGGGCTCAACCGCGTGGCAGGGACCGCACCAAGGGGCCCAGAAGTCGACGACGGTGGGCTCGCTCGCCTCGAGCACGTCGCGCTGGAAGCTCTCGTCGGTGACCTCGCGCACGGCTACAGCTTGCCAGTGAGCGCTGCCAGGCGGAGAGCAGGGACTTTCCAGATCGCTTCGACGACGATTGCGCCGCTCATCTTGGAGCCGCCGACCTCGCGGTCGGCGAACCGGATTGGAACCTCGACGACGCGGAAGCCGGCCCGCAGCGACCGGTAGGTCGTCTCGATCTGGAATGCGTAACCCTTCGAGTCGATCGCGTCGAGGTCGATCGTCTCGAGCACCTTGCGGCGGTAGCACTTGAAGCCGCCGGTGAGATCTCTGATCTGCGACGAGAGCAGCACACGCGCGTAGAAGGAACCGCCCGCGGAGATCGCGCGACGCGTCGGGCCCCAGTCCGCTACCTGCCCGCCTTTGACGTAGCGGGAGCCGAGGGCCAGGTCCGCATCGTCGGTGGCGGCGATCAGCCGCGGCACGTCCTTCGGGTCGTGCGAGAAGTCGCAGTCCATCTCCAGGATGAGCTCGGCGCCGTCGGCCAGCGCCTGCCGAAAGCCCGCGATGTAGGCGGGACCGAGCCCCTCCTTGCGAGACCGATGAAGGACGTCCACATAATCGAGCTTCTGCGCCAGGCGGTCGGCCAGCCGCCCGGTCCCGTCGGGTGAGTTGTCGTCGACCACGAGGACGCGCACGCCGGCGCCGCCGAGCGCGCGCAGCATCGGCTCGAGGTTCTCACGCTCGTTGTATGTGGGCAGGCAGACGGTTGCGCGCCGGTCCGGCACGCGCGTCAGGGGTTTGCAAGCGGAATCGTCATTGTCCCGGCCACCAGCAGCGCCGCTGAGACTACGAGAACCGGCAGACGAACGACCCGGCGGCGCGCCAGCGCGGCTCCGCCCCAGTAGACCGGGATCGCGAGGAGGCCGAAGCGTGCGTCCGACAGGAATGTCCCGCTGGCGAGTGGGAGCAGGATGAGCCCGGTGCTCGCAACCAGCCACGGCCAGGAGATCCCAACCCGGCGCGCCGACGCGAGCAGCCCGAGGTAGATGAGGCAGAACCCCACGTCACGCCAGAGCCACGGCGTGGATGCAGGCTCGTGAAGCTGCTGAAACGCGTGGACGATCCCGTCGAGTGAGAACGCCCGTCCCCACGCACGCTGGGCGTGGCTCCAGGCAGACACGTTGTCAAGAGCCCAGCCGAGGTAGAGCGGGAAGGTCGCGACCGAGGCGACCGGAGCGAAGGCCGCCCCGATGGCCCGACCGCCGGCCACTCGGCCGGATGCCCGGGCGCGGCCGATCGCAATGGCCGCGAGCGGGAGGGCGAAGAAGATGGCCTCGGGCCTTCCGAGCGCGGCTGCGGCGCCGGCGACCGCGCTGAGTGTCCAGCGGCCGTCGAGGGCGAACACCAAGGCGAGGGCGAGAGCGGCGAGCACGAGGCTCTCCGGATACGTCATCGAGAAGACAAAGCTCATCGGGAAGAGCGACGCGAGCAAGGCGCTCGTCCTCGCCACGTCGAGGGGTAACAGCCGCCGGCTGACCTCGTAGAAGGCGACGATCCCGACCACGAACGCGACGTTCGCAACCAAGAGCCCGCTCGTCAGAAAGGAGAGGCCCAGCCCGTTCAGCCCGCGCAGGACGATGGGGAACAGCGGGAAGAAGGCGGGGTCGCTCTGGCGTCCCGGGATCAGGAGATAGCCCTGGTCGGCGACGGTGCGGTACCAGGCGCCGTCCCAGTAGCTGAGGATGCTCAGCGTGTGCGAGGTCGAGGCGCCGTGAGGCGGGGGCGGTCCTCCGGGCCAGTGCAACCAGTGGTCGGCTGCTGCTGCGGCGAGCACCAGCACCCGCGAGCCGATCGCCACCGCCAGAATCGCGCGCCGCTCTCCCAGCCACGCCGTCACGCTTCCTCCTTGACGATCAGGCGAAGCCGGGGAGAAAGGCGTCGTTCGGCCCGGGCCAGGTCATGTCGCTTCGCGCGGGCCAGGTACGACCAGCCGGTTCTGAGGCGGGGAATCCTGACCGCGACCGGCGCGAACGTACGGGGGTTGACGATCAGGAGAAGCCGGCTGTCACCGCGCTCGAAGGAAAGGTGGAGCATCGTTGCCCCGCGCAGGAAGACGCGTTTGGCGTGGACCGGCGCTCGGTCGTCGAGAAAGCGGCCGATCCGCCGGCCCAGCGCTCGCGGGCAGCCGGCGAGGACAGCTTGAACCGTCGGGAGCGGGCCGTCCTCTTCTCGCACGGTCGACCCGAGTCGGAAGGACGCAAACCGGGTCTCGACGAGACGGCGGTTGCCGGTAACCAAAAGCGAGGCGTGGAGGCGCTTGGGATATGCATGCAGTGGGCCGATCGTGGCGTTGACGCAGATGCTCGAAACCCGCTCTCCGCGGACGAACGCCGTGCTCTTGATTGCGTGCTGCGCGGTCAGCCAATGAAGCGTCTTCGCAGCGAGCAACTGGTTGACCGAGGGACGCGGAAGTGTGACCGCCTGCAGCCCGAAGGCGGCCCCCGCGAGCAGGGCCGCGAGACCGGCGGCCGTAGCCGCCGACGCAACCGCCAGGCGGATCCAGCCCGTCTTGCCGCGCGTCATGGGCGATTCACTTGTGGTCACGCCGTCGTCGTTCGGGTTTCTAACCGTTACCCATTAAGCCCCGTTTGCCCACGCTTTAAGCGTGCGTGAAGCAGCGATCTCGCTCGCGCCTATGATCGCTGGCATGGCCAAGACACTGCCCCGCAACGCCGACGTCGCGGAGCAGCTCGAGCTGCTCTCCGACATCCTCGAGCTCGAGGGCGAGGCCGCCTACCGCCTGCTCGCCTACCGGCGGGCCGCTGCGCTCGTCCGCGAGCAATCGGGCCTCGTCGCCGAGCTCGCGCTCGAGGGCAAGGCCAAGGAGCTGCCCGGGATCGGCAAGACGATCGAAGGCAAGATCGTCGAGATCGTCAACGAGGGCGAGATCCGGGCGCTGACCAAGCACAAAGCGCTCGTGCCGCCGGACGTCGTCGAGTTCACGCGGCTGCCGGGCCTGGGCCCGAAGACGGCGCGCAAGATCTGGCAGGAGCTCGGCGTGACCACGCTCGCCGACCTGAAGGCGGCGGCGAAGGCCGAGCGTTTGCGCGTTCTGCCGGGAATCGGCGCCAAGCTCGAGGAGCGGATCGTCAAGGAGCTGTCTGGCAAGCGGAAGGCACCCGAGGAGGTCAGGCCACTGCTCGGCGCGGGGTTGCCGGCGGTTCAAGCGGTGGTCGCGGCGCTTCGTGAGCATCCGGCCGCCCTCGAGGTCTCCGAGGCCGGCAGTGTCCGCCGCCGCAAGGAGACCTTCCGCGACCTCGACGTGATCGCGACGGCGAGCGAGCCGGCCGCGCTGACGGACTACTTCACGAAGCTGCGCTGGGTCGAGAAGGTCGCGGCCAAGGGCGAGTCGAAGGCGACCGTGGTCTCGAACGACGGTCTGCGCTTCGATCTCCGCGTCGTCCCGGCGGGGCTCTACGGAAACCTGCTCCAGCACTTCACCGGCTCGAAGCACCACAACGTCGCCCTGCGCGAGGACGCGGTCCGCGTCGGATTTTCAGTCTCCGAGAACGGCGTCAAGGACGTCGAGTCCGGCGAGGTCTTCAAGACGGGCAGCGAGGAGGCGCTCTACGAGTTCCTCGGCTACCAGTACATCCCGCCGGAGCTGCGCGAGAACCTTGGCGAGCTCGAAGCCGCCCGGAACGGCGAGCTGCCGGAGCTCGTGGAGCTGGGTGACCTCCGCGGCGACCTGCACTTGCATTCGACCTGGTCGAGCGACGGGAAGAACTCGATCGAGGAGATGGCGGCCGAGGCGAAGAGCCGCGGCTACTCGTACCTCGCGATCACGGATCACTCGCACTACCTCCGCGACGGCCGGCTCGAGGCGCAGGACCGCGAGATCGAGGCGCTCAACGAGACGCTCGGCCGCTTCAAGCTGCTCAAGGGCATCGAGGTGAACATCCGCGCCGACGGCTCGCTCGACGTCGACGACGAGACCCTCGCCGGGCGCGACTGGGTCGTCGCCTCGCTGCACACGGCCTTCGACAAGAATCCTACCGAGCGCGTGGTCTCTGCGATGGAGAACCCGAACGTCGACTGCATCGGCCATCTGACGGCGCGCAAGATCAACCGCCGCGGGCCCGCCGACATCGACCTCTCGCGCGTGTTCGAGACCGCGCTCGCGACGAAGACGTTCCTCGAGATCAACTCTCAGCCCGACCGGCTCGACCTTCGAGACGCGCACGCGCGGGCCGCGGGCGAGGCGGGCGTCTTGCTCTCGATCTCGAGCGACGCGCACTCGACGCGGGCGCTTGCGTATCCAGAGCTCGGCATCAGCCAGGCCCGGCGGGCCTGGCTGACGAAGGAGCAGGTGCTGAACACACGGACTTGGCCTCAGATCAAGAAGCTGCTCGGTTGAGTTTTCGCGACGACGGCGCGGAGGCGCTCGAGTGGGCGGCCTCGTACCTCGAACGGGTCCGTGACCTGCCGGTGCTCGCTCAGGTCGAGCCCGGCGACATCCGGCGCGCGCTGCCGGAGTCTCCGCCGGAGGCGGGCGAGCCGTTCTCGGCGGTTCTGCGCGACCTCGACGAGGTGCTACTCCCGGGGATAACGCACTGGCAGCATCCGGGGTTCTTCGCCTATTTCGCGACGACGGGCTCGGAGCCCGGGATCCTCGCGGAGCTGCTCGCAGCGACGCTGAACGTGACGCAGATCCTCTGGCGCGCGTCGCCGGCGGCGACCGAGCTCGAGCTGGTGACGATGGACTGGCTGGCCCAGCTGCTTGGGCTCCCGCGCGAGTGGCACGGCCACATCGAGGACACGGCCTCGACTTCGACGCTCGCGGCGCTGGCGGCGGCAAGACAGGCCTTCCCGGGCCGCGTCGTGCTTTGCTCGGAGCACGCGCATTCGTCGGTCGAGAAGGCGGCGCGGCTACTCGGGCTTGCGGTCCAGAAGATTCCGGCGGACCACGAGTTCCGGATGCGGACGGAGGATCTCCACGATCTCGAGGGCGCGTGCGCTTTGGTCGCGACGGTTGGGACGACCTCGTCGACCTCGGTCGACCCGGTTGCGGAGCTGGCGGAGATCTGCGAGCGCGAGCATATCTGGCTCCACGTCGACGCGGCCTACGCCGGCTCGGCGATGGTCTGCCCGGAGTTCCGCTGGGCCTGGGAGGGGATCGAGCGCGCCGACTCCGTCGTCGTCAACCCGCACAAGTGGCTGTTCACGCCGGTTGACTGCTCGGCGCTGTGGACGCGGCGCCCGGACGACCTGCACGCGGCGATGACCCTCGTCCCTGAGTACCTGCGCACCGGAGACGACGACGCGTTGAACCTGAGCGAGTATGGGCCCGCGCTGGGGCGGCGGTTCCGGGCGCTGAAGCTCTGGGCGGTGCTTCGCTGCTATGGGCGGGAGGGGCTGCAGGAGCGGATCCGCGAAGCGGTGCGGCTGGCGGAGCTGTTCGAGGGCTGGGTCCGGGAAGCGCCGGGCTGGGAGGTCGTGGCGCCGCGGCCATTCTCCGTCGTCTGCTTCCGGCGCGAGGGCTCGGACGAGGAGAACGCCGACTTGCTCGAGCGCGTCAACGCAAGCGGCGAGGCGTTCCTCTCGCACACCGCTTTGGATGGCCGTTACGTTCTGCGGCTCGCGATCGGGAACGCGCGGACGACGGAGGAGGACGTGCGGCGGGCTTGGGATGTCCTACGGAGGGAGGCTCGATGATCATCGCAACGACAAACGAGATCGCCGGACACGAGACCGAGGAGGTGTTCGGCGAGGTCTTCGGGCTGACGGTGCGCTCGCGGAACGTGTTCTCTCAGTTCGGCGCGGGCCTGAAGTCAATCGCCGGCGGCGAGCTGAAGGGCATGACGAAAGCTCTCGTCGACAGCCGGCAGCAGGTGATCGACCGGATGGTCGAAGAGGCGGAGGCGAAGGGCGCCAATGCGGTCGTCGGCATGCGGTTCGACACGTCCGAAATGGGCAACACCTGGACCGAGATCTGCGCCTACGGCACCGCGGTGCGAGTCCGTAAGGCGTGACCCGCGCGGTCGTCTTCGACCTCTGGGACACGCTGGTCGACTTCGACCCGGTCGCCGGGCGGGAGTTCCAGGATCAGGTCGCAGCGCGGCTCGGCCGTGATCCGGATGAGTTTGCCGCTCTCTGGTTCGAAGGCCGCTCCGTTCGTGAAAGCGGGACGCTGCGCGACTACTTGCTGGGGATCGGCGCACCGGTGGATCTCGTCGACGAGCTGGTCGCCCTGCGGCGCGACTCGACTCGCAGCCTGCTCGCGCCCCGGCCCGGGGCGATCGAGACGCTCGAGCAGCTTCGGGCCGGCGGTCGGCTCGTCGGGCTGATCACGGTCTGCAGCGAGGACGTACCGGACGTCTGGCCCGAGACGCCGTTCGCCGATCTCTTCGATGCGACCGTCTTCTCGTGCTCGGTCGGTTTACGGAAGCCCGATCCCCGGATCTACCGGCTGGTCTGCGAGGAGCTGGGCGTCGAGCCGGAGGAGGCGATGTTCGTCGGCGACGGCGCCAACGACGAGCTTGCCGGCGCGCAGCACGTCGGCATGCGAGCGGTCCTCGTCCATCGCCCCGGCGAGGAGCCGCCCTGGGACGAGGTTCGCAGCTGGTCGGGGCCACGCGTCACCGCGATCCCGCAGGTCTTGTCGCTTCTGGCCGACTAGCGACCGGCCGCTTGGGACGTGGCGCTTCAAACCAGGTGTCCGGAACCTGTCTCAGAATGACGTCGCGAGGATGTGGAGCATGCCGAGGTGCAGGAAGGCGAGGTAGTTCTCGGCCTTGCGATCGCGTCGGGTGGCGATCCGGCGTCGTCCTTTCAGCCAGGCATTGGTGC
>WNGE01005715.1_pt1 | contig 13996 bp, 15 predicted proteins | sample 5400651 | NCBI WGS metagenome assembly WNGE01 (sample SAMN13153370, study PRJNA577476) | soil metagenome | isolation source: 60 cm soil or saprolite under grassland replicate 2 | place: USA:California | collected 2016-06-15 | reverse complement strand
GCCTTCCGAGCCGATGCGGAGACGTAGAGGAAATGATGCAGGTTCTGCCACAGGCTGCTGTAGATTCGCAGCTGTGCGACTTCAGCGACAGGCGTGTCGGCCGCGGATGCCTGAGCCACCGGCAAGGAAAGCGTGACGAGCGCGCACGCAAAGAGCCTTGGTATCATCCCCGGATGGATAGGAATTTTAAACCACCTTTTTCTATGACCGAGCCATATCGCAGGATCGGGAGGGATGTCAATTCCTTTTCTGCTTGATGAAAAACCCAGTGTTGTACCGGTCGGCTCGGCCGGAGAGCGGTCGGGAGGCGCGCGAAAGGCCCCTTATGGCGCCGCTCGCTCGAACTCCTAGCGAGCGGCGCCGTCGGCTTGCGGTGGCAAGCAGTTTCGGCTCCTCAGATCATTTGGAATAGATCGACTCGACGAGCCGGCGCACGGGGCGGGGCGCGGGTCGATAGGCCCAAATGGCTGAGGATTTTGACAATCACCGGCGGATCTTCAATCCCTGTCCTGAGCGCGTCGAAGGGGCGGCGACGATCTTCAAGACGCCGCCGCAGTTGGGGCAGTCGGAATTGTGTATTGAACGCGCCCTCGAGATAGCGGTTGTGTAAAGCGCGCGATACGCTGTTGAGTCCGTGCTGGTTGTTTCTACCATACAGGTATGGCATTATCGTCTGTATGAAAAAGACCCTGCACATCGATGAGAAGCTTCTTAGCGAGGCGAAGCTCGCGTGTGGCGCAGCGACAGACACGGACACGGTCCGCCTCGGCCTCGAGGCTCTGGTCCGTCATGCTGCGTATGAGCGCCTACGTGTCCTCAGGGGCTCGGAGCCGAAGGCCAAGGACATTCCGAGACGCCGTGAACCCGCCGCCCGCAAGCGCCGCGCTGCCTGATGGTGCTTGTCGACACATCGGTGTGGATTCGCTTCCTCACGGGTCGTGAACCCTATGCCACCGAACTCGATTCTCTGCTGGAGAGGGACGAAGTAGCTGGCCACGAACTCGTTTTTGGCGAACTACTTATCGGTGACAAAGGCGGTCGTAGAAAGCTGCTCGATGCTTACGAGCAGATGCACCAGGCAACCCCGGTTCCGCATGGAGATGTCGTCGCCTTCGTACGGGAGCGCCGTCTGCATGGTCAAGGGGCCGGATGGATTGATGTCCACTTGCTGGCCTCGGCTATCGTCGGTCGATACCGCCTCTGGACCGCGGATCCTCGACTTGTCGCTCTCGCCGAGAAGTTCGACCTCTCGTACACGCTCACGGCAACCCACTAAGCCGCCGAACACCATCGCTCAGTCTTCGATCTGGCGCGGCTCGTTAGCGGTTTTAGATTGCTTGCGTTTGTTGCCACGGATTCTGAATGATACAGCGAACGGTCGTATTGGCTTTGCATCTAACACATCAGGCAGGGCGAAAAAGGCACACGCATTTGCACGAGTTGAAGATGTAGCACTCTGCCCAAGCCAGGATTTCGGCCTTGCGGTCATCCATGGCACCAGCCAAGCAAATCCAATTTAAGAACTCGTGTTGACCGGCGTCTCGGATCAACTCTGCGTCCAACCCCCGCCACTTCCGGTGCTCACCGCTTTTCAGTTCTGCAAATCGCTGGCGGTCTGTTTCTACGTCCGGCCACAGATAATAGTTCTTCGTTGTGAGCGACGCATGTGACCAGCTGGATGAACCGATAACAACCGCGCGCCAGGGACTTTGTTTGATAATTTCTGCCACGGCCTTACCGAGATCATAGCAACGCCAGGGTGGTGGCGACGGAGGTGGCGGCTCAGAAACGTTTTCTAAACGCCGACCGATCATCTTCGTGACTGGATGCTGATCATTGGGAACACGCAAATCACGCCCATAACAATTTACAGTCAGCGGAATAATTGGGTAGTCAAAGCCTCTCTTGTCCAGGTCCAAGTACTGAATCGTTGTCGTAAAGGCATGCCCGTATTTCTCTTGATTGCGCAGACGCCAGCAGCAGGCCACGTCGAATCCCTTTGGCACCAACCCGTGGACCAAATAATTGCCAATCTGCTTACTTCCTTTGATGCTCGCACTCTCGTCTTTATAGTCAGGCGAATCTTTCATTGGAATGTTATCGATAGCAAAGACAGCGAAGGGTGGAATACAGTCTTCTTTGAAGACCTCATACTGGTCGTCTCCAAAAATGAGAACAAAATCTGGCCTGAATTCATCGATGCACTCACGGGCCTTTCGATAGGCCGGCTGTAGTATGCGTTGGTACTCCGCAGCGAAAGCTAACCCTTCATCGCCGTCCCACTCCTCCTGCATCTTTCTCGGCCAATTTTTTGGATCCTTCATATGAACCGGCGTAAGTTCGCTTTGCAAATTGCGGCGCAAATAAATATCCGTTAGACGCGTCAGCGGCCCCGTAATTCCCGGCCCGTGACTACAACCAATACCAAGAATCTCTCCCATAACATCCCCCGGTTCGAACTGAACGATGAACCAAAATCTGATACCTGAAACGCGCTCTCCTATTGAAGCTTACGTGTGCGGCAGTCAGCCCCGCGACCCCCGCACCGATGATAGCGATGTCGTATTCAGCAATTTCTGTCACTTCGCTCTCCATCTCATCGCGTAGAAAATCATATGGTGTTATCTTTAACGGCTTGAACGGAGCACAGCGATTGAACGTTTTGAATGTCTTGAACGTATCCCGATTCTTGAACTAGGGCTCTCCGAAGCATCTCGTCGCGTTGTCCCAGAGCATTTTTCGCATGACCTCATCGCCCAGAGATTTCCACGCCAGTACCTTGTCGGTGGACCCCGGAAAGCGGGATTCGGCGTGGGGGTAATCGGACGAATACATTAGCAAGCCGTCGCCGAGAAAGTCGGTGACCATTTTGGCCATCTTCTCGCCTTCATGAATCACCAGGCTGGCGAAAAAGCGCCCGCTGGTCATGTACTCGCTGGGTTTGTGAGCCAGATTCTGCGGCAGTGCGTAAGAGATGTATTCGCTTTGATCGTCCATACGCGCTCCCCAAAACGGCAGCCAGCCAAAGCCGGACTCGAGGATGCAGTAGCGAATATTCGGGTATCGATCCATGATACCGGCGCCGAAGAATGCCGTCATCGCTCTCATCGCACCCCACGGGTGCGATGCAGTCCGGCCAATGAACGGGTTGTCCCAGAGGTCGCGGTAGCCAGGATAACCCTCGGTAAAACTGTGATGCGCGACACAGAGTCCTGCTTCGTTCGCCGCGGCCCAGATCGGCTCCAGATCTGGGTGATCGATGGGAACTCCTTCATCCAAGTGAGGATAGATCCCGGCGGCCCATGGCGCGCTCGCCCATGTTTTGATTTCTTCCACTGATACGTCAATCGCTTTATTGCTCACCACGATGAGAGATTTGAGCCGATGTGAATACTTACTGCAAAAATCGTTCGTAAAGCGGTGATTCGCGCGAATAAATCCAACCTCAATCTCAACGTCGTCCGAAGCCGGAGGCGTTCCAGGAAGCATGAGCTGAACATCTACTCCTTCTTCATCCATATCTCGAATGCGCGCTTCGAAATTGTCATCGGAGCCGCCGGGTGTCGGAAAGCAGCTACCCATAAATTTCGGGTGATGCCGCCCAACCTGTTCCCTCGGACCCGCTTCGCCTAAAATCCGCAGTTTCTGACGCCAGCCGGATCTTTTCGTAAACTGATAGCGGTGACGATATGGCGGTTCCAAAATCTCGCCGGCCCAGCCTACACGAAACGGAACTTTACAGTTCTCCCACTCTGGCAGCCGCTTGCGCATATTGGCATCGAAATAGGGCTCCAGGGTTTCCGCATTTGGACTGAGGTGCGTATCCGAATCAAAAATCTTAAAACGTTGGCGCATGTGTGCTTCCTCCTTGCGCGCAATGCAGCGACTTTTACGCTATCCATAACACAACCATCGGCCTCGTGAACAACGGATGTTTAGCGCTAGAATGGGCAAAGAAACAGATAAAACCGGATACGATTTTAATTCCGGATGCCTGCGCAATCAGTCGATGTATTCCGTGATTGTCCGCTCGATAGTGTACTCGGGGCGATATCCCACTTCTTCTCTGATACGGATGTTGTCCATGTAGGCGCTGGGCCGGTGCTGTGGGCCGTGTCCCGGCTGCAGCTCGATCTGCATACCCGGAACTATTTTTTTAACGACTTCCGTGAACTCCCAGTAGTTAAGCGGTGCATCATTGCCGATGTTGTAAACACGATGTGAGAGTTTGTTCGCCATCTGGAGGAGTTGGATAGCCGTCGCGCAATCTTTTACGTAAAAAGCCCCGACTTCATCATCTTCATGCGGCGCCCCTCTTCGAGCACCGGTAAAATCAACCGGCACTCCATTCGCCGCAGCATGGCATATACGGCTCGACGGCGCGGCCAGCGAATAATAGAGCGGTCCGAAAGGGCTGCCGATCCGCAACGACACCACCTCCATGCCTGTGCGAGACGCATAGTGCATTCCCAAAATTTCCAACGCTTTTTTGAATGTCTCGGTGGCGTTTCTTGAATTGACCGGGTCTATTATGGGGTCTTGCTTTTTGACATTGGTGGAAGCCGCCAATCGTCCTTTAAAAGTAACCTCGCTAGATGCGTTTCCATCAAAATTGTGGGCGTTCTCGAAGGAGCTCGTCTAAATCGCTGTGATCGTCGACAATTTCAGACACATCCGTCCAATCGATCGAATACATCATGGGATTTTGTCCAGCGTATGATTTCTTCATCGGTAGCCTTACGGCTCAGGCGGGGAGTTTTTCGTTTTGCCTTCTTCTTTTCCGACCGCCTTTTCACAAGTCTCGCCAAGCTTCGTCTTCCTCCGGTTTAAGCCAATCTTGCTTAAGAACGGGCACCAACCAGCATGCCGATTCGTTGGCTCTCTTTAGTCTGATAAACTATCGATCCAGGCTTGCCACACCGCGGACAAATTTTTCCTATTACTCTGGTTTTCAAGAGCTCGCCCACGACCAGGTTGCAAATGAACCCCCCGAATTAAGTTTCGTCTAAGAGGAGTAGGGACAGAAAAGAGAACCTCTATCCACCGTAAGCCACTACGATGAACAGGGTGGCGAGAAAAACCATGATCCCGCCTGTCGCAGTCAGCCGGAGCAGCCATTTCTCGACCCACAGTCTCCTTTTTACTTGTGCTAGCGTGAGCTTTGCATTCCCCCAGCGCACGATAGAAAAGTAGCGCGGATTTTCTTCTCCGATGATTCCGACGGCCATGGGATCGTCTGTGTGGCTCCAGATCTCTATATGGTCAAATTTGCGTGGTGCCCTTTTTGCTTTCTCTATCTCCGTCATCACCTGGCCAGGAATGGCTTCGATCTCGAACCATAAAGGGAGACTTTCTAGCGGTGTCCGAATAGGCAAGTATTCTCGCCACACCGTCAGTTCCTCTTCACTAAAGTCCTGTCATTGCTGATTATATTTTCAAGAGATTTGGCTGTGACAATAGGGAGCCGAAGCTTGATTTGGCTGTAGACACGGCGAGTTTCCTCCAGCTCTTCGGTATTACTGGATTTATAGTATTCCCCTAAGAATCGCAGAACTGACGCTTTGTTTTTTTCGTCGCGATAAAAATCCATACCATCAGCAAATCCGCGCAGAAAATTCATTACTGTTTGGGGCTCCGAGCGAATAAAAGAGCGGGTCGTAACAGGGCCAGTAACGAGATACTCATAGTCGCTCTTGGAGAAATCTACCCAGACCGGGAAGCCAGCTTTCCTAACGCGCAATGTGACTGGTGGTTGAAAAACGGTCGCATCGACCTGGCCACCGACCAGGGCCGCCCATCTTTCTGACTGTGGGCCGAGCCCAATGATTGCGACATCGTTTTCAGGATTCAATCCGAGCTGACGGATTGCCTGGCGGACGAGAAAATCAGCCGTCCCGCCGAACTGACTGATGGCGACCTTCTTTCCTTTGAGATCCGAGGGCTTCTTTATGGCTGCGCTAGTAACAAAAACATAGTCGAGCCGGTTGACGGCTGCCCCAATGATGGACAATTCCTTCGCCCCATGTGCCCAAGCACTGATAATACCCGAACCTCCCGCGAATCCCATGTAAACATCGCGCGAAAGAAGTGTTTGGATCACTTGAATGCCGCTACGCACATAAATCGGCAGCACTTTTATGCCATGCCTCTCAAAGGAGCCGGAACGGTCGGCTACCCACAATGGGCTGTTCGACCCTCCGATCTGGGAGGGTACTTGGAATTCTCGCAGTCCTTTTGCTTGAGCAAAGAGATCAGAAGGGGAGAACAGCAAGCTAAATGCAACGGCATACCCGAGGAAATTGTTTTTCTTCATTAACTCTCCTTTCCGCGAATGTCTTTCCTATCCTCGAATTTACACTATCCCACACGTCTCGCCCCCACGTTTAACACTTCACTTCCGATGTATAGCAGATATGTATCGGAAGATACTCTTATTAAACAGAACAATATGCTCGCCTAGACACTGCTGAATCGCGGGGCCAGTGTAGAACGTAGGGCCGGAAGACTCGTCTGGAGATTTGCCTGACGCGTCGTTCAATTCAATTCTACGGCATGTGATTTCGTTTCTGAGTCTGGATATACCTGCGGGCTGTATCCGGATAGACCGCGATCTCTGAACGATAAAGTTCTGGGCGAGGATGTGCGGGAAGATTCGCGCTTATGTCAACAATGGTTCTCGTAACAGCAGAGATGCGGATGTGGGGTTACGTCGGCCATAGTTGACATCTGCGGCCGGGACTGGCCGAAAACCGAAGGTTACGATGTGAGAACTCCATCGAAAACCGGAGCCTATTCGCTCGGCCCAAACTTTGCTCACCTCACCGGTGAAATGGCAGTTAACCCTGGCTAGCAGCGCGCAAACTAAGGTACGCCTTGAGCCGCCTAAATGTCGGCTTGGCGGCGTATTCTTGCGCGGCTAATGCCACCGTTTAGGCGTTACTTGAGGGAGGTTCGCTCGTGCGCCTAAGAAAGAGCAGTGCGCCGCAGCGCGATCCAAGTGAAAGACCTCACGCAGGTCACGTCGCTGCGTTTGGAGCCAAACTGGCGATACTGTTGAGCCGAGAAGGGATTCGCCACACTGCCTTGACACCAGATCACGTTATTTGGTGCAAAGAACTAAACACACTGAAAGCACTGGGATGGAGTCACGTAGAGACATTGACGTGGCCGAACGATGCACGGCAGCATTTACAGGACATACGGGTTTTCCTTCAGAGTTGCGGCACGGAGAGCACGTCTGCCCTTCGACTAGGCTATAGTTTTCAGCTAGGACCGGTAGCCGAGTGGATATTTTTCGATCTCCTAGATAGCACGACTCCCGAGGTAAGCGAGCCGGTCCTGCCGTTTCTTCTCGAACAATGGACGTCGCCGAGCAGGGATTTAGCACTCAAAGATGATTCGACCCTCTCGAAGAAAGGCGAGTCACGCTGTTTTGAACAGGGGTGCGACGCGCTTCGACAGAAGCGGTTCCCGGACGCAAGGCGATTCTTCCTCCGTTATCTTCTCGGGGCGCTTGCTTCTGGGGATACCAAACTTCAGAACGCAGGCCTCTTCAATTTATGCGTCGTCCTCAGCAACGAGCGCCGTTGGATCCGCGCCTTTGGCCTCGGTGTTATCGCGGCAGCATCCTCATTGGAGGACCAAACCATGACACAGGAGATCGTGCTCCCATTTATTGCCAGGATGAGAGGCAATCTGTCCGATGATGAGGAGGCCGCGGTGTTTGCTATGATTCCGGCTGGCGAGAAGCGATCAATACCCGAATTGATCTGGAGGATCGACGATCTTGACATCCGCACACGTCTCAACCAACATCGTGGCATCTAAAAATTTGTTCCGCGATTTTCGCGATTGGTCATGAAGAACGACGGAGTCAGCCGCAGGCGTTTCCTCGGGATCTGTGGCGGTGGGATTGCAGGAATCTGGTTGGCGGGCACGGGTCTGGTGCGCCTGCCAGCCAAGATGATCTTTGCGATGTCCGGATCATGTTCCTTCTGTGGAAAGGAGGTGCGCGAAGTATTCGGCCTCGCGGGGATCACCCATCGTAATGTTCGAGTCTGCGACGAATGCATCGAGTTGTGCTTCGACATCCTTGCGGAGGAGGCGGGCATCGAATCTCCCGTGCCACCACGGGCTGAATCCGGCGCCGACCCACTCGACGAGGAAGGCATCAAGGACCCGGAGCTGCTCGCTGAACTGCTGCGTCTGGTGACAGCTGGCCAACGTGGCGACCGGTTGATTGACGCTCTGGCAAGGGCGATCGTTGGTTCCGACGATGCCCTGATTGTCCCACCGAGAGCCAGATCGCGAATCTACGATCTGGTCTGTTCCTTTTGCGGCAAGAGTCAGCACGAAGTCGTAAAACTGATCGCGGGGCCGACAGTCTACATCTGCGACGGCTGTATCGGCGACTCGGGAGCACTTTTCATGCGCTATGGCTGGCGACCGGGGAGATTGGAAGCGACATGACTGAGTCGACGGCCTGTTTAACTGAGCGGCTGCGCCGGACTCGGCCGGGACGCTTCTGCGCTGCCCTTGAAAGGTTCGGTTGCGCCCGCGCCGCGGCATTAGCCCGTAATTAAATCTCTGTCTAATGTCGAAGGTTCTTTAAAGGCTGCCGATTTATTTCCAACACCCCGCGCCTGAATGCCGGCAGTTCATCGCGCAAGGAAGAGAACCCTATTACAGCAACAATAGATAGACCGATTTTTTTGTGCTGACGGTCTGGCTTCCAAGGCGCTAGTCCCTACCTCCGACGCTGGATTTTTTATTCCATTTCGGTTCACAATCGACTTCAAGCGTCGTTCAGTTCAATTCTAAGCGAATAAAGAAAAAAGAAGATGGTCTTACGAAGGCACAAGCTGTGGGCCAATGGATCGGTAAGATGGCGTGTAACTCGTGGCATGTGGACTATGGCTCCTGGCAAATGGCGAATCGATAAGACGCCGGTCCCGAACTAGCGGCTAACCGGGCAAGACTTAATATACGGAAAGAACTTTCAGCCTTTGCCACCTCACGCCTTATGGGACCTCGGCATCTTTATTGCCATCGGTCATGGCGGCTTTCAGCCGCCAAAACCCGTTAGTGGAATTGAGCCTTCGGACAGGAAGTAGTCCTGAGATACAAGATCTCGTTGTAAAGTCCGAACTGGAAATCGCTGCCGTGACCAATCCGCCGTCGTGTGCTTCGCTCGTAATGGAGCCGTTACGGGAAGAGAAACTGTCAATCTTTGTCGCGCCCGGTCATCCGCTGGCTAAAAAAAACCGATTGGACCTAACAGAAATCTCAAAGCTCCCACTCATAATCCGCGAGGGCAAGAAAGGCAGCACGAGAATTGACGAATTGATTGCTAGATTATGCAAACAAAAGTGTAAACTAAAAGTGCAAATGCGCTGCGATTCGCCCGACTCTGTGAAGGCGGCAGTGACAAAGGGGGCCGGAGTCGGAATCTTATATAACGATCTTGTCAAGGAAGATGTTAGAAGAGGGGACTTTAAGCTTGTGAAGGTACGAGGGATCGATCTTTCGGGCACGAGTTCCGTCATCTATTCCAGAGGAAAACCTCTTTCATCAAGCGCCGAGGCGTTTCTCGTTCTCTTGCGAGACGCGGGGACGCCGGTTCGTTCTAAAACGTGAACAACGCAACCTCTACGGTCTTGGCCTGACGCTTAGCTCAGTTGCCTAGTACCTTTTTCAAGCGCTCGACGATCTCCGGGGGCTGGGTTGTAACTTCTTTGGCCAACTTCTCAAGCTCTTCGCCGCCCACAGGATCGAATTCGTAATTCCTCTTCTTCACTTCCTCTTGCAACTGGGGATCATTCATCGTCTTCGCATAGGCGTCGCGCAAGACCTTTAACCGATCCGCCGGAACACTAGGAGGGCCGAGCATGGGCCGCCCCATTGAATCGGCCGTCACCAGCACGGCAGCGAGGCGCCGGCCGGTCTCAGTCGTCTTGTATTGATTCATGAGTTCAAAGACGGTGGGAGTGTCCGGCAGTCTTCGGTCCCGCCTCTGACCTGTCCGAAAAAGGTTGCGTACGAAGCCCGTCTTGCGCCACGTGTGATATGGCTCACGGCCAAAAAAGGCCTCTATGGTAAAGGCGCGGCAGTGAATCTCGCCGCGCTCGACACCCAGGTCAATGTCAGTGCCGCCCGGATAGCCGGTGACGATGTTGAACTTCGCTCCCACGGTGTCCTGCAATAGCTTGGGCAGATAAGAATCAGGCCCGGTCACTCCCGTTGCGCCACATTTCGGCGGCTCTTTGGCGGTTCGGACATCTTCAATAGTTTTGTAAGGAGAATCAGCGCGCATGTACATCTGCGATTCGCCGCGGGCCGGCGAGCCGATCCAGGTAAATTTAGCCCAGTCGAACTGGATTTCCGATCTCCCTACGAGTTGGTTGAGATAGAGAGAGGGAATGATAGAACCAATCAGAGTTAAACCGTCAGGTTTAGCCATGGTATAGAGATGGTTGGCCGCGACCACGTGCCCCGCGCCGGGCATATTCTGAACGATGAATTCGGGGTTACCTGGAATATGCTTCCCCATATGGGCGACGATGAGGCGTGCCCACAGGTCATAGAGGTTGCCGGGTGGCGTGCCGACAATCACTCGGATTATTTTACCTTGATAAAATGGAGCTTGGGCATGAGCAAGGGACACGCTCCATAGTGGTAAGCACAGAACCAGGCCAATGAAAGTTTTCATACAGCCTCCAACGGGTTGTCTCGCGCTCACAGTTATCTCAGCTATACGGATCAAGTCAAACTTGGAAGTCGGCAGCGGCTGCTAAAGTTGGACTGCCACGACTAGAACTGGTTTGGATAGGTGCAGATGTGATAATTCCTTGCGGAGTATGAAAGCAATTCTTAGGGAGGTGTTGAAAGTATTTTTCCTGTTCATGCTTTGCCTGCAAGCCCACGCTGCTGATCGCATGCGGCTCGGCTATTCCTCGATTACGGCGAATCGGCTACCGCTTTGGCTAGGACAAGAGGCGGGAATTTTCGCGCGCCACGGAATCGACGCCGAACTGCTTCTCATACCGAGCGGGACAACCGGCGTCCAGGCTCTCGTGGCTGGTGAAGTGCAGATCTTGTCCGCCACCGGCGCGACAGCGGTTGCCGCTGCTTTGCGCGGCGCGGATGTCGTAATCATCGGGAGCCTGGGAGTTATCGAATACAAACTTGCGGCGCTGCCACAGATTCGGACCGCGGAAGCGCTTAAAGGAAAAAGGCTGGGAATTAGCCGTTTCGGATCCTTCACGGACTTCGCGTCACGGCGAGTACTTCGCCACATCGGGCTCAATCCTGAAAAGGATGTTGTGCTGCTGCAAACCGGCATTGCCGGCGCTACCCAGAGACTCACGGCGATGTTCAGTGGGACGATGGATGCCACTCTCACGCAGGTGGATACTATCTTGCTGGCCCAGATCAAGCTGGGAAAGGAGGTCTCGGTGCTCGCCGGCCTTTTGGAGACGGGCTACCGCGCCACCGGGGCGGATATCATGACGTCGCGACGTTTCATCAAAGAGAAGCCAGACGTCGCGAGACGCTTCATGATAGCGATCATCGAAGGCATTCATATGGCGCGCACACAGAAAGATCGCGTGCTGCGGATGATCAGCAAGCAGCTAAAGGAAAATGACCCGCGGATTCTCGAAGCGCAATATCGGACCTTCGTGATCGATACCTTTCCCACAAAACCCTATCCCGATGAGGTCAGGGTCCGTTTTTCTCTCGAGGAGCTGGACAGAGAATTTCCCGGAGCCAAAGACAAAAACGTGAGTCAATTCATCGACGCCGGTATTCTCAAGGCCATCGACCAGAGCGGTTTCATCGATAAACTGTACAAGTAATTTCGTAATCATGGCTCACGGGCAGGATCACGGGAAGCTCATGTGCTAAAATAGCAGATGAAGATTTGCTATAAGATCTAGTCAACCCCGCTCTTCATAAAGCACACGCCTGATGTCACAAGAAGCGCAACCCGAAGATTCGCAAAGCCAAACCGCGCTAGTTTCGCCGCTCCTTTACCGCGACTTTTGCGTGTTCTGGACGGGCTCCTTTCTGTCCGGAATCGGCACCCAGTTTACCACCGTCGCGATGGCGTGGCAGATTTATGAGCTAACCAACTCGGCGTTCCAGATCGGTCTTCTGGGGCTAGCTCGCGCAGTTCCGCAGATGATTCTATTGCTCGTTGCTGGGTTGCTGGCTGATGCGATGAATCGACGCAAACTCATGATGTGCATGGAATTGGGTTTGTTTTGCGTTTCAATGGCACTTGCGCTTTTGACTTGGGCAGGCAACGCCTCGGCCGGGATGCTCTACGCGGCGACCATGCTGCTGGCTCTTTTCACCGCGTTGGAACAACCATCGCGGCAATCCATGGTCCCGAATTTGGTGCCGCGCGCGCACTTGGCCCAGGCATTGGCGCTTCAAGGCACTCAACGCTATGTGCCCATCATCGCTGGTCCATCTCTCGCGGGTGTGGTTTTAGCCATGTTCGGCCCGGCCGCCTGTTATACGGTAGACGCGCTCTCTTGGTTGGCAATGCTGGCATCGCTGGCGCTCCTGCGAACGAAAATACCTGAAGGCGGAGGTTGGAAGACCGTTTCATTAAGGTCGCTTGGTGAAGGACTGAAATTTGTCTGGAGCCACGGGGTGATCTTTCCGTTGATGGTGCTGGATTTCGCCGCCACTTTCTTTGGTAATGCGCGTGCGCTGTTTCCTATCTATGCGCGGGATATCTTGTTCGTCGGACCAAAAGGACTCGGAGTCCTCTATGCGGCGCGGGCCGTCGGCTCCCTTTTTTCGGCTGGGAGCATGAGTTTATTCGGCCCCGTGCGCCGGGGCGGCCGGTGGATTCTCATCGGCGTTGGCATCTATGGTGTTGCTACGTTTTTGTTCGCCGGCTCCCACGTCTTCTGGTTTTCCGTCTTGATGCTGGCGGTTTCCGGTGCGGGAGATACCACCAGCGCAATTCTTCGCTCTACGATTAATCAGTTGAGCACGCCGGATGAGCTGCGGGGCAGAATGTCCTCCATCAACAGCATTTTCACGAGCAGCGGTCCGCAGCTAGGTCAGTTTGAGTCAGGAGTGGTTGCTGCCTGGCTCGGCACGGAGGCATCAGCGATGACCGGCGGGCTCGCAACTCTAATTATTCTCGCGGCAGTCGCGGCGTGTTTTCCAGGTATCCGGCGATTTCAGATCCAACCCGAGTTGGCATCGGAGCACGCGCACGGCGCTATGTCCGAACAAGCCACCAATCGTCTCGATCGTCTCCCTTCGAACACTGCTGATTCTTGATTTTTTATCGATGGTTCCGAAAAAGACTGGCGAAGGCTTATTTCCCACTCAGCTCGCGCCGAACCTCTCTGAGCAGGCGAAAATCGACGACCTTGTCTACCGGAATGTCGCCGATATTTTTTTCTGTCTTCCGAATGATGTCGAAATGTATCTTTAACTGCTTTTCACCGATGATGCCGTCATCGTTGAGAGCCTTGACGATGGCCGCGTAGGATTCTTTTGCCACATCCGGCTCGACTTTCCATTCCTTCTGAATCACTCCGATGGTTTCCTCGGGATTCTCCTTGGCGAAACGGAGGCCCCGGTACATGGCCCGCAAGACCTTCTTCACCTCTTGTGGATTTTCCTTGATACGCTGGTCCGTAGTGGTATAGCCGTTGCTCGCGAACTCGACCACGTCGCCAACGAATGAAATTTCATTGAAGCCGTCCCGCTTAAGTAATACGACGGCGGGGACGGGGACGATGATCGCGGCGACGGAGCCGGCTCTCAGGGCCGCCATCCGGGTGCCCTCGCTGCCGATTTGAATAATCAAGACGTCGCGCTCAGGCTCGACTCCGAAATGCTCAAGGGCGAGACGCGCAGACAGATCGGAGGTGCCGCCGAACTGGCTGACGCCGACTCTCTTACCCTTAAGCTCCGCGACCGACCGGATCTCCTTTTGCGCCACTAAATAGTACATGGGGCGATC
>WNGE01005714.1_pt1 | contig 13997 bp, 4 predicted proteins | sample 5400651 | NCBI WGS metagenome assembly WNGE01 (sample SAMN13153370, study PRJNA577476) | soil metagenome | isolation source: 60 cm soil or saprolite under grassland replicate 2 | place: USA:California | collected 2016-06-15 | reverse complement strand
GGCCGAGGCCCGGGGCAACGGGCCTTCGACGCCGGCTACCCGAAGACCGCGTCCGTCGGCGAGAACCTCGCGTCCGACACGCCGACCGGCTTCGCAGCCTTCTTCGCCTGGCGCGCGTCAACGGCCGGGCACAACGAGAACATGCTCAATCCCGCCTGGAAGGCGATGGGAATCGCACGCGAGCAGGGCAACCATTTCCGCTGGGCGACGAGCTTCGGCACGGCTTTCGACTGCCCGCCGCCTGCGCCTCCGACTGTTGCGGTGACGGCCAAGTCGGCGGCGAAGGTCGAGCTCGAGTCGGCGGACGCCGACGCGGACGGACCGGAAACGGCTGCGTCGGGCGGCGGCGGCGAAGAGTTGCCGCGAACGACGACGGGGCCGGGCGTGACGGCGGTCCAGGACACGGCTACGCCGAAGGACGCGGCCGCTGCGACGAGCATCGCCGAGGCGACGACCGCGGCGCTTCCGGACGAGCCGCCGATCCCGGCGTTCACGATCTCCGACGCGACGCCCACGCGGACGCAATCCGTCACGTTCACGAACGTCTCCCGCGACGCGGGCGGCACGCCGGTCGGCGCCGTGCTCGACTTCGGCGACGGCGCGGCGCCCATCGCGCTCGCGCCCGGCGAGAGCACCGCGCATGCGTACGCGGACGAGGGCGTTTACGACGGCGTCCTGACTGCGACCGACGCGGACGCCCGATCACTTGCGGTCCACCGCAAGCTCGACGTCGCGTCGAACCTGCGCGTGCCGCTGCTCGACTACACGGGACCGACGCAGGGCGTCGGCGGCGAGCAGGTCACGCTGAGCGCGACGCTCTTCGACGTTTTCACGCCGATCGCCGCGAGGACGCTGACGTTCCACGTCGGCGACGTGTACGCCTCAGGGGTGACTGACGGCCAGGGCATCGTCGACGCGTCGATGCTCCTGACGCAGGCGCCGGGCGAGTACGACCTCGTCGTCCGCTTCGACGGGGACGCCGAGTACCACTGGCAGGAGATCCACGTGCCGTTCAGCGTCGTGGCCAACGCGCCGCCGGTCGCGAACGCGGGCGGGCCGTACCAGCTGCTCGACGGCGGTGCCCTAATGCTCGACGGCAGCGCGTCGAGCGACCCGGATCCGGGCGACCAGGTCGTGTCGTACACGTGGGACCTCGACGGCGACGGAACCTTCGGCGACGCGGTCGGCGGGACGCCGGTTCCGATTCCGTGGTCGCAGGTGCACGCGCTCGTCTGCGGCGGCCACTGCGACCCCGGCCACGCCTACACGATCGCGTTGAAGGTGACGGACACGCGCGGCGCGAGCGCGACCGCGACGACGACCGTGACGGTCACCAGCGACTTCACGCTCACGCTCGATCCGCCTTCGCAGTCCATGTCGCCGGGTAGCTCGAACAGCTTCGCCGTCTCGCTGGCGTCGCTCGGCGGCTTCGCGAGCCCGGTGACGCTGAGCGTGCCGAACCTGCCCGCCGGCTTCACCGCCGAATTCGACACGAACCCGATCACGCCGCCGAGCGTCACGACGCTGACCATCAGGGCGGCGCAGGACGCGCCCGAAGGCGTCGTCACGCTGACCGTCGTCGGGACAGGCGGCGGGATCACGCACGAGGCAAACAGCTCCGTCAGCGTGGCGTTCGGGCTGATCCCCGTCTGCTACGGCACGTTCACCGGCAAGGTGACCGACGGCGAGACCGGCGAGCCGCTCGCCGGCGTCACCGTCGGCTACTACCCGTCCGCAGTCACCGACAGCCAGGGCCTGTACACGATCACGCAGGTTCCGCTCGGCTTCAACAATGCGTCGACCCCGTACTACCTGCCCGCGGCGCTCACCGGCTACTGGCAGGCGAACCTGTACGGGCGCGCGATCTGCGGTGTCGTCACGCGCGTCGACTTCCACCCGATCAAGATTCGCTACGGCGCCGCCGCCGGACGCGTCGTGGTCGGAACGCCGGACCCGAACGACCACACCTACGCGCGCAAAGTGACGCCGACGAACACGCCGATCGCAGGCGCCACCGTGACCGGGTACTACCCGTACGGGTGGTCCGTCGCGGATTCCGACGGCCGCTACACGCGGCAGCTCGGCCTGGGTCAGAACAACACGTCGTACGGCCACTGGCTCCGCGGCGACGCTCCCGGCTACTGGTACGAGGACAAGTTCGTCAACGCCGCGGCCGACGTCACGAAGCCGGTGGACTTCGAGCTCGTCGAAAAATGCACGGGCACGTTCACGGGTGGGCGGCTGGTCGACCAGCATGGGGCGCCGATCCGCATCGGAGGCGTCACCGTCCAGCTGGTCGGCTCGTCGTCCCGGTCGACGACGACCGACAACGACGGCGCCTTCGTCTTCAACGAGCCGGAGCTTCTCGGCTACAACAACTCGCCTGCGTCGTACTACGTGCAGGCCGGGGCCGGCTCGACGTGGTTCACGATCGACGACTGCGGCCAGTTGGTCGGGGCGGACATCCCGATTCCACCGCCGCCGCCCGTGCCCACGCCGAACTACGGCTACCTCCAGGGTCACGTCTACGACGAGGAGACGGGCGAGCCGGTGGACGGCGCCTCGGTCTACACCGGCGTGACGGACGCGAACGGCTATTACAAGACCGACAAGATCTTCGTCGGCAACGACGACGTCAAGTCGTCCCAGCAGTACTTCTACGCGTGGGCGCCCGACTATTGGCAGTCGGATTACGCGACCGTAACGATCAACGCCGACGAGACGGCGACGCAGGACTTCCACATCCTCCGCAGGCGGTATGGCGCGATCGAAGGGATCGTCCGCGACGCCGTCACAAGACAGCCGCTGCAGGGCGCGGACGTCGGCGGCCACGCGACCGACGCGAACGGCCACTACCGCATCGACAACCTCAGCCTCAACAACCACAACGCGCCCGCGACCTACGGCTACTACGCACAGAAGACCGGTTACTGGTACCAGCTGAAGTACACCGAGGTGCACGCCGGCGAGACGTCGACCGCCGATTACGAGCTGCTGAAAGAGTGCGCGACCGCGCGGATCGTCGGCGTCGTCCTCAACGCGTTCACGCAGCAGCCGATCGCCGGAGCGCTCGTCCAGGGCGGCGGGCTGGCATCGACGACGAACGACGCGGGGCGCTTCGAGCTTGCGGGAATCCACCTCGGCTTCGGCAATTCGCCGTATGCCGTCGGAGTCACCGCCTCCGCGCCCGGCTTCTTCTCGCAGAGCAAGTACGTGACTGTCTTCTGCGGCGCGACGATCAGCCTCGACTTCGGCAAGCCGCAGACGAAGCTGGGGACGATCGTCGGCAAGGTCACGAACGGCGTTACGGGTATGCCGATCGCGGACGCGTTCGTCGGCTCGGAGTTCGGCGCGTCGACGGAGACCGACGCGAACGGCGACTACAAGCTGGAGGGCGTGCCGCTCGGCGACAACAACGCCGACCGCGACTGGAAGGTCACCGTTGCGCCCGACGGATTTCTCGCGCAGAGCAAGTCAGTCACTGCCAAGGCCGACATGGAGGTTCACGCGGACTTCGAGTTCCTGCCGGAGCCGAACCGGCCGCCGGTGGCCGACGGGAAGACGCTCGTCGCCGCTCAAGGCGCGCCACTGCCGGTCAAGCTGACGGGATCCGATCCCGACGACGACCCGCTCACGTTCGCGGTCGCGACGCAGCCGCAGCACGGCACCTTGACCGGGACCCCCCCGGCCCTCACCTACACCGCGGATGCTTCCTATGCGGGGCCGGACAGCTTCACGTACACGGCATCCGACGGTGAGCTCGAGTCTGCGCCGGCAACCGTTGCGATCACGGTCAACGCGGTCAATCACGCGCCTGTCGGCGGAGACGACGCCTACAACACGTCCGCCGGCACGCCGCTGAGCATCGCCGCGTCGAGCCTGCTCGCGAACGACTCGGATCCGGACGGCGATGCGCTGAGCGTGATCGCCGTGTTCGGCGCGAGCCACGGCACCGTCGCGTTGAACGGCTCGACCGTCACGTTCACGCCGGAGACCGGCTACTCCGGTGCCGCCGGGTTCGAGTACCGGATCTCCGACGGGAACGGCGGCGTCGACGAGGCCGCGGTCGCCGTCACGGTGGGGGCGGCGAATGCTCCGCCGGTGGCGGCCGGCGACTCGGCGACAGTGCCGGAGGACGGCTCGACGGTGATCGGCGTGCTCGGGAACGACTCACCCGGCGCGGGCGAGGCGGCGCAGAGCCTGACGGCGATCCTGCTCGGTCAGCCTGCACACGGCGTCGCGGCCGTCACACCGCTTGGCATCTCGTACCTGCCGGCGCCGGACTACAACGGGCCCGACACGTTCGACTACCTCGCCTGCGACGACGGAGCACCGGTCGAATGCGCGTCGGCGACGGTCGACGTCGCAGTGACGCCGGTGAACGACCGGCCGCAGGCCGCGGACGGAACGCTGACGCTGGACGAGGATGCTCCGCCGGCCGCGGTCGACCTGGGCGCGCTCTCCTCGGACGTCGAAACCGCGGACAGCGACCTCGCCTATGAGATCGTCGACGCGCCCGCTCAGGGCGTCGTGACCGGCGGCGGCTCCGTCGCTCAGTACGACTCGAGCGACGACGCAAACGGGGTCGACAGCTTCACGTACCGCGTCGTCGATCGCGGGGATCCCGACGGCTGCCTGCCGCAACTGAGCTGCGACGGACAGCTCGCGAGCGAGATCCACACGATCCACATCACGATCGCGCCGGTGAACGATCCGCCGAAGGTCACGCTCGACCCGGCAGGCCCGCTGCTCGAGGGCGGCAGCGTCGGAATCGTCGCGCACGGCGCCGATCCGGACGGCGATCCGCTCGCCTACGTGTGGCACGCCGACGGCGGGACTATCACGGCGAACGGGGACGTTGCGACGCTCTCCGCTGCAGACGGTCCCGCGGCGATCCCGGTGAAGGTGACAGTCGACGACGGCTCGCTGAGCGCAGAGGCGAATGCGGTCGTGCCGGTCGCCAACGTCGCGCCGACGGTGGACGCGGGCGCCGACCGCGACGCCGCCGAAGGGTCGACGGTCGCGCTGGCCGGCTCGGCCTTCACCGACCCCGGAATCGCAGACACGCACACGGCGACGATCGACTGGGGCGACGGCTCAGCGGTCGAGCCCGCGGCGATCACGGCCGCCGCAGTCCACGCAGCCCATCGCTACGACGACAACGGCACCTACTCGGCGACGATCACCGTCGTCGACGATGACGGCGGCGTGGGCTCCGACGCGCTGACGGTCATCGTTCGCAACGTGGCGCCGACCGTCGACGCGGGGCCGGACGTCACGACGCCTTGGGGCATCGCGGTCGCGTTTTCCGGCACCGTCAGCGACCCGAGCAACGCGGACGCGACCGCGGGGCTGCAACCGGCCTGGACGTTCGGCGACGGCTCGCCGGCCGTCCCCGGTCTCGCGGCCGCCCACACGTACGCGGCAACGGATGACTACACCGCCACGCTCGCGACGACGGACAAGGACGGCGGTCGCGGAAGCGACGACGTCACCGTGCACGTTGTTCGCAGGCATACGACGCTAGCGCTCGAGGCAGCTGCGATCCCGTTCGGCTCCGCGACGCTGACCGCCCGGCTCTCGGACGCGGACGATCCCGCGACGGCGAAGCTCGCCGGCCGCGAGATCGTGTTCGACCTGGCCGGCGCGACGTACCGCGCCGAGACGGACGCCGACGGAAGCGCGCGCGTCTCGACTCCGTTGCCGCTCGCGCCCGGCGCGTACGGGGTCACGGCCCGCTTCGACGGCGACGCGCTCTACCTGCCGTCGCAGGCAGCGGCGACCCTCACCGGCTGGAGCACCACACCCGGCCACGTCACCGGCGGCACCCTGCGCTCTCCCGCGGGGGGCTACGGCGGCTTCAAAGTCGATTCGGACGGCCAGCGCGTCAAGGGGGAGCTCCAATACCAGAGCGCGGGCGCCGGCAACTTCCACGCCGGGACGATGACCGGCCTCGGAGTCGCCCCCGACGGCCGTTCCGCCTGGTTCACCGGGACCGGCAACGACGGACGGACGTTCGTCAGCTACGTGGAGGACAACGGCGAGCCGAGCACGCGCGACGTCTGGCGCCTGTGGATCGGCGGGCGACTCGAGGCGGACGGCCCGCTCGCCGGCGGCAACATCCAGATCCACAAGTAGGCGGCAGCAAGGTGCGGCGTTGACGCCGAGTTAGGATCGGGCGTCCCAGACCTGAGGAGGCAAGTCGATGCCGAAGCTGATGGTGATCTATCCGGCGCCCGCCGACGTCGAGACCTTCGAGAAGGCGTACCAGGACGACCACGTGCCGATGGCCGTGGAGAAGATTCCGGGAAAGACGAGGTTCGTCGCCACGCGGGTTGTCGGCTCTCCGGCCGGCGATGCTCCCTACTACCGGATTGCCGAAGTCCATTTCTCGTCGATGGAGGATCTCGAGCGGGCAGCGGCTTCTGCAGGTGCTCAGGAGACGCTTGCCCATGCGGGCGAGATCTCGACCGGGGGCGCGCCGCTGGTCTTGATCGCGGAAGAGGAGGAGATCGAGCTCTGACCCGGTTCGACGGGAGGTTCAGCTCGGGCGCTCGCCGAAGCTAGCTCCGCGACGCGGCGTACAGCCTCCAGGCGCCGGGAACTCCCTTGAGGACGTGCTCGCCTCTCTCTTCGAACTCGATTCCCGAGCCTGCCACGAGGTCTCGCACGGTCGAGGAGACGAGCACTTCGCCCGCGGTCGCGATCGCGGCGACGCGCGCACCGATGTGAACTGCGATGCCGCCGACCTTGTCGCCGACGAGCTCGCACTCGCCCGTGTGCACTCCGCTGCGCACGTCGAGGCCGAGGTCGCGAACTGCTTCGGCGATCGCGTGGGCGCACATGATCGCGCGCGCCGGGCCGTCGAAGGTGGCGAGAAATCCGTCGCCGGCGTTGTCGACCTCGCGGCCGCGGAACCGGTCGAGCTGCCGGCGGACGAGCGAGTGATGACGCTCGAGCAACTCGGCCCAGGTGTGGTCGCCCAGTTGCGCCGCGCGCTCGGTGGAGCCGACGAGGTCGGTGAAGAGCACCGTCGCGAGCACGCGCTCCGAGCTGTGACCTTCGTGCGCGGCGGCAGCAAGCCGCCTCGTCTCGCGCAGCGCAATCTCGTGCGCGTCGTCGTCGACCCAGTGGTAGATGCCCCGGAGCCTTGGCAGCTCAACCAGCCTCGCTCCCGCGATGCGCCGCGCGAAGTACTCACTCGGACCGTGTTCCGAGGGACTGGAGAGGACGACCGTCGGGACCCGGACGGCGGTGAGCAGGTCGCTCACGTCCGAGTCCATCATCATCCGGAAGAACGCAAGTGCTGAGCCGGGGCTGAGGCTTCGCCGCATGTGCGCGAGGAACCAGGCGCGGAACTGTGGGTCGTCGCGCTGGTCCGGCGACCACTCCGCCAGGCGCGCCTCCAGGAACTCCGTTCGTCCCCAGCCGTCGCGGATCTCCTTCAGCAGCGTGCGCCAGCGCTCGTCGGTCAGCGCCCACGGGTAGTCCTCGGTTCGCCGTCCCTTCGCCGTCGGGTCGAACAGGACGAGGGCCGCGACGCGCTCCGGGTGCGTCGCGGCAAAGAGCGTCGCCAGGCGGGCGCCCTCCTGGGCCGTCCAGAGGATCGCGCTTTCTGACCCGGCGTCGTCCATGACGGCGCGCAGGTCGTCCATGCGCGTCTCCAGCGTCGGCACTTCGCGCACGCGGTCCGAGAGCCCGGTCCCGCGCTTGTCGATCAGGATCACGCGCGCGAACTCGGTGAGCGCGTCGATGAAGCGAACCAGCAGCGGCTGCTCCCAGACCGACAAGAGGTCTCCCGCGAAGCCGCGAACGAAGACGAGATCGACGGGGTGGTCGCCGACGACTTGATAGGCGATCGCCACGTCGCCGCTGCGCGTGTAGAGCACGTCGGGGGTTTCCACCTCCGCAGTGTGCTCCGGCGAACCTGCCGCTGCAAACGAGTGTTGCGCCACCGGTTAGGGTCAACGCGTGGCCGAGCGCGACCGGGAGGCGATCCTTCAACAGTGCACGCGCTTCGTTCCCTCGTGGCGAGCTTCGCCTGATCCGGCGCAGACGTTTCGTGCTCTTGCAGAGCGCGCCGGAGCGCTCGGCGACGTGTACGGGGAGGGTGAGAGCGTCGCGCGCCTGGAGCGGCGGGTTGCCGATCTCCTGGGCAAGGACTCCGCCGTGGTTTTCCCCAGCGGCACGATGGCGCAGCAGGTCGCGCTTCGTATCTGGTGCGAGCGCAGCGGTTGCTGGTCGGTTGCCTTTCACCCGCAATGCCATCTCGAGGTGCACGAGGAGAAGGGATTCGAGCATCTGCACGGGCTGCACGCGCGCCTCGTCGGCAATCGCTACAGGCTGATCACGCTCGAGGACCTCGAAGAGATCGCCGAGCCGGTTGCCGCACTGCTCCTCGAGCTGCCGCAGCGCAATCTCGGCGGACAGCTTCCTCCGTGGAAGGAGCTCGTCGCGCAAGCGGCGTGGGCGCGGAAGCACGACGTCGCCTTGCATATGGACGGCGCGCGGCTCTGGCAGTGCGAGCCGTATTACAAGCGGGAGCTGCGTGAGGTCGCCGAGCTCTTCGACACGGTCTACGTCTCGCTCTACAAGGACCTGGGAGGGCTCGGAGGCTGCGTGCTCGCCGGTCCCGAGGACTTCATCGCCGAAGCCCGGGTCTGGCGCGTGCGCCACGGCGGCAGGCTGTCGTCGTTCGAGGCGATCGCGCTCTCGGCCGAGCTCGGTCTCGACGAGATCCTGCCGCGAATGCCGTCGTTCGTCGCGAAGGCGCAGGAGATCGGCGCCGCCCTGGCGGGCGTGGACGGCGTCGACGTCGTTCCCGATCCGCCGCAGGTTGCGTTGCTGCACGTCTTCGTGCGCGGCGAGCTCGACCGCCTGCGTGAGGCCGCGCTCGACATCGCGGAGGAACGTCAGATCTTGATCGCCGGTTGGTTCTCGCCGACGCCGCTACCCGGGGTGCAGGTCACGGAGCTGTCGGTCGGTTCCTCGACGCTGGACGTGCCGGCGGAGGAAATCGCTCAGCTCTATGCGGAACTCCTCAGCCGCGCTGCTGCGAAGCGCCCGGCCGCCAACAAACCAGGTGCCAAGGCGTCTACGAAAGGGAAGAGCAGGCGGCGGTAGCCGCTCGCGACCTTGCAGGGAGGAGGCGGCCCGGTGTCTGTCCTACTCGGCGGCGGTGCGGCCAGGCGTGCGTCGAGGCGGCTCGCGGCCGCCGGGATCTGCGTCGGCCTTCTCGGTCTCTCGGCTGCGACGACCGGCCTGGGCAGCGCCTCGAAGCGCCTGCTCCCTCGCGCGCCGACGCAGCTGCACGTGAGCGCGTCCAGTCGAACGTCGCTCTCGTTGTCGTGGAGAGCCTCGCCGGACAAGGCGCGTGTCGTCGGCTACGACGTCTATCGCAGCGGTCGCCGCGTCGCCTCCGTGAAGACCACGAGCTACACCTTCGGCAGCCTGCGGTGCGGCACGAGCTACCTCGTCGGCGTCGCAGCCCGCGGAGCGACAGGCGGTGTCTCGCGCCGCGCCACGCTCCTCGACACGACCGACGGCTGCCCGCCTTCGGCGCCGAGCGGCGGCACGCTGAGGGTGAACGCGTCGCGCGACTTCGACTCCACCGATCCCTCGCTTGCCTACTCCACCAGCTCGTGGCAGCTCGAGTACGCAACCGGGCTCAAGCTCTACAACTACCCGGACAAGCCGGCGCCCGCCGGCAGCACGCTCGTGCACGAGGCGGCGGCCGGCTTCCCGCTGATTTCGGACGGCGGGACGAACTACACGATCACGATCAAGCCGGGCTTCAGGTTCAGCGACGGGACCCCGGTGACCGCGGCGAACTTCGCCTTTGCCATCAACCGTGCGCTCCAAAAAGGGATGCAGTCACCGGCGATACTTTTCATGGACGGGATCGTCGGGGCGAGTGCCGTGGTTTCGGGTAAGGCGTCTACGGCGCTCGGCGTGCACGTTCACGGCGACAAGCTGGTCATCCAGCTCGAGGAGCCGGACGGGGCCTTCACGGCGAAGCTCGCCACGCCGTTCTTCCAGGCGCTCGAGACCGACCTGCCGATCGACCCGCAGGGCGTCTCGGTGTACGCGTCGGCCGGGCCGTACTACATCGCCGCTCGCGAGAAAGGGAGCCGGGTGACGCTGAAGCGGAACCCGTATTACGCGGGTTCGAGGCCGGCGAACGCCGACACGATCCAGATCAACGTCGGCGTCCCCCCGGCGCAGAGCCTGCAGCAGGTCAAGTCCGGCGAGGCCGACTACGACATGACCGGAGTGCCTGCTTCAAGCGACGCCGACCTCGGTGCGACCTACGGCGTCAACACGCCCGACGGGCAGTACCACGCCACTCCGCTGAACACGGTCTGGTACCTGGCCCTCAACACTTCGCGTGCGCCGTTCAACAACGTCAACCTGCGGAAGGCGGTCAACTTCGCGCTCGACCGTGCGGCGCTGAGCACCGTCGAGAGCGCTCATGCCGCGACGCCGACCGACCAGATCCTGCCCCCGGGCATCCAGGGGTTCCGGGACGCGCGGATCTACCCGCTCGGCGGCCCCGATTACGCGAGGGCGAGGGCGCTCGCCGGCGGCTCGTGCGGGACGGTGAAGCTGTGGTCGTTCAACACGAGCTTCGGACCCGCGTGGGCGAGCATGGTCAAGTCGAGCCTGGAGCAGATCGGCTGCACCGTCGAAGTGACGCTGCTGGACCGGGTCAGAGAATTCACGGACGCGGGACGCAAAGGCGCCGACTTCGATGCGGTGATCAACGGCTGGGGCCAGGTCGAAGTCGACCCGTTCGACTTCCTGGACACCCTGCTGAACGGCAACGACATCCTCGAGTACCCCGGCCACAACATCAATCTCTCCTACTTCAGCAACTCGGACATCAACGCCAAGCTGACACGCGCGAACCCGCTCACCGGCGCCGCGCGCTACCGGGCGTACGGGAATCTCGACGTCGAGATCATGACCGAGCACGCGCCCGTGGTTCCGATCGCCAACCCGAATGCGCTCGAGTTCAACTCCGCCCGAGTTCGCGGCTACGTTCTGCAGCCGTCCATCGGGAAAGCAGACCTGAACACGTTGTTCGTCAAGTAGCGGCCGCGATCTCGCGCGTCGCAGGTGGGCGCCGTTCGTGCGGAGCGATAACGTGAGGCGGTGAAGGTGTGATGGGGTCGGGGGCGAGATTCAGCCGGCGTGGCCGAGCGACGCTGTTCGCGCTGCCGGTTCTCGTCGCGGCGGGAGTCCTTCTCGGCGGGTCGACTGCCTGGACTCGAACGAACACCGGGTTGGAGCTGGTCCCCGGTCGCGCGCGCTCGATTCCGCGCCTGGGCGGCCCGCGACTCGGCACGCGGCTGGCTCGGATCGCGGTGGAAACCCGCGTGCGGAGTGCGGCCGTGGTGACGCGAGACGCGCGTGCCGCCGGTCTCGACGTCGAGAGCGGAGCGGTGCGCGTGATCGTCGTCCCGAGAACCGGCCGTGTGGCCGCCGCGCGGGACGCGGTCGCTGCTGCAGGCGGCAGGATCGAGGCCGAGGCGCGCGGGCTCGTTCAGGCTCGTGTGCCACCGCGCGCGCTCGAGAGGCTGGCTGCGGAAGGCTCGATCGCCGAGGTGCGTCCCCCGGCGGCGCGTGTGGCGCAGGCCGTCGGAGAGGGAGTCTCACGCACGGGCGCGGACGCCTGGCAGACGGCGGGGTTCGGCGGTGCCGGGGTGAAGGTCGCGATCATCGATCTCGGCTTCTACGGATACGCCGCATTGCTGGGAAGCGCACTTCCAGCCTCGGTGACGACCGACGACCAGTGCGGCGGGAGGCTGTCCGCTCCTCCCGCTGCTGGCGGAACGGAGCACGGGACCGCCCTCGCAGAGATCGTCCACCAGATGGCTCCGGGAGCTCAGCTCTACCTGATGTGCGTGGACACGGAAGTCGATCTCGCGCTGGCCGAGCAGGATGCGATTGCCGCCGGCGTGCGGGTCGTGAATCACTCGGTCGCGTGGTTCAACACGGGCCGCGGCGACGGCTCGGGTGGGCCCGGCACACCCGACGCGATCGCGGCGGATGCCCGCGCGCACGGCATCCTCTGGGTGAACGCCGCCGGCAACCTCGCGACACAGCATTGGAGCGGCACCTTCCACTCCGATGCAGCCGACCCCGACTCGAACGACTTCGTCCCCGGCGATCCCGTGAACGACGTCGTGATCGAAGCCGGTGAGCAGGCCTGCGTCTACCTGAAATGGGACGACTGGCCCGTGACGAGCGAGGACTTCGAGCTCGCCCTTCACGACAAGGACAGTGGGGACCTCGTCGCCTTCTCCACCGACGATCAAGCCGGAGGCCCCTCGGAGCCGACCGAAGCCCTTTGCTACACGAACACGGGCGCGACCCGTGCCTTCGGGATCGTCATCTACCGGTACAGCGCGGTCGGCTCTCCGCGCTTCGACCTCTTCTACGAGGGCACCTCCGATCTGTTGTACTCGACGGCTGCGGGGAGCATCGCCGAGCCCGCAGCCTCGCCGGACGTGCTCGCCGTCGGCCCAGCCTGCTGGCAGACCGGCGCGTTCGAGCCGTTCGGCTCGCGAGGCCCGACGATCGACGGACGGACGAAGCCGGACGTGAGCGCGCCGGACAGCGTCTCCACCGAGACGTACGGCGACGCGACGCCGGGCATTCCGGGTTGCGGCAACTCAGGCTTTGCGGGTGCGTCCGCGTCGTCGGCGCACGTTGCCGGCGCCGCCGCGCTGCTGCTGCAACAAAAGCCCGGCCTCTCCATTGCAGCGCTCGAGGGATCGCTGCTCGCGCGAGCGCTGGCGCGCCGGACCGACGCGACGAGCGAGCCCGTGTCGGGAAGCGGCGCGCTCGCGCTCGGGCATCCCGTCGGCGCCGGGACGATCGTCTACGAATCGGGTGGCGCCACGTTCACCGTCGACGCGGACGGCGCAGCGACGAGACAGGTTCTCTCTGATCCCGCCGTCTACCCGAGCTGGTCTTCAGATGGATCGAAGATCCTCATCCACACGAACACGGGCATCAAGTCGATTCAGTCGGACGGCAGCGGGCTGATCAATCTCTACGGCTCCGACAGTCGGCTCTGGGAGCCCGACTGGTCGCCCGATGGCAGCAAGGTCGCCTTCTTCAACGCCGACCTCGGCGGCATCTGGATCGTCAACGTTGGGACCCAGGTCGTGACGCAGCTGACGACCGGCACGGAGGACGGCAACCCCGTTTGGTCTCCGGATGGAACGCTGATCGCGTACATCGCGAAGACCGGTAGCGCGTTCAACATCTGGGTCATGCACGCGGACGGCACCGTGAAGACGCAGCTGACGAATTCGATCGTGGTGTCGCCGGCCGGTCCATACTTTCGTTCGCTTTCTTGGTCTCCCGACGGAATGAAGCTTGCGTTCACGGTCGGCGGAAATCCCGCATCGATCTGGGTCATGAACGCAAACGGCACGTCGCCGCACGAGGTGGTGTCGGGTGCGACTCTCGGTGCGGTAGCGCAGCCGGGCTGGTCGCCCGACAGCACGCAGCTCATCTTCAACGACATCAGCCACGCCGGCCTCGGGATCGTCAAGCTTGACGGAACGGGACGGCGGCTCGTCCTCACGGACGTGCCGTACTCGATCGACACCCCCTCGTGGACGTCGCGGAAGTTGCTGCTGTCGATGACCGACCCGACTCTGAGCGGGACGACCGTCTCGGGAGAGCCGCTTCAGGCCGACACCGGGATCTGGGGCGATACGGCTGACGCGACGTTCCAGTTCGTCTGGCTGCGCTGCACCAGCGCCGGGACCGGCTGCTCGCCGATCGGCGGAGCCACCTCTCGGTCGTACGTCTCTACCGCGGCGGATCTTGGATCGAAGCTCGAAGTCACGGTGACCGCGACGAGCGGCGCCGAGAGCTCGAGCGCAAGCGTGCTCACCGATACCGTCGTCGGCCCGACCAGGCCCGTTCTCTCTGCGCTGCCGACAATCGCCGGCACCCCGACCGTGGGAAGCGCTCTC
>WNGE01005713.1_pt1 | contig 13997 bp, 10 predicted proteins | sample 5400651 | NCBI WGS metagenome assembly WNGE01 (sample SAMN13153370, study PRJNA577476) | soil metagenome | isolation source: 60 cm soil or saprolite under grassland replicate 2 | place: USA:California | collected 2016-06-15 | reverse complement strand
TAAGCTACTTGAACGTACCATCGCTGTGCGGCCTCCTTCTCTCGTTGGTCTAGATTGTCTCGAAATCAACCTAAACCTTACTTCAGATGGAGTGCCGCTCATACTTATCTTTTCAAAAGCTATTTTGGACAGTACTGGGATGCGATGTAAACTTGAGTTTTTCCTGCAGCAACAAAAGTGCGATAATTCCCTTCGTCCAATTTGTTGCTCTCAACCATTTGCCGCCCGGGCGTTCGGGATTGTGTAGCCCCCGACCTGGTAATTAAAGAGAAAAGAGTCCATAAGTTATGAGCACTGCGATTGAAGAAACTCAGGAAGTCTCCGATCAAACTACCAACAAATGGGTCTACCTCTTCGAAGAAGGAAGCGGTGACGACAAATCGCTCCTCGGCGGCAAAGGCGCCGGGCTGTGCGAGATGACGCGCGCCGGATTGCCGGTGCCCCCTGGACTCGTTGTCACCACTGAAGCGTGCAATGCGTTCTTCGAGAACGACAAGAATTTTCCCGAAGGCATGTGGGAGCAGGTCAAAGAAGGCCTGCAAAAGATCGAGGAGAAGGTCGGTAAGAAATTCGGCGACACGCAAAACCCTCTGCTGGTTTCAGTTCGCTCCGGCGCTGCCTTCTCTATGCCGGGCATGATGGACACCGTACTTAACCTTGGCCTTAACGAAGAGACGGTCCAGGGGTTGGCGGCGCAGACTGGCGATCTCCGCTTTGCGCTCGACGCCTATCGCCGCTTTGCTTCGTTGTTTGGCGAGATCGTTATGGGCGTCGCTCACGAAAAGTTTGAGCGTGTCATGGATCGCTACAAGGCGCAGACCTCCGGCGGGCGCGACACGGATCTGAAACCAAAGCACCTGCGCGATATCATCGCCGCCGAGAAACAGATCATTCTTGCCGAGCAACATGCGATTCCTGAAGATCCTTACGAACAACTGCGCGTGGCTATCGCTGCGGTTTTCAATTCCTGGATGGGCCGCCGCGCCGTCGACTATCGACGCGTCAATCGTATTGCGGATTCACTCGGCACTGCCGTGAATGTGCAAGCTATGGTCTTCGGGAACATGGGTGAAAACAGCGGCACTGGCGTGGCCTTCACCCGCAATCCTTCGACGGGCAAAAAGGAACTCTACGGTGAGTATCTGCTCAATGCTCAGGGTGAAGACGTAGTTGCGGGTATTCGCACTCCAAACCCAATCAGTCAACTAAAGAAAGAGCTGCCGAAGGTTTACGAAGAGTTCGCTTCCATCACCGACCTGCTGGAGCAACACTATCACGACATGCAGGACTGCGAATTCACTATCGAACGCGGCAAACTTTGGATGCTGCAAACGCGCACGGGAAAACGCAGCGGAGCCGCAGCCGTGCGCGTGGCGGTGGAGATGGTCGGCGAGAAGTTGATCGATCTGGCTACCGCCGTCCAGCGTGTTACTCCAGAGCAACTCGATCAGCTCTTGCATCCCACGGTCGATCCAAAAACCAAAGCCACGGTGTTGGCTACCGGACTCCCGGCGAGTCCTGGGGCCGCGCAGGGCCAGGTTGTTTTCAGCCCTGACGAAGCTGAGGAGTTGGCGCGCGAGAATGCCAAAGTGATTTTGGTGCGCCAGGAAACAAGTCCGGACGATTTCCACGGCATGGTTGCCGCGCAGGCGATTGTCACCGCACGCGGCGGCATGACCAGCCACGCCGCAGTGGTGGCCCGCGGTATGGGCAAGCCGTGCGTTAGCGGCGCGAATTCAATAGACATCGATTACAGCCAGCAACAGTTTTCTGTCGACGGCACGGTGGTCACGAAGGGCGAGTGGATTACAGTCGACGGCTCAACCGGCCGAGTATTTCTCGGCCAGGTGCCGACCGTCCAGCCAACCCTCGGGCCCGAGTTTCACGAGTTAATGGGTTGGGCCGACAAGTTTCGGCGTCTGCGTGTCCGAGCCAACGCCGACACTCCTCGGGATGCAAAAGTCGCGCGCCAGTTTGGCGCCGAAGGCATCGGCCTTTGTCGCACTGAACATATGTTTTTCGGTGATCAAAGGCTGGCGGCGATGCGTGAAATGATTCTGGCGGATGGCGTCGGCGCGCGCGAGAAAGCGCTCGAAAAATTGTTGCCACTCCAGCGCGGTGATTTTGCAGGCATCTTCCGCGAGATGGTTGGTCTGCCGGTAACCATTCGCTTGCTCGATCCGCCACTGCATGAGTTTCTTCCCAACGCCGAAGAGCTGATGAACGAACTCAGCGAACTGAAGATGGCTGTCAGGCTGGCAACAACGCTGGGCGATATGGACAACTTGCTGGACGAAATTGACGAGAAGCGCCGGCTGCTCAAGCAAGTCAACCGTATTCGCGAAGCTAATCCGATGCTCGGGTTTCGCGGCTGTCGTTTGGGCCTGGTGTTTCCCGAGGTGACCCGAATGCAGTGTCGCGCAATTTTCGAGGCGGCCTGCCTCGCGCAGGGCGAGAAGAAAAAAACTGAGTTGGAAATTATGGTCCCGCTGGTTTCGCTTAGCGAGGAGCTACATCAGCAACGCGAAGTGATCGACGAAGTGGCCCGCCAGGTGATGGGCGAGTATGGCATGACGGTCGAATATCGGGTGGGAACAATGATCGAATTACCACGCGCGGCGCTGATGGCTCATGACATCGCCGCCCATGCTGATTTTTTCTCGTTCGGCACAAACGACCTGACGCAGACGACGTTTGGTCTGAGCCGCGACGACTCGAGCCGCTTCCTACCCAATTACGTGGAGCGCAAGATTATGCCCGACGATCCTTTTCAGGTATTGGATCGCGAAGGAGTAGGTCAACTCGTTCGCCTCGGAACCGAGCGTGGACGCAGCGTAAAGCCTGATCTAAAGGTTGGGATTTGCGGCGAGCATGGCGGCGATCCGAGTTCGATCGCTTTCTGTAACGAGATTGGCCTCGACTACGTTAGCTGTTCGCCATTTCGCGTGCCCGTGGCGCGTCTGGCTGCCGCACAGGCGACCTTGGCCGCGGAAGCGAGCGAAGCAGTCGCTGTTAATACTGAAGTGTGACATCTCATTAGCATCGCACTTCAGTGCGGCGGTTAAGAAACATAAGCAAGGTCGCAAAGCCGTTTCAACGGCTTCCGACCGAAACCGTTGAAACGGTTCAAGCTTCGTCAGAATGGTGGCGGTCACCTGGCTAAAGCCAGGTGTTAATGAGGATGACGAAATGATGGTTACAGAACATGATCTATTCAGAAGGGGTAACGCAAGTCATGAGTAAATATGTTTTTCTTGTCGCAGCATTAATGGTTTCTTCCATAGCCATGTCGTGGAATTCACCCGGCGACGTTCCGGCCGCAGGCAGCATCGCTCCTACTTTCAAGTTGGTTACTAACGAAGGTAAGGAAGCAAGCCTGTCGGATTTTAAAGGCAAGTGGGTGGTGCTCTATTTTTATCCGAAAGACTTCACCAGCGGCTGCACACTCGAGGCCCACAACTTCCAACGCGACCTGGCGAAGTATGAACAGGCGAATGCGGTGATTCTCGGCGTGAGCGTGGATACCGCCGAATCGCACAAGAGCTTCTGCGCGAAAGAAGGTCTGAACTTCAAACTGCTCGCGGACACAGACGCGAAGGTTTCTGGGCAGTATGGCTCGATCATGGAATACAACGGCGCGAAATATTCGGCACGCAATACTTTCCTTATCGACCCGCAGGGAAAGATTGCGAAGGTATTCGTTAAGGTGAATCCGGCGGCCCACAGTGATGAAGTGTTAGCCGCGTTAGCGGCGCTGCAAAAGTCGTAGGAGTCCATTACCTTCAGGCTTGAGTGCAGTCATACCAGCGGGGGCAAGCCCACCTTCCCGACCTTGAGATGATCAGAGTTGAGCTGAAAAGCTTGATTGAACGGCTTTCAACCTGAACATGACTAGCCAGTGAGAGAACCTCTCAGGTCAGGAAGGTGGGCTTGCCCCCGCTGGTTGGCTACCAGCTTCCTTAAGTTCTGAAGTCCACTCACTCAGCTGTCGCCTGATTTGATCGCGCACTCGCCGGAAGACGGCGAGTTGTGCTGCTTTATCACCGGTGGCAGCGGCCGGATCTGCAAAGCTCCAATGGATTCGTTTTGTCTTGCCGGGAAAAACGGGACAACGCTCGTTGGCGTTGTCGCAGACGGTGATGACGTAATCAAACTCTTCGCCCGAGTATTCATCCACCGACTTTGAACGCTGTCCCGAGATATCTATCCCCACTTCACGCATTGCTTCGATTGCCAGTGGCCGCACTTGGGTCGGTTCAACTCCAGCGCTAAACACCTCGAAACGATCGCCGGCGTCCTGGCGCAATAAACCTTCCGCCATCTGGCTGCGCGCGGAATTGCCGGTACATAGAATTAACACCCGTTTCTTATTCATCGGTCACCTTCCTCTCAGCCAGCTCGAAATCAGAACCACGAGACGGAACGGGTCCCCAGACGGGCAGCACAGCTGCGCTGGTGGTACCGACTGGCTCGTTTCTGAGATGCTCAACTCTACCAATCAAAGGACGAATGTAGAAGTCACTCGCGATGTATCGAATTGGACTTCGGAGGTCAACTTGGCAGACTTGGACCACGGTCGCTGCGGCTCCCAGTTCCGTGTTTGCTGTCGCGCCGCACTCAACTTCGCTAAAGGCTTTGAGCGGTCAGTTGATAACCTTTGTAGCCCCTAAAACGCCGAAATTTCAACAATTCCATACAAGTTCAGACGCCGTACACTCTGGGTAAAATCGCGCAGGTTTGTTTGCTGTCTTCGGAATATTGCGCAGGGTAAACCCACGGTAGAGCCGGCGCTCTGATTTAAATTTTAGTAAGGTCTTGCACAAACTCTCACTAGTCGTGGTTGGTGAAGTGGCCTCGAACTTGCTGCTCTCAGATAACATCTTAAGGATCTTTATGGGAGTGCATTACGTCGAACAAGAGCTTGACGAGCGGAAGCTGCAGGAATTCACCCAGGCTTTGCTGGCTGATCTGCGAGCGCTCGCGTTCATGTTGGAGCATGGCTGCATTGAGAGCGGTATGCACCGGATTGGCGCCGAGCAGGAGATGTTTATCGTAGATCGGAACCTGCGGCCGGCGCCCCTCGCCCTTGAAATCCTGGAGCGTGTCGGCGATAACCGGCTGACAACTGAGATCGCCCGCTTCAATCTGGAGGCCAACCTCACACCGCTTGAATTGACCGGACGCTGCTTCCAGCTGATGCATGAAGAGTTGAAGGAGGTCTTAACAAAGGCGGGCTTGGCAGCAACCGAGTTAGGGGCCGATATATTACTCGCGGGAATTCTCCCAACCCTGAAAGTCTCAGATCTTACACTCGCAAATCTGACGCCGATGCCGCGGTATCATGAGCTGAACCGCTCAGTCACGCAGCTCCGAGGCGGACCTTTCTCGATCCAGATCAAAGGGTTGGATGAGTTACAACTTACGCACGACAACATGATGATGGAGGCTTGCAACACCAGCTTTCAGGTTCATTTTCAAGTTAACCCTTCGGAATTTGTGGTCACTTACAACACTGCGCAAGCTATCACCGCCCCGGTGTTGGCGGCGGCTGTCAACTCCCCACTTCTGTTTGGACGCCGTTTATGGCAAGAGACCCGCCTGGCACTCTTCCAACATTCGGCCGACGCCCGCTCGCGAACCCAGCTCGCGCGCAGCCAACCAACCCGCGTAGGCTTTGGCGAAAAATGGTTAAGGCATTCCGTCATCGAGTTGCTGCATGATCAAATTGCGCGTTTTCGACCAATCATGATCACGCGCGCGGACGGCGATCCGATGCAACTTTTGGCGCGTGGGGAAATACCCTTGCTTTCAGCGCTCTGCATGCATAACGGCACCGTCTGGCCGTGGAACCGAGCCTGCTATGGAGTCAGCAATGGAGTGGCACATCTAAGGATTGAGAACCGTGCGCTTCCTGCTGGTCCGACGATCATCGACGAGGTCGCGAATGCGGCTTTCTTTGTTGGACTAATGTTGTCTTTGCCGGTTGAATATGGAGACATTTCCAAGCGAATGACCTTTGACGACGCCAAGGAAAACTTTTTTACAGCTGCGCGACATGGCTTGAATGCTCAGTTCACTTGGATCGATGGGAAAAGCTATCCGGCAACCTCATTAATTTTGGATCATTTGCTGTCGCTTTCGCGGCAAGGTTTGAAAAGCGCTGAAGTCGATGCGTCGGATATAGACAAGTATCTGGGCGTCATAGAAGAAAGGGTGAAAAGCGGGCAAACGGGCGCGCAGTGGATGTTGAAATCTCTCTCAGCCACAAAAGGTCCGGGACCTAAGGACATGCATTATCGAACGCTCACTTCGACGATGCTTCAGCGACAAAAGGAGGCCAAACCAGTGCATACGTGGCCGATTAACGAAGCGACGGAAAACGCAGATTGGCGTCAGAGCTATCAAACTGTGGGGCAATTCATGGCCACCGACCTTTTCACGTTGCGTCCCGATGACCTGGTTGATCTCGCCGCAAGCATGATGGATTGGCGCCACATACGTCATGTTCCGGTCGAGAATGATCAAGGCCAGCTCGTGGGTTTAGTCACTCATCGAACCTTGTTGCGCTTGCTGAGCCGGGGAACCCAGATGCAGGGCAACGTTCCGTTAACTGTGCACGAGATCATGAAGACCGATCCGGTTACGGTCTCGTCTACCACTCCGACTTTGGAAGCAATGGAAGCAATGCGCCGCAACAAAGTAGGCTGTCTTCCCGTTGTTGATGAAGGTCAACTGGTTGGGATCGTCACTTCCTACGATTTCCTCGACGCCTCAGCTCGACTCTTCAAAGAACAACTAACTGACTCCAACCCTGCTCCGGCGACTCGACGCGCCAACTCTCACCACGCCTGACGGCAATCCTGGGATTGCCACTGCGGGGTTTCACGCAAGTCTGTGAGCAAGTTTTCGCACGTTTGGCCGAATTCCTTTTACTTTTAACGCAATTCCGCCCATTCCTGATTCGGCATGTTGGTTGCTCTCTGAACGGCGTGGGAGTCGCAATTTAAGGCGAACTAAAGCAGCGGCTGGCTGCCGGAAGTTCAGACCAGAGAGTAACTGGAGGTTTGATTACCATGGCTAACGACGACCGCGACATTCTCGAAATTCTTCATGAGGAACTCGACTTCTTAGAGAAGGGAGGATATGGCCGATCGGTCCGCACGCCGTGGTTGCCAAAATCCATCTTCCAGGACTCTCTCAGTTGTCTTAATTACGGCTACCCATACCGCGCCCATCCCTGCAACGAATGTCAGTTGATTGACTTCGTCTCTCCGGATTACCAATCGGAGACAATACCCTGTCACTTCATTCCATTGAATGAGGCGGGGGAAACGATCGAGGACCTGGAGGCGAATGATAGTCAATCCAAGTTGGAGGAGGCGGTTAAAGACTGGCTGCGGACTAAGATCAGTGCGATCGAGCGGCAGCGCGCGAGCCAGACGACAGGTCTGTAACTGACTCCAATAGGAGGTGCATCATGACGCTCGTTATGTATGTGGTCGTCATTGCATTAATGGCGACAGGCCTCTTCTTCGGAATTCGTTATTTTGTTCGCGCGTACATTCGCTATCGAGACTCGCGCTTGATCATTTGTCCGGGTAACAGTGAGGCGGCCATCGTCGAGGTTGACGCAGTGCATGCCGCGTTGACCTCGGCGTTTGGCCCGCCGGACATTCGCCTGCAAAACTGCTGGCGCTGGCCGATTCATGAGGCCTGCGGCCAGGAATGCCTGATCCAGCTCGACGTTGGCCCGGCAGAGTGCCTGGTTCGCGGCGTCTTGATGAGGTGGTACCAGTTCAAATCTTGCCACTATTGTGGCAAGACCTTTGAGCAAATTCAGCTGCTGGATCACAAACCCGCTTTGCAGAGCCCCGAAGGAAAACTGGTGGATTGGAAGGAAGTGGCAATCAATGAGCTGCAGATCGTGCTTAAGAACTACAAGCCGGTCTGTTGGGATTGCTACATCGTTCAATCGTTTATGCGTGATCATCCTGAATCGGTGGTCTACCGGCCCTGGCAAACAGGGATTCACCGGGCACCGTGACAATTGTTCATGACACCTGAATTCTATTCGGCCTTGGCCGCAAGTCGTTTGCCGCGGGCGGGCGCGACTACTAAAGAGTTTCCCTGAGTGTAAATGACAACGAGAGGAGGCATGTTATGACACCAGGAACTTTTCTAACACCAACTGAGAACTTGACGAATTTCATGACGACAGATCCATTCCGCCTGCTTCAGAACAGGCTGTTCCAAGAGCCCTTCACCATGTTTAAGCCATTTGTGACGACAGAGGAGAATTGGCCTCTGATGGCCTGGACTCCGCCCTGCGATATCTACGAAACCGATAAGGAAGTCGTGCTCAAGGTTGAGTTGCCGGAGGTGAAACGCGAGGCGGTGGAAGTCACTCTCGATAACAATGTGCTCATGATGAAAGGTGAGCGCAAATTTGAGGAGAAGACTGATCGCGAAAACTATCATCGCATCGAGCGGCGCTACGGCGAATTCATGCGCAGCTTCACGCTGCCCGTCTACATTGACGCTGCGAAGATCAACGCGGAGTTTAAGGACGGCGTGCTGACTGTCACGCTGCCGAAACACGAGGAAGCAAGACCGAAACACATCAACGTGAAGGTCAACTAGTCTGCGAAGCCTTTTGTGGCTTCGGACTGGCGCTTCCTTCGGGCCGCGAGCGGTTTTCGCCCTTGTTCAACCGCTCGCGGCCCAATTTACTTATTCTGTTTGCAGTGAGAATTCCTATCAAGTGCCGGCCGGCAAGGAGTAATGAAAAATGAATATACGAATTGCAATGGCCTCAACTGTATTCACTCCTTCTCATCAGGTCGAAGCCGCAGCCGATCGCGAGGATCAGGTCAGCCGCCGGAAGTTCTGTAACCGGTTGCTCGTGACTTCTTCAGGTTTGTTGGTTGGCGCATCAGCTCTAAGAACCGTAGCGGCTAACCGTGATTCGCAGGTGGCGTATCCGCCGCTAAGGATCGAAGGCGCCGAAGTATTGCTGCCCGGCTCCTCGTTGTATTTCAACTATCCGAGCAGAAGCGATCCGGCGATTCTCGTGCGCAGCCAGGCAGGCGAGTACTACGCCTTCGGCCAGAAGTGTTCGCACATGGGTTGCTCGGTGTACTTCGATCGCAACCGGCGCTGTTTGGAGTGTCCCTGCCACAAGGGGGCATTCGACGCTCAGTCCGGCTTTGTCTTGAACGGACCACCCACTCGGCCGCTCGATCAAATCGTATTGCAGATGCGCGCTGGTGGCGCTGTTTGGGCCGTGGGGCGCAGCATCGTTGGCGACGAGAGGTGCGCCTAGCCCCGCTAAAGGAGACGGGTATCCCCGTGACTGTAGACGGAGGTGGGCTGGCCGCGCGGCTGAATTTGAGATCGCATGGTCCGCAGGCAATTACCTAAAGTTTGAACTGAAAACACCGCTTGCGCGCTGTTGGTTTTCCCGCATTAGTCTGGGAAAAAGCCCCCACGATTCCCCGGTCTTTCCTCATAAATGTTAAGCAACAAGTCGTTTTCGATTCGGCATGATGGTTGCCCTGCTGGCTTGTAGGAAGGATTTCGTTAGCAACTTCCTGGATAGGAGAAATCGAAACATGTTTCGCTACATACGACATAATTTCTTCGCCGGCCTGGTTTGCGCGTCCCTGACAGTGGCGGCATTGGCCTTGCTGGGAACGGGGGCTGCGACCATGCAGGCCCAGACGACAGGCAAGGGCGCGCACAGTTCCGTTATTCAGCAACCCCTGTATAGCGAGTATCGCGGTGTACGCATTGGCATGAGCGCGCAAGACGTGCGAGCAAAACTGGGTGAGCCGCTCCAAAAGGCAGACGACATGGACTTGTATGTCTTCTCGGAAAAGGAGACAGCGCAAATCGCCTATGACGTTGCGCACACAGTCACGACCGTATCGGTTGATTACGTTGGCGGAGTCGGCGCCCCGGACTACAAATTGGTTGTTGGACCAACTGTTGAAGTAAAACCGGACGGGGCGATGTACAAGCAAGTACGCTACGAGACCCTGGGTTTCTGGGTGTACTACTACCGCAGCGCCGGTGAAGCGCCAATCGTCACGATCACGATTCAGAAGAGTTTGCAGAGTCACTGACCTCGAGAACAACATATCATGAACCATCAAACCATCACGATCGACGGCAATGAAGCCGCCGCCTACGTCGCTTACAAAACCAACGAAGTAATCGCGATCTACCCCATCACGCCGTCTTCAGCGATGGGCGAGTCGGCAGATGCCTGGTCCGCGGCTAATCGGAAGAACATCTGGGGCATGACACCGCTGGTGCGGGAGATGCAATCCGAAGGCGGAGCGGCAGGAGCTGTGCACGGAACACTTCAAACCGGCACGCTCACGACCACTTTCACATCAAGTCAGGGCCTGCTGCTGATGATTCCAAACATGTTCAAGATTGCCGGCGAGCAGACGAGCACCGTCTTTCACATCGCTGCGCGATCGGTGGCAACGCACGCGCTGTCTATATTTGGCGATCACAGTGACGTAATGGCAACACGTTCGACGGGCTGGGGAATGTTATTTGCCAACTCTGTTCAGGAGGTGATGGACTTCGCTCTGATTGCTCAAGCTGCAACTTTGCGCTCGCGTGTGCCTTTCCTGCATGTGTTTGATGGCTTCCGTACTTCACATGAAGTAATGAAGATCCAAAAGCTTTCGGAAGAGACGATCCGGGAGATGATCGACGAGCAACTCGTCCGGGCGCATCGCGGACGCGCGCTGACGCCTGATCGACCAGTCATGCGCGGCTCGGCTCAGAATCCTGACGTCTTTTTCCAATCGCGCGAACGGTCCAATTCTCTTTACCTTGAAACGCCCGAAATCGTCGAAGAAGAGATGAAAAGATTCGCTGCGCTGACTGGCAGGCGCTATCAACTTTTTGAGTACATTGGAGCGCCTGATGCGGAGAGGGTAATCGTCATGATGGGCTCCGGCTGCGAGACGGCCGAAGAAACCGTGGCAGCTCTTCGCGACAATGGCGAGAAGGTTGGTTTGCTGAAAGTGCGTTTGTATCGGCCGTTGTCGATTGAGCGTTTTGTAGCCGCTCTGCCGCGTTCGGTGCGGAAGATCGCCGTGCTTGATCGAACAAAGGAACCAGGCAGCGCCGGCGAGCCGCTTTATCAGGACATGATTACAGCGATCGCCGAGGAAACTGCAAATTGCACTACCGACTTTGCCTTAAGCCCACGGGTGGTCGGCGGACGTTATGGCCTTGCATCAAAAGAGTTCACGCCCGCGATGGTCAAAGCCGTCTTCGATGAGCTGAATGAAGAAAGACCTAAAAACCATTTCAGCGTAGGCATCGTCGATGATGTGACCTTCACTTCGCTTCCCGTCGACCCGACCTTCGATACCGAACCGCAAGAGCAAGTGCGCGCCATGTTTTGGGGACTCGGCGCGGACGGCACGGTCAGCGCAAACAAGAACTCGATCAAGATCATTGGCGAGGAAACGCCAAACTACGCGCAAGGATATTTTGTCTACGATTCGAAAAAGTCCGGCGCCATGACCGTGTCGCACTTGCGCTTCGGGGCTCAGCCGATCAAGAGCACATACCTGATTCAGCGGGCCAACTTCATTGCGGTTCATCAGTTTAATTTTCTGGAGCGTTATCCGGTGCTGGACGCCGCAGTTGCTGGAGCAACGTTATTGCTGAATAGTCCTTACGAGGCCGGCGATGTTTGGGAACAGCTGCCTCGAGCAGTTCAGCAAACGATTATTGACAAGCACATCAAGCTCTATTCGATTGATGCGAACGCTGTCGCTAAAGAGACGCAACTCGGCAATCGCATCAACACGATCATGCAAACTTGCTTCTTTGCGATTAGCGGCGTGCTGCCTCGCGAGGAAGCTATAGAAAAAATCAAAGAGTCGATTCGTAAGACTTACGGGCGGCGCGGCGAACCGGTTGTGCGTCAGAATTTCGCCGCGGTCGACGCCGCATTGGAACATCTGCATGAAGTCTCGGTTCCGGCGTGTGCGACGAGCACGATCGGGGCCGTGCATGTCATCGCCAACGATGCGCCCGAGTTTGTACGACAGGTGACTGCCGAGATTATGGCGGGCCGGGGCGATCAATTGCCGGTCAGTGCATTCCCCCTCGACGGCACATATCCAGTGGGCACTTCTCAATGGGAGAAGCGAAACATTGCGCAGGAAGTGCCGGTGTGGGAGCCAGATCTCTGCATCGAGTGTGGCAAGTGTGTCCTGGTCTGTCCACACTCGACGATACGCGCCAAGGTTTGCGACGAAGCTGATCTTGCAAACGCGCCTGCGGGTTTCAAACACATTCCGGCGAAATGGCGTGAACTGCCTGATAAGCTCTACACGATTCAAGTCGCCGTCGAAGATTGCACCGGTTGTCAGCTTTGCGTTGAAGTTTGCCCGGCCAAAGACAAGAAAGATCCGTCACGGAAATCGCTGAACATGCATCCGCAATTGCCACTGCGTGACCGCGAGCGTGCAAACTGGGATTTCTTTCTCAATCTGCCGGATATTCATAAGAACGGACACCTCAGCTTTGGTTCAGTGAAGAACGTGCAGTTGCTCCAGCCGCTCTTCGAGTTTTCGGGAGCTTGTGCAGGTTGCGGTGAAACACCTTATATCAAACTGCTGACACAACTGTTCGGCGACCACGCCATCATTGCGAACGCCACTGGATGTTCAAGCATCTATGGCGGCAATCTGCCGACCACTCCATACACGACGAATCGCGAAGGTCGTGGACCCGCGTGGAGCAACTCACTGTTTGAAGATAACGCTGAGTTCGGATTGGGAATGCGCATGGCGCTCGATCATCAAAATGCTTATGCGCGTGATCTGGTCAGCCGGCTTCGCAATGAGATCGGAAACGATCTGGCCGACGGTTTGCTTAGCACGGATCAATCTTCCGATGAAGGCATCAACACAGAACGCGAGCTGGTCTCCATATTGAAGGCAAAACTTGCGGCCTGCAGTGAAGTTGAAGCGCGCGATCTGCTGAGTGTTGCCGATGCGCTGGTGAAGAAAAATGTATGGATCGTTGGCGGCGATGGTTGGGCCTATGACATCGGTTATGGAGGACTTGATCACGTACTCGCCAGCGGACAGAACGTCAACATTCTTGTGCTCGACACTGAAGTTTATTCAAACACTGGCGGTCAGGCTTCAAAGGCAACCCCGCTCGGAGCGGTTGCGAAATTTGCCGCCGGCGGAAAACCAACGGCGAAGAAAGACCTGGGCCTGACCGCAATGCGCTACGGCAACGTCTACACCGCGCAGGTTGCGATGGGCGCGAACGATACTCACACTGTTAAGGCTTTTGTGGAAGCTGAAGCGCACCAGGGTCCTTCACTCATCATCGCTTACGGCCAGTGCATTGCTCACGGTATTGACATGGCCAAAGGGATGCATCAACAGAAGCTTGCAGTTGATTCTGGCTACTGGCCCCTCTATCGCTATGACCCCAGGCTGAGCGATGAGAACAAGAATCCGTTTCAGCTCGACTCGCAGGGTCCGAAGATTCCGCTTGAAGACTACATCTACACGGAGGGTCGCTACCGCATGCTGCAACAGAGCGATCCGGAAGTCGCGAAGTTCTTACTTGTGCAAGCGCAGAAATCCGTGCATCGTCGCTGGCAACAATACAAACAGATGGCGCAGATGACCTGGGAAGCGTGAGCCCATGTTGGTGAAAGAGAGGGGCAATTAACGTCGAAGACCGGACTTTTGTTGGTCAGGGAAACGGGCACCTGGACAAATATGGCGTTGCCGCCCTCGCCGGGAGCAACGCCCTTCGCTAAGCGGCCCGCGATTATCGTCCTCATATCGGTAACACTAGCAGCACGATTAGCGAACGCTGATCATCGTTCGTCGCAGTGACATGAGGTCAGTACCACCTCGCGGTAGCGGGTGGGTTCCGCCTGCCAGCAGGCGATTTCACGGCCGCAATGCTCGATATGCCGCTGTGTCCAA
>WNGE01008258.1_pt1 | contig 13998 bp, 10 predicted proteins | sample 5400651 | NCBI WGS metagenome assembly WNGE01 (sample SAMN13153370, study PRJNA577476) | soil metagenome | isolation source: 60 cm soil or saprolite under grassland replicate 2 | place: USA:California | collected 2016-06-15 | reverse complement strand
GTCAACTTTGGTTGGGTCTTTACCGCTGAAGGCGCCACCGCCATGGCGAGCCATACCGCCATAGGTATCAACGATGATCTTGCGGCCCGTGAGGCCCGCATCACCCATGGGGCCCCCGGTTACGAAACGGCCCGTTGGGTTAACAAGAAACCTGGTGGTGCTATCGAGCAGGTGAGCGGGAATGACAGGCTTGATGATATGCTCGATCACGTCCAGGCGAATCTGCTCCTGATCTATATAATCCGCATGTTGCGTTGAGATAACAACAGTATCGACACGCACCGGACGACCATATTCATACTGTACGGTGACCTGGCTTTTGCCATCAGGACGCAGGTAAGCCATTGGGCCGCTACCACCCCATGATCGCCGACGCACCTGTGAAAGTTGGCGCGCCAGTTTGTGGGCCAGGCTGATGGGCATGGGCATATATTCGGCGGTTTCGTTACAGGCAAAGCCGATCATCATACCCTGGTCACCGGCTCCGATACGCTCTAATTCATCCTCGCTTAAAAGGTCGGCATCACTCTTAACTTCTACTGAACGGCTGACTCCCATGTCAATATCCGGTGATTGTTTGCCAATAGATGTCACCACCCCGCACGTACGATAATCGAAACCATAGTCCGCGTTGATATAGCCTACCTGCTCAATAGTCTTGCGTACCACGGCAGGAATATCGACCCAGGCAGACGTAGTAATCTCACCAGCAACGAGTACCAGTCCCGTGGTGGTAGCGGTCTCGCACGCCACACGAGCTACAGAATCTTGTGCCAGGATAGCATCGAGTACGCCATCTGAAATCTGGTCACACAGCTTATCGGGATGCCCTTCGGTTACCGATTCGCTGGTAAAAAAAGACTTTGGATTTTTCATGAAATTGCTCAAGTTGGTCTCCTTCCTTTCTCCCCGAGAGAAAAACAAATCGATTTTAAGTCAACTTTGCAGGTAACAGACAGTACTATGGCAGCCCATTAAAAAACCCCCGAGATTCAGGGGTTTAAGAGTTAGTGCTTATTCCCCTCATCTTGCGGAACATTCCGCCGGAATTGGCACCCTTCCTGCAATGCAGGGGGGTTGCCGGGCTTCATCGGGCCGTTTCCCTCCACCTCTCTGGATGAGAGCAGTCAGTTGTTACTGCGTGTATTCAATTGTACAAGAACAAGTGTTTAACTATAGTAGTAGTATACTCAACAATCTTTGACAATGTCAAGGATGTCAGGTGCCGGACTCCCATGAATTCAGATACTTATCCTGTTCAGGTGTGAGCGTATCGATGCGGATACCCATGGCGTGCAACTTGAGACGGGCAATCTCCTTGTCGAGTTCTGAGGGCAGGGTATAGACGCGAGGCTGCATTTCTTTGGCGTGTGCGAGCATATACTCGGAACCTAGCGCTTGATTAGCAAAGCTCATGTCCATAACACTTGCAGGATGACCCTCCGCGGCAGAGAGATTGACCAGGCGTCCTTCAGCCAGGAGGTGGACCTGACGACCATCAGCATACGTATACTCGTCCACAAAGTCTCGCACGCGGCGCTTACCACCCGTGGCCAGCTTTTCTAACATAGGGATGTTGATCTCATCGTTAAAATGGCCGGAATTGGCGATGATGGCGCCATTCTTCATGCGTTCCAGGTGTTGTCGATCAATGACGTTGATGTTGCCCGTCACAGTGACAAAAATATCACCGAGAGCAGCCGCCTCTATGCCGGGGAGCACACGGTAGCCATCCATCACTGCTTCCAAAGCACGAGTCGGATCAACTTCGGTCACGACCACATTTGCGCCCATACCGTGGGCGCGCGAGGCTACACCGCGGCCACACCAGCCATAACCGAAGACAACAATGGTACGACCCGCCAGCAGGATGTTGGTCGAGCGTATGATGGCATCTATCGAACTTTGTCCCGTACCGTAGCGGTTGTCAAACATGTGCTTGGTATCGGATTCGTTGACCGCCAGGACGGGGAAGCGCAGGACACCGTTTTTCTCCATGCTGCGTAGTCGAATGACACCCGTGGTTGTCTCTTCCATACCACCAATGATATCGGGAATGAGTTCAGTGCGTGTAGTATGTAGTGTTGAAACAAGATCGCAACCGTCATCCATGGTCATGTTGGGCCTGTGATCAAGGACTGCATTGATATGCCGGTAGTAGGTTTTTTCATCTTCACCTTTGATGGCATAGGTGGGGATAGTATACTCGCTCACCAAAGCGGCCGCGACATCGTCCTGAGTCGAAAGAGGATTAGAGGCGCACAGTACAAGGTCAGCGCCTCCTGCCTTCAAGGTAATAGCTAGATTTGCCGTCTCGGTGGTAATATGCAGGCAGCCAGACATACGTATGCCTTTGAGAGGCATATCTTTCGCAAAACGCTCGCGGATAAGGCGTAGAACCGGCATTTCCTTGGCAGCCCATTCAATATGGTCTTTTCCGCGTGCTGCTAATGAAATGTCTTTGACATCGCCGCGAATTGAAGTCGTCATAAATATAAATTTCCCTTCCTGGGCGCAATGAATTTCGCCCCTACAACTACACTTTGTTTCTGATCCGGATCGATCGCCAGTTAGGATCGAAATGAGAACAATCTACAAGAGTCTGGTAGCGCGCCACTACATCATCCATAGTCAGTGTACGCAAACGTGCAATACTGAAGTCTTCGCAGACAAACGAGCCGAGAATGTTGCCATGGACAACCCCGCACTTGATGTCCTCAATAGAGTAGCGGCCACCAGATTCTGGCTCAACTGTTGAAAGGTAGCCAAGGAAGCCCCCCGCAAAGGCATCGCCCGCACCTGTAGGATCAATGACCTCTTCTAATGGGAACGAAGGGGCACTAAAGTAGGTACCATCAGCACCAAAGAGGAGCGCTCCGTAGCTTCCCTGCTTGATTACAACATATTGCAGGCCCATATTAAGGAGTTGACGTACACCGGCCACAATACTGGACTGATGTGTATACTGTCGAACCTCTTCTTCACTCATCAAGAGCATGTCTACACGTTTGATGACTTCTGTCAACCGGGGGCGTTCAGTCATAATCCACAGTTCCATCGTATCAAGCACGGTTAGACGCGCTTGTGGCATTTGCTCCAGTACTTCCAGCTGTAATTCCGGCTGGATATTGGCCAGGAACAGCAATGGACTGCTGCGATATTCCGGGGGAATGACGGCATGAAAGCCTGCATAGACACCTAATTGTGTATCGAGAGTATCACGAGCGTTCATATCCATGTGGTAGCGTGCAGTCCAACGAAACGTCTTGCCTTCCTGCATCTGAAGGCCGGCAAGATTGACGGGACGGCTGCACCAAAAATCAAGATGTTCACGTGGAAAGTCACTACCGACTACCGCTACCAGGTTGACCTGGTTGTAGAGAGAAGCAGCAGTTGAGAAATAAGATGCCGCTCCACCCAGTGCTTCTTCTACCCTGGCAAATGGTGTCTCCACAGTATCCAGAGCTACAGAACCAACGACCAAAATAGTCACGTTCCTCACAACCTCCATTAGCATAATGTTCTGGTAACCGGGCAGGACAAACCCACCCTCTGGGCGCGATCAGTCGCGCCCCCTACGAAATCATCTATCAAACAGGCGTGGCATCGCTTAAATGTTCGATGATACCATCAAGAAAAGCCAGTGTATTGCCGAATTTCACAGAGGCCATCTCACGTGCTGGTACCGTATTCAGTGATTGATACAGTTCTACGAAACGCTCTTCAATATGCCGGAGAATAGCCACGAGAACATCACCTGTTACGGCGCGATTAGGATAGCGAGCACCAAACTCGATCAACGAGGTTACAACGGCCAGACCGCTCAGACGACCGAGTTTATCAGCGTCATAGAGGATACGACCCTCTATTGAAGCAGATACTCGTTGGTCGGGAGAAAAGGCTGTCATATGAGCCAGTATTGCTTGCTCAACCTTGCTGATACACTCGGCCGGCGTATTAAGCTTTTGTAAAAACTCAACTGCCATCTCGGCGGATTTGAGATGATGCTCATGGAAACCGTACGCGACTGTAGAAATATCATGTAAATAGGCTGCTATGATGAGGGCTTCTGTATCGACCGGCTCTGGATGGCCCTCGTGAGCCTCTAATTCCAAAGCTAGCATCTTGCAATTCGCTACCACGGCACAGACATAGCGAAAACCCTCTTTGCCCATCACCTCTTCCGCATGTTGAGCAACAGTTGGTACAACTCCTGTCTCCATCACTTAGCAACCTCAATATCTCGATTGTCTTGACACACCCGACGCAATCCTTCTTCAAATGGTGGCCGAACTATCCCTCTCTCGGTAATAATGGCGGTTACATACTCATGAGGGGTAATATCAAAAGCGGGATTGGCCGCTTGTATACCGATGGGAGCAATTATAGCACCACCTACCCTTGTTACTTCTTCAGGATTACGCTCCTCTATGGGAATATGTTCGCCTGATGGGAGTTTCAGGTCAATAGTCGAAGATGGTGCCGCGACGTAGAACGGAATAGCATGGACGTGAGCCAGTACGGCTACGACATATGTACCAATTTTATTCGCTACGTCCCCATTAGCGGCAACACGATCAGCGCCTACAAAGACGGCCTTAATACCCCCACGACGCATAAAATGACCTACCATATTATCCGTGATTAAGGTCAATGGTATACCTTCCTGTTGGAGCTCCCAGGCAGTCAGGCGCGCACCTTGAAGGACAGGACGGGTTTCATCGACAAAAACATGAAAATGTTTGCCCGCTTTATGTGCCACATACATTGGGGCCAGGGCTGTACCCCACCCGGCCGTAGCCAGAGCCCCTGCATTACAATGTGTCAAGAGCATGTCACCATCTGAAATCAGTTCGGCGCCGTATACCCCCATTTTCATGCAGGCATCAAAATCTTCATCAGCAATGGCCTGGGCCTCATTGCGCAAAAGCCATGCAAGGTGTGGAAGAGTGCATTGCTCCTCTATCGCATGCCTGGCACAAAGTTCCATACGCTCTATTGCCCAGAAGAGATTGACGGCGGTAGGCCGGGTCCGACTCAGCAAGACACCCACACTTTGCAGGTGCTCCTGTGCCTGAGTAAGCGTCAATGCTTCGCCCCGCTCGCGTATCAAGCGACAAAGAGCCAGTGCCATGCCAAAGGCAGCCGTCACACCTATAGCTGGCGCCCCACGCACCTTCAAGGTCTTGATGGCATCAGCAACCTCTAGTTCGGTGGTAAGCCTGAGGTAAAGAACTTCATGAGGAAGAAGTGACTGATCAAGGAGACAGACTGCTACGCTATAGGCATCTTCCTCCCACCAGACAGTGCGCACACCTTGCGTTTGCTTATTGACAGACATAGTGTAAGCGCCTTCTCCTTACTCGGCTTCTGTTGTCGGCCTCCTGACTCATTATAACATAGATAGTCTATGGGAAGTTCCCCACCAATAAGTACTAAACGAGGAGCTACTCAATTCAGGAATTCCATAAAAGTATGCTACCATGGTAAACAACGTAGCAAGCGAATGCGGTTAGAGGGACTGCTACGCCATGTTACTGAAAGCGTTGGTTGTCCGTTCCACTAGACAGAAGGATGAAAGCCTTTCCGACACAGCAGGAAGATTTCTTAGAATTTCTTTTCAGCCTGCGCCGCACGGAGATGAGCTACTATCTCTTGCATGGAACGGACAAGATGATAGCTATTGCCGTCGAAGGGATTGTAGCGCATGGCCAGGGCTGAAACCCAGGAAAGTACTTGGTCCTTTGACCAGATTTATGACGAATATAAGACGCCGATCTATAATTATGTGTATCACCTGGTAGGAGATCGCGAACAGGCAGACGATCTGACACAAGACACGTTTTTGAAGGCGTTTCGGGCGCTGCCAAAAATGGATGCGAACTTGAAACTGTCGGCCTGGTTGTACCGTATAGCGACGAATACAGCATATGATGCGCTTCGTCGCCGGAAATTGATTGCGTGGCTTCCCTGGCAGGACCTCGATCATGAGCCAGCCGACGTTGAAAGTGCGGACCCACAAGAAATGTATGGTACGACAGAACTCGTACGCGCCGCTCTTCGTCGTATGCCCCAACAGTATCGAGCTGCACTGTTGCTCTATACACAGGAAGGCTTCTCGTATAGTGAGATAGCCCAGGCCCTGAATATTGCAGAGAGCGGTGTCAAGATGTATCTATCGCGTGCGCGTCAATCTTTTCGAGAACATTACAGGGCCTTAGAACAAGGAGGAGGCACAAAATGAACTGCGAGCGGGTCGAGGAGCTACTGAGTGCTTACCTTGACGACATGCTCGCTATAGGAGAAACGGCGGAAGCAGCAGACCTGTTGAGAATTGAGGTCGCAGCGCACCTGACAAATTGTGTCCAGTGCAGCGCAATTCTTGCTGATTTCCGACGCTCTGATGCCCTCCTCGCACAAATGCCGCGGGTCAGTCCTGACCCGGCATTACGGAGTAGAATTTTTACCTCACCCCAGTATCTTGAACTTACAGGCACAGACGATATCCACGTCGCTGGAACTGATAAAGAACAGACTGCCCCTTACAGAAATATACGCCGCGATACTCCTGGTCGCCCGCAGTTAGTAGCCCTGCCAGGGGGGCGTCGTTCCTCTTCATCCGAACCAAATGCATCTTCACCGATAGGAATTCCTCAACGGCTGGTGACTCCGCCCGTTGTTCAAAAGCGGCGAAGCGTGGGAGGAGTGGGGGGACTACGCGTCTTGCAAACGATCATCGCTGCTACTATCTTGCTAACACTTGGTGTCGGCGGCTTGATTGGTTGGAATCTTTGGATGCAAAAAAATACACCGGCAAGCAGTATCAGGATGTATACTCCGCCGGCAGGGCCATCATCACGCGGTCCTCTTTCGGCAGGCATGCACTTTGTGTTTCTGCGGGATGGTACGCTATGGAGCGCTCCCGCTGATGGTAGCACCCCTGCTGCGCAATTGACACCGAAAGATATCACGGTAGGGGCCAATTGGGTCGTCAGTTCACCATTACCAGGCCGCTCTGCTGGGAATATGCTGGCTTATATCGACCTCCAACGGGCGCTTGTTCATACTATACGCAGCGATGGGCTACGCGATACCATCGTTCAACAGCCGCTGCTCAAAGCTGGGGTAGCTCCTTCATCAGTTTGGGATACAGCGGTGGGAGATGATATCTTAACTAGCCTGACCTGGTCAAAAGATGGGAGCATGTTAGCATTTATTGCTGACCCGGCAGGCAAAGGTTCCACCAGCCTCTACATTCTTTCGGCAGCAACAGGTACAGTACAGATGGTATCACTGCCAATGAAGGGAAGCGTTTCGCATCCTGTCTGGTCACCTGATGGAATACGGGTTGCATTCGTGCTTACCAATAATGGGAAGACGAGTATACTTGACTACAATACCCAGAATCACGGCCTGTTGATGATCACAAGCAGCTTAAATTCGCCGGCGTATCCTAACGACACGGTTCTTACCCTGGACTGGTCCCCGGATACAAACACGCCTGCCATTACCTGGAGCGTGGGCGTGATAGGACAGGTACATAGCATCTGGTTGCGCCATGTCGGCGCTGGCAGCACGACGACTCCCCAATTGCTCATAAACGGTAATTTTGTGCAAGCGATCTACAGTCGGAATGGACACGGTGGTGCAGGAAGCTGGTTGCTGGTAACATCGGTTCTGGGACGAGCCGGAAACCTGTGGCGTATAGATGTAACTCCTGGAGCCTACCCTGTCGCCCTGACAAGTGGGAAACAGGTTAACTTTGCACAATGGTCATCCGATGGTACCCAGGTTGATTACCTGGATAGCATCTCATCTGGCGTAGGGACGTTGTATATAATCAATGTGACAACGGTTGTTAACACACTTATTGCCAAAGGGGTTGCGAATGAGCCAGCCCCGGCATGGTCAGAGGATGGGCAACAGCTGGTTTACAATACGGGCACCCACACCATTGTCATCAATGTTCAAGGAAATAAGAAGTTACAGCCTCTCACACTACAAGGGCTAGCCTCTGCTTTTGTATGGTCCGCTACTTCACCGCACCAGTTGGTTGTTGCATTGAGCGATGGGAAACAGGGTGTTTACCTGGTAGACACACAGCACAACTCAACACTCCAGCTTGATCAACAAGCTATCAACGGTCCTATCCTCTGGACAGAGGTTCCGTAGACTCTTTCATGCGTACATAATTGGTGACGTATTATGATACATATAACTCAACAAATATTCACAGAAATTTCACATTTATAACCTGGATCTTTACGTAAAATTCATATCATGCGGATATAGTGTAAGGTGGTAAGCTCGTTGTAGTATCTTGGGATGTTGGGTGTACGTGTGTTGGAGGAGAAGAATATGATCCATACAATTTCTACGGAACGTTTAGTGCACGTCTTGCGAAGTATCGCGCTCAAGCAACAGACAGGTCGACTGAGCATCGAGCAATTTGGGGAACCAGAGAGCGAGAAAGGCGAGATTTTTTTTGTGCACGGCGAAACCGTTTTTACACGCACAGGACAAGAAGTAGGAGAGGCTGCGCTCTCGCGCATGATGAATTGGCGAGTAGCCCAGTATATTTTCTTTGAAGAAGTGCAAACACCTGCGGTAATCAGCCATCGAAATAGAGTGGTTCAGGGCCCTCGACAGACGAGTCCCCTATTAGCAGTAGAGTTAGAACAGACACGTCACATATCGCCCATTGGTACTCCTGCTCTTCCCATAGATATGGAGGAGACCCGGCATACGCCAGCCATTGGTGTTCCCGTAATATCAAAAAGTATCAGAACCGTAGGGGTACCGGTGATATCATCAGTACCAGAAGCAGCGCAATGCGTGGAGAAAATGGGTCAGCGGGCAGTGCACAGTATTTTCCGGGCACTGCCTCGAGCCACAAGACAAGATGTCATACTCAAGATGGAGCGGAGAGAGCGAGTCGTATTTTTGCTCCTTGATGGAAAGCGGACCCTGCGGCATGTAGCCCACCTGATACATCGCAGCGATCTGGAAGTGGCTTGTATTCTTGCCAGTTTACTGAAACAAGGATACATCGAATACATAGGGAGCTAAAACCTTCATTTTGATGCAGAAAGTTCTGTAAAAAGGGGGGAAATCTCAATGAACTTAAAAAGTCGTGATGAATTTTTAAGTTATGAGGAAATTACTCCTAAAAGGGATATCAAATCCCCGAATTATACGTTATAATACATAGGCCTGGGATGGAATGCGGGGTGTCCGTGAGCAAGCAGATCCACCTCGACGAGCGGCTTGAAGCGTTCACCTGATTAACGTACAACCTTTTCCCCATGGGGTTTGTACGCGCACTTCCTGGAGTCTCGCGATGCTTTTTGCATACGTGCAGTAGGGGGAGGACGAGCTGGCACCCCGTCCTCCCCTTACTTTTTACATTGCGAGAAAGGTACACATGAGATTCAAAGTGAGGTCATTGGGCGGAAAACTGATATTTATCACGGGACTAACACTCTTGCTATGCATGATTCTATTTTCAGCGCTATCCTGGAGCTTATTAAAATTTCTTTCTGAGCGCGAAGCAAGAAGTGACGCTACAACACACCTCGCATCCATTAAAAAAAGCTACCAGTCACAAACTACCAGGCTCATGCAAGATCTGCAGCAGCTGGCAGAGAATACTGATATAACCTCTACGATATCTCAACCCTCTACACAATCTACCCGGTCCCTCCTGAGAACAGCGCTTGCCCTTTTGCTTACACAGCATCCTAACTTGCAGCCAGCACTTGATATTTTTAATAAACATCATCAACTGGTAGGACAATTAGAATATGGGAAAAATACGAACTACCTTAATTCTTCTATTACTAATGCTTTGATAAACCAGGCATTGCAGGGAAAAGCGATTTCAGCATTGCAAATGAGGACAACTTCCTCAAATTCCTCCTGGGTTTTAAGAAGCGCTGTTCCTATCCTGGATCGCAAAAATACTACGCGTGGCGTGCTGATAGCAGCCGAGTCCCTGGATGATATCTTTGCACACTCCCTGGTACGAAAGTCTGGGCTCGATGTGGTAATGTGCCAGGGAAAGCACATATTAGGGACAACGCTGAGATCGTTCTCCTTCAACCAAAACTTGCCAGAAGATACGCTCTGCGCTCCCAGCATATTCAACAGAATAGATGGTCCGCAACATTTCCTCACGCTAGCCGGCACTGTCCAGACAAAAAATCAATGGACAAATTCGCCTTCGCTGGTGCTGGTAGATGTTGAACAGCTATACAGCGTTAATGCGCATACAGCGAGAGATCTAGAGCTTCTCGCCGCTATGGGTGTCTTTGTTTTTGCACTAGGTGTCATCGCTTACGCATTTATTACATGCTATTTCTTCTTACGCCCTCTACGCCGATTACAGTCGCGGATGAGGTCGCTTATGGCAAATAATGCAAGCACGGGGGTTTCCACTGTCAAAAATGATGAGTTAAGCATGCTCGTAAGTTCATTCAATCTGCTCTCTGACTCTCTGTATGTCAAAGAGAGTGAAAGCCTGGCAATGACAATGCAGATGCGAGATCTACTCATTATGAGCGATGCTTTGATTTCAACGCTCAATCTGGAGCACCTGCTTGGTGAAATTGTGTCCCGCTTAGGTTCAATTATGCAAGTGAAAAATGTATCCTTGCACCTCTATGGGCGTGAGATGATTTCACCCTGGGCAGTCGCACACTGGGCCGATCAAGCACAAGGATCGGACCCACTTCTGCCTGCTTCTCACACGTTACCTCAGCAAGGAGCAGTAACGGTACATGCAGACCCGGATGGGGATATTACTCTGGCAGCCACTACAAAGATGGCTGCCATTCCTGGCCCACGCCCTGGCGCATCCAATGGCAAACGCACAGGCGCAGCGCAACGCCGTCAGCCAACACCTTCCTATGGTCTGCGTCGTCCTCGTATTCCACGTCTGGCACTGCGTGACCTGGATATGGTCCTGGCGCGAATGGCTATGCAGAAACAAAAAATTATCTATGGTGAAGATATCGCGACTATCTACCAGGAGCGAGGTGAAGCCTGGTCTCCTGGTGACGAATCGAGACACCTTTTTGCTGAGAACAGTCTCAATCCAGGCGACTATGGCTATTCAAAACGCTCTCCTTTTTGCGGATGTGAAAGATAAGAATGCAGCCCTTGAGCGGGTCAACCATTTGAAATCACAATTCCTAGCCACAGTTACACATGAATTACGTACTCCGTTACATAGTATTATCAGCTATGGTGCGTTAATCTTAGAGGGGTTTGTTGATGGAGAGCTGACGAATGAACAGGAAGAGCATATCCAGTTCATGGTGCGACGCGCCGAAGATCTTTCGCACCTGGTAGATGACATGCTCGACCTCTCTAAGATTGAAGCGGACCGGCTCGAGGTCAAACTTGAACAGGTATCGCTAGGACCATGTTTGCAAGAGGTGGTGGATCAACTCAAGCCGCTGGCGAACAACAAGGGGTTACATCTTTCTCTGGATATGTCAGATGAGTTCCCCGTGGTGATGGCGGATAGTCATCGCATTCGCCAGATAGTCATTAACATGGTCTCCAACGCCTTGAAGTTCACAGAACAGGGAGGGGTAGTCATCCGGTGTATGCAGTTGGAGAATTACAACATGCTGCGAGTCTCTGTACACGACTCAGGCATAGGCATTTCACCAGCGGCACTGGGCTATATTTTTGAAGCGTTCCGCCAGGCCGATGGCAGTACGACGCGCCGTTTTGGCGGTACAGGATTGGGTCTGACGATTGCAAGGAAGTTGATTGAATTGCAGGGTGGCGAGGTTGCCGTGGAGAGTACCGTGGGACAAGGCTCAACGTTCTCATTCACGTTGCCTATCGTGTCCTCCTCTTCTAAGGCACGCTCGCAATAAGCTTTCATGTTTCCCCTTTAAGGACGGAGAGCTCTTTTAATTTGCTTCAGCCGACAAAGACGAAGGTAGGAGCAGAACGTAGCAGAGTAGAGGAAAGAAGTCAAGAGTATGCAAATGAACATGCCAACGCCGTCAGGCGCAACAGCTGGCACACACCAGCCAACCATACTTATCGTCGAAAACGAAGTCTCGAATCGCATTTTGATTGAGAAGGTTCTCTCCACGCGAGGTTTTCGCTGTCTTTTAGCCTCAAATGGCCGTGAGGCATTGGACATACTCGACCACGAAGCAGTTGACTTGATTCTCACCGATCTCTCGATGCCCGTTCTTGATGGCTATCGCACCACCCAGTTAATTCGGGCTCGTCCAGCTCTAGCAGGAGTTCCCATCGTTGCAGTTACCGCCTACGCATTGAACGATGAAAACGAGGCAGCGATGCAAATCGGTTGTAATGAATACCTGACCAAGCCATTCAAACCCAGGCAATTATTAGAGGTAGTGGATCGCTTGCTACCGCAGAGATAGCTTTTTTTCACAAAATTTGTTATCATAGTCACTATAGTAGGCGATCACCTGACCTGACCGGCCAAAGGCATATGGCCGGTCAGTCTCTTTTGGATCACCGGCACTCATAAAATTAGAAGGTTGAGAGTTAAAGTATGGACATACAAGTAGTAAGTAAAACAGTGAAACAGGTAGTGTGTGATGCGCTTGTAGTGGGGGCAGTACGAACAAAAACTGCTCAGGCGGCTACGACTGTTGTACTATCGGAGACTGCTAAGTCGGTAGACGATTTACTGGATGGCCTGATCCAGCAGATATGTGCAGATGGAGAGTTCAAAGGCAACCTGGGAGAGATAACCACCATTTATACGATGGGTAAGCTTGCAGCAAAGCGCGTCATCGTAGTGGGACTGGGTGCACAGGAAACGGCACAGGCATTGCGCCGGGCTAGCGCAATTGCTGCTCGCCATTTGCAGAATACAGGTGCACATCACATAGCCCTGGCATTAAACAGGGAACAATTGAACGTCGATGCTGCACAAGGAGTACAGGCACAGGTAGAGGGTGCATTATTAGGGCTGTATACCTTCAAGAAGTACCAGCACTCAAATGATAACGGCAATAGACGTGACATTAGAAAGATCAGTATTGTAGCAGGAGAGGCAAACAAGGAGGATGTGCTCGGAGAGGCTGTACGTCGGGGAAGTATACTGGCAGAGGCAACGAACTGTGCTCGTGACCTCGTGAATGAGCCACCTAATGTGTTAACACCAACGGAACTGGCGAATCGAGCCAGCACGATGGCCCGACAATTCGGCCTGGAGTGCGAGGTACTGGACCGTCCGCAGATGCAAGAACTGGGTATGGGTGGACTACTTGCCGTTGCCCAGGGCAGCGCCGAACCGCCTAAATTCATCGTCTTGCGCTATCGCGGCGCTTCTCAGAACACAGCTAAAGGCATGGCCCTTGTTGGCAAAGGTATCACCTTTGATACTGGCGGTATCTCTCTCAAGCCAGCCGAACGTATGCATGAGATGAAGGGTGATATGGCAGGAGCAGCGGCTGTTATCTGTGCCATGCAGGCTATTGCTGCCTTAAAGCCAGCCATTAATGTCACGGCCCTGGTATCGTCAGCTGAGAATATGCCGAGTGGCACGGCCTACCGTCCAGGAGATATTCTGCGTATAATGAACGGGAAGACAATCGAGATCGTCAATACAGACGCAGAGGGACGCCTTGTGCTGGCAGATGCGCTTTCCTACGCATCCAGGGAAAGTTTATCACCTGTTATCGATGTAGCGACCCTAACAGGCGGGATTGTTATTGCGCTTGGCTCGGTGATGTCAGGTCTGTTCTGTAACGATGATGAGCTTAGCGATGAACTTATCGCAGCTGGCCGCGCGGCTGGTGAGAAGTTCTGGCGCATGCCCCTGGACGAGGAGTATGCCGAACAAATTAAGAGCGATGTCGCCGACATCAAACAGACAGGTGGACGCCCGGCTTCGTCAGTAACGGCGGCGAAAATCCTGGAGAATTTCGTGGGTGATGCAAAGTGGGCACACCTGGACATTGCTGGTATGGACTTTGTTGATAACCCAAAACC
>WNGE01010899.1_pt1 | contig 14009 bp, 14 predicted proteins | sample 5400651 | NCBI WGS metagenome assembly WNGE01 (sample SAMN13153370, study PRJNA577476) | soil metagenome | isolation source: 60 cm soil or saprolite under grassland replicate 2 | place: USA:California | collected 2016-06-15 | reverse complement strand
ACCGCCACCTGCGCGGACACCGCGTGCGCCCGGGCGACGTCGCCCACCGCCCGCAGCATCGCCATCGGCCCGCACGCGTACACGAGGTGCGCCTTGGTGCGCTGGATGGCGGCCGGCAGCACGTCGGTGACCCGACCTCGCGTGCCGGCCGAGCCGTCGTCGGTGGTGACGGTGACGCCGCCGGCGACGCGCCTGGCCGCCAGCTCGCCGAACAGGCGGGACGCCGTGGCCGCGCCGACGATGAACTCGATGTCAGAGCCGGCCCCGATCAGCTGCTGGGCCAGCGGGATCAGCGGCGCCGTGCCGTATCCGCCACCGACGAGCACCGCCGGCACCTTCCGGCGCGGCAACCGGAACGGGGTGCCCAGCGGCCCGACCAGGTCGAGTCGCTCGCCGGGCCGGCGGCGCACCAGCCACTGCGTGCCCGGCCCACGTTCGGCCACCACGAACTGGATCGTGCCGGCGAAGTCGCTGGTCGGCGTCACCCCGGAAAGCGCGAACGCGCGGCGCAGCAGCATGGACGTGTTGTCGCCGCCCACTGCGACGGCGACGAACTGGCCCGGCGTGAACGACGCCGCGACCCCCGGGGCCACGACCGTGAACTGGTAGTACTCGCCGAGCCGCTGGACGGCGAAGATCTCGGCTGATTCCTGCACCGGGGTCATTCGGCGGCACCCCGCCATTCGGCGAGCTGGGCGTGCAAGTCCTGCAGCGACCGCACCCCGACCTCGCCGCGGGCCAGTTCCTCGATGCCCTGCACGGCCGCAGCTGCCGCCTGCACCGTCGTCAGGCACGGGATGCCGGCCGACACCGCCGCCGTGCGGATCTCGTACCCGTCGATGCGCGGCCCCGAGTTGCCCCACGGCGTGTTCAGCACCAGGTCCACCTCCCCGGCCAGGATCTTCTCGACGATGTTGCCGGGCCCGTCGGAGAACTTGCCGACCACCTCGGCGTGGACGCCGTTGCGGCGCAGCACCTGGGCCGTCCCGGACGTCGCGATGATCCGGAAGCCCAGATCGGACAGCCGCTTGATCGGGAAGATCGCGGCCCGCTTGTCCCGGTTGGCCACCGACACGAACACCGTGCCCTTCACCGGCAGCGAGCCGTAGACCGCCGCCTGGCTCTTCGCGAACGCGGTGCCGAACACGGCGTCGAAGCCCATCACCTCGCCCGTCGAGCGCATCTCCGGGCCGAGCAGCGAGTCGACGTGCGCGCCGTCCGGGCTACGGAACCGATGAAACGGCAATACCGCCTCCTTCACCGCGATCGGCGCGTCGTCGGGCAGGTTGCCGCCGTCCCCGGTGTGCGGCAGCAGCCCCTCGGCCCGCAGTTGCTTGATCGTCGCGCCGACGGCGATTCGCGCCGCCGCCTTGGCGAGTTGCACGGCCGTCGCCTTCGACACGAACGGCACGGTGCGGCTGGCCCGAGGGTTGGCCTCCAGCACGTAGAGCACGTCGCCGGCCAGCGCGTACTGGACGTTCAGCAGTCCCCGCACGCCGACCCCGCGCGCGATGGCGAGAGTGGACGCGCGCACCGCCTCGATGTCGCGCGTGCCCAGTGTGATCGGCGGCAGCGCGCACGCCGAGTCACCGGAGTGGATGCCGGCCTCTTCGATGTGCTCCATCACGCCGCCGACGTACAGGTCCTCGCCGTCGTACAACGCATCGACGTCGATCTCGATGGCGTCGTCCAGGAACCGGTCGACCAGCACCGGATGGTCCGGCGTGATCTCCGTGGCCCGTTCGATGTACGCCGAGAGCATCGCCTCGTCGTAGACGATCTCCATGCCCCGCCCGCCCAGCACGTAGGACGGCCGCACCAGCACCGGGTAGCCGATGGCGTCGGCCACCGCCTTGGCCTCAGCGAACGACGTCGCGGTGCCGAACTTGGGCGCCGGCAGCCCCGCCGCCTGCAGCACCCGCCCGAAAGCGCCCCGGTGCTCGGCCAGGTCGATCGCCTCGGGTTGGGTGCCCAGCACCGGCACGCCGGCGTCCTTGAGGCGCTGGGCCAGGCCGAGCGGGGTCTGCCCGCCGAGCGTGCAGATCACCCCCGCCACGTCGCCGGACTCCTGCTCGGCGTGCACCACCTCGAGGACGTCCTCCAGTGTCAGCGGCTCGAAATACAGCCGGTCCGAGGTGTCGTAGTCGGTGGACACGGTCTCGGGGTTGCAGTTGACCATGACGGTCTCATAGCCGGCGTCGCGCAGCGCCATGGCGGCGTGCACGCACGAATAGTCGAACTCGATGCCCTGCCCGATCCGGTTGGGGCCGCTGCCGAGGATGATCACCTTCGGCTTGTCGGGCTGCGGCGCCACCTCGGTCTCCTCGTCGTAGGACGAGTAGTGGTACGGCGTCCGCGCGGCGAACTCGGCCGCGCAGGTGTCGACCGTCTTGTACACGGGACGGATCCCGGCCCGCATCCGTAACAGGCGCACGCCGTCCTCGCCGGCCAGCTCCGGACGCAGCGCGGCGAGCTGCCGGTCGGAGATGCCGTGCCGTTTCGCCTTGCGCAGTAACGGCGGAGTGAGCACCGGCGCGTCGACCAGCTCGGCGCGCAGCTCGACCAGGAAGGCGATCTGATCGACGAACCACAGGTCGATACCGGACAGGCTCGCCACCTCGTCGATACCCATACCGCGGCGTATGGCCTGCTCGACCCGGTACAGCCGGCCGTCCGTCGGCGTCTGGACCGCGGCGCGCAGCTCGTCGTCGGTCAGCTCCGGATCGGGTCGCGTCCAGAACCCGGCGTCCTTGGTCTCCATCGAGCGCAGCGCCTTGCCCAGCGCCTCGGTGAAGTTGCGCCCGATCGACATCGCCTCGCCGACGCTCTTCATGTGCGTGGTGAGCACCGGATCGGCGCCGGGAAACTTCTCGAACGCGAAGCGCGGCACCTTGACCACGACGTAGTCCAGTGCCGGCTCGAATGCGGCCGGCGTCTCGAGCGTGATGTCGTTGGGGATCTCGTCCAGGGTGTAGCCGACGGCGAGCTTCGCGGCGATCTTGGCGATCGGGAACCCGGTCGCCTTGGACGCGAGAGCGCTCGACCGCGACACCCGCGGGTTCATCTCGATGACGACCAGCCGCCCGGTCTCGGGATCGACGGCGAACTGGATGTTGCAGCCGCCCGTGTCGACGCCCACCGCGCGCAGCACGGCGATGCCGACATCGCGCATGTGCTGGTACTCGCGGTCGGTGAGCGTCATCGCCGGGGCCACCGTGATCGAGTCGCCGGTGTGCACGCCCATCGGGTCGAGGTTCTCGATCGAGCAGACGACCACGACGTTGTCGTGCTTGTCGCGCATCAGCTCGAGCTCGAACTCCTTCCAGCCGAGCACGCTCTCCTCGACGAGCACCTCGTGCACGGGGCTGGCCGCCAGGCCGCGGGCGACCATCGTTCTTACCTCGTCGGCGCCTCCGGCCAGCCCGGATCCCAGCCCGCCCATGGTGAAGCTCGGCCGGATCACGACCCGGTTGCCGACCGTCGCGGCGAACTCGACCGCCTCGTCGAGTGTGTGGCACACCCGCGAGTCCGGGGCGTCGGCGCCCACCGAGCGGACGATCTCCTTGAACCGCTGGCGATCCTCGCCCCGCTGGATGGCCTCGATGTCCGCGCCGATCAGCTCGACGCCGTACCGGTCGAGCACGCCGTTGTCGTGCAGCGCGACCGCGAGGTTCAGTGCGGTCTGCCCGCCCAGCGTGGGCAGCAGCGCGTCGGGCCGCTCGGCGGCGATGACCTTCTCGACGAACTCCGGGGTGAGCGGCTCGACGTAGGTGGCGTCGGCGAACTCGGGGTCGGTCATGATCGTCGCCGGATTGGAGTTGACCAGGCTGACCCGGAACCCCTCGGCGCGCAGCACCCGGCACGCCTGCGTCCCGGAGTAGTCGAACTCGCAGGCCTGCCCGATCACGATTGGCCCCGAGCCGATGACCAGGATGCGCCCGATGTCGGTGCGTCTCGGCATCAGCTCACCTCCCCGTCCCCACGCCGAGTTGCTCGACCGCGGGCGCGCCCTGACGCGCCGAGGGTCGAACAACTCGGGAAGGAGAGGGTTCGAGGAGCTCGACGAAGCGGTCGAACAGGTAGGCCGCGTCGTGCGGGCCGGCCGCCGCCTCCGGGTGGTACTGCACGCTGAACGCCGTGACGTCGCGGGCGATCAAGCCCTCGACCACGTCGTCGTTGAGGCACACGTGGCTTACTTCGACGGTGCCGAACTGGGTCTCGACGGCTCGATCGAGCGGCGCGTCAACCGCGAACCCGTGGTTGTGCGCGGTGATCTCGACCTTGCCGGTGCGGCGGTCCTGCACCGGCTGGTTGATGCCGCGGTGCCCGTAGCCGAGCTTGTAGGTGCCGAATCCCAAGGCCCGGCCCAGCACCTGGTTGCCGAAGCAGATGCCGAAGATCGGGACGCCGGCGCGCAGCAGATCCTGCACGGTGGCGACCGCCTCGTCGGCGGTTGCCGGATCGCCCGGACCGTTGGCGAGGAACACCGCGTCCGCGCCGGCGGCCCGCACCTCGTCCACGGTGGACGTCGAGGGCAGCACGTGCGTGGTGATGCCTCGCTGCGCCATCCGGCGCGGGGTCATCGACTTGATGCCGTAGTCGAGCGCCGCGACGGTGTACCGATGCTCGCCGATGGCTCGTCGTTCACGCCGGTGTTGCCGATATGCGGGGCGGTCTGGACGACGACCTGCCGGTGGTAGGACGGGTCGGTCAGCGTCTCCTGGTAGCCGGTCATGCCGGTGGCGAAGACGGCCTCGCCGAACGTCTCGCCGGCGGCCCCGTAGGAGTCGCCGCTGAACGTCCGCCCGTCCTCCAGCACGAGTATCGCGCCGCCAGCGGCGAATCCGTGTCTCCCCCGCTCGCTCCGCTCGGGGGGATCCACGGCTCCGCTCGCTCCTTCGGCGCGGCCGCGTCGCGGCGGCGGGCTCTTCGCGCAAGCGCTCATCGCCGTGTCGTCACCACCTTGTCAGCGAGCGCGCCGTCGCGAGCCGTCAATCGCCCGCGCAGGAACGTCGCCCGCACCCGGCCGGGCAGGGTCCGCCCGGCGAACGGCGTGTTGCGCGACTTCGATGCCAGCGCGCTCGGGTCCACCGTCCAGCGCGCGGCCGGGTCGACCAGCACCAGGTTCGCCGGCTCGCCGACTGCGATCGGACGACCATGCTCAGCCAGGCTGCCTATCCGGGCCGGCGCCTCGCTCATCCGCGCCGCCACGCCGCGCCAGCCGAGGCGGTCCAGCATTGTGTCGATCACCACCGACAGCGCCGTCTGCAGGCCCAGCATGCCGGGCAGCGCCGCGCCCCATTCGGTCTCCTTGTCCTCGGCGGCGTGCGGCGCGTGGTCGGTGGCCACGCAGTCGATCGTCCCGTCGGCCAGCCCGGCCCGCAGCGCCTCGATGTCGGCGTGCGTACGCAGCGGCGGGTTGACCTTGAACACCGGGTCGTACGACGACGCCAGGTCGTCGGTCAGCACCAGGTGATGCGGCGTCACCTCGGCCGTGACCCGCCACCCCTTGCCCTTGGCCCAGCGGATGATCTCGACCGAACCCGCCGTCGAGACGTGGCAGACGTGCAGCCGCGAGCCGACATGGCCCGCCAGCAGCGCGTCGCGGGCGATGATCGCCTCCTCGGCGGCGGCCGGCCAACCGGTGAGGCCCAGGCGCGCCGACATGACACCCTCGTTCAGCTGCGCGCCCGCGGTCAGCCGCGGCTCCTCCGCGTGCTGGGCGATCACCCCCTCGAAGGCCCGGACGTACTCCAGCGCGCGGCGCATCAGCGCCGGATCAGCCACGCACGAGCCGTCGTCACTGAACACCCGAACCCGGGCCGCCGAATCGGCCATCGCTCCGAGCTCGGCCAGTTGCGTCCCGGCCCGGCGAATGGTCACCGCCCCGATGGGCGCTACGTCGACCAACGCGGTCTCGCGGCCCAGCCGCCACACCTGCTCGACGACCCCTGCCGTGTCGGCCGCCGGGTCGGTGTTGGGCATCGCGAACACCGCGGTGAAGCCGCCCAGGGCCGCGGCGGCCGAGCCGGTCTGCACCGTCTCGGCGTCCTCACGGCCGGGCTCGCGCAGGTGCGTGTGCAGGTCGACCAGCCCGGGCAGCAGCACGCACCCGGCCCCGTCGATCACCTCGTCGCCCGACAATCGCGCGCCCACCGCGGCGACCACACCGCCGTCCAGCAGCACGTCGACGGGCTCGTCGCCGTACGGCCGGACGTCGCGCAACAGTGTGCTCACGCGTCCGAACCTCCGAGCAGCAGGTACAGCACCGCCATGCGCACGCTCACTCCGTTGGTCACCTGCTCGACGATCGTCGAGCGCTTCGGGTCGTCAGCCACCTCGGCGGCGATCTCCATCCCGCGGTTCATCGGCCCGGGATGCATGACGATCGCGTCGTCGGCGAGCATTGCCATGCGCCGGGCGTCCAGCCCGTAGCGCCGGGCGTACTCCCGGGCGCTCGGGACGAAGTGACTGCCCGGCTCGTGTGCTCCCCCGGGCGCCGAGTCGGACATCCGCTCGCGCTGCACCCGCAGCATCATCACCACGTCGCTGCCCGGCAGCGCCGCGTCCAGGTCGAAGCCGGTCGCCACGGACCAGGCATGGACGCCGAGCGGCAGCAACGTCGGCGGCGCCACCAGGGTGACCCGCGCGCCCAGAGTCGCCAACAGCAGCACGTTCGAGCGGGCCACCCGCGAGTGCAGCACGTCCCCGACGATCGTGACCCGCACCCCGGCCAGATCGCCCTCGCCGCCGCACAGCCGCCGCCGCATGGTGAACGCGTCGAGCAGCGCCTGGGTCGGATGCTCGTGCGTGCCGTCGCCGGCGTTGATCACGCTGCCGTGCACCCACTCGGCCAGCCGGTGCGCGGCCCCTGAGTAGGAGTGCCGGACCACCACGGCGTCGGCGCCCATCGCCTCGAGGGTGAGCGCCGTGTCCTTGAGCGACTCGCCCTTCGAGACGCTCGACCCCTTCGCCGAGAAGTTCACCACGTCCGCCGACAGCCGCTTGGCCGCCAGCTCGAACGAGGTACGGGTGCGGGTCGAGTCCTCGTAGAAGAGGTTCACCACGGTGCGCCCGCGCAGCGGCGGCAGCTTCTTCACCTCGCGACCGGCGAGCGCGTGGTCCAGCCGCTCGGCGGTGTCGAGGATCTCGACGGCGGTGGCCCGGTCCAGGTCGGCGGCCGACAGCAGGTGACGGGTCACGGCCTGGCCTCCTCGACGAAGACCGCGTCCGCGCCGTCAGTTTCGGTAAGCAGAACGCGCACGGTCTGCGCGATCGCCGTCGGGAGGTTCTTCCCTACGTAATCCGCACGAATCGGTAACTGTCTGTGACCACGATCGACGAGCACCGCGAGTTGCACGGCCCGCGGGCGACCAAGGTCGCGGATCGCATCGAGCGCGGCCCGGATCGTCCGGCCCGAGAACAGGACGTCGTCGACGAGGATCACCAGCTTGTCGGTGATCCCATCCGGCGGCTCCACGGTCTGGCCGAGCGGGCGCACCCCGCGCAGCCGCAGGTCGTCGCGGTACAACGTCGTGTCCAGCTCGCCGATCGGAATCGCCGGGCCGTCGAACGCCTCGACCCGGGCGGCCAGTCGCCGGGCGAGCGGCACCCCGCGCGTAGGAATGCCGAGCAGCGCGATCCCGGGACCGGCCTTCGCCGTGCATTCGATGATCTGGTGCGCCATCCGGTCGACGATGCGACCCACGTCGTGCGCGTCGAGTACCAAGGTCCCGTCGTCCGGGACGAGCGCAGCGCTGGGCAAACCTGACCTCCTTGTCCGCCTCGCGGGACGGGCCTTTAAAGGATGTCGATCAACGGAAGTCTAGCCGCCCGATCGGGCAGGCTGTTGTTGACTCGCCGATCACTCTCGGTTACCGTCGCGGTGACCCAATCCGCCAAGCCACCATGAACGAGGATGTTCGGACCGTGACCGGGGACACCGCACCAGACGAAGAAGTACCCAACCGCGAGTACGCGAAGCTACTCGGCGCTCGCCTGCGCGCGATCCGGGCCCAGCAGCACCTGTCACTGCATGGAGTCGAGCGCAAGTCCGGTGGCCGGTGGAAGGCGGTCGTGGTCGGTTCCTACGAGCGGGGCGACCGCGCGGTGTCCGTGCAGCGCCTGGCCGAGCTGGCCGAGTTCTACGGCGTCCCGGTCGGCGAGCTGCTGCCCAAGGAGCACCCCCAGGTCTCGTCCGGGCCGGGCCTGTCCAAGATCGTGCTCAACCTGGAGCGGCTGCAGACGATCCCGACCGACGAGGCCGGCCCGCTGGTGCGCTTCGCCGCCGCCATCCAGCGCCAGCGGGGTGACTACGGCAACAAGGTGCTCTCGATCCGCAACGAGGACCTGCGTTCACTGGCGATCATCTACGACACGTCGGTCGAAGGGCTTACCGAGAAGCTGGTGCGCTGGCAGGTGCTGGCGCCCGACTCGCTGATCCTCGACGGCGAGCCATAGGCCGATCCTTATCCGCCCCTATGCGAATCTCCTATGCGAATCTCCTTGTGGACCCGCTCGCAAGCTCGGGGTCCAACGGAGATCCGCACCGCTCCTTCGTCGCGGGCCGCGTCGCGGCGGGCGGCTCTTCGCGCGAGCGCTCATCGCGTTTCCGTCGCCTATCGCTTACTAGGCGGTGACGGTCGGTTGGTCGCGTAGGACGCGGGCCAGGACGCCGTTGACGAATCGCGGCGACTCGTCGGTCGAGAGCGTCTTCGCCAACTCCACCGCCTCGTCGATGGCCACCGCGTCCGGGACGTCGGCCCGCCACAACAACTCGAACAGGCCGATCCGCAGCACCGCGCGGTCGACGCCCGGCATTCGCTCGATCGTCCAGCCCTCGGCGTAGTCGGTGAGCAACTCGTCGATGCGCCCGCGATGAGCGGCGACCCCCTCGACCAGATCGACCGTGTACTCGTGCACCGGTGGGTCGCCGAGAGCCACCCGGTCGGCGAGCGTGGCCAGCGGGTCGGAGCCGAGCAGGTCGGCCTCGTAGAGCAGGTCGACGGCCCGCTTGCGCGCCTTGCTACGAGCTGACACGGCCGAGGTAGCGTCCGTCGCGGGTGTCGACCTTGACCTTCTCGCCGGTGCTGAGGAACAGCGGCACCTGGATCTCGGCGCCAGTCTCCAGGGTCGCGGGCTTGGTGCCCCCGGTGGCGCGGTCGCCCTGCACGCCGGGATCCGTGTGCGAGACGACCAATTCGACGCTGGTCGGCAGCTCGACGTACAGCGGCATGCCGTCGTGCACCGCGACGACCGCCTCGGCGTTGTCGAGCAGGTAGTTCGCGTTGTCGCCGACGGTCTGCGCGGGCACGTGCATCTGCTCATAGGTCTCGGCATCCATGAAGACGAAGTCCGAACCCTCCTTGTACAGGTAGGTCATGGTGCGCTTGTCGACGTTGGCCGTGTCGACCTTGGTGCCCGCGTTGAACGTCTTGTCGACGACCTTGCCGGAGAGCACGTTCTTCAGTGTGGTCCGCACGAACGCCCCGCCCTTGCCCGGCTTGACGTGCTGGAACTCGACGACGCTCCACAGCTGGCCGTCGAGGTTGAGCACCAGGCCGTTCTTCAGGTCGTTCGTGGTCGCCACGATGCGCGTGTCTCCTTACTCGGGTGCTTGGTCGGGGCCACCGAGGGCGTGGTGGCGGACCAGCGAGCAAGTCTACCGACGCGCCGGCTATCTCCGTCCCTGAGTGCCGTGTCCGGCGTCGGTGCCGATCTTGGAGGACAGCCACGACAGGGCGAGCACGTATCCCTCGACACCCAGCCCGACGATCACGCCCGTGGCCACGCCGGAGACGTAGGAGTGGTGACGGAACTCCTCGCGCCGGTGCACGTTGCTGATGTGCACCTCGAGGAGCGGAGCGGTGAGGGCCGCGCAGGCGTCGCGCAGCGCGATCGAGGTGTGCGTCCAGGCGCCGGCGTTCAGGACGACGGGCGTGCCGGCGTCGGCCGCGTCGTGCAGCCAGCCCAGCAGCTCGCCCTCGTGGTCGGTCTGGCGAACTTCCACCTCGAGGCCCAGTTCCTGCCCGCCTTTGACGCACAGCGCGGCCAGCTCGGCATGCGTCGTGTCGCCGTAGATGGTCGGCTCCCGCGTGCCGAGCCGGCCGAGGTTCGGGCCGTTCAGGACGAGCACGCGACTCATCCACTCACCTCCGAGTAAGCGGCGGCCAGCACCGCCGGATCGGGATCGTCCACTGTGGACGGGCGGGCGATGCCGTCCAGCACGACGAAGCGCAGCCGGTTGCCGCGCGCCTTCTTGTCCACCCGCATGGTGTCGAGCAGCACCGCAAACGCGTCCGGCCGATACGTCGTCGGCAGGCCGAGCGAGGTCAGGATCGCCCGGTGCCGGTCGGCCGTGGCGTCGTCGAGGCGGCCCAGCCGCCGCCCGAGCGCCGCGGCGTAGACCAGCCCGATCGAGACGGCGACCCCGTGCCGCCACCGGTAACCCTCGGCCCGTTCGATGGCGTGGCCGAGGGTGTGCCCGTAGTTGAGGATCTCGCGCAGACCCTTCTCGGTCAGGTCCTCGCTCACCACATGCGCCTTGACCCGAACGCTGCGCTCGACGAGCTCGCGTTCGACCGCGTTGCCGGCGTGCGTCACGGCGGCCGGTTCGGCCTCGATCAGGTCGAGGATGGCCGGGTCCGCGATGAAGCCGCACTTGACCACTTCGGCCAGCCCCGCGACGTAGTCGGGCGCCGGCAGGGTCTGCAGCGTGGCGAGGTCGCACAGCACGCCGGCCGGTGGGTGGAACGCGCCGACCAGGTTCTTGCCCCGATCGGTGTTGACCCCGGTCTTGCCGCCCACGGCGGCGTCAACCATGCCTGCCAGCGTCGTCGGCACCTGGACGACCCGCACGCCGCGCAGCCAGGCAGCGGCCACCCAGCCGGCGAGGTCGGTGGTGGCCCCCCCGCCCAGCCCCACCACGGCGTCCGAGCGGGTGAAGCCGGCCTGGCCGAGCACGTCCCAGCAGAACCCGGCGACGGGCAGCGCCTTCGCGTCCTCGCCGTCGGGCACCTCGATCGCGTGCGCCACGAATCGTTCGCGGAGCAGGTCGGCGCGCACCGCCTCGGCGGTCATGCGCAGCGTCGGCGGATGGATGATCGCGACGCGCGTGGCGCCGGCAAGCAGCGGCGGCAACTCGCCGAGCAGGCCGTGCCCGACCAGCACCTCGTAGGGCGCCTGGCCGGCGACCGGGATGCGGGTGATCGTCATGGCCGCCAGGCCAGGGCGATGAGCGTCGCGTCGATGTCGGCGGCGACGCGCTTGGCACTGCGCCGGTCGGTGTCGATGACCGCCGTCGCGACGCTCTCGTAGAGCGGCTGCCGCGCGGCGGCCAGCCCGGCCAGCCGACCCACCGGATCGCCAGTCAGCAACGGACGGTCCTGCGCCCGCCCCACCCGGACGGCCAGCGTCGACAGCTCGGCCCGCAGCAGCACGACCGGCGCGCCGCTGACCGCGAGCGCGGCCCGCGTCTGCTCGGCCACGATCGCTCCGCCGCCCAGGGCGAGCACCCCGTCGAACGCGCTGAGCGCCGCGGCGATCACCTCGGCCTCGGCGTCCCGGAAGCCGGCCTCGCCGTCGCGTTCGAAGATCGCGCGGACGCTGCGCCCGGCCCGCTGCTCGACGAGGTCGTCGGAGTCGGCGAACGGGACGCGGAGGCGGCCGGCCAGCCGGCGTCCGGTCGTCGTCTTGCCCGTACCGGGAAGTCCGATCAGCACCGCGCGTGGCGTCACCGTGGCGCCCCGGTCTCCGCCCCCGGGCTCAGGTGCGCCGCCCGGGTCTTCGCGCCTGCGTTCATTGGGCCGGCTCGGGCTCGACCGCCGGCGCCGGCGTGAGACCGCGGTCAGCCAGCCGGGCGAGGTAGGCGCCGGCGTTGCGCCGCGTCTCGGCGATCGAGTCGCCGCCGAACTTGTCCAGCACCGCCTCGGCGAGCACGAGCGCCACCATCGCCTCGGCGACGATCCCGGCAGCCGGCACGGCACACACGTCCGAGCGCTGGTTGATCGCCACGGCCGGTTCGCCGGTGCCGGTGTCCACTGTGGATAGTGCCCGGGGCACCGTCGAGATCGGCTTCATCGCGGCCCGGACGCGCAGCACCTCACCCGTGCTCATGCCGCCCTCGGTGCCACCCGACCGGCCGGACATGCGGCGGATCGCGCCGGTGTTGTCGCGGACGATCTCATCGTGGGCATGCGAGCCGCGGATGCGGGCCAACTCGAAGCCGTCGCCCACCTCGACGCCCTTGATCGCCTGGATGCCCATGAGCGCCGCCGCCAGCTTGGCGTCGAGGCGACGATCGCCCTGGGCGTGGCTGCCGAGCCCGGGCGGCAGCCCGTAGGCGACGACCTCGACGACACCGCCGAGTGTGTCGCCGGCCTTCTTGGTCTCGTCGATCTCGGCGACCATCGCCGCGCTCGTCGCGTCGTCCAGGCAGCGCACCGCAGAGGCGTCCACGCTTTCCCGTTCGCCCGGCCCGGGAATCACGCCGGCCGGCGCCGCGACCGAACCGATCGACACCACATGACTGAGCACCTCGACGCCCAGCGCCTGGCGCAGGAACGCCCGAGCGACGGCGCCGAGGGCCACCCGGGCGGCCGTCTCGCGGGCGCTGGCCCGTTCCAGGATGGGACGCGCGTCGTCGACATCGTATTTCTGCATGCCGGCGAGGTCGGCGTGCCCGGGCCGGGGCCGGGTGAGCGGCGCGTTGCGGGCCTGCTCGGCCAGCACGCCGGGGTCGACAGGATCGGCGGCCATCACGGTCTGCCACTTCGGCCACTCGGAATTGCCGATCCGCACCGCCACCGGACCACCCATCGTCCGGCCGTGCCGCACCCCACCGGTGAGCTCCAGCTCGTCGGCCTCGAAGCTCATCCGAGCGCCACGCCCGTACCCGAGACGTCGTCGCGCGAGATCACGAGCGATGTCCGACGTTGCCACCTCGATGCCGGACGGCAACCCGTCGAGCACGGCGACGATGGCGGGTCCGTGCGACTCGCCCGCGGTGATCCAGCGCAACACGCCGTCAAGTCTGGCAGAACCGGCGGTCGAGCCGCCTCAGTGCCGCCGCTGCTCCCGAGTCGGTCGACCCTCGGCGCGACAGAGCCCGCCGCCGGTCGAACAAGTCGGCCGACCCCCGTCGACCCTCGGCGCGGCAGAGCCCGCCGCCGGCTAGTGCACGGCGGCGACGATCAGCGCACCGACGATCAGCGCTGGAGCGAGCGCGACATGGCTCTTCAGCGTGGCGCGCCGACGAGCAAGCAGCGCCACCGCGACGACCGCGCCGAGCACGAATCCGACGAACACGCCGTAGAGCACATGCGCCCAGCCCAGCCACCCGAGGTAGATCGCGATCACCCCGGCGAGCTTGACGTCGCCGAACCCCAGCGAGGAGGGCGAGGTGAGACTGATCGCGCAGAATGCGGCGAACACAATCCCGCCCGCCGCGGCGGCGCGGCCCAATGCCGGCCAGTCGCCGCGGAATGCGGCGGCGACCGCCAACAAGGCCACCGCGCATACCGCGGCGGGCAGGACGAGTCGATCAGGCAAGCGGTGATGCTGGACGTCCACGAGCACCAGCGGCGTCGCCAGCAGGGCGAATGCCACGAATGCCGGCAGGGCCGCCGACCATCCGGCCGCGTAGCCCGCCACGGCGCCCAGCAGGACGGCCACGAGAGCGGACGTCGCCAGCCTGCGCCGGCTGGGCGCCGCGCCGAGCCACCACGTCGCGTCGTCACGATCTGCGACAGTGCGTGAGATGCGCGCCAAGTACGGCGAGGCCGCCAGCGCTGCGGCACCGCCGATCACGCCTCCGAGCAGCCATGACGACACGGGCGGAGAGCCTAGGCGACATGCCGCATCCCGCGCTCGCGCCGTCCACAGGCTGGCTCGATGCCCGGCGGTCCGGCCGGATGACTCGATCCCCGAGCCTCGGCGAGTCGTCTACGGGATCGCCGGGAAGGTCTACCGGCATGATGTACACGTGCCCTTCGACGCCATCGTGCTCGCCG
>WNGE01008572.1_pt1 | contig 14010 bp, 1 predicted proteins | sample 5400651 | NCBI WGS metagenome assembly WNGE01 (sample SAMN13153370, study PRJNA577476) | soil metagenome | isolation source: 60 cm soil or saprolite under grassland replicate 2 | place: USA:California | collected 2016-06-15 | reverse complement strand
TTACTAAACACCTTACTTATAATTAGTAGTATTAAGAAGTTTTCTCTTCTCTCTTTAAGTTCTCTCTTTTAAAGTCTTATACTAATAACCTTAACTCTTAGATTTAAGTCTTTATCTTTAACTTTAACTTTGACTTTAACTTTAGTTTTAGTACTAAACTCTAAACTCTAAGTACTAATAACGAACCCTAGGAAGTGTTTAATCCTAGTCTTCTTAAGAGTAACTAACTATTTTATAGACTCTAGTAATAGTATTACTATCTCTTAACCTTGAATCCTTAAAGCTAAAAAGTAGTATACCTTGACCTTTGAGTATCTTTATCCTTTTTTATTATTAGGTATACTAATATATACTATAGTTCTAGGTCCTTAATTATATTGTCTTATGCCTTGTTCTAAGCTCTTAAATACCTTAGATATATAGAAGTGTAATTACTTAAGTATATAGGTAAAGACTTAAAGTAAAGTATCTCTTCTCTTCTCTTCTCCTAGTCTTTAGTAAGGTAAGTCAAGAGATGTCTAATGTCTTGTATATTACTTAGACGCCTCTAGTATACTTCTTTAAGTATACTCTTTATAGAGAAATATAATACTTAGTTACTAAGTTATCTCTTCTAAGTTACTACTATATTATATATAAATAGTAAGCCTTTAGGTCCTTAGTATTACCTCCTCCTATTCTTATTACTTAGCTCTCTTTTATTATCTCTTTTATTAATTATATGTTACTTATAACTACTAATATTAAGATTTCTTCTTAACCTTTAACCTTAGATACTAACTTCTAGTCTTTTCCTAGTACTAGCCCTTCTAGATTAGACTCTAGTCTCCTAGACTTTAGATTCTAAGCTCTTTCTATGTTTTTATCTTACTTTTACTATCTCTTTTCTTTTTAGTTCTAGTAGATACTAGTAAGGAACCTATTAGCTTAATAAGGACTTGTTAGCTCTTTTAACTCCTAAGGGTAATTTCTAGGTATCTTTATAGTATATTGACTTAGTAGGGTATTAGCTTTCTTTAAATTATATAAGGAACTATTAACTCTTCTTATAGGTTTTTTATTAGTTTAGTTAACTTGAGTAATTAGCTTATATACTACTTAACTTAGTTTATATTATTCTTGAATAAACTTATAGATCTCTCTTAATAGGCCTTAAGTCCTTCTTTATATAAAGTTAAAAATTCTATAGATAGTCTAAGTTTAGTATTGTCTTATTAAGTTAATTTAGGTCTTCTTAGAGAATTTGACTAGGCCTTAATAAGTAAGATCTATTAGAAAGTAACCTCTTAACTCTATTTCTTAGTTATAACTACTAACTTATTCCTAGTCTTTTATAACGTATTATAGGCCTATACTATTAGGAAAGGTAATAGTATATTACTAATATAGTCTCTTTAATATCAAACTCTAAGGTCTACTAAGACATCTAATATCTTATTTACTTCTAGTATAATAGGCTCTATTAGAGTCTTTAGATTATTAACTAATAGTTAAACTTATTCTTAGATATCTAAGTATTTATAGTATTATAGAAAGACATCTAGTTAATACTAGAATACTTATACTATATTACCTTATTCTTTAACCTATTAGAGTAAGAGAGTAACCTTTAAACTTTAATTCATTTATAAGAAACTTTGACTTTTACTACTTTTCTCTTTGTTTTTTAAGTATCTAGACTATAACTATTACCTTTATTTATATAGTAAGATATATGAATTATATGTGTTCTAGTTTAAAAAGTAGAAATAAGAGAATTATAGTGTCTTAATTAACCTTCTTTAGAGAAGAGTATAATGTAAGTTATCTTAAGACTAAGAATCTATCTTACTTTTAAGGGTTTTCTAAGCTTTAACTATCTAATTATAACTCTTTTCTATTAAGAAGTCTATAGTCTGAATTTTAAACTTTCTAGGCTCTTTGATCTTTCTTACTAATGTTCTTCTTCTTAATTATTAGAGTATTACACGTACTATCTCTTCTTATATTTAGAAATCCTAGAAGACTAAATTACTAATCTCTTTACTAGCTTTAGTAAGGTCTTAATCTCTACTTGTTCTTACTCTAAGACACTTACTTAAGCTTTCTCTTCCTTTAATTATTATACTTCTTTCTTAATTATAAGCTAATGTTCTTCTTCTATAATATTAGTTATCTTCTTATTAGAAGCTTTAAAGTATTAGTCTTACTTAATAAACTTCTTAAGTTAGTTACTAGAGAAGGTTCCTCTTAAAGTAGTTCTATTTATATCTTCTAGAGTATAGATCTCTTTTATACTATTAGTAGTTTTAACTTAATATAGCCTTAATTATCTCTAATTTAACTTTATGACTTTAGACTTATTATAATCAATAGTAAAGGTATTATAGTATAAGATAGTATCTTTAATATTAATAGGTTTCTTTTAAATGTTATATGTTTTATTCTAATACTCTTATCTTTCTTAATACTTCTAAGTCTACTTAGTTATTAATTCTAGAATATCCTTATCTTATATCTTAATCTACTAAGTTTAAACTACTAATAGTTCTTTATATATATAAACATTATTCTAGTTAAGAGTTCTTTAAGTTAAGTACTTTATCTTAATTAGTAATATAACTTTATAATTATATATTAAGTAGAATAGTATATATCTAGTTAACTTATATATTAAAGTATATTCTATAAGAAGAATAACGTGTAAGTATTATAACTATTTAGTCTTTTCTCTTTCTATAAGTATTATAAGAGTATTAAGAATTAACTTATAACCTTCTTTGATTTTCTTATTTACTTAAGTATTATATACTAATATTTAGACTTATCTTACTCTATATCTTTAAAGTATTTTAATGACTTTCTTTTTGAACTTAGTCTTACTATTAATAGTTAGTCTCTTAAATATTCTATATTAATATATAACTTCTTACTAAATAAAGTCTATAATAGCCTTAGTATTAATAATATAAAGAGCTTAAGCTTTAAGTTATTTAGAGAGTTTATCTTAATATATAATAAGACTAGTATATCCTTTAGTATTTAGTAAATAAACTATATTAATAATAAGGTTAGTAAATAGTTAATTAACTTAAGTAAGGAATAAGACTTCTTCTAAGTATACTTTTAATTTATACTAATACTTCTTATAACTATCTATATACTTCTTAATATTAAGATATATTCTATTTTAAAAATACTAGGTAATTAAATAACTATAAGTACTTTCTCTTCTTCTATAACTTACTTTATTATAAAGAGCCTTAAGTAGCTTTATATAATACTTATTTAAGTTAATTACTAATCTTAGTAAAAAGGTCTTACTTATATTTTTTTATAGTTATTAGTCTTAAACATTATATTTAATAACTTCTCTCTTAAGTATATAAAACTTAACTTAAGTTATATTAGTAAGTTTCTTTAATATTATTAAGAATTAAGTAAGACTTTATAAGTATTCTAAGAATCCTTTATCTAAGAGCTCTTCTTAATTACTAGTAGTTTCTTTAATAAATAAAGCTAATATCTTAAGATAGTTTAGTTTAATTATAATCTAATTATTAATATTTCTCTTATATAAGTTATTTAAGTTATTAGACTTAGTCTAAGGTTATTAAAAGAGTCTATTAGTTATTATATATATTATACTCTTAATATAGTAAACTTTAAAGTTAAAATTCTAAATTTATATAATTTATTAAGTAATAAGAGTTCTTAAGAGGTCTATAATAATATAATTAAGTTATATAATAAGAACCTTAATATTTATTTCTAAAATAAAGTATACTTTATATAATTAGTACTAAAGTCTTTAAAGGTACTTAAAGACCTTATAATACTCTCTCTTTATAATATTATAGTTATATTTTATCTTATTTTAAATTCTAGATTTATATTAGAATACCTTTTACTTTTCTTTCTTATTAAATTAACTTATAACTCTTCTTTAATCTTTAAGACTTATATTTACTCTAATATAAATAGTACTTTATCTTAACTTATACTGAATTTTATATAAGACTAATATAATAATAAGAGTTATTTTAAGACTATTTATAACTTTCTTTTATTCTATTCTTTAGTTCTACTTAATATTTTTCTTAAAGAGTTAATAGATAAGTATAGTAATTATAATAAAACCTTTAATCTAGATCTAATAATATATATAAATTCTAATAAATACCTTTTTCTTTATAATATTCTTATAAGGTAATTATTTTAGAATCTTAATAACTTTTAAAGTAATAAGAGTTTATTTATTATATTTATAAATAAAACTAATAATATTTATCTTATTATAATAGAACTAAGATTTAACTTTAATATATATTCTTATATACTTAATCTAATCTATAGTTTTATTAAGATTTAGAATATATTTATATATATTATTATAAAACCTTTAACTAATACTAGGCGAGCCTTAAGTATACTTACTCTAGCTTATAGACTAAGCTCTAACTTAGTATATAGTCTAAGCTTACTCTTATTTCTATATGTAATCTATAATACTTTCCTTCTCTCCTTAGAATAAGAACTATTAATATACTACTACTAAGCTTATATACTCTTTTCTTAAATCTCCTTATATTATATCTTCTACTCTTACTAATTATTATATAATATATATACTATTAGATCTTAAAAAGAGTCTCTTTATTATTATATATAGTATAAGGGCCTTTAACTCTAATATTATCTAAAAAAGACATTATAATTATTAAGAATAAATTATTAAGAATTCTTATTATTACTTATATAAACTATATTATTAAATTTATTATCTCTTATAATAATATAATTATTTAGAGAAGTTTAAGAGATATTATAAAAGTTATTATATCTTTATACTTAAGTATTAAAACTAACTAGTTATATTTAAAAAAGAAGTCAATTAATAAAGTTATAATATATTTAATAAACTCTTTAGAGAATTTATTAACTAAGAGAGATAAGTTTATATTATATAAGATAATTAAATTAAGCTTTATTATAATATTAATAAGTTAATATATACTAGTAAGTTTCTTAGTAATTAAGAACTATAGATTTTAATATAACTTATTATAATATTTAAGTATTTCTCTTTAGAGTTAATCTCTAAGAATTTTAAGAATAATTAGTAAAAGTACTCTTAGAACTAGAAAGCTTAGTTCTTATTAAACTTTATATTTAATTATTTTAATAATAATTAAAGGGCTAATATTCTTATAAATTTAAGAGCTTTTAATCTAATTGAATATAATTACTACTTTATAATTAATTAACATTTTAATTAATATATTCCTTTCTCTTAGTTAGAGTTAGTCTCTAATATTAAGTTTCTTAACTCTATTAAGAGTTAATTAAGACTTATATAAAATAGTAGTCCTTTAAGATAATAAGTAATCTTTGAATTAATTAATATGTTCTTAAAGAGTATCTCTTATAAATAATTGTTTATACTAGTTTAGTTTCTCTTTAAGAGTATTTCTAGTATTATTATTCTTATTAATTAGTTATATCTTCTTAACTTTAGATTTATATATTATATTAAGAGTAATATATTTCTTTATTAGTTTTAATTCTTTATTTATATCTCTTAACTCTTCTTTTATCTTTAGTACTTTTAACTAAGCTTTTAATTTCTCTTAATTTACTTTTTATATTTAGTCTACTAGTAAATCTAAATGAAATCATATTAATATATTATTAATTTTCTTTAAAAACCTATATTCTAAGTACTAGTCCTTTAATACTCTATATATCTCTTTACTTAAGTCTTCTTTATTATATATAACTTATACTTTATTATTAAATATAAAATTAATAACTATATTAATAAGAACTATAAGTTTTAGATAAGGTAAATACTTATTTAATACTCTTATATAACCTTTAACTAAGTACTCTAATTAACTATATAATCTCTCTTTATAATTACTTATAACCTTTTCCTTTATTAACTCCTTTCTTAAAACTCTAGAATTATAAAAACATTACTTAAACTTATATCTTTTAATTAATTCTTAGACTTTTTAAATACTAGTATAATCCTAAGAAAAAGTACTAATAGTTAGTTTTTCTCTTTTAAGTCTTTATTCTTAATATAAGCCTATTAATAATGTTTTATATAAACTAATTTCTTAATTAGAAGAATAACTAATATAATATAAGTCTAGTAGTTTTAAGAGTTATAAAAAATAGTATTTATAACTCTATAATTATTATACTTAAAGGTTATTTATATAGCTTATATAAAGGGCTATCTAAGAAGAACTATTAATAAAGTTTATTCTTTTGTTTTCTATACTAAGAAAAAGACTATAATATACTTAACTTTATATTTAATCTTAATATCTACTTTAATTATCTTAGTAAACTAAAGAACTTAATTAGAAATTATCTTAAGCTTAAGATTTTCTATACTTAAGATTAAATACTTAAGACATTTATTAAGGTTATATAATATAATATTAGTCTTTATCTTAGTATTAAGTATTATTGATTCTAATATTATATCTATAAGTCTTATAATATTTATTAATAACTTAGAAGTTATTATAATCTATTCTTAAGTTATAAACTTATTTAATCTAATAGATTAGATATTAATTACTACTTCTTCTATAATAAGTTTTCCTTTAATAAGAGACTTTAGTACTACTTAAATAATATTAATAACTTTAAATAATTCTTAATATTAAATTAAATCTATTAAGAGCTTCTCTTAAATAACTTTAATAAGATACTTACTTCTTAACTAAGTAATAAGATCTTTATACTCTTTTAACTTCTTTAAGTATTTTATAATAAGTTTAATCTTATATAACTCCTCTTTAACTATAATATCTAATAAGATATAATCAAATTCTTTAAGAAATCTTATAATATTAATATCTTAAGAAAGCTTAGACCTTAGAACTACTTTAATTATCTTATTAATAGTTATATTATCTAGTTCTATAACCTCTTTAAGTATATATATAGATAGTTTTCTTAACTTAAGTTAAGTTAGTTTAACTTTTATATTTACTTTTCTTTAAAACTTAGTCTTATTCTTTTAAGCTTTACTCTAATTAAGTAGCTTAATAACTCTAGTTTAAATAAAGTTAGTTAATATCTTAGTCTTAGTTTTAGTATTCTAAGTAATATTAGTACTAACTATCTCTTTAAGGTTAGAATTAACTCTTATAAAATAAATATATATTCTATTCTTAAGAAGATTATTAATTTCTCTCTTATTATTATTAACTATAAAGTAATATTAAACTAGAATTCTTAGAGTATCTAAATACTTTATAATAGTCTTAGAAATAGTATTAGTACTTATAATATTAGTATTAACTTAAACTTAAGTAATCTCTTATATTTAAACTTCTTTTATCTAAATATTACTAGTCTTTTAAGAGATATTAGAGTTATATTAAGTACTTTAAGTTCTTAAAATAATTTACTATATTTAAGAGATATCTTAATAGAGTATAATCTCTTTTATATCTTCTCTTTAAGAGTTAAAGTAAAGTCTCTTATTATTATTCTTATAATAAACCTTATTTTAAATTAGTTCTTAAAGTTAAGAGTATTAATCTAAATAATTATATAAGTATTATTCTAGATTTTTATTTTTATTAATATTATAGTATTTAAAGTAATTAAATCTTAAGTTATTATTATAATCTTTTCTTTTACTAAAGTTCTTATAAGTTATAAATGTATTAATTATACTATTAGTAAGATCTTAGTTATTATAAGTACTTTAAGAGTATTAAGGTATATTATAAGGTCATTGATTATACTTAAGTCTATATTTATAAAACCCTTTATATTCTTAATTACTTTAATAGTATCCTTAATTATTATAATTAAAACTACTTTAATTAAAGATAACTTAAATCTCTTAATTAATTTCTTATTATACTTTATAAATTATATTTATTTAAGTAATTTAAAGCTCTTTTAATTATTAGATTAAATTATCTTATAAGTCTTAGTTCTACTTAAGAGAATTAAACTTTATTAGAAATATCTTATTAAAGATTAAAGTATAAACTAGTACTTTTAATACTATTAACTTAATAAGAGAAATAAGTTATACTTTTAAAAGTATTAAAGTATTACTTCTACTAGTATTTAGAGTACTTATAATATTATTTATAATAGTAATCTTAGAACTTAATATTATTAGATTATAGTTCTCTTTATATCTCTTAATTATCTTATTTAATTTATATATTCTAAGAGTAGTTTTATAGAATTCTAAGTATATAAGTATACTCTTATTATCTTAATCTATATTATACTTCTTAATAATCTTTAAATAAATATAGTCTAATAATATATAAAGAAAGAGATTAACTTACTTAATTTTATTAAGTAGTTTCTTAGTCTTAAGGTTAACTAAGACCTAATAGAAAAGCTTAATAAAGTCTTTTAGTTTAATCTATTTATACTAAGCTAATAAGATTAATATATCTAGAAAAGAATATATATACTTAGTATAACTATTATTATAATCTTAGTACTTCTTTTTTAAGATAATAAAGAAGGTATTCTTATTAAATAATGTTTTAATATATTCTAGAATTACTCTAATATTATTATAAAGTATAATATTAATATATTAAAGAATACATTTATACTAGTTTATCTTAGAATAGTCTTAGTCTTTAAAGAAGACTAAGATTTTATTAACTTAGTATATTATCTCTTTATTATTAAAAATAAGCCTAATAAAGATAAGTATTAGAATAACTACTTATAATATATTAATATTATTAATAGAGTTAGTTAAAGTATTAAGATTAGTTAATAGTATTTTAACTAATAAAGTACTTAGTATAAATAAATCTAATTATTATATTTCTATTAAAATAGACTAGTTCTTTAATTAAGACTATTCTTATTCTTTTAAAGAACTACTTTAAGAAGTACTTAAAGTTATTAAAAGAGATCTTCTAAGTATAGATAATACTAATATAAGCTTTAACTAATTATTAATAAGTATTCTTTTTCTTAATAAGAAGTTATTATATATTTCTTAGACTTATAAACAAATAATAATAGTACTTATATATTACTATTATTATTTCTAATAATATTATCTTTATTATTCTTATTATTATTATTACTATTCTTATTACTTATTACTTTCTTCTTTTTATTTTTTATTACTCTCTTTTACTTTTTCTTAAGTAAAGTCCTTTTTTTTTAACTTTCTTTATAATTATCTCTTATAAGGCCCTTAAATCCTTTAATCTTACTTTATTATATCTTAGTTCTATTCTACTTATTCTCTTAAGATAATAACTCTAGTAATCTTAAACTCTATATAATAATACTTTCTCTTAGAATAGCTCTTAAAGACTTTATAACTTTGTTCTAGAATACTCTAATAAGACTTAAAGTTAAGTCTTAAGTACCTCTTTCCTAAGACTAAAACTCTTCTAAGTATTAATTCTATAATAATATAAAGAGTTAGAAGAACTATAATATAAAGTATTATTAAAGTATAACTCTTAAGCTCTTTAACTTCTTCTTATTCATTATAATAACTCTTTTTACTCCTTTTTAAACTTGTTCTTATTTAATCCTTTCTTCTTATTATATAAGTTATAATCTATAACTTATTAGTTATAATAGAAAGTACTTTAATCTATACTTAAAATATTATTATATATTACTTAATTATAATAAACTCTTATTTAATTAAGATAAACTATATCTCCTCTCTTCTAATTAATAATAATTCTAACTTAAAGTATAATAATACTTAAAATATATAGTTTACTCTAAAAATATATTATTAAAGAATATTAAAACTTAAAATTAAAGTAAATAAAGTAAATATCCTTTACTTAAGAGTATAAATAACTTTACTTAACTATAAGAAAGGTTCTTTATAATAGTTACTAATATAAAGAGATAAAAGACAAGTATAGTACTTCTTAATTATATTAAGTATTATATATATTCTTAGTAAAGAATAATTACTTAAATAAGCTTAAAAAAGAACAAATAAATATATATTATAATTACTAAATATACTAAACTATATTATTATTATATTATATATATATTATAAATATATCTCTTAGAATAATTAAGAAAAATAAGAAAAGAAGTACTCTTAAAACTTAGTTAAACTACTTAATAAGTAAAGTAAGAAAATTATACTTAATCTTAGATATTAAGTACTTAATATAACTAATTCTCTTATTATAATAATAAAGTAAATTATTATATTAAGTAATTATAAATAATTAAATTAAGACTATTATAAAAACTAGATATTTTATTAATATTATTTTAACTTTAATTATTTACTTTATAAAGTATATATTTAAACTTAATAATATAAACTAATAGGTTATTATTCTCTTAATAAAGTCTATATAACTTATTCTTAGTTTCTTATTACTTATTTAAGTTATTATAAACTTATAAGAATTAGTTAAAGATTAAGTTATAGTCTTATTCTTATATTAATTTAATATAAGATAATTATAATAAAACTATAATTTAAATAAATAAATTAAAGTTAAGATAAATATAATAAAACTAAGTAATTATATTTCTATTTACTATATTATTTACTTAAAGCTTTACTTTAATTAAAGAGAGTTATATATTAAACTTATATAAAGAACTAATAAATTTTTTAAGATTAAGAAGTCTTAAATAACTTCTTAATTAAGCTTAAATAAGTACTATATATAAGGTTATAATTTTAACTTAAAGTTAATTAAATTTATATTAAACTTAAGTCTAAAAGGTATTTATTCTTAAAAGAATATTAATAAAAATAATAATAAAAATAAAAAAAATAAGAAAATAATTACTAAGTAAATAATAGTCTTAATAAACTAATAAATAATAATACTATTACTTATAAGATAAGAGTTTAATATAATATAATAATAAGATTAATATAAAGGTTTAAAGTATAAAGATTAAAGATTATAATATATTATAAAATATTAAACTAAAGAATAAAGAAAAGAACTAAAAGAATAGTATAATTAAGTCTTTATATATCTTTAAGTTTAATTAATAAACTTAAAATACTAAGTATCTTGTATAAGTTAATTATATAATAGTTCTTATTATAATTATTATTATAAGTAAATTTAATATTAATTAGTAGTTTAATCTAGTTTATTTACTTTAAGCTTATATAAACTTATAAGTAGTTTTTAAGGATTTAATTTAAGATTTTAGTTTAATTATTAATTTAAGAGTAAAATACTATACTTAATTATCTTTTAATTAAAGAATAAATATATACTTTAACTTAGAATTTTAAAGTAATTCTAGTATTTTAATTAAATATTATTCTTTATAAAGATCTATACTTAAATTTAATATTTTTATAGAATAAAGTTATAAATTCAAGTATAATAATATTTAAAGTTATTAGTATAAATTTAATTATCTTAATATAATAGTTTATTATAATTAATATAATATTATACTTAGTTAATCTTATTTATAATATAAGGAATTAAGTAATAAAATCAAATAAGACCTCTTATTAAGACTATTTAAGTATAAGAAAAGACTTAAGTTTATTATATAACTTATACTTAAAAATTATAATATTTTAATAAACTAAGTAAGTAATAATATACTCTCTTATATTAATTAATAATCTTAATTAATAAAACTTCTATTCTAATAATTCTTTAGTTTTATTAATACTTTAATAACTTATAAACTAGTTATTATAATAAAGAAATAAAAGTTCTTAAATAAAGGCCTTTTATTAAAAGACTATTATTCTTTCTTTATAATAAAGTAAATTCTAATTATTTAAAGTATAACTCTTTAAGTTAATACTTTTATAATTAACTTTTAATTAATTATTATTTTCTTAGTTATTATTAAGTTATAATTTAAAGTCTTTATAATTAATAGTCTTTTAATTATTATTCTCTTAGTTCTAACTTATTAATTCTTTCTTAAGTTATATATATAAGGGATTATTTCTTTAAGATTTAAAAATTAAGTTTATTAGATTAAGTATTACTTCTTTAATTAGAAAGTTCTTATTCTAAGTTATTTTCTTAATCTTTTTCTTAGTTATTACTTATATTCTTATAAACTTAATAAAGTAACTAGTCTTAATATCTTTAATAAGATAAAAGTATATTATTTTAAACTTTACTTAGTTTTAATTTACTAATATAAGTACTATTAACTTATATAAATATAAATAAGATAAACTTTTTAATTTCTTTAACTTATTTAACTTATTTAACTTAAGTTTAAGATATAAATTATTTAACTTATTTAACTTACTTAACTTAAGTTTAGTTTTTAGATTTAAAAGAGTATTTATAACTTATAAGTCTAACTTATTTAACCTTCTTAATCTAAGTCTTAAATTTAATTTATTTAGTTTATTTAATCTAAGTATAATATATAACTAAGACTTAGTTATATTATATAACTTTAAATTAGAATTAACTCTTATTAACTTACTTATTAATAAGTTTATTTAGATTAGATTATAGATTTCTTAAGCTTAGTTTAAGAAATTAAATTATTATAAGAACTTATTAATAAAGTTTAAGGAATTTAGTTAATATCTTATAATAAAATTATAAGAGATAAAATAAAGTAATTACTTAACTTATTTATTATTAATTCTAAGTTATTTTATAAAGTCTTATAAATTTAAATAATTAAACTATACTTTAATAATATAACTAATCTTATTTAAATAATAGTATTAATACTTAAAACATTTAATAATAATTATTAGTTTCTTATTAAAAGTAATATAATAGATTCTAATACTCTTAAATTACTTTAAAAAGAAAGTAATAAAGTATTATTAATAAGTATTAATTTATAACTAAGATAAAATACTCTTAAGTATTATATTTAAGATATTAGTCTTAAGATAAATAAATAACTTAAGATTATAATATAAAGAGACTAATAAAAGAATAAGAACTAAATTAAGATCTAATATATAAATAAGAGTATTAAAAGAAAGTTAATATTAATTTAATATTAATAATAAATATTAGATATAAACTATTAAGTAGACTAATATAAGTATTAATCAAGTACTTATATTATAATATAAAATAGATATTATTATTATTATTAAAGAATATATTAAATAATTAATATTATACTAAGTATAAAAACCTTAATAAAAATATAAATACTTAAAACTATATAATATCTTATATAACTTATTAGTCTTATTATAATATAACTTAAGACTAAGTAATAGTAATAATAAGAGTATTTTAAATAATTCTAATATAATTATAATTATAAAATTAATCTTCTTTATATAATTTATAAAAACTAAAGTTCTTTATTTTAATATAATAAAAGTAATAATAATATAAGTCTCTTTACTTATATTAATCTTATAAAAAAACTCTATTATATTATAAAAAATAAAAAATAATATTAAGATCTAATTAATTAAAGTTAATAATATTAATTTTATTAGTATTTAAATTAATAAGAATAATATCTTTATAATTACTTAGATTATAATTAAATTATAAAGTAAATATTAGTTTTAAAATAATTAATATATTAAGAAAAGAAATAATTTTACTTTATAAGCTTAATTTAAATTATATATAATATAAGTATAAATTATATAATATCTTTATTACTTCTTAGTTTTATACTTTAATAATTTAAAAGGTATAATAATCTTATTAATATTAAATAAGTTAATTAATTAAATTAGAAATTAATAAGAATAAAGTTATTATTAATTAATAAAAGAATTAAAGAGTATAAAGGATATAAGATATTTATATATTAGAGTTTAATATAAGTTATTATAATAGGTTAATAAGAATAAGACTAGATTTATCTAGTTAATAACTACTTATCTCTTAGAATATATAAGTAAAGAAAGAAAAAGAATAAGTTATAAATAAGAATAATAGTTTTTTTTAGATTATGAATCTCCTAAGGCACAGGTGGGAAGCTTGGGGTTCGAGCAGAGGGTATTCAATTGAATCAATTAGAGCAAGAGAACTGGTTGTACGCAGTACAGACCAGTCTGTA
>WNGE01005706.1_pt1 | contig 14015 bp, 13 predicted proteins | sample 5400651 | NCBI WGS metagenome assembly WNGE01 (sample SAMN13153370, study PRJNA577476) | soil metagenome | isolation source: 60 cm soil or saprolite under grassland replicate 2 | place: USA:California | collected 2016-06-15 | reverse complement strand
GTTGCTGTACAGTGGCAGCTCGGGAACACCGTTCACCTACATCGTCAACGGCGACGCGAACGCCGACGGGATGGGAGAGCGGGTTGTCAAAAACGACATCGTGTACGTGCCGCGGAATTCGGGCGACATCACGCTTGCCACGGGATCGAGTTACGCCCAGCTCGACTCTGTAATTGTGTCGGAGCCCTGTCTGCGTGAGCAGCGCGGACGGATCCTACGGCGTAACAGCTGTCGCAATCCGTGGGTCGGCGGATTGAACGCACGGCTGACCAAGTTGGTGGGGCTGCGGAACGGGCAGTCGCTGGAGATCGGCGCGGACGTCTTCAACGTCCTGAACCTGCTGAATGCGCGTTGGGGCCAGTACCGATACACGGTGTTGGGGACCTCCGTGCAGCTGCTCACATTGCGTGGCTACGACGCCACGAACCAGCGCAATATCTACGCACCGAATCGCGTGGTGAGGAATCAGGTCCTCGAGGATGCGTCGCGCTGGCGAGCGGTGGTCTCCGCACGGTTTGTCTTTTGATGTCTGTAGCGCACGGAGACCATCGCCGACCGAGACCTTACGGTTCGGTGCGTGTAGTCTTTGGCTCGCCCATGGTCGTTAGGGGTTCTCGCCGCTCAGGGCGTTTCCGACCCCGGGACGCCGCGGCAGTCCCGTGAGCAAGTAGTCCCACGCCTCGCGGAACAGAGGCGTGCCATCCGCCAGGAGCGGCGTGTTCGCGTCGTTCGACGGGCTGCCGTGGGCGTTTGTGCCCACGAAGCCGCCCACCGGTGTGACATCAGTGATGAGCATGCGAGTCCAGCCGTACGGCGGCTCGGTCGTCACCGGATCCACAGGCGCACCGAACGCGGCGAGTCCGATCGAGTCCCAGCCCGCGCGGATCGGCCGGAACAACCCGTCGCGATCGTGCGCGATCCCCCAGTACCGCTCGAGCGGCGTGACGTGGGTCGCGACCCACGACGGCGCCTCCGTGCCCACCGAGTCCACGACCGAGGAGAACAACACCACCCGAGCCACGAGGCGGATCTTCGCGATCATCGCGGCCTCGCTGCCACCTTGCGAATGCCCCGCGACGGCGATGAGCGGCCAGTTGGGTGCGCCGTTCGCCAGGAACTGCGACCACCGCTCGTCGGGATACTGAGCGGCGAGGTACTCGAGCAGCCTCGTCAGCCGATTGTCGATGCTGTTCGGCGGGTTGACGTCCACCAAGGTGGTACGATCGAGGCCGTCGATCATCTCGAGCCGCCCGTTCTCGAAGCATTCCGAGGGGTTCGGGTACCCGGTGGCGGAACATGTGAGGACAAATCCATTATGGAAGTTCGGGTACTGTAATCCGATGACGTGATATCCCAACCGCGCCGCCTCGCGCTGCACGAGCTGGAACATCGCGGGGCGCTGGCGCGAGCCCGGCAGGAACACGAGGAGCTTGTGGTTCGACTGCGCCGTAGTGTCGAGCCAGGCATAGTGATCGTCGAGAAACTTGTCGATCGCTGGGTCGGTCGCCTGGGGCGCGACGATGTGCTCAACGAGTGGCGCCTCCGATACGGCCGAGACATCGAACCTCGCCGCAAGCACCGGTTGTTCGAGACCGGCCGATTGGTCCGGGCTACATCCGAGCACCGTCGCCATAAGCGCTACCGATCCTAGCAGCCTTCCGCTGGGCTTCATCGTGCACCTCCTGTGCGTGTGTTTGCCGCCTCGTTGCTCGAGGGCTAGTTTCCGCGTGCGAACCGAGTGTAGCGGACGCACGTGATCGTCACGTGAGGCGCGCGTGACGGCGGCCGTCACGGCGACGAGGCTCTGCATGATCGAGTTGCGACTGTTGGGAAGTGTCAGCCTCACCGATGCCGATGGCCGTGAAGTACGGAGCGTGCTGGCCCAACCGCGCCGCCTCGCGCTCCTCGCCTACCTCGCCGCTGCCACACCGCGCGGCATGCGGCGCCGCGATTCGCTCCTTCCTCTCTTCTGGCCGGATCAGGATCAGGGCCACGCCCGCACGGCGTTGCGTCAGGCGATTCGGGTGCTGCGCGGCGCCTTAGGAGCCGAGGCAATCGCGGGGCGTGGCGACGAAGAAGTCGGCCTCGACTTGGGCCGCGTGTCCTGCGACGTCGCCGCCTTCGACCGCGCGATCGAGGCCGGGCAAACACGCGAGGCGATGGACCTGTACCGCGGCGGGCTGCTCGAGGGGTTCTTCGTGTCCGACGCCCCCGAATTCGAGCGCTGGCTCGAAACGGCGCGCGCCCGGCTGCGAGAGGCGGCTGCGCGCGCCGCGCGGGCACTGGTCGAACGGGCGGAGACGCACGGGCACGTCACGACGGCGGTACAATGGGCCCGGCGGGCGGCCCAGCTCGAGCCGAACGACGAGGCGGCCGTGCGCCGCCTCATCGTCGTACTTGACCATCACGGGGAGCGCGCCGGCGCGCTCGCGGCGTACGAGGCGTTTGCCGCGCGGCTCGCCGCGGACTACGAGGCTGAGCCTGCCGCCGAGACGCAGGCGCTTGTCGCGGCGGTGCGGGCTCGCGAGCGCGCGACACCGTCGGCCTCGTTACTCCCCGTCGATCTCCTGCCGCGCCTCCAGGCGCGGCTCGCCGCTCAATACCGGGTCGAGCGCGAGCTCGCTCGCGGCCGGACCGCCGCCGTCTTTCTCGGCCACGACCTGAAGCACGAGCGCCGGGTCGCGATCAAGGTACTCCATCCCGAGGTCGCCGCCGCCGTTGGGCCGGCGCGGTTCCTGCGCGAGATCCAATTCGCCGCGCAGCTGCAGCACCCGCACATCGTCGCGGTGCACGACTCGGGCGAGACGGATGGCTTGCTCTACTTCGTGATGCCCTACGTCACGGGCGAGTCCTTGCGGGACCGCCTCGACCGCGAACCGCAGCTGCCGATCGCGGAAGCCGTGGCCATCGCGAACGACGTCGCGCAGGCGCTCGGGTACGCCCACGGCCTGGGCGTGGTGCACCGTGATATCAAGCCGGGGAACATCCTGCTCGAGGACGGCCGGGCCCTCGTCGCCGACTTCGGAATCGCGCGTGCGATCGGCGCCGCTGGCAGTGAGCGGCTGACCGAAACGGGGATCGCCCTCGGCACGCCCGCGTACATGAGCCCCGAGCAAGGAGCCGAAAACGGACAGGTGGACGGGCGCAGCGACCTCTACGCTCTCGGCTGCGTCATGTACGAGATGCTGGCGGGGGCGCCACCATTCACAGGGCCTACAGCACAGGCGATCCTCGCGCGCCACGCCGTCGATCCGGTCGCGCCGATCCGGACGGTGCGGGACACCGTACCGGTGGGCGTCGAGCGGGCCGTCCTGAAGGCGCTGGCGAAAGTGCCGGCAGATCGCTACGCCGACATGGTCGAGTTCGCCCGCGCCGTGACGGCCCCGGGCGTCGCGCCCGCACCGAGGGCGTCGCGTTGGTCGCACCGGACCACATTCGCGCTCGGCGCGAGCCTCGCGGTCGCGGTCGCGGTGGCGGCGTGGCTGGGGGTGTCCTCCCTTCGCGGTCGGGAGGCTGGGGCGCGCGCTCGCGCCGCTGAAACGAGCAGCCCTGAGGCCGCCGATCTCTACGCGCGTGGCAGGAACCTCCTCCAGCACGTGAGTCAGGAAAACGATTCCGTGGCGATCACGCTGTATGAGCGCGCCGTTGCGCTCGATCCGAACTTCGCCGTCGGCCAGGCCGCGCTCTCAGGTGCGCTCCTGTTGCGCACCATCCAGTTTGCGCGCGGCGACAGCGCGGCCTACGCGCGGGCCCAGATAGCGGCCGACCAGGCCCTACGGCTCGATCCCATGCTCGCCGACGCGCATCTCGCCGAGGGGAACTTGTTGTGGTGGACGCCCGGGCCGAAGTGGTCGAGTCTCGGACGATTCAACCATGAACGAGCGATCCAGGAATTCAAGCGGGCCATCGCGCTCGACCCGAATTCGGGGCAGTCACACCACCTGCTCGGGAACATCTACTTGCACATCGGCCTGCTGGACAAGGCGATTGACGAATTGCAGAAGGCGCTCGCGATCTCGCCGCGGGCGGACGGTCCGCTGCGCCGGATCGCGGAAGCGCGCGCATATCAAGGGCAGTACGCGGAGGCCGAGAGGATCCTCGAACAGACGAGCCCCGAGTCCAACCCGGCGCTGTGGCACCAGCCGATGGCGTATCTGCTCTTGCACCTCGGCAAGCGGGACTCAGCCGTAGCGCTGATCCAGCGATACCTCAAGGCGCATCCAGAAGACCGGGGCGGCGGCGTAACGAGCGCCCGGGCGGTCGCGTTCGCGCTGGTTGGCGACGCGCGCCGAGCCGAGCCGGACATCCTGGCGGCGGTTCAGAAGGGACAGGGATTCATTCACTTTCACCACACCGCGTACAACATCGCCCTGGCACACGCCCTCCTGCACCGGGCGGACTCCGCCGTCTATTGGTTGCGCGTGGCAGCTGACGGCGGCTTGCCCTGCTATCCGCTGTTAGCGAGCGATCGGTTCCTGAACAACCTCCGCACCGACGCGGGATTCATAGCCTTCCTGCGCGAGCAGAAAACGCAGTGGGAGCGGTTCCGCAGCACCCTCTAAAGCTTCACCGCCGCCATCGTCTCCTTCACGGCGTCGGCTGATTTCTTGAGCGCAGCCTTCTCGTCCGCCGTCAGCTCGACCTCGATGATCTTCTCGAGCCCCTTGCTCCCCAGTTTACACGGCACGCCGCAGTACATCCCCGACAATCCGTACTCGCCCTCGAGCCAGGCGGCACACGGCAGCAGCCGCTTCTGATCGAGCACGATCGATTCGACCATCTGCACGACGGCCGACGACGGCGCGTAATAGGCCGAGCCGGTCTTCAGGAACGCGACGATCTCGGCTCCGCCGTTCCGCGTGCGGTCCACGATCTTGTCGAGCTTGGCTTTGTCGAGGAGCTGCGTGACGGGGATGCCGGACACGGTCGTGTAGGAGATCAGAGGAACCATCGTGTCGCCGTGGCCGCCGAGCACCATCGCCTGAATGTCCCGGACGGAAACATCGAGCGCCTCGGCCAGAAACGACCGGTAGCGCGAGGTGTCGAGCACGCCGGCCATGCCGATCACGCGCTCGCGCGGAAATCCGGTGACCTGCTTGGTGACCCAGCACATCACGTCGAGCGGATTGGACACGACGACAACGATCGCCTTGGGACAATGCTGTTTGATCTGCTGCGACACCTGCTTGACGATATCGGCGTTGGTGCGAACGAGGTCGTCGCGACTCATCCCCGGCTTGCGCGCGATGCCGGCGGTGACGACGACCACCTCAGATCCGGCAACCGGTCCGTAGTCGTTCGCGCCCACCACGCGGGTATCGAAGCCCTCGATGGGCGCCGATTCCCATTGGTCGAGGCCTTTGCCTTGCGGGACGCCCTCGATGACATCGACGAGGACGACAGTGCGGGCGAGTTCTTTTTCGGCAAGGCGTTGAGCGGTGGTGGCACCGACATTCCCGGCGCCAACGACGGTGATTTTGGTGAGCATGGTGCGGGGAAGTTAATGAGTATGTGGTAGGGGCGCAGCATGCTGCGCCCCTACTTTACGCTCCGTGCCTCACCCACCCCTCGTGTGCATTTCTCTATGTGGATCCGCACGAAGTCCTTCGACCCGAAACAACGGCGCGCGATTCACGAGACCAAGCCGAGCCTCGGCGCCACGGTCGGTTCGGCCGCGCCAGGTCGAGGCGATCAGATCCGCGAGCTCCGCGTCACTGGCGCCGCTCCGTAACGGTTCGCGCAGATCGGTGCCCCGCTCGGCGTAGAGACACAGAAACCAGGTGCCGTCAGCCGTCAGCCGGCTGCGATCGCACGAACGGCAGAATGGGGCCGATGTCGACGCGACGATCCCGAATGTGGTGCCGTCGAGCAGGCGGAAGCGCTCCGCGGGAGCGCTGGGATCTCCACCGCTCACAGGAGCGATCAATCCGTAGCGCACCGACAGAACCTCCAGGATCTCCCGCTGGGAAACCACTTGCTCAGCAGACCAGCCCGTGGCCCCGCCCACATCCATGTACTCGATGAAGCGCACTTCGGCGTCCTGGCTCCGGGCAAATTCGATCAAGTCGACGACCTCGTCGTCGTTCACGCCCCGCATGACGACGGTGTTGAGCTTGAGCGGGAAACCGGCCGCGCGAGCGGCCGCGATCCCGGCCAGGACGTCGGCATGCCGGTCGCTGCGGGCCAGGGCGCGCATCCGCTCCGGCCGGAGGGTGTCCAGGCTGACGGTGATCCGGCCCAGACCCGCCTGGCGCAACGCCGCGGCCTGCTTCGCCAGGAGCAGGCCGTTTGTCGTCATGGCCAGATCGCGGATACCTGTGTTCCCCGCCAGCATTCTGGACAGCGCGGGCAAATCGTGGCGCAACAGGGGTTCGCCGCCCGTGAGCCGTAGCTTCGCTACGCCCAGCGTCGTAAACACGCTCACCAGGCGCGCGATTTCCTCAAATGTCAGAATCGACTGCTTGGGGAGCCAGACGTATTCCTGTTCCGGCATGCAGTAGCGGCAGCGCAGATTGCACCGGTCGGTCACCGAGACTCGGAGACTGCCTAGCGGGCGGCGGAGGCTATCGGTGATCATGGGCCTCGACCCATTGTTCGCTGCCGTCGCCACGGAGCTCCTTTTTCCAGACGGGCAACCGCTTTTTCACTTCTTCGATCACGTAGCGGCACGCCGCGAACGCGTGCTCGCGGTGCGGCGCCGCCGCCGCGATCGCGATGCTCGCCTCACCGGCAGGAATGAGTCCCAGCCGGTGCTGCAAAGTCACACGCGCTTCCGGCCACCGCTCGAGGGCGTCAGCCAGGATTCGCTCGATCTCCTCGAGCGCCATCGCCTCGTAGGCCGAGTAGTCGATGCTGGTGATGTCGGCGTCGTTGCGCACCGTGCCGAGGAATACGGATGTGCCGCCGCGCTCCGGCCCCTGGACTTCGGTTAGGAGATCGGCCACTTCAATCCGGTGACGCGTGAGATGCATCATCATCCGCCCGAGAGTGGCGGAAGCAACGCAACTTCGTCGCCTTCGCTCACGGGGGTGTCGAGTTTGACCTGACGGCGGTTCAACGCGGCGAGCGGCCGCGTCGGCATCGCCGCAGTGGCCGGAAACACTTCGCGGATGCGTGCGATCACATCGCTGACCGTCGCCGGCGTAGACACGGTGACCGCCGACGAATCGCAGCCGGCCAGCTCGGCATATCGCGCGAAGAATCGCACCGACACTTTGGCCATGGTCCGATTATAGCCCAGACGCCAGGCCCTGCCAGATCTTGGCCTGCTTCGGGGTTGGATGCGCGGCGCGCTCCAGGGTGACGCGCGACGTCGAGTGCTCCTGCACGGCGGCGTTCAACGTCAGCGTGCGGCCCGAGCGTTGCACCGTGATCGTGAGCGGCTGGCCGGCCTTGCCGCGATACCGCGTCCGGTAGTCGCCTCCCCAATCGTGATCCGGCGTCACCGGGACGCCGCCGATGTTGGTGAGCAGATCGCCCGGCTGCACGCCGGCGGTCTCCGCGGAGCTGTTGGGGGAGACTTGCTGCACCACGATGCCGCCGGTCGGCGTCGTGCCGGTCGAGAGCCCGACGAACGGGCTGGTGACGATCTGGCGATGGAAGGCGAGCCCCGCCTTCGCGAACACCGTCTCATAGGGCAGCGAATCGCGGCCGTCGATATAGCGGCGATAGAACGTGTCGGCGTCGGGCATCCCGGCCCCGCGCAGCTCGCTCAAGAGATCGGCGGTCGAGAATCCCTTGGTCTGGCGGTAGTAGCGCGTGTACAGCGCACGCATCACCTCGTCGAGATTATGCGCGTTATCGGTCGCGTCGCGGATCGAGATATCGAGCAAGAAGCCGAGCAACGACCCCTTGGGATAGTAGAGCTGCGAACTGTTGACGTAGACCTCGTGGATCCACGTCGCTTCACTGCCATCCTCGACGCTCCAGGGCTCGGCGGCCTGCTCCACCTGGTCCATGTTGGTGACGGCATTCGCGAAGAACTGGTCGGGCGTCCACAACCCCGCCCGCAAGTTCGTGAGATCGGCGTAGTAGTCGGTCACGCCCTCCGACCACCACAACAGCGGCGTGTACTGCTCGGCGTGATAGTCGTACGGCCACATCTCGGCGGGCCGAATCCGTTTCACATTCCATAGATGAAAGAACTCGTGCGACAGCAGCGGATACATGAAGTCGCCGAGCGTGCCGGACGGATCGGCGAAGGCGAGGGCCGGCATGATGTCGTACTGGGAGGAGCTGTGCTCGAGCCCGCCGCCGAAGTCGATCGGTCCGTGGATGACGTTGAAGAAGACGGTGTACTCGTCGTACGGCGTGTCGCCCATGATTCGGTTCTGGACCGGCGCCATCTTCGCCACGCCGTTGCGAAGGTTGCGCGCGACTGCCGGCGTGTAATCGGTCGCCGGCCACACCGCGATGCGAATCCACTTCCCGTCCGCCTGTAATGAATCGAGGCTGTAGCGCCCCACGAACGTCATGGCGTCGGCGAGCTCGTGGTAGTCACCGGCGCGATAGACGCCGTTCGCCGGACCCTTGAGCGCCGTCGTCACCTGCCATCCCGCCGGCAGCCGAAACCGCACTTCAGCGGGACGTCCGAGCTGTCCCTCTTCGAACATGAACAGATTCGTGCCGAGGAATTGCCCGAAGTCTTCCGCCGTGCGCGCAACGGAGAGATCGATCGTGTCGGGCGAGTAATCAAAGGCGACCGTCACGCGGTCGGTCCTGCCGGTGACGATGCGCCACGTGTCTTTGTCGGCGCGGTCCCATCGCAATGCCTGCCCGCTCGCGTTCTTGGCGCCGAAGCCGTGGACGTAGCGCGCGTAGTTCTGGATCTCGTAGTTGCCTGGACTCCACGCGGGCAACGAGACGAGCAGCGTGTCCTTGCCGCTGGTTGGAAAATCCGCGCTGACATGGAACGTCCCGGGGGTCAGGGAGACTTCGTAGCGCACCGTCTGCCCGCCGAGTGGCGTGGCGAGCAGCAGTGTGAAGGCGAGGCAGCCGGTGAAACGACGCATCATCACTCCGGGCAAGCAGTTGAGAGATACTTAAAACTAGAACGGCCTCGGCGTGAGCGCCGAGGCCGCGTCCCAAGTTGCCGTCACGTCGCGTCTTACGACGAAACCTTCTCGCTCGCGTCGGCGACCATCGCACGCAACTCCTTGCTGGGCTTGAAGACAGGCACCGGACGCGCGGCGACTTCGACTGGATCACCAGTCCTCGGGTTACGCGCCATCCGTGTTTTGCGCTGACGGATTTTGAACGTGCCAAATCCGCGTATCTCAATGTTATGCTGCTCAGCCAGCGCGGCTTTGACGGCGTCGAGGAACGAGTCCACGACCCGTGCACAGTCCTTTTTTGAAATGAGGGGACCGGCGGTACGAGCGATTTGCGCGGTGACCTTTTCGACCAGATCGGCCTTCGTCATTGGTCCCCCCGAAACCTTTCCGGGTCAAAGTCGGGGGCTATCATACGAGCTTACTTATTTAGTGTCAAGAGCTTGTAGGAATTGTTGAAAGTGTCCCTGGGCGTCATGTGGGCCCGGCGAGGCCTCCGGATGGTACTGAACGGCAAAAATCGGGTACTCGCGGTGCTTGATTCCTTCGACGGTCCCGTCGTTGAGGTTAAGGTGCGTGACCTCAAGCGAATTCGCGCCCGGAACGCCGCCCGTCTCGCCCCGGACTGCAAATCCATGGTTCTGCGACGTGATAAGCACTTGTCCTGTAGCAATATCGCGAACTGGATGATTGCCGCCCCGATGGCCGTAGGGCAGCTTCACCGTCTCCCCGCCCATTGCGAGACCGAGCAATTGGTGACCGAGACAGATCCCGAAGATCGGCAGCTTCCCGTCGGCGAGCGTCCGAATTGTATCGATCGCGTAACCCACCGCCGCGGGGTCGCCGGGCCCGTTCGACAAGAAAACGCCATCGGGTTTGAGGGCTCGCACCTGCTCGGGCGTAGTCGCCGCCGGGACGACGGTGACCCGGCACCCGTGTTGCACGAACAGCCGCAGAATGTTGCGCTTCATCCCGAAGTCGAATGCCACGACATGTTGTTTCGCGTCCGCCGGTCCTTCGGTGTACGCGCTCGGGATCGTCGCTGCACTGGCCAGGTCGAGTCCGTTCATCGATGGCGAAGTGGCGAGCGCCGCCTTGATCGCGTCGGTCGGTTTGTCGCCGAGGGCGAGCACACCACGCATCGCCCCACGGGAGCGGATGTAGCGGGTGAGCTGACGGGTGTCGACATCGGCGACGAGCGGCACCTTTGCGCCGGCGAGCCAATCGAGCAGCGTCCCGGTCGAGCGCCAATTCGATGGCGTGGCGCACAGCTCGCGCACCACGACGCCGACCACCCGCGGCCGATCGGACTCCACATCGTCCGGATTGATGCCGTAATTGCCGATCATCGGCGCGGTCATGACGACGATCTGCCCGAGGTAGGAGGGGTCGGTGAACACCTCCTGATATCCGCTCAGATTTGTGGTGAAGACGACTTCTGCGTATGCCGGTTCAAATGCGAGTGGCGCCGTTCCGGGGAACCACGCGCCGTCCTCCAGGAGGACGTAGGCGGGTGCTGGACTAGGGCCGACGATTGCTCGGACGCGGAGTCGCCGGGGCTGCTGCGGGAGGCGCCGTCGGTTGCGTTTCGATCGGGAGCGGCGTCGGCGCCACGGGCGTGGGGTTCTGCCCCTGGCCCTCGAGCACCGAGCGAACCTGTGTGGCGGACTGTGACATGAACGTGAGCACCAGCGCGAGAAACAAGAAGATCCCAGCGGTCCACCACGTGGCCTTCGTCAGCAGCGTTGTCGCCTGACGGCCGCCCATGATGGTCTCGGTGCCGGCGCCGCCGCCCATGGAGGCGAGCCCGCCGCCCTGCCCCGCCTGCAGCAACACGGCGACGGCGAGGATCAGCGAGTCGAGGATCAGGATGCCAACGAGGATTCCGTACATGCGCGGGGCAAGATACCTAGGCTACGGTGGTGCGCACAAGTTGCGCCCAGCTTCTGGCGTCGAGCGACGCGCCGCCGACCAGCACGCCATCGAGCTCGTGCTGGGCTAAGAGCTCGGCGGCGTTCTTGAGGTTGACGCTTCCACCATAGAGAATCACGAACGGCGCGGCCGTGACCGCTCGGGTTTTGAGCCACTCCCGAATGGCCCGGTGAACTTCCGCGGCATCTTGGGGCGTCGCGTTGCGGCCGGTGCCGATCGCCCAGACCGGTTCGTAGGCGACGGTCACACGTGCCTTGCCGTCGCGCTTCCCCAGCGCGGCCTCGAGCTGACGCGTGACGACCGCCATCGTGTTGCCGGCCTCGCGTTGCTCCAAGGTTTCCCCAACGCAGAGGACCGGTTGGAGATCGGCGGCGAAGGCCGCGGTCACTTTCTTGCCCGTCTGCTCGTCCGTCTCGCCAAAAACATGGCGCCGTTCGGAGTGGCCGATGAGCGTCAGGCGGGCGCCCGCCTGCTTGGCGAGCGGTCCCGAGATCGCGCCGGTGAAGGCGCCCTTGGGTTCCCAGTAAATGTCCTGCGATCCGGCCAGCACGTTGCGATGGCCCGCGATGCCCTGCGCGACTGTCTCGAGCGCAACGGCCGGAGGGAAGAACCACACCGATCGCTCGAGCGCGATCTCACCGGCCGCAAAGAAGGCGCGCAAGTACTCGCGGGCCTCGACCGGGCCTACGTTCATTTTCCAGTTGCCCGCGAAGACGAGCGGTCTCATGCGTCCTCCAGCGCCGCCACGCCCGGCAGCTCCTTCCCTTCCAGGAACTCGAGCGACGCGCCGCCCCCGGTCGAAACGTGTGTGAGCTTGTCCTCCATCCCCGCGACGGCGGCGACCGAGTCCCCGCCCCCGACGACCGTCACGGCGCCCTTCGTCCCGGCCTCGACGAGGGCATTCGCAATCGCGCGCGTGCCGGCGTCGAACGGCGGCGTCTCGAACACGCCCATCGGCCCGTTCCAGAAGATCGTCTTGGCCCGGAGCAACCGGGCGCGGAAGTCGTGCTGCGTCCCCTCGTCGATATCGAAAACCGCCCAGCCCTTCGGGATGGCGTCGACCGCCACCGCGCGGTTTTCCTTGGCGCGCTCGAGCGATGGAGCGATCACGGCCCCGCGCGGCAGGATCAGTTTCTTGCCGCTGGTTGCGAGCAGCTCTTTGGCAAGCGCAATGCGGTCCACCTCGACCAGCGAGTCCCCAACCTCTAGTCCCATGGCCTTAACAAATGTGCACGCCATCGCGCCACCGATCAGCAGCTCGTCGACACGCGGCAACAGGGATCGAATCACGTCGATCTTGCCGGAGATCTTGGCGCCGCCCAGCACGGCGACAAAGGGATGCTTGGGGTTGGTCAGGAGCTCGCCCAGGTACTGGAGCTCCTTTTCCATCAGGAAGCCGGCGACCGCCGGCTTGAGGAGGTGCGCCACCGCGGCGGTGGACGAGTGCGCGCGATGCGCCGAGCCGAACGCGTCGTTGACGTACAGGTCGCCCAGCGCCGCGAACGTCTTGGCGAGCTCGGCGTCGTTCTTCTCCTCGCCCGGCCAGAACCGCGTGTTCTCGACCAGCGCGACCCCGCCGCGCGGCAGCCGCCGCGTGGCCGCGACTCCGGCCGCGGGATCGGGGATGAATTCCACGGGCGCGCCCAGTAGCTGCTCGAGGTTGCGGACGATCTGCTTGAGCGAGTACTGCGGGTCAGGGCCGCCCTTCGGCCGGCCGAGGTGAGAGAGCAGCACGACGCGCGCGCCCTTGTCACGGAGGTACTGGATCGTCGGCAGCGAGGCGCGCAGCCGCGTGTCGTCGCTCACCTTCCCGTTCTTCAGCGGGACGTTGAAGTCGACCCGTACGAGCGCGCGCTTGCCGTCCAATGCCTGAGAGGGAAGGTCTCGGAGGCTTCGTTTGGTGAGAGACACGTACCGTCCCTTACCGTCCTTTACCGTCCCTTACCGTCGTTTTCCGAGGTAGGCGAGCAAGTCGACGCAGCGCGACGAGTAGCCCATCTCGTTGTCGTACCAGGACGAGACATGGACCAGCGTGCCGTCGATGACGGCGGTGGACATGCTATCCACGACGCTCGAGAACAGGCTGCCGATGTAGTCCACGGAGACGAGCGGCTCGTCGCTCACGTCGAGGATGCCCTTCAGCGGTCCCGCGGCGGCGGCCTTTTTGAACGCCGCGTTCACCGCTTCGACCGTGGTGGGGCGTTCGACCTCCGCGGTGAGATCGACGATCGAGACGTCGGGCGTCGGCACGCGGAGCGAGACGCCATCGATCTTTCCCTTCACCTCCGGGATGACGAGGCCCGTCGCCTTCGCGGCACCCGTCGTCGTGGGAATGATGCTGAGCGCGGCGGCCCGGGCGCGCCGCAGATCCTTGTGCGGCAGGTCGAGAATCTGCTGGTCGTTGGTGTAGCTGTGTACGGTCGTCATGAAGCCGTGCTTGAACCCGAAGTTATCCATCACGACCTTGACGACCGGCACGAGGCAGTTAGTGGTGCACGAGGCGTTCGAGATGATGTGGTGCTTGGCGGGATCGTACTTCTCGTTATTCACGCCCATGCAGATCGTGATGTCCTCACCCTTGGCGGGCGCCGAAATCACGACCTTCTTGGCGCCGGCAGCGAGGTGCTTGGACGCGCTTTCCTTGTCGGTAAAGCGGCCCGTGCTTTCCAGCACGAACTCTACGCCGAGATCCTTCCAGGGCAGCTTCTCCGGTTCCTTGATCGCCGAGACCTTGATCGTTTTGCCGTTCACGATCAGCGCATCGCCCTTCGCCTCGACCGTGCCGGGAAAGCGTTTGTGGACGGAGTCGTACTTCAGCAGATGGGCCAGTGTTTTGGTATCGGTGATGTCGTTGACGCCGACGAACTCGATTTCGGTTTGCTTCGCCATGGTGGCCGCGCGCAATACGTTGCGGCCGATTCGTCCGAACCCGTTGATCCCTACCCGCACTGCCATGACTGCTCCTTAGGTGAAGTCTGGAATTGCGGCGCGCGCGAACGTCACGCCCTCGACCCGCGTCGCGCCGGCCTGCTC
>WNGE01005705.1_pt1 | contig 14016 bp, 15 predicted proteins | sample 5400651 | NCBI WGS metagenome assembly WNGE01 (sample SAMN13153370, study PRJNA577476) | soil metagenome | isolation source: 60 cm soil or saprolite under grassland replicate 2 | place: USA:California | collected 2016-06-15 | reverse complement strand
CACGGGTGCCATCGTTGAGCCCTCCCACGACAGCTGCTTGTCGCGTTTTCGAATTCGTTGGAAGGCCGCTGACCCCGAGTGCCATAATCCGCGCCGCGATGGCTCACGAGCGCTTCGAGAAGCAGGACCGGCTAGTTCGCCTGATGCGGGAGCTCACGCTCTTCCAGGCCAACCCTCGCGGCCTCACCACCGCGGAGCTCGCCGACTGGATGAGCATCTCGCAAAGGCAGGCCCAGCGAGACGTAGCGGCCCTGGAAACCGAGCACCGCGTGCCCTTCGTCCGCCAAGGGACGCGATGGACGCTCGTCCCCGGATACTTCCTGCCGCCTGTCAACTTCAGCGTCCCCGAGGCGATGGCCTCGTGGTCGGAGCTCGGTTGATGTGGCGCTATGCCGACCGGGCCAACCCCTTCGCTCAGACTGCCTACGAAAAGTTGGCCGCCGCGCTGCCGCAGCCGATGAAAGCTCCTGTCATGGAGGTGGCGGACGGTCTCGCTGCGAAGCCGCCGGATGGGACCTGGACGAAGGTGTTCGCCGCGCTCACGCTCGCGTGGGGCGAGCGGTGCAAGGTTCGAATCCGCTACACGATGGAGCGAACCTTCGACCGCGTGGTCTGGCGGCTCTTCATCGCGCCGACGCCCGCAGCGCATTCGTGCTACCTGATCGCTTACGACCAAAAGCTGCGCGAGCCGAGGGTCTACAGGCTCGAGCGCATCTCCGACGTGGTCGTGCTCGACGAGCGGTTCCCCGCGCCTCTCGGCTTCTCGCTGCGGAAGATGCTCGGGCACGCCTGGGGGATCTGGACATCTGACCAGCCGGTCGAGATCGTGCTCCGGTTCACGCCGCGCATCGCCAGGCGAGTGCGCGAGACCACATGGCACGACTCGCAGGACCTGCGGGAGCTAGCCGGCGGAGGTGTCGAACTGCGGCTCCTGATAGCGGAGCCGACCGAGATCCGGCCCTGGATCCTGGGATGGGGCCGCGAATGCGAAGTCATCGCTCCTGGCGACCTCCGGGACTCGATTGCCGCTGAGCTCGATGCGGCCGCGTCCGCCTACAAGGAGCCTGGTGCCCAGCTCGAAGGGTTGGACCTGAGGACGATGAGGGATGCCGTGGCGCGAACGCGCCGATCCGCCGCCGGCTGACCAAATGCGAAAAGGCGACGGCCAGCTGTCGCATCGAGGTCGGACCTTGACGGCATGAGCCGGCCGAGGCAAGCTAGACGTCAATCCCCGTCGGACAGCGGCAGTAAGCGTCGCGTGAAACTCCTCCACTTCGCGGACCTCCACCTCGACACGCCATTCGCTTGGGCTCCTGCCGCTATCGCCTCTCGACGCCGCCAGGCGATCCGAGAAATACTCCTGGCGATATGGCAGCTCGCCCGGGAACGCCAAGTGGACGCACTCTTGTGCGGGGGAGATCTGTACGAGCAGGAGCGGTTCATCCCGGATACCCGAGAGTTCCTGGTCTCGACGTTCGCGAGCATGCACCCGATCCCCGTTCTGATCGCCCCGGGGAACCACGACTGGCTCGCGCCGTCGAGCATCTACGCCACCGCGAAGTGGAGCGCCAACGTTCACGTGTTCGGTAACGATCGCCTCGAGCCGTATGAACTGGGACCAGGCGTCACCATCTGGGGCGCCGCGCACCGGGCTCCCGTGAACACCGAGGATTTTCTCCGCGACTTCCACGCGCGACGCGAGGGCCTCAACATCGGACTGTTCCACGCCTCCGAGCGATCCGGACTGCCCCTTCAACCAAACGGCAAGGAGCCGCACGCGCCCTTTTCCGCCTACGAGATCGCGGGAGCCGGCCTCGATCACGCATTGCTCGGCCACTACCACGCCCCGATCGATGGTCCCGACTACACGTACCCCGGCAACCCGGAGCCGCTTGCGTTCGGCGAGACCGGTGAACGGGGCGTCGTTCTCGTCGACATTGGTGACGATGGAGCGATCACCCGAGAACGCGTGCGCGTCTCGCACACCGTTCTCGAAGATGTCCGCGTAGATGTCTCGGGTGCGTCAAGTTCGCAGGATGTGCTCGACCGCGTAGCGGCTGCGCTCGCCGGTCACAAGGGAATCGCGCGAGTGTCGCTGAGCGGCGACGTTGCCCCGTCGTTGTCGTTGGACAGTGGCGTGCTTCAGCAGGCCGCGAGCGATCTCCAATTCGTCCAGTTCCTGACGGAAGCGGTACGACCCGCATACGACGTCGACGTCATCGCCGAAGAGAAGACGGTGCGGGGCCAGTTTGTCCGCGATGTACTGAACACTCCGTTGGACGACGTCGAGAGGCGCCGAGTCCTGGTCACCGGCCTCCGCGCACTCGAGGGCCGCAACGACCTGGAGGTCGCCTAGTGAGGATCAGGAGCGTCAGGATCCGATCGTTCGGCCCGTTCAGCGACCAGACCCTCGACCTGTCGCAGGGCATGACGGTGATCGTCGGCGACAACGAATCCGGGAAGAGCAGTTGGCACGCGGCGATCTTCGCTGCCCTGTGCGGGCTGCGGCGCGGACAGGGCAGACGGATCGAGGACCGCGAATTCACGCGACGACACCGGCCTTGGGATGGCAGCGGCTGGTCAGTCGAAGCCAGACTGGAGCTCGCCGACGGACGGGTAATCGACATCGTGCAGGACCTCGATGGCCAGATCGACTGCCGAGCCGTTGATTTGGGGCTCGGCCGGCGAGACGTCTCGCACGAGATCATGTTCGACGGTTCGCCCGACGCCTCGCAGTGGCTCGGCCTCGACCGCCGCACCTTTCTCGCCACTGCCTGCATAGGACAAGCCGACGTGCTCGAGATTCTCAAGAGTGCCGGGGCGCTGCAGGAGCATTTGCAGCGAGCCGCCGCGACGGCTGGAGCGGACGAGACCGCCGCGCGAGCGCTGTCTCTGCTCGAAGACTTTCAGAAAGAACGAGTCGGCCAGGACCGCACGAACTCGGTTAAACCGCTTCGGCGAGCAATGGTGGCGGTGGAAGCGGCCGTGCGGGCGCTAGAGGCTGCGCAGGCGGATCACGACAGGTACCTGCAGCAGCTCGAGGCTCTGGTCCAGCTGGAGGCGAAGGCCGGTCAGGCCCGGCGTGTCCAGGACGTGCTCGAGGCTGCAGCCGCGCTGTACAGGGCCGAGGAGCTGGAGCGCGCGGTGGCACGTGCTCGGGAACTTGCGTCTCAGCTGCAAGGAGAACCGATCGACTTGGAGACCGTTCAGAAGGCCGCCAACCAGGTCAGTGGCGCGATCGCTGCCTGGAACTCCGCACCCGCTCCCGAACCATTGGTCGGGCCGACGTCATCGGAGCTCGACCGTGAACTGTCCGAGCTGCCCGCGGCTCCGGTCGGCGACCTTAGTCCGAGCCCAGCCATCATCGACGCTGACACCAAATTGGAGGCCGCCCGCCAGGCGCTGCCAGCCCATCTCGCCGCGAGACCCGAACCGGCGTTAGCGCTGCCGACCGAGCTATCCGCGCCGAACTTAAGAGAGATCGCCCGCGACCTCAGAACGGACGTGCCGGCGGTCGATCCGAAACTTCAAGACGAACACGCTACGCTCGAGCGGCGGCTGGCGGCCACACCCGAGCGACGCGTCAGCGTTCCTCTCCTGATCGCTGCTGGCCTCGCAGCGGCTGCCGCCGCCATCGGCGGTTTTCTCACGACTCCGCTGCTTACGATCGCCGGTCTTGCGGTCGCAGCTGGCTTGGTGGCAGTCGCAGTCCGACATGTCCTCAAAGACCCGCGCGCACCGCTGCTGGCGAGCCTACGCGATCTCGAAGCCCGCCTCGCTACCGCCGAGGCCGCGGCTGCGGCCGCGCAAATCAAGATTTCTGAGGCGTCCGCACGGGCCCAAGCGATCGGGCTTCCGGCAGAACCCGGCGTCCTCGAATCGCTGGCGAGGAAGGTCGACGAAATCACGGCTGCCGTCGAGCGGCTGCGCCAGTGGGAGACAACGCGTTCGGAGCTCGAGAGTAGGACGGTGAGGGCCGAAGCTGCCCTCAGGGCCGCACTGATCGAGCGCGGCATTGAAGACACCGAAGATTGTGCGGCTGCTGTCGCCAAGTACCGCGAGGACTGCGCGGCCCGCGCCAGGGTCGCCCAGCAGGCGGCCAGGCGACCGCAGCTCGAGCGTGAGCTCGAAACTCGACGGCGGGCAGAAGCCGCCGCTGACGCAACGAAGGATCGGCACGACGATGCCGAAGCGGAGCTGGTTCGGATCGCACGCGAGGAAGGTCTCGACGCGGTGGATGCGGCGGGCGCCTTTGCCGCCTTGATTACTTGGCAGGAGACCAACGGAAAACGATTGGTCGAAGCCGAACGCCAGGCTGAGGCGCGCGGTGAGCTCGGTACGTTGTTGGCGGGGCGAAGCGAAGACGAGCTGGTCCGCGAGGCCGAACGCACCCGGCGGCGTGCAGAGGCAGCCACGGCGGATTTGCCGGCGGACGAGGTTGAAGCCGCGGTGCATACCCCGGGCCTCGACCTTTGGCTAGAAGCGGCGAGGCGCGAGGCGGAGGCAGCCAGTGTGGCGGCGGCTGGAGCAAACGGCGAACTCAAGCAGTTTTCCAGCGCCCCGGCGGACGTGTCCGCCCGCGAGGAAGCACTGGCCGCCGCGCGACGAGAGCTGGACCGAGTGCGCCAGCTGGACGCGACGTTGACACGAACTCGCGAGTTCTTGGAGCAGGCGCAGGAGAGGGTCCATCGCGACATCGCTCCGGTGCTGGAGCGGACGTTGCGCGACTGGCTTCCCCGGGTGACAGGCGGCCGCTACACGGACGGGAGCATTGACCCAGAGACGCTCGAGATACTGGTGAAGGACCCGTCTGGGAAGTTCCGAGAGGCAGGCTTGCTCTCGCAGGGGACCAGGGAGCAGATCTACCTGCTTCTACGAATGGCTCTCGTTAAGCACCTCACGAAGCGTGGCGAAGTCTCGCCGCTCATCTTCGATGATGTGACCGTCCAGACCGATAGCGTCCGAACTGGCGCCATTCTCGACCTGCTCCACGAGATGGCGAACGATCATCAGGTGATCGTGTTCAGCCAGGAGGAGGATGTTCGGCATTGGTCAGAAGCACACCTCGGCGGAGATCACGCGCTCATTTCCCTTAATTCTCCAGCAGCCCAATCTCTTCCTGATTGAAACGCGCTGAGAACATTGGAGGACGATCGACATATGGTCTTCTACGCGGCGTACGGTTCCAATCTCGCGGAAGAACGATTTCTCTGCTACGTGAGAGGGGGTCGACCATGCGGCGGCAAGACTGATCTGAAGGGATGCCGCGACAAGACTCTGCCAACGGCCAACGCTATCCATGAATTGCCCTTCAAGTTGTTCATCGCGAGCCGGTCGAAGAGTTGGGATGGTCATGGCGTGGCATTCGTGGGAACAAGGCCCCGAGTCGACGAGGCTTGCGCCGTGCGGCTATGGCTTCTAACCGAAAGGCAGCTTGCCGATGTCGTGGCCCAAGAGAACGGCCTTCCACCGGGAAACGTACAACTGAGCGAGCACATGCTCTCTCGCGACGGCCATTACGACTTACGCCTAGCCGGCAAATACGGCCGTATCATCCGCAGGGGCGTTGTCGACGGCAGACCGGTGCTTACCTGCACAACAGCGGATACATCGCTACAGCGTCGACCGAGAGCGCCGGCTTCGGGGTATCTTCGGTGGATGGCGCAAGGCTTGCGAGAAATGGGGTGGCGTGACGAGAGGATCGCAGACTATCTCTTCGAGGTGCGCGGTGTTCGACGATTGACGCCAACTCGAGATTCGCTGTCGGACTTGATCTCTCAACCGCCATGCGGGCGCGAGCCCCAAGTGGAAGACGAAGGATGGGAACCCGGGCACCAGACGCATGGACGTTAGGGAGGCTGTAGGGTGTCAAAACTCCGTCCGGGCCCGCGGCTTCGTGTCCAGAGAAGCCGACGGGGTTTAGAGCCGAGGGGTTGAGGCGTCAGGGCAACGTTCCCGGAGCCGCTGAGCGTGCTTGAAGTTCTTGGGCCAGGGGGACGGCGGCGGTGGCCTGCCGATCCCCGGCGCGAGAGAGAGAGAGAGAAGGGCCGTCAGGCGGCTCGGCAGTATTCGTGAATGACACCGCCGAGACGGTCGTGGCGGACCACGATGCCGGTCCTTCCAGGACGCGGCTGCACGCCGGCGGGCGGCGACAACCCCAGGCTGCGATGGGGACGCACGCGGTTGTAGTGGTCGACGAACTCCTTCAGGATCTGACGCAGGTGGCGCTCTCCGATCACGGCGTCGAAGCCGGGGCTGAACTTGCCGTCGCGATCGTGGGTCAGGAAGCGAGCCCGGAGGCCGAGTTCGGCGAGCTCCCAGGCCAGGTTCCTTGCTTGCTGGGTGACCCAGGCCGAGTCGGGATTGCGAGTGCAGGCGGCGAAGAGCAGACGCCGACTCTCGAGGTGGATGAAGAAGAGCACATAGAGCCGCTTCAAGAACACGGTGTCGACGCTGAAGAAGTCGGTTGCCACGATCGTCGACGCGTGGGCTCGGAGGAAGGTCGGCCACGTCAGAGAGCTGCGTTTTGGCGCGGGAGGGATGCAGGCACCGCGGAGGATGCGCTTGATAGTGCTGGCGGCGAGCTCGTGGCCGAGCTTGCGCAGCTCCCCTTTGATCCGCAAGTAGCCCCAGCTGGGATTCTCCCGGGCCAGACGCAGGACCAGATCCGGGCACTCCTGGCTGACCGGCGGCCGTCCTCGCCGAGCACGGCGCGAATAACCAGCCCATTTCCGGCGGACGAGTTGACGGTGCCAGCTGAGCAGTGTCTCTGGCCGTACCAGGAAGGCGTTCCAGCGCGAACGGGGCAGGCGCCGGGCCGGGGCAGCCAGGACCAGGCGATCACCGGCGTTCCATCGGGGACGACCGTGGCGACGCTCTAGGACGCGCAGCTGATGGCGCAATGCGAGCAGCTCGGCCTGATCGGAGGCACGATCACCGCGTCGGACCAGATCGAGGATGATCTGCAGGCAGGCGTAGAGGGCGGCGAAGAGCACGGGCGCCGGCCATCCTATCCGAGCCTCGACAACCAGCGTGTAGCCCGCCCATCCGAATACGGATGGACTTTGGCACCCCACAGGCACAATTGGCGCACCTGTGAGCATCGAGGCTGACCTCGAGCGAGGCCGGACATCGTTCGACCGGCAATCGTGGATGGACGCGTACACGCAGCTCTCGGCGGCCGACGCCGCCGTGCCGCTGGCGGCCGAGGACCTCGACCGGCTCGCGACCGCGGCCTTCCTCACCGGCAAAGAGGACGAGAGCATCGAGGCCTGGCAGCGGGCGTACAACGCGTTCCAGGGACTCGGCAGGCGGGAGCGGGCGGTCCGGTCGGCTATGCAGGTGGCCATGGGACTCGTCAACCATGGAGAGTTTCCCAGGGCCGGCGGCTGGCTGGCCCGCGCGGGCCGCCTGCTCGAGGCTGGAGAGGAGGACTGCGTGGAGTTCGGCTATCTGCTCGTGCCGACGGCGTTGCAAAGCCTCATGAGCGGCGATGCCGCCACCGCAGATCGCACGTTCCAGCAGGCCATCGAGCTGGCCGAGCGCTTTGACGACGGGGACCTGCTGACCATGGGACGGCTTGGGCGCGGGCAATCTCTAGTCACGCTCGGCGAGACCGCTCGAGGGGTCGGGCTGCTCGACGAGATCATGGTCGCGGTCACTTCCGGAGAGGTGTCGCCGATGATGTCGGGCATCGTCTACTGCGCAGTGATCGAGGCCTGCCAGGCCGTGTTCGACCTGCGCCGGGCTCAGCAGTGGACCGCGGCGCTCAACCACTGGTGCGAGTCGCAACCCGGCCTCTTCGCGTTTCGCGGAAGCTGCATGGTGTATCGGGCCGAGATCATGCGCCTGCACGGTGAATGGGGTGACGCGATGACCGAGGCGAGCAAGGCCCGGGAATGGCTCTCGGGGCCGCCGCCGCAGCCGGGTGTGGGGGATGCCTTGTACCAGGTCGCCGAGCTTCATCGGCTGCGGGGCGAGCGGGGGGAGGCCGAGCAAGGCTACCGCCAGGCGAATGACGTGGGGCGCTCGCCGCAGCCTGGCCTGACCCTCATGCGTCTTGCTCAGGGAAAGGTCGACGCTGCGACCGTGGCTATCCGTCGGGAGCTCGATGAGGCGCGCGACCGCGCCACCCGCTGCCGGCTCCTGCCCGCTTACGTCGAGGTCATGATCGCCGCACAGGACATCGAGGCAGCACTGGCCGCGGCCGGCGAGCTGTCGGAACTGGCGCAGTCCCTTGACGCTCCGTTCCTGCGCGCCGCCGCCGCGCAGGCTCGGGGAGCTGTGCTCCTTGCCAGCGGGGATGATCGCGGCGCGCTGGAGTCGCTTCGCCGTGCCTGGACGACCTGGCGCGATCTCGACGCCCCCTACGAGGCCGCACGGGTACGCGAGCTCATCGGGCTCGCCTGCCTGCGGCTCGGTGATCGCGATGCTTACGAGATGGAGACGAATGCGGCGCGGCACGCCTTTCTGCAGCTCGGCGCCGCGCCTGACCTCGCGCGATTGGGGAGGCTGGTCGACGCGGCGGCCCCGAAGGCGGCCGGCGGCCTGTCGGCACGCGAGGTGCAGGTGCTCAAGCTCGTGGCGGCGGGAAAGTCCAACCGCTCGATCGCCGGCGAGCTCGTCATCAGTGAAAAGACCGTCGCGCGACACGTGAGCAACATCTTCTCCAAGCTGGGTCTGTCAAGCCGCGCCGCCGCTACCGCCTACGCCTACGAGCATGGTCTGAACTAATCGCCCTACACAGAAATGCCCACTCCCGCGGCCTGCGTGATTTGGATAGTTCGGCCGATGCGGGCAATGCGCCCTGAGTCCTAAGTTCCTCATCAACACCAAGAATTCAGGAGGAGCGAGATGGAGCAGTTCGACACTGTGATCATCGGCGGCGGTCAGGCGGGTCTCGCGGTCGGCTACCAGCTCGCGAGGCGGGGGCGTTCATTCGTGATCCTGGATGCAAACGACCGGATCGGCGATGCCTGGCGAAAGCGCTGGGACTCGCTCCGCGTATTCACCCCGGCCAAGTACAACGGACTTCCCGGGATGCGTTTTCCCGCACTGAGCCTGTCGTTTCCGACCAAGGACGAGGTTGCGGACTACCTTGCCGAATATGCGACCAGGCTCGAGCTCCCCGTGCGGAAAGGCGTCATGGTCGACGGGCTGTCAAGGGAGGGCACACGGTTCGTTGTCTCGGCGGGACCGCACAGGTTGGGGGCGGACAACGTAGTGGTTGCGACCGGGGCGTGCCAGATCCCGAAGATTCCAGCGTTCGCCTCTGAGCTCGCGGCGGACATCACCCAGCTGCATTCAAGCGCCTACAAGAGTCCCTCGCAGCTGCGAGACGGAGGCGTCCTGCTGGTGGGCGCGGGCAATTCGGGGGCGGAGATTTCGTACGAGGTGACGCGCACGCATCGCACGTTCCTTTCGGGCTCGTCCACCGGCGAAATCCCTTTCCCACATGGAGCGGCAACCGCCGCATTCGTCCTGCCGCTAGTCAGGTTCATGGGCACCCGCGTGCTGACGATGGACACGCCGATGGGGCGCAAGCTCGCGCCGCGCTTCATCCGCCATGGCGCTCCGCTCATCCGCCTGAAGTCGAAGCAGCTGGTCGGAGCCGGGATCGACCGCGTCGCCAGGGTGGTTGGGACCCGCGACGGCATGCCGCTGCTGGCTGACGATCGCGTCCTCGAGGTGGCCAACGTCATCTGGTGCACGGGCTTCCGGTCCGACTTCGGCTGGATCGACCTCGACGCCTTCGACGCGAGCGGACGGCCGGTGCAGTACCGGGGCGTGGTCGCCTCTCAGCCCGGACTCTATTTCGTGGGCGTGGAGTTCCTCTACTCGGCAACGTCGGACGTGCTGCCTGGCGTCGGACGGGATGCCGCGTACATCGCCAAGCACATCGCGGCGCGCGCGCCGGCCGGCGCGGACAAAGAGCGTCGGGAGCTGCTGGCGGACCAGGCCTCCCTTTGATCGACAGCCGGCCTTGCCAGCGCAACCATCGAGGTCCTGAGCCCGAGACCGTCATAGAGTTCGCTAAATGAAGAATGGGCCGAAGGTCCCCGACGAGCTCGCGGACCTGCTGACTACCAATGTCTTCGGTCATGTGTCGTGTTTGAATGTGAGAGTGCGAATCCTGACCAACATCATGTGGATCGACTACGACGGCGAGCACATCGTCATCAGCTCACCGTGTGGCTTAAACGACCCGCCGATATCGCGCGACAGTTCGGTGCCACCCGAGGATCACTCCAGCCAGTCCGCTCGGATGTTGCTGGGCCGTCAGTAGATACTCGGGTGAGTCAACATCATCTGAGGCCGTGTGCACGAGCGGTCTAACCAACTCGAGCGGTTCTTTCTCGGGCTCTCGGTTGTCCTCCCCGCGTGGGATGTGGCCGGGTCGCCGACGGCTGTAGAGGTCAACGTTACTGGGCAATACTGAGGTGCCACGCAGGATCGTCAGGAGGTCTCGTAACTCGGCAACGTGCCCGGTCGCCCCGGTCAGCTCCAATTCGCCTCCGAAGTCGTAGCGGACCTGCGATGTCTCTCGGATCGCGCCCCTCAGGTCGAAGTTGTACTCGAACGAGAGCCCGACAGTCGTGCCGTCAGCCAAGTGAATCGGATCGATACCCGGTGGATCCACGTTGATCTGAAGGTCGCGGACGCTCGCTCCGCGAGTCATTCGGATTCCGTCAGGCCACTCCAGAGCTCCTCCGCCTGCCAGATCAGGTTGCGTGCCTGCTGTTCGACCCAGCTGCCGTCGGGATGTGCGGTCGCGTTGGCAAAGACCAGCCGCCGAGAGGCGATGTCCATGAAGACCAGTACGTACAGCAGCTCCATGCGCACGGTCTCAACCGTGAGGAAGTCGCAAGCCAAGGTGCCGAGCTGAGCTCGCAGGAATTCCGACCAGCTTGGCCCGGCACGTCGCGGTGACGGTCCCAGGCGCCGACGTCGGAGTACGCGCCGGATTGTCGAGTTGGAGACTCGATAACCGAGCTTCAGGAGTTCGCCTTGAATGCGCCGCTCGCCCCAGCGCGGGTTCTCCGAGCCGAGCCGCAGGATCAGTTGCCGGAGTTCGGGCGCGATCGGCGGACGGCCGCGCCGTGGTCGTCTCCCGAAGGCGGCCCAGCGTGTGCGGTTCAGAAAATGCGTCGCGCATCGCGAATGATCGTGGACTCCCGATTTGGGGCTCCAGCGTCAGTCGCTGGTTAGGCTAGCGGGGCGATCAAACAGGAGCAGGTCGAGCACCCGCTCGACCTCGGTCAGCACAGCTCGGTCGATGCTGCCGCGATAGTCGAGGAGGCGGAGTACGGAAAGGCTCCGCAGATGCTCGACCGCGGCCCAGCTCGTCTCTCGCAATCCCGACTCAGCCGACCGAATTTTGATCCGCGATGGATATCCGCGTTGCGAGGTCGTCAGCGGAGCCACGATCACAAGCTCAGCGCCAGAGTCGTTGAAGTCGTCGGTGCTGATCACCAACCCAGGCCTCGTACCCGCACCCTGCTCGTGACCAGTCGGCCGGCCGAACTCGATATTCCAGATGTCTCCGCGCTGCGGGCGCGATCTCAATCCGGAATAGGCTCGGCGTCGAGACCGTCGCCTAGCGTGCCCTCAAAGAGCTCGCGATCGGCTGCCTCCTCGGTTGCAGCCGACGGGTCCTTCAAGACGGTGGCGGCAGCTTGCCGGAAGCTTGCCCAGAAGAGACGGCGGCGTTCGGCACGTATGGCCTCCTCCACCGCCTGGGAAATCGGCTTGCCGGTCACCCGAGCCAGCTCTCGCGCCTCATCGCGAGCCTGCCGGCTGATCCGAATGGTGGTGCTTGACACGCATTCAGTCTACAGGCATGTAGATGGCTGTGTCTACTCTTGATCACCAACTACGGCGCCCAGAAAGCGGTATGCCCACTCCTCAGCGAACCGTCGCGAGCCGGCGAAGACGATTGGAATCTCGGGGTAGCGCACTGCGAGGCTGAGGTGCGCAAAAACTCCGGCCAGATCGCGGGACGCCTGCTGCGAGGGTATCGGCGAGCGCGAGCAAGCCTCCGTAGCTTGGCCACCAGATCCGGGTTGCGACCGCGACACCGGAGCGGCTACCTTCGGCCTCCGTGCTCCACGCCGCCGTCTACGCCTGCTTGCGCCTGCTGATCGGCCTGATCGTTGTGCGCTGCGGATCGGAGCAGCAGCACGAACTCGAGCTGCTGGCCTTGCGCCACCAGTTGGCCATCCTCCGACGCCAGGTCAAGCGTCCGGAACTGACCAAGGGCGATCGCTTGATCCTGGCCGCCCTCGGTCGCCACCTGCCTGAAGGCAGCCTGCTTTTCGCGCCGGCGACCCTGCTGCGTTGGCACCGCGAACTGGTGCGCCGGCGCTGGGCTGCCTTCGGCCAGCGAGCCCGCCGGGGTCGACCGCCAAACCCGGCAGAGCTGCAGGAGCTGATCCTCCGGCTGGCTCGCGAGAATCCACGCTGGGGCGCCCGCCGCATCCAGGGCGAGTTGCTCAAGCTCGGTTATCGGGTGTCCGCGACCACCGTCCGCACCCTGCTTGGTCGGCATCGGGTGCCGCCGGCACCTCGGCGCGAGGGTCCGACCTGGAGCCAGTTCTTGCGCGCTCAGGCGCATGGCGTCCTGGCCTGCGACTTCTTTGCCGTCGAGACCGTGCTCCTGCGCACCCGTGCTGGTGGTGATGGAGCTTGGCAGCCGCCGCGTCCTGCTCTCCGCCTGCACCGCCAACCCCGACTCCGCCTGGGTGGTCCAGCAGGCCCGCAACCTGGCTCACGATCTCCAGGATCGCGACGCACCCGCAGCCTTCCTGGTTCGAGATCGCGACTCCAAGTACACCGATCGCTTCGATGCCGTCTTCCGCGCCGAAGGCGTCAGTGTGCTCCGGACGCCCTACCGATCCCCGCGGGCCAACGCTCATCTGGAGCGCCTCGTCAAGACCACCCGCCGCGAGTGCCTGGATTGGCTGCTGATCGTCAATGAGCGCCACCTCCGCCAGGTCCTGGCCGAGTTCTTCGATCATTACAACCGCTCCCGGCCCCACCTGGCGCTGGGATTGCGCCCACCCTGTCCGGAGGACGTGCCAGCGCAGGGGGCCATCCTCCGCCGTCGTCGCCTGCACGGCCTGATCAACGAGTACAGCCGCGCCGCCTGAGTGCGTCGCCGGACCGTCTATCCCTCCCCCTCGTCGTGGCTCCGGCCCACCGCCCACGTCAAGCCAGCCCCCGCTCGCCGCCGCTGCTCAGATCAGAAGCCGGGAACTCCGCGCCGTGCAACCGGCCTCAACGACCCGTGCGATCAGCGCGTCGAGCCACGCTCGGGCTCGACCGACTTTCTGCGCACCTCAGGCCACCGACTCATGATCGGTTATCGCCCTCTCTGGCCGCCCCACTCCCGGCCAGACATGGCAGCCTAACTTCGATCCGTGAGCTTTTGGCTGGCGGCGGCGCTGTTCGCCCTCGCTGTTTGGGCAGTTCAACGATTGCTGAGCAAGGTGGCCCTGGCGACCCTCGGCACCCGGAAGTTCTACCTCCTGAGTGCGGCCGTCTCGCTGGTCGTCTATGTCCCGTACCTGATCTGGCGACCGCCGGCCGTTCAGGAACTGCTCCCGGCCCTCGGCTTGGCCTGCCTGATGGCGGTGACCTTCGGCGTCACTACTGAAGCCATACGCCGCGGACCGCTGGGAGCGGTGTCACCGATCACCGCCCTAAGCCCTGCACTAACAGCCCTCCTGGCAATCGCACTCCTAGGTGAGCGCCTGACCTCGGCCGCCTATGTGGGACTCGCGCTGGCCCCATCGGGATCGCGCTGCTCTTGACGCGACGGACGGGTAGCGATCGCGAGATGAAGAGAGCTTGGCTGGGGTTGGCGATCCTTTCCCTGATCCTTCAGGGCATCGGAGCTTTCGTTGCCAAGGTGGTCGTCACCCCGGCGGGACCCTCTGCGCTGCTGCTGATAAGCGCGGCTGTCGCGCACGGACTACGCGGCCGACCAGTTCCTCGTTGCGGCCGCCGGCATAGGCA
>WNGE01013819.1_pt1 | contig 14020 bp, 16 predicted proteins | sample 5400651 | NCBI WGS metagenome assembly WNGE01 (sample SAMN13153370, study PRJNA577476) | soil metagenome | isolation source: 60 cm soil or saprolite under grassland replicate 2 | place: USA:California | collected 2016-06-15 | reverse complement strand
ACGAGCAGCCGCAGCTTCGTGTGCTTCGGCGGGTCCATCATCAGCATCATCTGACGCTGGAGCTCGAGGTCCTCCGCCGTCATGTCGTTGAGCGTGATCCCGCCCAGCTCCGACGACGCGTGCGGGTAATCACGGCTCAGCTCGACCAGGTCGGCGTACTTCACGATGCACCAGAAACCCTCGGTGTCGTCCGTGGAGGGGTGGAACCACACCGGCGCCTCGCGTCGCAGCACCGCGAACATGTCGTGGGGGACGGCGGCCACGAAGTTTCCCGGGTCGGCGAGGTTCACGTCCTCGAGAGTCATGGTCGTCATGGCAGGGACCTCCCGGGACCGGCAGAAAACTGGAACACGTTCTCGTCTTGGGGCAAGATAGCGCAGACGCCAAGGGGGGACCGATGCACGACCTCATCGTCCGCGGAGGCACGGTCGTCGACGGGACCGGCGCACCGTCGTTCGACGGCGACGTCGCCGTCGACGACGGGCGCATCACCGAGGTCGGCCGCGTCGGCGGCGACGCCCGCGAGGTGATCGACGCCGACGGCAAGCTCGTCACCCCCGGCTTCGTCGACGTGCACACGCACTACGACGGCCAGGTCACGTGGGACCCGTTGCTCACGCCGTCGTCGTGGCACGGCGTCACCACCGTAGTCATGGGCAACTGCGGCGTCGGCTTCGCGCCCGCCCGACCCGACCGGCACGACTTCCTGATCGGCCTCATGGAGGGCGTCGAGGACATCCCCGGCGCCGCCCTGTCAGCCGGCATCCGGTGGGGGTGGGAGACGTTCCCCGAGTTCCTCGATTTCCTCGACACACAGCCGCTCGCGCTCGACGTCGGGACGCAGGTCCCGCACGGCGCCGTGCGCGCGTACGTCATGGGAGAGCGCGGCGCCCGCAACCAGGCCGCCACGTCGGACGACTCGGCCGCGATGGCCGTGATCGTGCAGGAGGCGATCGAGGCCGGCGCGCTCGGCGTGTCGACATCGCGCACGATTGCCCACCGCGCGATCGACGGCGAACCGGTGCCCGGCACGTTCGCCGCCGAGGACGAGTTGTTCGCGCTCGGACGCGCCCTCGCTGCCGCGGGGACAGGCGTGTTCGAGCTCGCGCCCGCCGGAGTGCTGGGCGAGGACCTCGCCGCCGCGGACCGCGAGATGGACTGGATGCGCCGGCTCGCCCGCGAGATCGACCGCCCGGTGACGTTCGCGCTCGTGCAGAACGACTTCGATCCCGACCAGTGGGCGCGGATGCTCGACCTCGCGCTCGAGGTGCACGAGCAGGGGGTGCCCATCCGGCCCCAGGTCGCCGGGCGTCCGCTCGGCTTGCTGCTCGGGCTCCAGACGTTCCATCCGCTGGGGGACCGGCCGAGCTATCAGGCAATCGCGCAGCTCCCGCTCGAGGAGCGGGTGGCGCGCCTCCAGGACCCCGAGGTCCGCGCCGCGATCCTCGCCGAAGTGCCGGAGAGCGACGACCGCATGGCGTTCATCGGAATCGGGCTGGACCGGATCTTCCCGATCGGTGACCCGCCCGACTACGAGCCGGGGGCGGAGGCGAGCATCGCGGCGCGCGCCGAGCGCGAGGGCCGCGACCCGACCGACCTCCTCTACGACCTCCTGCTCGAGCAGGACGGGCGCGAGCTCCTGCTGCGACCGCTCCTGGGCTACAGCCGCTTCACCCAGGACCCGATCCGCGAGATGGTGCTGCATCCGACGAGCGCGCTCGGCCTGGGCGACGGCGGCGCGCACGTCGGCGCCATCTGCGACGCCAGCATCGAGACGTACATGCTCACGCACTGGGTGCGTGACCGCAGCCGCGGGGAACGGCTCCCGCTCGAGCTCGTCGTGCGCAAGATGACGAGCGACACCGCTTCCCTGTACGGGCTCGAGGACCGCGGCGAGATCCGGCCGGGCAAGAAGGCCGACCTCAACGTGATCGACTTCGACGGCCTCGTCCTCCGGCGGCCCGAGATGCACTACGACCTACCGGGTGGCGCCCGGCGCCTGTTGCAGCGCGCTGAGGGGTACGACGCGACCGTCGTGAGCGGCGAGGTCGTGCTGCGTGACGGGCACGACACGGGCGCCCGCCCCGGCGCCCTCGTGCGCGGCTCGCGTTAGGCCGGCCTGGGGCGGTTCTTTGGCCGGATGCCGCGCAGGCCGAACCAGGTCAGCTCGGAGATCCAGGCTGCGAGCTCGTCGGCGTCGCGTGACGCCTCGGGGTCGGTGAGGGCGTGGCGGCTCGTCGCCTCGGCGACGCCGACCAGCGCGTGCGCGAGGACGCGGCGGTGCTCGGCGGTGGCGTCGATCTCGATCAGCTCGCTGATGGCGTCGGCGGCCTCGTGGAGCACGACGTCGACGACCCCGGCGAACTCGGGGTCGTTGCGGGCCGACGCGCCGAACAAGAGCCGGAATGCGGCCCGGTTGTTGGTGACGAACCGGAAGTAGGCGCTGAAGCCCTCCTCGACCCGCTCCCGCCCGGTCGTTGCACGGCTGGTCGCCGTGGTCAGCTCGTCGAGGAGCTGACGGCCGACGTCCGCGAGGAGCTCGACGAACAGCGCGCGCTTGGACGGGAAGTGCTGGTACAGCACGGGCTTGGTGACTCCGGCGGCGGTGGCGACATCGTCCATCGCGGTCGCGTGGAAGCCGCTCGCCGCGAACACGTCGCACGCAACGTCGAGAAGTTGACGCCGGCGCTGCTCGGCCGGGAGTCGCATCGCCATTGGCGACACGTTACTCGTGAGCTCGATTTGCGCCGTCGCAGCGAGTAGCTCAGCCGCTGCTCTTCAACGGCATCTCGTAGCGGTCGGTGACGCCGAAGTTGTCGTTCCACCGCGCGTCGACCTCGGCCGTCTCGTCCGGTGTGAGCGGGAGGTCGGACGCGCCCGCGTACTCGCGCACCTCGTCGGGCGTCAGGCACGTGGGCAGCACCGTGGTGAAGCCGTCCATGGCGAGGATGCCTGCCACCGCCGCCTGGCCGATCGTGCGGCCGGTCTCGGGGGCGTGCAGGAAGCGCAGCGCGTCGGCCTTGTCGAAGAGGTCGAGGAGGTTGTCGCGCTTGCGGTGGGCGCGGTGGTCGTCGCCCTCGAACGCGGTGTCGCGGGTGATCTTGCCCGACAGCACGTCGGACGCGTGTGGGACGCGCGCGATGAGACCGACGCGGTCCTCGGTCACCGCCGGCTCGGCAGCGAACGTGCGCCCGGGCTCCTGCTCGAGCAGGTTGAACACAGTCTGCAGCGAGACGATCGGCCGGTTCCGCAGCGCGTCGAGCCCCTCGTCGACCCAGCCGATGGCCGGACCGAGCGCCACGCCGAGCTCACGCACCTTGCCCTCGGCGCGGATCTTCACCAGCTCGTCCCACAGCGCGTCGTCGCGGACGGGCTCGATGCGGACGTTGTGCAGCTGCAGCAGGTCGATGTGGTCCCGGCCCAGGCGGCGCAGGGACGCCTCGACCTGGGCCCGCACCGACTCCGGCCGCCAGTCCTGCGGACGCTCCGAGTGCCCGGGCGCGATGCGCGGTGCGTCGATGTCGTAGCCGACCTTCGTGGTGACCACCACGTCGTCGCGCCGCCCGAGCAGGTCGGCGAGGATCGTCTCGCCGAAGCCGTCGTCGCCGTAGACCGGCGCGGTGTCGAAGAAGGTGACGCCGGCATCGAGCGCGGCGTGAACGAGCCCCGCCTTATCGTCCACCTTGCCCCACCAGTCGGTCGCGATCGTCCACGCGCCGAACCCGACGTCGGAGACGACGAGGTCGCTAGTGCCGAACCGCCGGTATCTCATGGGGACGATCGTAGCTGTGGGCTAGTTGAATACGATCACCGAGCGGGCGACCTCTCCCGAGCTCATCTCGTCCATGGCGGTGTTGACGTCGTCGAGCGTGATCTCGTGGGAGACGAGCTCGTCGAGCATCAGCTTCCCCTCGGTGTAGAGGTTGGCGAGCATCGGGATGTCGTGGTGCACGTTCGACGACCCGTACAGACAGCCGCGGATCTGCTTCTCTGAGAAGATCAGCCCGAGCCCGACGGGCACCGTCATCATCACGTCCATCGCGGGCACGCCGACGAGCACTGTTTGCCCTCCCCGGCGCGTCATGGTGAACGCCTGGTCGATCGTCGCCTGGAGCCCGATGACCTCGAACGCGACGTCGGCGCCGCGCTGACCGGTGAGCTCCATGACCTTCGCGATGCTGTCGTCCTCGCGCGCGTTCACGAGGTCGGTGGCCCCGAACTTCTGGGCCGTCTGGAGCTTCCCGTCGACCATGTCGATGGCGATGATTCGCTCGGCGCCCGAGTACTTGGCGCCTTGGATCACGTTCAGGCCGACGCCGCCGCAGCCGACGACAGCGACCGTGTCGCCCGCGCGAATGTCGGCGGTGTTGTGCGCGGCGCCGAAGCCGGTGAGGACGCCGCAGCCGATCAGCGCCGCCGCCGTCAGCGGGATGTCCTTGTCGATCTTGACCGCGCTGATCGCGGGAACGACTGTCGACTCCGTGAACGTGCCGCTGGCGGACATCTGGAGCAGCGGCTGACCGTCGCGCACGAAGCGGGGCGTCCCGTCGAGAAGGGCGCCGGTGGCGATGGTCGGCAGGCCGACGTCGCACAGGTGGCCCTGCCCGCCCTGGCAGAAGTAGCAGTCGCGGCACTGCGGGATCCACGAGATCACGACATGGTCACCGGGCTGGAGGTTCTCGACGCCTTCGCCGACCTCTTCGATCACTCCCGCGCCTTCGTGCCCGAGTACGGCCGGTAGGGGCGCGAGGAGCGTGCCGTTGCGCACGGAGAGGTCCGAGTGGCACACGCCGGACGCACCGAGCCGCACCTTGACCTCGTTCGCCTTCGGCGCCTCGAGGTCGACGTCGGTGACCTCGAGGGGCGTGTTGATCGCGTTGCAGACCGCGGCCTTGGGCATGCTCGTTCCCCCGTTTCTGTCCTTCTTGACCGGTCGGTCAACGCTACCGCTGCCGCCGCGCCTCCCGCTCCTCGCGCGCGGCGGCGATCACGAAGCTCACGACCGACACGGCGAGGGCCGCGTACCCGACGCGCTGCGCGTACCGGACGCCGCGAGCGATACGGGCCCGGCGGGCGCGGACGGGATCGGGCTCGCTCACCACGAGCGCCAGCCGTGGCCGACGAAGGCGGCGTGGATGCGCCCGGGGAGGTCGGTGAGCGAGTAATCGCCGCGGGCGAGCTCGAGGTTCGTCTCGAAGAGGGTCCGGTCGGGGGCGTCGAGGAACGCCGCGACCTCGCCCGGCTTCTCGACACTGAACACGTGCAGGCCGGCGGCCACGATCTCGTCGAGCACCGGGTAGCGGTGCGCCGCGAGCGGGCGCCGGGCGATCACCGACTCGATGACCGGATTCCCGAAGCCCTCCCACGTCGAGGGGAACACGACGACGTCGGCGGCCGCGTAGGCGTCGGCGGCGGACGCGGCGCGCCCGAGTACGACCGGGAGCGCGGTCGACGTCAGCGCTCGGGTCAGCGTCGGGTCGTAGCCGTCCTCGGCCGGCCCGGTCAGCCAGTACACGACACGGCGGTCCGGGACGAGATCGGCGAGCGCCTCGCTGAAGCGCACCCCGCCCGGCACGTTCTTGCGGGCGATGGCGCGGGTCGGCTGGAGCACGACGAGATCGGCGTCGTCGAAGCCGAACTCGGCGCGGGTCTGCGCGCGTGCCCCAGGGGCCGCATCGAAGGCGAACGTGTTTCGAATCGTGCTGGCGGCGATGCCGCGGTCCGCGAGCTCGCGGCGCGAGCGGTCGCTCAGCACGACGTGGAGCGCGCCCGGGATCGGCGGTGGCAGGTCTCTGATGCCGGCGAGTCGCGTCCGCTGCCACGGCAGGTCGTGGTGATGGAAGAGCACGCGGCCCGGGTGCCGGCGCAGCGCGTCCGCCGCCGCGTAGGACGCATCGAGGTTCAGGGGAAGCTAGCAGATGTTCTCGGCGCCCACGAGATCGGCGCCGCGGTCAGCGCGCCCGTGTCCGCTGCCACACCGGCGGGCGGCTCGATCGAGAGGCCGGGCAGCGCGAGGTCGTCGGGGTGGGGCGCGCCGCAGAGCTCACCGGCGACGCGACGCGTCCTGAAGCCGAACTCACCGAGGGCCCACTCCCACTTGTGCGCTTCGACCGACACACCGTCGGTGCCGCCGAGCCGATACGAGAGCACCACGGCCTGACGCGCCATCGACCGGACGATACCGGCCGGTGGGCCCGCGGCTTCCACGACCCGGACTAGGGCTCCTCGGGCTCGTCCTCCTCGGCGCGCCGGCGCTCGTCCTGTCGCCGATCCTCTCCGGACAGCCGCGCGTAGACCTGCTCCAGCTCCACTCCCAGCGTGTCGTCGTCGCGGTCGGGCGCGAGCGCGCGTCCGGACCGCGCGCTCGGGCGCGTCAGGCGCGGGGGCGTCAGGCGGGGACCCGGCGTCTCGTCACGCGACTCGGGCTTCGTGCGCTCGCGGGGAATCGGGGCGGGACTCGTCTTCCGTGGGCGCGCGGTACGTCCGCGGCGGCGACTGCCGCGGTAGCAGACGGCGATCACGCCGAACGCGATCACCACGTCGCCGATCGAGAGGACCTCGCCGATGGGTCCGCCCACCACGATCTGGTCGCCGAGGAACGGGAGCAGGTCCTCGTCGCTCTCGGGCCGGTGCTTCACGGTCCGCTCGACCGGCTCCTCGACCGTTCGGCCCGACCGGGTCGTCACCTCGTTGTCGCGAGTCGGCATCCCCTGGTTGAGCCCGATGACGAGGGCGTTGAGCGCGATGCCCAAGCCGATGACCCACATCATCGACACACGCAGGTTCACGAAGCAGAACGCGAGGAGAAGCGCGTAGGAGGCCATGAGGAGCCCGAAGCCGAGGTCGTCGATGCGGTCCTTGGGGAGATCGACGAACGCGAGGGTGATCTGGATCGCGAGGGCGGCGACGACCATCCAGATCGACTGGATCGGGAGCCGCAGCAGCTGACGGAAACTGCCCTGTGTGACGAGCACGAGCACGATTGCGACGCCACCGGCGATTGCGATGGAGATCACTCCCCGTCACCGTACAACGGGCGGTCCTGCGGCCGGATCCCTACGATTGGCGCGGCGACGGCGGCTTTGCCGACCGTCGCCGCAAAGCCGGAGCTTGCGACGGCGACAAAGGAGAGCTGTGGCCGACGTTCGCTACGAGGTCCTCGGGTCCGTCGCACGTGTGACGATCGACCGGCCCGAGCGACGGAATGCAATGTCATTCGACGTGATGGAGGGTCTCCGTGACGCCGTCGCGCGGGCGAAGGCCGACGATGCGGTGCGGGTGCTCGTGCTCACCGGCGCGGGGGACAAGGCGTTCTGCGCCGGGGCCGACCTCGGCGGCGGCGGGGTCGCCGACGGGGCATCCGCCGCGCACGACGGACGGGGCATGCTCGCCGACCTGTTCCGGGACATGTGGGACCTGGGGAAGCCGACGATCGCCCGCGTGCGCGGGTACGCGCTCGCGGGCGGATTCGGGCTCGCGCTGGCGTGCGACTTCGTGGTCGCCGCCGACGACGCGCAGTTCGGCACCCCGGAGGTCAACGTCGGGCTCTGGCCGTACATGATCACGGTGCCGCTCGTACGTTCGATGCCGCCGAAGCGCGTGCTCGAGCTGATGATGACCGGGCGCCGCGTCGACGCATCCGAGGCGGATCGCATCGGGTTTGTGACCCGCGTCGTCCCCGTCGACCAGCTCGACGACGCCGTCGACGACCTGGCCGGCACGCTGGCGGCCAAGTCGCCCCTGATCCTGCGGTGGGGCCGCGAGAGCTTCTACCGGACCCTCGACATGGACCCCGACGACGCCCTCACGTATCTCCAGGCCATGCTGACGGTCACCAGCGCCTCGGAGGACACTGCCGAGGGTGTCGCCGCCTTCGCCGAGAAGCGCGACCCGAAGTGGAAAGGGCGATAGTCCGAGGAGGACGGGCAGGATGGATATCCCCGAGACTCACTACGCGAAGAGCGGTGAGCTGAGCATCGCCTACCAGGTCTTCGGCGAAGGCGACCTCGACCTCGTCTTCATCCCGGGGTTCATCTCGAACGGTGACCTGTCGTGGCAGGCGCCGCTGTTCAGCGAGTTCTTCGCCCGGTTCGGCTCGTTCGCCCGGGTGATCACGTTCGACAAGCGCGGCACCGGGCTGTCGGAGCGGACGCTTGGCTTCGGGAGCGCCGAAGACCGTATGGACGACATTCGCGCGGTCATGGACGCGGCCGCGTGTGAGCGAGCGGCGCTCGTGGGGATCTCCGAAGGCGGCCCCTTGGCGATCCTGTTCGCGGCGACGTATCCGGAGCGGGCGTCCGCGCTGGTGCCGTGGGGCACGTTCGCCCGCGTCACGCAGGGCCCGGACTATCCCCTGGGCCACGACCCGTCGATCATCGAGCCCTTCATCGACGGAAGCGTCGCGCGGTGGGGGACGGGCAGGGCGCTGCGGTTCTTCATCTCGAACATGCCGACCGATCCCGAGGGATCGGCGTTCGTGGCGCGCTACGAGCGCAGCGCCGCGACACCGAGCATGGTCCGCGAGATCCTGCGCCGGAATTGCGAGATCGACGTCCGGAGCGCGCTGCCCGCCATCACCGCGCCGACGCTCGTCGTGCACCGCCACGGCGACCACGTCGTTCCCGTCGAATGCGGCCGGTACGTGGCAGAGGAGATCGTCGGGGCACTTCTGCTCGAACTCCCGGGGGACTGGCACCTGAACGGTGCCGACGGTGGAGAGGACGACGCGCTCGACGCCATCGAGGAGTTCCTGACCGGGCGGCGTCACGAGCCCGTGGTGCCAGTCGACAGGGTGCTCAAGACCGTCCTGTTCACCGACATCGTCGACTCGACCGCCCGCGCCGCCGCCGAGGGCGACCGTCGCTGGCACGACCTGCTCGACCGGCACGACGCGGCGATCCGGCGCGAGCTCGATCGGTTCCGGGGCCAGGAGGTCAAGGCCACCGGTGACGGGTTCCTGGCCGCGTTCGACGGGCCCGGCCGCGCCATCAACTGCGCCCAGGCGATCGCGACCGGCTCGCAGGCGCTCGGGCTCGACGTCCGTGCCGGTCTGCATACCGGTGAGTGCGAGTTGCGGGGGGACGATATCGCGGGCATCGCCGTGCACATCGGCGCCCGTGTTGCCGCGCTGGCTGGGCCGGGCGAGGTGCTGGTCACGAGCACCGTGCGCGATCTCGTCGCCGGGTCGGGCATCGAGTTCACCGACCGGGGCATGCACGCGCTCAAGGGCGTTCCCGGTGAGTGGGATGTCCTCGCCGTGCGAGGATGACCACATGACCTCGACCGGCGGTGGCGACGTCCACGACTGGGGACCGCTCGTCGGCGACCTCAAGGCGCGCCGCGACCGCGCCCTCGAGATGGGTGGGCCGGATCGGGTCGAGCGCCAGCACACGCTGGGCAAGCTCACGGTGCGCGAGCGCCTCGACCTCCTGCTCGATCCGGGCACGTGGGTGGAGTACGCGCTGCTCGCCGATCACATGGACGCCGGGCTCGGCGACCGCTACCTGGCCGCCGACGGCGCCGTCACCGGCGTCGGCGAGATCGACGGCCGGCCGGTCGCGATCGGGGCCTACGACTTCACCGTGATGGCCGGCTCCATGGGCCAGGTCGGCGAGCACAAGATGGCCCGTCTGCGCGAGCTCGCGGTGCGGCAGCGCATCCCGTTCGTGTGGCTCCTCGACTCGGCCGGGGCGCGCATCCAGTCGACGAGCGGCTCGACGTTCGCCGGCGCCGGGGCGCTGTTCCGCGAGCAGGTCGCGATGAGCGGCGTCGTGCCGATGGTCGCCGCGATGCTCGGCCACTGCGCGGCGGGCACCGCATACATCCCGGCCCTGGCCGACTTCGTGCCGATGGTCAAAGGCACGTCGTCGATGGCGCTCGGCGGCCGCCACCTCGTGAAGGCGGCGGTGGGGGAGGACGTCACCGAGGAGGAGATGGGCGGCTCCGCCGTGCACACGAAGATCTCGGGCGTGGCCGACCTGGAGGTGGCCGACGACAAGGAGTGCCTCGAGATCGTCCGCAAGTACCTGTCCTTCTTTCCCTCGCACAACCAGGAAGCGCCGCCGGTGCAGGAGAGCACCGATCCCGTCGACCGGCGGGTCGAGGAGCTCTACGACATCGTGCCCACCGCGCCCCGCCGCGCGTACGACATGCGCAAGGTCGTGACGGCGGTCGTCGACGATGCCGACGTGCTGTGGATCAAGCCCGAGTGGGCGAAGAACGTGGTGACGGGTTTGGCGCGAGTCGGCGGGCAGCCGGTGGGGATCGTCGGGAGTCAGCCGATGGTGCTCGGTGGCGCGCTCGACGTGAACGGGGCCGACAAGGTGGCGCGCTTCGTGTGGATGTGCGACGCGTTCGGGATCCCGCTCCTGTTCCTGCACGACGTGCCCGGGTTCATCGTCGGCTCCGCGGTCGAGAAGCAGGGCATCATCCGTCACGGCGCCAAGATGCTGTTCGCGGTGTCGGAGGCGACGGTGCCGAAGATCAGCGTGGTGATGCGCAAGAGCTACGGCGCCGGGTACTTCGTCATGAACGGCACCGCGTACGAGGCCGACTACATCGTGGCGTGGCCGACAGCCGAGATCGCGGTGATGGGACCCGACGGCGCCGTCAACATCATCCACCGCAAGACGATCGAGGCGGTCCCCGAGGAGGAGCGGGCGCAGAAGCGGCTCGAGCTGGCCGAGGAGATCCGCCAGAACATCGACCCGTACATCGCCGTCGGCCACGCGCAGCTCGACGACGTGATCGACCCCGCCGAGACCCGCCACGCGATCTGGCGCGGCCTCCAGGTGTCGCGCGCCAAGCGCGTCGACCGCCCCTGGCGCAAGCACGGCGTCCTCCCCGTCTGACCGCCGATGCGTATCTGAAGGACGCTGGGCGTCCCTCAGATACGCACCGTGGATAGGCTGCGCCGCCTATGGCGGAGATCCGGGCCGAGATCGCGGCGAACGTGTGGCAGGTGGTGGCGGAGGAGGGGCAGATGGTCGCCGAGGGGGACGAGATCGTCATCCTCGAGTCCATGAAGATGGAGATCCCCGTCGTGACCGAGACCCCGGGCGTCCTGCGCGAGCTCCACGTGGAGCCCGAGCAGGTCGTGCAAGAGGGCGACCTCATCGCCGTCATCGACGAGAGCTGATCGCAAGTGATCCGGTGGGAGACCGCCGATCTCGTCGGGATCGCGACCATCGACCGGCCCGAGCGCAGGAACGCCCTGAACGCGGAGCTGTGCGCGCAGCTCCTCGCCCGCCTCGAAGCCGAACCCGACCTGCGGGCGGTCGTGATCACCGGCGCCGGCGACAAGGCGTTCTGCGCCGGTGCCGACCTCGTCGTGCGTGCGGAGGACGCGTCGGAGCCCGGCGGGGGCGACACGTTCCGTCCCGCGTTCGAGCGGCTCCTCGACGCCATCGTCGACTACCCGGCACCGGTGCTGGCGGCGGTCAACGGCCCTGCGATCGGCGCCGGCCTCCAGCTCGCCGTCGCGTGCGACCTGCGCGTCGCCGCCTTCGGCGCCACGTTCGGCATTCCCGCCGGACGCCTCGGCGTGTTCCTCAGCCCGGCCAACGTGCAGCGCCTCGCCGCGCTGGTGGGCCAGGGCGCTGCCCGCGATCTGCTCCTCACGTCGCGCGCCCTCGATGCCGACGAGGCGGCTGCAATCGGGCTCGTGCAGCGCCGCGTCCCGGACGCGCTCGACGCCGCGCTCGAGATCGCAGTCGAGATCGCCGCGCTCGCGCCGCTGACGGTCCAGGGCCACAAACGCGCGCTCAACCTGGTTGCGGGCGGCGTCGACGCCGCCGCGCTCGACGAGATGCGCGCGCTCGAAGCCCGCGCCTTCGCGAGCCGTGACCTCCGGGAGGGACTCGCGGCGTTCGGCGAGAAACGGCCGCCGCGCTTCGAAGGCCGCTAACGCCGCCTGAGCTGCCAGATCAGCGCGCCCGGAAGTCCGGTGAACGCCGCGCGCGTCGCGTCCGGCACGAACTGCGCCGCCATCCCCTGCATCCCCGCCTCGTCGGTGCCGAAGCTCGGCTCGACGCAGTGGACGACGTCGAGTCCGCTGGCGCCGAACGCGTCGAGGTACTCGCCGTGCAGGTGTACGTGCTCGCGCACGAACGCCAGGCTGCCGTCGCTCGCCTCGAACAGCGCCTGGCCGCCGGCGACCGACATCGCGGGGTGGAGATCCGACAATACGAGGCAGCCGCCCGGGCGCACGGCGCGTGCCAGCTCCGCGATGGCTGGCGCGACGTCCTCGAGGTGGCCGAGCGCGAGCGCGCACACCGCGAGGTCCATCTTGCCGTTCTCGACCGGCAGATCCCGCAGGTCGCCCTCGAGGAAGCGCGCCCTGGCAACACGCGCCCGCGCGAGGTCGAGCATCTCGGGCGAGCCGTCCACGCCCGTCACGTCGTGGCCGCGCTCGGCGAGGTGGGCGGCGTGGCGCCCCGTGCCGCAGGCGGCGTCGAGGGCGCGGCCGGCGGGGAGCTCGTCGACCAGACGCCAGACCGCCGGCTGCTCGACGCTGATCAGCGGGTTGCCGGGACGATCGTACGTTGCAGCCCAGCGGGCGTAGCCGGCGCCGGCGTCCATCTCGGGAACGTCGGTTCCGAGGCCGAACGTCGACTCCTCCTGCGTTCCGACGATGCGTCGGACCTCGTCGATTCGCTCCTCTGCCGTCTCGTCATCGCCTTCCACCAGATGACGGAACAGGGCGAGGCCCTCCACGCCGACGAGGAACTCGCGCAACCGAACGTGTCGGGTCATCTGATCTCCTCGTGCCGTCGCCGCCGGCACCGTACCGGCGGGGAACCCAGCGCGCGTGTGAGAATCCGCCTCGATTCGACCCGGCCGACAAGGGGGCGCCATGAACCGCAAGTTCTCGATCCGCCCGACGTTGACGTTCAAGGGGAGGCAGTTCAAGGGCCTGCGGGGATGGGCGGGGAAGCCCTTTCACCCGCCCCTCACCGACATCCCGGTGGCGGCCTACGTGCTGGTCGCGGTGTTCGACGTCATCTCCCGGGTCGCCGGGAACGACTCGTCGATCGGGCGCGACTTCTTCATCTCCGGAACGCACGTCATCATCGCCGGCGCGATCGTGTCGCTCGGCGCCGCGCTGACGGGCTTCTGGGACTGGTGGCGATCGACGGAGCCCGGCAACCAGGCGCGCCGCACCGCGAACTGGCACATGACGGTCATGCTCACGGTCACGGCAATCGTGATCGTCGACATCATCGTCCGGGTCGCACAGTGGGGCGACAACGAGGCGACGAGCACGATCGTGATGATCCTCTCGCTCATCGTCGGCGGGCTGACGATCTTCGGCGCGGCGTACGGAGGCGGGCTGGCCTTCGACTACGGCTTCAACGTCGAGACGGCGGGGGACCACCCGGTGTGGCACGAGTCGGAGGTCGACGTCTTCCCCGGGCAGAAGTGACAAGCCGTACGATCAGCCACGCGGCCGCGCCCGCCCAGACCGCCGCGAGCACGGTCACCGTCGCGGTGGCGTAATTCAGCGGGTCCACGGACGGGTTGTCGGGCACCTGGTCGCGCCCGAAGCCGCGCAGCGCGGGGAAGGCGACGATCAGAACGACCGCGCTGGTGACGAGGGCGGCGCGGACCGGTGCCCGCCATGGCTCCGGGAGGAGGTAGGCGAGCGCGGCGCCCGCGACGCACGCGAGCGGCGCGAGGAGCAGGTCGTCGACGACGTTGGCGGCCCCGAGCCACACCGCCACGTCGGCGGCCGACCGCACCCCGACATCCGCGATCAGCCCGGTAACGCCGAACGCGATGACGGCGCCTCCCAGCGCGAGTGCGATCCAGAAGCGCGGCCCGTACTGAGGCGCGGTCACCGGACGACCAGCCGCGTGACCCACTTCGTCTGCATGACGCCGGGCCGGTTCGGGCCGATGAGCCGGAGCGGGTAGCCGTGGTCGAGATCCAGCGGCTCACCGTTGACCTCGAGGGCGAGCAGCGTGTCGGGGTCGTGGGCGTGCCACGGGTTGAGGTCGGATGAGCGGTAGGCGCGGCGGCG
>WNGE01005697.1_pt1 | contig 14022 bp, 15 predicted proteins | sample 5400651 | NCBI WGS metagenome assembly WNGE01 (sample SAMN13153370, study PRJNA577476) | soil metagenome | isolation source: 60 cm soil or saprolite under grassland replicate 2 | place: USA:California | collected 2016-06-15 | reverse complement strand
CTTCTCGATCTCGTCGAGCAGCAGCACCGAGTACGGCTTGCGGCGCACGGCCTCGGTGAGCTGGCCGCCTTCGTCGTAGCCGATGTAGCCCGGAGGCGATCCGACGAGCCGGGACACGGAGTGCTTCTCCATGTACTCCGACATGTCGACCTGGATCATCGCGTCCTCGTCGTTGAAGAGGAACTCGGCGAGCGCGCGCGACAGCTCGGTCTTCCCCACGCCCGACGGGCCGAGGAAGATGAACGACGCGGTCGGGCGCTTCGGGTCCTTGATGCCGGCGCGTGCGCGACGGATCGCCTTCGAGACCGCGAGCACCGCCTCCTCCTGGCCGACGTAGCGCTTGTGCAGCTCCTCCTCCATGTTGACGAGCCGCTCGGCCTCCGCCTCGGTGAGCTTGAAGACCGGGATGCCCGTCCACATCGAGACGATGTCCGCGATCTCCTCCTCGCCCACCTCGGGCTGCTCGGCGTCGGCGGACTCGCTGCGCCAGCCCTCCTCGAGCTCGCGCTTCTTCTGCGTCAACTTGCGCTCCTTGTCGCGCAGGCTCGCGGCCTTCTCGAACTCCTGCGCCTCGATCGAGGATTCCTTGTCCTTGCGCACCTTCTCGATCTCTTCCTCGAGCTCGCGATAGCGCGGCGGCGCCGACATCGTGCGGATGCGCAGGCGTGAAGCTGCCTCGTCGATCAGGTCGATCGCCTTGTCGGGCAGGTGCCGGTCCTGGATGTACCGGTCAGCCAGCGCCGCAGCGGCGTCGAGCGCGTCGTCGGAGATCTTGCAGCGGTGATGCGCCTCGTAGCGGTCGCGCAGCCCGCGCAGGATCTGGACCGTGTCGTCGACCGACGGCTCCTCGACGCGGATCTGCTGGAAGCGCCGCTCGAGCGCGGCGTCGCGCTCCAGGTACTTGCGGTACTCGTCGAGCGTCGTCGCGCCGATCGTCTGCAGCTCGCCACGCGCAAGCGCCGGCTTGAGGATCGAAGCGGCGTCGATCGCGCCCTCGGCGGCACCCGCACCGACGAGATTGTGCAGCTCGTCGATGAACAGAATGATGTCGCCGCGCTGCATGATTTCCTTCATGACCTTCTTCAGCCGCTCCTCGAACTCGCCGCGATACTTCGAGCCGGCGACGAGAGCGGCGAGGTCGAGCGAGTAGATCTGCTTGCCCTTCAGGAGCTCGGGCACGTTTCCGGCCGAGATGCGCTGTGCGAGCCCCTCGACGACGGCGGTCTTGCCGACGCCGGGCTCGCCGATCAGCACCGGGTTGTTCTTCTGGCGGCGCGAGAGGATCTGCATGATCCGCTCGATCTCGGTCTGGCGACCGACGACGGGATCGAGCTTGCCCTCCGCGGCCTGCTTCGTGAAGTTGCGGCCGAACTGGTCGAGCAGCTTCGAGCTCTTCGCCTTCTCACCCTGCGCCCCGGCGCCGGCGCCGCCCTGGCGGCGTCCGGGCCCTGAGAGCATGCGGATGATTTCGTTGCGAATCTTTTCCGCATCTGCATCGAAGTCGAGCAGGATGCGCGCGGCGACGCCCTCGTTCTCGCGCACGAGGCCGAGCAGGATGTGCTCGGTGCCGATGTAGTTGTGCCCCAGCGAGAGGGCCTCGCGGAGCGCGAGCTCCAAGACCTTCTTCGCGCGCGGCGTGAACGGGATCTGACCCGTCGTGACCTCGTCGCCCTGGCCGACGATCCGCGCGACCTGCGCGCGCACCTCTTCCACCGTGATGTCGAGGCTCTCGAGCACGCGTGCAGCCAGGCCCTCCTCCTCGCGGAGCAGGCCGAGCAGGATGTGCTCTGTGCCGATGTAGTTGTGCTTCAGCGCCCGCGCTTCGTCCTGCGCCAGGACTACGACTTGCCGTGCCCGTTCAGTGAATCGCTCGAACAATGCTCGCTCGACACCCCTCTCTAATCGGTCGACCCAATCGTGTATCGGTCGAAGATACGTCTAAGTGTAGCCCCCGGGGTAGCTCGTGCCGACCTCGGGACAAAGGTGCCGCAAATGGTAAAAGCCGGGACCCTCGGAAGTCCCGGCTCTCGCGGTTGAAACGGCTCGGCAGCCACTTCGGATTCGGGGCGCGGCTAGGCTTCGCGCGTGCGGGTGCCTGGGAAGGCGTTGATCACGGGCGGGGCGGGCTTCATCGGCTCCCACCTCGCGGAGGCTCTTCTCGACCAGGACTGGGAGGTCTTCGTCCTCGACGACCTGTCCACCGGCGCGCATCGCAACGTCGAGCCGCTGCGCGAACGCCCCGGTTTCCACCTCGTCGTCGACTCGGTGCTCTCGCCCTCGGTCGTCAGCGAGCTCGTCTACAAGTGCGATGCGGTCTACCACCTCGCCGCAGCCGTCGGCGTGCGCCTGATCGTCGAGCAACCGGTGCACACCATGGTCACGAACCTCCAGGGAACGACGACCGTGCTCGAGTACTGCAACAAGTTCGACAAGCGCGTCATGATCGCGTCGAGCTCGGAGGTGTACGGCGACCACCGCGAAGAGCGGCCGCTGGCGGAAGACGACCGGCGCGTCTACGGCCCGGTCACCGAGCGCCGCTGGCTGTACGCGGACTCGAAGGCGATGGACGAGTTCCTCGCGCTCGGCTTCCACCAGGAGCGCGGGCTCAACTGCGTCATCGCGCGGTACTTCAACACCGTCGGCCCGAAGCAGTCCGGCCAGTACGGGATGGTGATCCCGCGCTTTGTCGAGCGTGCCGTCGCCGGCGCGCCGCTCGAGGTGCACGGAGACGGCATGCAGACGCGCTCGTTCTGCCACGTGCTGGACACCGTCCGCGCGACGATCGAGCTGACCGAGGCCCGCGACATCTCGGGCGAGATCTTCAACGTCGGTTCGTCCGAGCGCGTGCGCATCCTCGATCTGGCGCACCGCGTGCTGGAGATGACCGGGTCCAAGTCGGAGCTGGTTTTCGTGCCGCACTCCGAGGTCTACGGGCTCGGCATCGAGGACGTCCTGCACCGAGAGCCGTCGATCGAGAAGATCCACGCCGCGATCGGCTGGCGGCCGTCGCTCGACCTCGACCGCGTCCTCGCAGACGTGATCGACCACACGCGCCGCGCGCCCGCGGTCGAGCTTCTTTGAGGCCGCGTCCCCACTGATGCGCGTCGTCGTCACCGGCGGAGCCGGGTTCATCGGCTCGCACGTCGCCGACGCGTTCATCGCGCGCGGGGACGACGTGCTCGTCGTCGACGACCTCTCGACCGGCAAGAGAACGAACGTGCCGGCGGGAGCCGCGTTCGAGCAACTCGACATCGCCGACGGCCGGCTGCTCGAAAGCGCACTCAGCGGCGGCGCCGACCTCATTTGCCATCTCGCGGCCCAGGCGAGCGTGACCGTCTCGGTCGAGGATCCCGTCCGCGACTGCACGTCGAACGTGCTAGGAACGCTGAACGTCTGCGAGGCGGCGCGCAGGTACGGCGCGCCGGTCGTGTTCGCCTCGACGGGCGGAGCGCTCTACGGAGACGGCGCGCCGCTGCCGACACCGGAGGACTTTCCCGCGGAGCCGCTCTCGCCCTACGGTGCGTCGAAGCTCGCGGGCGAGGCGTACGTGTCGACCTGGGCCCGCCTGTACGCGACGCCGAACGTCGTGCTGCGCCTCGGCAACGTCTACGGGCCGCGTCAGAACCCGCACGGTGAGGCCGGGGTCGTGGCCATCTTCAGCGGGCGGCTGCTGGACGGCGAGCAGCCGGCGCTGCGCGGCGAAGGGAAGCCGACGCGCGACTACGTCTACGTCTCCGACGTGGCGCACGCGTTCATCGCGGCGGCCGACGGAGAGCGGGCGGGCACGTACAACGTCGGCACAGGCCGCGAGACCTCGACCGCGCGGGTCCTCGAGATCCTCCAGGAGGCGGCCGGCACCGCGGTCGAGCCCGAGCAGGTCGAGTTGCAGCCGGGCGAGCTCCAGGCGAGCGCGATCGACTCGAGCCGGATCGAGACGGAGCTCGGCTGGCACCCGACGGTCGAGATCGAGGACGGGCTCGGGCAGACGCTCGACTGGTATCGCGCCGCACGAAGTCGCTGACCCGTCTCCGCCCTCGTGACGGCGGATTTCGGCGCCAGGCGTTAGCACGTCCTTCGCTGTCACCCGGGCGTGCCGAAACAGCGCCGAATCGCGCGCGGACACTGGCGGCGCGACGACGGCGCGCATAGACGTTCGGCGACGACACCCCGAACAGGAGGAGCGATGCGACTTTCCCGGCTTGTCCTGCTCGTCCCCGCGGCGCTCGTCTCGACCGGAGCGACGATGCTCGTCGCGCGGGCCGGGACGGATTCGGCGGCGACGGGCAACACGATTCACGCGTGCGCGCGTGTCCACGACGGACGGCTGCGCAGCGTCGACGCGAATGCCCGCTGCCGCCACAACGAACGCGGTCTCGAGTGGAACGTCCAGGGCCCGCCGGGACCTCCCGGCCCTGCCGGCGCCGACGGAGCACCAGGCCCGCCCGGCCCCGCGGGTGCCGCCGGAGCACCAGGCCCTCCCGGCCCCGCGGGCGCCGACGGGGCACAGGGCCCGCCCGGGCCGCAGGGTTCGCCCGGTACGGGCCTGACGTCGCTCGAGGGCCTCGACGGCCTCGCCTGCCACGCCGGCGGGCAGGACGGCACCGTCTCGCTCTCGTACGACGCCTCCGGACGAGCCGAGCTCAGCTGCACGTCAAGCGGCGGCGGCGGCGGCGGAGCGAGTCCGGCCGTCAAGGTCAACGAGTTCTCCACCGGCGTGACCGGGACGGCAACCAACGAGTTCGTCGAGCTCTTCAACGCGGGCACGTCGGCGGTCGACGCCGGCGGCTTCAAGGTCGTCTATCGCAGTGCGTCAGGGACATCCGACACCACGCTGGCGACGATTCCGGCGGGGACTCTGCTCGGTCCCGGCGCGTTCTATCTCCTCGGCGGCAGCGGGTACGCGGGCGCGGCGCCGCCCGACCAGTCCTTCGGGCTGTCGCTCGCGGCAACGGGCGGGAGCCTCGGAGTCCGGGATGCCGGCGGCGTGCTGCTCGACGCTGTCGCCTACGGGACGGCCGCCAACGGACTCGGCGAGGGACAGCCGGCGGCGGCGCCTCCCGCGACTCCCAGCCCGGGCTCCAGCGCCGTCCGGCTACCGGACGGCCACGACACGGGCGACAACGCGGCCGACCTCGCCGTAACCGGGGCGCCGACACCGAAAGCGCCGAACCGGGCGGGTTGAGAGATGTCACCCAAATGGGGTCAAGGGGCCCCCCTCACGTGCCGATCCTGTTCGCGTGCGCCTCCCCCTCCTGCTTTTCACCGTCCTCGCGCTCGCAACGGCGGGCCTCGCCGCGCAACCGTTGACGGCGTCCGCAACGCCGGCCGCCCACGCGGCCGGTGCGCAACGGCAGGCCGCACTCGAGTCGGCCCTCCTGGTCGAGATCAACGCGGTCCGCCGCGAGCACGGGCTGAGGCCGTTCGTCAACTCGGGCAGACTGGCGAAGGCCGCCGCTCAGCACACGCGCGAGATGGGCACCCAGGGTTACTTCGAGCACGAGTCGTATGACTCGACGGAGTTCTGGAAGCGCATCGAGCGCTGGTACCCGTCGAAGCAGTGGCGGTCGTGGACGGTCGGCGAGAACCTGCTCTCGTCGTCTCCCGACGTGACAGCGAGCGAGGGCGTGCAGATGTGGATGGAGTCGCCGCTCCACCGGGCGAACCTGCTCAGCCGCTCGTGGCGCGAGATCGGCATTTCCGCAATTCATTTCGACTCCGCCCCCGGCGAGTTCGACGACGGTCCCGTGACGCTTGTCACGGCCGACTTCGGCGCGCGGCGCTAACCGGCGCCTACTCGCGCTCGCGAAGCGCCGGAAAGAGGATCACGTCCCGAATCGTGTCGCTGCCGGTGACCGCCATCGCGAGCCGGTCGATGCCGATCCCGCAGCCGCCTGTCGGCGGCATCCCGTAGGCGAGCGCGTCGACGAAATCCGGATCGCCCGGCTCGGCCTCCGCGTCGCCCGCGCCGCGCTCCTCCTCCTGCATCGCAAAGCGCTCGGCCTGTTCGTCGCTGTCGTTGAGCTCGCTGAAGGCGTTCGCGAACTCCATCCCGCCGACAACGCACTCGAAGCGCTCGACGATCGTCTCGTCGTCGTCTGTCGTGCGCGCGAACGGCGACATCTCGATCGGCCAGTCGTACACGATCGTCGGTCGGATCAGCTCGGGCTCGACGAAATGCGAGTACGCGTGGTCGGCGAGCTGCGTCCACGTCTTGTCCGCACTCGTGTCGACGTTGGCGGCGGCGAGCCTCGCGCGCAGCTCGTCGGGATCGCGTGACCAGACACCCTTCTCCTCGAGTGCTTCGACGAACTTCACCCGCTGCCACGGCGGCGACAGGTCGACCTCGTGTCCGCGGAACGTCACCTTCGTCGTGCCGGTCGATCCGAGCGCCGCACGCTCGACGAGCGCTTCCGTGCGTGCCATCGTGTCGCGGTAGTCGGCGTACGCCTCGTACCACTCGACCTGCGTGAACTCGGGTGCATGCTTGTAGGAGATGCTCTCGTTGCGAAAGTCCTTCGCGAGCTCGTAGACCTTCTCGAGCCCGCCGACGATCAGTCGCTTGAGGTACAGCTCGTCGGCGATCCGCAGGTAGAGGTCGCGGTCGAGCTCGTTCGAGTGCGTGACGAAGGGCTCGGCGAAACCGCCGCCGTACCGCGGCTGGAGGATGGGCGTCTCGACTTCGAGGAAGCCCTCGCCGTCGAGGTAGGTGCGAACCTCGCTGACGATGCGCGCGCGGGTCGCGGCGAGCCGGCGCGAGTCCTCGTTCATCAGCAGGTCGAGATAGCGGCGTCGGTAGCGCTGCTCGACATCGGTGAGGCCGTGGTGGGTGTCGGGGAGCGGCGCGCGGATCTTCGCGAGCAGCTGGAGCGAGCGGACGGCCAGCGAAGGCTCGCCGCGACGCGACTTCGTGGGCGCGCCTTCAACTCCGATGACGTCGCCGAGGTCGACGTCCACGCCCCCGAGCTCGTCGGGCTTCGCGAGTAGCTGGATGCGGCCGCTGCGGTCGACGAGGTCGAGGAACATCAGCTTGCCGAGGTCGCGACGCGCCATCACGCGGCCGGCGAGGCGCCGCGTCGTCGAAGCTTCGGCGTCCGGCTCGAGCGCGTCGGCCTCGGCGCGGACCGCGGCGATCTCGTCCCGGTCCGGAAAGCGCTTCGGCAACGGCATGGCCGCGAGTCTAGGTCAGCCCCAGATCAGCCAGCCGAGCAGCACGCCTACGGCGGCGGCGACACCGAACATGGTCCACCCGACGAGGAGCGCCTCGGCCTGCCAGGTGCGCCGATGCCGGCCGCGGCGCATGCGCCGGCGCGCGGTGCCGGGAACGGGATACGCCCTTACTTCGGCGACTGCCGTCGATGACTCACCGCCCGGCTCGTCCTTCCACGCGCGTTGCAACCCCCGTGCCGCCTGCACGAGCCGTCGCTCGCGGTCGCGCAGCGCAGCCGCTCGCTCGAACTCCTGCCGTTCGAGGGCCTCCTCCTTCTCCCGGCGGACTCGATCGATCTCCTGGCCGACCTCCGGGGCCAAAGGGGGCGTCTCCTGAGCGAACGGCAGTGGCGGACCCTCAGCCTCGAGCTGCACACGACCGGGGCCGGAGAGCATGTGGATGACGTCGTTGCGGATCGTCTCGGCATCGGCGCCGAAGTCGAGCAGGATCCGCGCGCCGACGCCTTCGTCGACGCGAACCAGGCCGAGCAGGATGTGCTCCGTGCCGATGTAGTTGTGCCCGAGCGACAGCGCCTCGCGCAAGGAGAGCTCCAGCACCTTCTTGGCGCGAGGCGTGAACGGGATCTGCCCCGTCGCGAGCTCCTCTTCGCCTACGCCGATGATGCGCACAACTTGCGCGCGTACTTCTTCGAGGGTCACAGCGTACGAGTCGAGCACGCGCACGGCCAGGCCTTCCTTTTCGCGGATGAGACCGAGCAGGAGGTGCTCCGTGCCGATGTAGTTGTGCTTGAGCGCCCGCGCTTCATCCTGCGCGAGGACGACGACCTGGCGTGCGCGCTCCGTGAAGCGCTCGAACACGCCCTGAGTCTAGGCGGCTTTGATCTCGAGGATCTTGTACTTCAGCTTGGCGCCGCGCGGGGTCACGACCTCGACCGTCTCACCCTTCTTGTGACCGAGGATCGCCTTGCCGACCGGCGACTCGTTCGACAGCTTCAGCTCGGCGGGGTTCGCCTCGGCCGAGCCGACGATGCGGTACTCGACCGTCTGCTTTGCGTCCACGTCGCGCAGGCGGACCTTCGAGCCGACCGAGACGACGTCCTTCGAGATCTCCCGCTTCTCGATCACGCGCGCCGACGCGAGGCGGTCCTGCAGCTTCGCGATCCGCGCCTCGACCATCGCCTGCTCGTTCTTCGCCGCGTCGTACTCGGCGTTCTCGGCGATGTCGCCGAACTCGCGGGCGAGCTTGATCCGCTCCGCGATCTCGCGGCGCCGCCGCGTCGAGAGGTCCTCGATCTCGCGCTTGAGCTTCTGATAGCCCTCTTTCGTGAGGATGATGTCCTTCAACTACGCCTCCAGAAAAGGAAAATCGCGGCCGAAAGTGGCCGCTCGCGGGCGGGAATGGTAGCTCCGACCCCTGTGGACGTCAATAGCCCCTGAAGTACCCTGTGCGAACCGTGGTCGAACTCCGCCAGAGCTGGAAAATCGGGCCCGTCGAGGTGCCCTCCCGGGTTGTCCTGGCACCCATGGCCGGAGTCAGCGTCCAGGCCTTCCGGCGCCAGGGACGCCGCTTCGGAGCGGGACTCGTCTGCTCCGAGATGGTCTCGTGCGCCGGGATCGAGCACCGCAACGAGCGCACGCTCGGCTACCTCAGGGTCGGCGCCGACGAGCACCCGCTGGCGATCCAGATCTTCGGGTCCGAGCCCGCCGTGATGGCTGATGCGGCGCGGATGGTCGCAGCCGCGGGGGCCGACATCGTCGACATCAACTTCGGCTGTCCCGTCCGCAAGGTGACGAAGACCGGCGCCGGGGCGACCTTGCTCGACGACCCCGAACGGGCGTGCAGGATCGTCGAGGCCGTGGCCCGGGCGGTCGACATCCCCGTCTCGGTGAAGATGCGGCGCGGCCTGGAGAACGGCTCCCGGCGCTGCCTCGAGGTGGGCCCGAAGCTCATCGTCGCGGGGGCGCAGACGCTCACACTTCACCCGCGCTCGGCGCGGCAGATGTACACCGGCGAGGCCGACCACTCGCTGACGGCCGAGCTCGTCGAGCTCGTCGACGTCCCCGTGATCGCCTCCGGGGACATCACATCGCGGGCCAAGGCCCAGGCGGTGCTGGCGACGACCGGCGCGGCGGCGGTGATGATCGGTCGCGCCGCGCAGGGCAACCCGTGGGCCCTGAAGGAGATCCTCGAGGACACGCCCGACGAGCCGACGCCCGAGGAGGTCGTCGCGGAGCTCGTGCTCTTCATGCGCGAGACGGTGCGGGAGCTCGGCGAGCGGCGCGCGGCCGGGTTCCTGAAGAAGTTCTACGGCTGGTACCTCGGGCGTGGCCGCTTCCCGCGACCACTCAAGCAGGAGCTCGTCCAGCTCGGCACCACCGCGGAGGTGGAGACGCGCCTCTTCGCCGAAGTGCCGGGCGCGCGATTCGTGCTTGCGCGCATCGAGCAGGAACAGCCGGAAGTGGGAGACGTGCTCCTGGAAGACATGCCGATCTCGGTCTACGGAGGCGGATAACTCGCTTCGGGGGCAGTTGCTGATCGCATCGCCCGCGCTGATCGATCCCAACTTCCGGCGCAGCGTCGTCCTGATCGTCGCCCACGACGAGGACGGGGCGGTCGGGCTCGTGCTCAATCGCCGGACGGAGGCCGAGGTCGCCGAGGCCGTGCCGGAGCTCGCCGACCTCGTCGAGCCCGGCGCCGTCGTCTCGATCGGCGGCCCCGTGCAGACCGAGGCGGTCGTCGTGCTCGCCGAGTGGGACGACCTCGACGAGGCCGGAGCGGTCGTCTTCGACGACGTCGGCTTGATGGGTTCGGAGGCGGACTCGGAAACAGTGGCCGCGGCGACGCGGCGAGTGCGCGTCTTCGCCGGCTACGCCGGCTGGGGCGGCGGCCAGCTCGAGGCGGAGCTCGACGAGCTGTCGTGGGTCGTCGAGAGCGCCGACGCCGAGGACGTCTTCGGAGACGAGGGCGACCTCTGGGCGAACGTCCTTCGGCGCAAGGGCGGCGCGTTCAAGCTCGTCGCGACGATGCCCGAGGATCCGTCGCTCAACTAGCGGAGTTCAGATCCCAGACCAGGCGGAGGCCCTCGAGCGTCAGCCAGGGATCGACGCGCTCGATCGTCCGCGAATGCGGCGCGATCAGCTCCGCGAGACCGCCCGTCGCGATCGCGCGCGCTTCGGTTCCGAGCTCGCGCCGGACGCGCGTCACGATCTCGTCCACCTGCCCGACGAAGCCGTACACGAGCCCGGATTGCAAGGACGCGGCAGTCGTCTTGCCGATCACCGCGGGGGGCGCGACGAACTCGACGCGGAACAGCCGGGCGGCGCGCTCGAAGAGGGCGTCCATCGAGATCTCGATTCCCGGTGCGAGGACGCCGCCGATCCACTCGCCGTCGGACGAGACGACGTCGAAGTTGGTCGACGTCCCGAAGTCCACGACGATCGCGGGCACGCCGTAGCGATCCTTGACGGCGACGGCGTTCGCGATCCGGTCCGGCCCAACCTCGCGCGGGTCGTCGGAGCGGACCGGGACACCAGTGCGTACTCCGGGCCCGAGGACAAGCAGTTTCGCGGAGGTGAAGCGGGCGACGAAATCCTCGTAGGAGCGGACGAGCGCGGGGACCGTGGACGAGAGGCAGACGGCTTCGATCCGGTCGAGATTGGGCACGAGCGCCTCGAGCAACGCGCCGAGTTCGTCACCGCTTCGATGCGACTCCGTGGCCACGCGCCAGTGGTCGCGCAGCGTTTCCCCGTCGTAGAGCCCGAGAACGGTCTGCGTGTTGCCGACGTCGATGGCGAGCAGCATGTCCGCCCGAACGTAACCGTTCTCCGGGGGTGCCCGTTGAAACAGTGACGTGCTCTCCTGGTACCCACAATCCCAGTACACGCCGTGTCCCAACTGCGGCGCGCCGGTCCCCGTAGACGAGGAGACCACCCATGAATGCGAGCGCCAGCGCTACGTCGAGTATCAAATGTTGCTTCTGAGGCTGCAGATCGCGGCCTTCGAGCAGCAGCTCAACGACTGGCTCCGCACGCCGCAGGGACGCTTCGCGGCCTACTACGCCGCGCGGCAACGGCTGGTCGCCGCCTGACCTCCTAGACCCCGATCGTGCAAGGCACTAAATGTCGTCGTCGGACGACATCGACTCGCCGATTCGCTCGGCGAGCGTCTCGGCCGTGAGCTTGGGCTCGTCGCCCTCCCCGCGAAGCTCCTCGATCGTCACGTCGCTCGAGGTGAAGACCTCTGCGCGCGGGATGATGCGCGTCGGCCGGTTCTTGTCCCAGACCCAGACGTCCTCCATCTTCAGCTGGAAGAACGGGTACGCCGGCTGCGGGACGTACTGCAGGTCGAGCTTGTTGCAGAGGTACGTCGCGTCCTGTGTGAGCACGCAGTAGCGGAAAAGACCGAAAACGGCCGAGTACTCCTTCCGCAGCTGGAGCTCCAGCTCCGCTTCGTATTCGTCGAGCTCGTCAAGGTGGCTCATCCGCCTCAGTCTAGCCCGGGCCCGAGGGGGTGCAGCCGAGCTCCTGGAGCGGCTCCAGGACGAAGGGCCGCTCGTGGAGCCGTGGATGGGGCACCTGCAGGCCCGGCTCGTCCACGTGCTCGTCCCCGTACAGGAGCAGGTCCAGGTCGAGCGTCCGAGGGCCACCCGGAGGCCCGGTACGGGTGCGGCCGAACTCGGCCTCGACCTCGAGCAGCACGTCGAGCAGCCGGCGCGGGCTCAAAGACGTCTCGAGCGCGGCCGCCCCGTTGAGGAATCGCGGCTGGTCGGCGACCGGCCCGACCGGGTCGGTCTCGCGGAGCGACGAGACTGCCAGGAGCTCGACGCCGGGGGTCGCGGCAAGGCGCTCGAGCGCAGCACGTAGGGTTACTTCTCGGTCACCGAGATTGGAGCCGAGCCCGACGTACGCGCGCATGACACGAATGATGACGCTCGCGGGAATCCTGCTGCTGGTCGCGGGGCCTGCGCGCGCGGCGACGTTTTCGCTCGTCGAGGTACGGCCCGAGACGGTTCCCTTCCTGCGGCTGACTGGTGCACAGGAGCTTTCCCCGAGCATCGGTCTTTGGCGCGTCCCCACCCGCGTAGTGCGCCAACTGCGCCACGCCAGGCTGGTGCGCCTGGCCGAGCCAGAGCGCCAACTCTGCCCGGCGTGGCGCGCGACCGACCCGCTCGTGGCAAGCGAGTGGTGGCTGGCGCCGATCGGCGCGACGAAGGTGGTCGCGCCGGGGCCGGGCGTGCCCGTCGCCGTAGTGGACACCGGCCTCGACCTTTCCCACCCCGAGTTCGCACAACGAGCAGACACGGCTGCGCTGAACACGCAGAGCCTCACCGACACGCCGCGGGACTACCACGGCACGGCCGTTGCGTCGGTCATCGGGGCTCCCGCGAACGACGTCGGGATGGTGGGCGTGTACCCGCAGGCCGCCCTGTACGCGTACGACGTCGATCTGTCCGGCGGCCTCACGAACGGCGAGCTGATTCAGGGGATCGAAACCGCGGCCGAGAGAGGCCGCGTCATCATCAACCTCAGCCTCGGGTCGACGCACTTCGATCCTGTCCTTCAGGACGTCGTCTTCTCGGCGTTCCGGCGGGGCGCGCTGATCGTCGCCGCCGCGGGAAACTCCGGTGCGAGCGGACCGCTCAACTACCCGGCGAACTTCGCGCACGTCCTGACGGTTGCCGCCAGCGACGAGCTAGGCCGGCCGGCGGACTTCTCGAGCGCCTCGCAGGGCGTCGACCTCGCCGCACCGGGGGTCGGCATCACGGTCGCGGTCCCGCTCCTGTACGACGCCGACGCGTTCCAGGTGCTGGACGGCACGAGCTTCGCCGCGCCGATCGTCTCGGGTGCGGCGGCACTCGTCTGGACGGTCCGCAGCGACCTCGACAACACGCAGCTGTTCGACCTGCTGCGGTTCTCGGCAAGGGACACGTGGACGAGGGGATTCGATCCCGAGACCGGATTCGGGATCCTCGACATCCCGAGCGCGCTCGCGCGGCAGGAGCCCGCGCGCGACGCCGAGGAGCCGAACGACGACGTCCGCCTGGTCAAGCCCAGCGGGCTCTTCGCCTCCGGGACGCTGGCGTTGACGTCGCAGACGAAGACGAAGGGCGTACTGCGCGCCACGCTCGACGTGACCGAGGATCCGGTCGATCTGTACCGGCTCTGGGTCCCGGCGGGCCGCAGCGTAACTGTGACCGCACGCAGCAATCCGGGCGTTCGCGTGCGGGTCTGGGGGCCGAAGACGCGCAGCATCGCCGAGAGGGGCGCAGCTGCGAAACGCGATCTCGCGGCGTCGGAGAAGGCGCGCGTCCGCGTCACGAACACGTCGAAGCGAGGCGGCTATTACTACGCCGACGTGCGGCTCGCGCGCCGGGTCGGCAACGGAACGTACGACCTCAGCGTGACGACGACCGGGCCCGCGAGGCGGTAGCCGCAGTCCAGCTCGCCCACGCGACGCCCGGCTTGCGCACCCGGACGGTGACCGAGTCCACGGCGAAACGGCTCACGATCGCGTCCGCCGCCGCAGCCGCAAGCGACTCGAGCAGCTTGTAGGAGCCCGCGTCCGACAGCTCGCGGATGCTGTCCCGGACGGCTCGATAGTCGACGGTCGCGTCGATGGCGTCCTCGGTCGGCGCGGCGAGGTCCAGCGTGACGTCGAACAGAAAGGGCTGGCCGTCGCGTCGCTCCGCTTCGCCGACACCGTGCCGGCCGAAGACCTCCAAGCCGTGGATCTCGACGATCACGTGATCGCCCCGGCGACCGTCAGCGCCTCGACGTGCTCCTTCACGTCGTGCACGCGCAGAATCGTCGCGCCGCGCTCGTACGCGGCGACGGCTGCGCCGATCGAGGCCGAGA
>WNGE01016126.1_pt1 | contig 14025 bp, 15 predicted proteins | sample 5400651 | NCBI WGS metagenome assembly WNGE01 (sample SAMN13153370, study PRJNA577476) | soil metagenome | isolation source: 60 cm soil or saprolite under grassland replicate 2 | place: USA:California | collected 2016-06-15 | reverse complement strand
CGCCCAAGCAGCTCGGCGAGCGTGTTCTCGCCGCCCTCGTCGGAGAAGTCCGTCGCGACGTAGTGCATGTTCGCGGCGCGCTCGTCCCAGACATCCTGGCGGAACTCGTCGCGGGCGTACTTCTGCACCGCCTGCTTCATGTCGTCGCGGAAGCCGTCGTCGGTCTCCTCCGTGCGCGCGACGCCGACGATGGCGAAGCGCGGCGGCAGCAGCCTGCGCAGCATGAGGGCGTACAGCGCCGGCATCAGCTTCTTGTGCGTGAGATCGCCCGACGCGCCGAAGATCACGAGCGCGCACGCGTCCGGCGTGCGTCGCAGCGACAGCCCCTCCGCGAGCGGATTCTCCTGCTGCTGCTGCTCGACGGCCGCCATCAGTGCGACCTCGGATCCTCCGACCCCTGCGCCTTCGCCATCGCCTTGATCGCGTGGCCGCCGAACTGGTTGCGCAGGGCGGCGGCGACCTTCGCCGCGAAGTTGATCTCGTCACGCGTGGCGAAGCGCGCATAGAGCGCCGCCGAGATCACCGGCGCGGGCACGTTCTCGGCGATCGCCTCGTGGATCGTCCAGCGGCCCTCGCCGGAGTCCTCGACGTACGGCGCGATGTCCTCGAGCTTGCCGCCGTGCTGCTCGAACGCCTGGTGCAGCAGCTCGAGCAGCCACGACCGCACGACCGACCCGTAGCGCCAGATGCCGGAGATCTCGTGCAGGTCGAGGCCGAACTCGGAGTGCTCCAGGATCTCGAAGCCCTCGGCATACGACTGCATCAGGCCGTACTCGATCCCGTTGTGCACCATCTTCACGAAATGGCCGGCACCCGAGGCGCCGACGTGCGCGTAACCGTCCTCCGGCGCGAGCGCCTCGAACACCGGCTGGAGCCGCCGCACCGGCTCGACCTCGCCGCCGACCATCAGGCAGAAGCCGACCTCGAGCCCCCAGATGCCGCCGGATACGCCCGCGTCGACGAAGTGCAGCCCCTTCGCCTGCGCGTCGCGGAAGCGGCGCTGCGAGTCGCGGAAGTTCGAGTTCCCGCCGTCGACGACCGTGTCACCCTCCTCGGCGAGCCCGAGCAGTTGTTCGAACACGTCCTCCGTGACCTTGCCGGCGGGCACCATCATCCAGAAGGCGCGGGGCGGATCGAGCTGCAAGCGCAGCTCCTCGAGCGAGCTCGCCGTGCGCGACTCGACGTTCGGGTCGTACGTCTTCACGTCGTGACCGTGCTCGCGCAGGCGCTCGGTCATCCCGTTGCCCATGCGGCCGAGGCCGATCATTCCCAGTTGCACGGCTGTCAGACCTCCTCCAGGTTGATGCGCGCGACGCGGCGGCCGCGCTCCTTCAGGGACGCGTAATCGCCCGCCGCCTGCGCGCGGATCAGCCGGCGGAAGCCGAACCGCCGGCCGGGGATCGCGAGCTCGTCACCGGGGTCGTCGACGACCTGCAGGTAGAGCCCCGTGTTCGGACCTCCCTTGTGGAGCTGGCCCGTCGAGTGCAGGTAGCGCGGCCCGTACCCGTGTGTGACGACGAGCCCGCTCAGGCGCCGCAGCTTCCGCACGAGGTCGTCGATCCGGCGGTCGTTCTCGGGAGAGGGAGCGATGAACGCCTGCACGCAGACGTAGTCGCCCGGACTCGCCTGCGCGAGCAGCTGCTCGACCGAGCCCTCCGGCTCGACCTCGGGCTCCTTGCCGGCGGCGAGCACCTCGTTCGTCTTGTCCTTCGCCGCCTGCACGTCGGGCTGGTCGAACGGATTGATCTCGAGGTACGCGCCGGCGACGGCGACCGCGAACTCCCAGCGGAAGAACTCGCCGCCGAGCGCGTACGGGTCTGCGAGCTGCGGCGGGGCGTCCTGGCGGTCCGGGCCGTCCGGCGACTCCCCCGGCGCGGGAACCAGCCCCTTTCCCTGCTTGCCGGTGGACTCGGCGATCAGCTGCTCCGCCCAGAGACCGAAGCCGCCCTCCGTGTCGGCGATGCAGACCTTGTCGCGGCCGTCCTGCCAGCGGGTGCCGAGTGCGCGGCCGAGCTCGTAGCCCGGATTGCCGTCGTCGCGGCGGCACGCCTCGGCCATGCGCTCGGCGTTCGCGAGCAGCCGGTCGACCTGGATGCCCATCAGGGCTGCGGGCACGATGCCGAACGGCGACAGGGCCGAGTAGCGCCCGCCGATCGTCGGCTCGCCCGCGAAGCTCCGCCGGAACTCGCGCTCGCCGGCGAGGCGCTCGAGCTCGGAGCCCGGATCGGTGATCGCGACGAAGCAGCCGCCGCGCTTGCGGACGCGCTCCCAGAAGTAGTCGGTGTGCGAGCGGGTCTCGAGCGTCGAGCCGGACTTCGACGCCGAGACGAAGAGCGTGTGCTCGAGGTCGATCGACTCCTCGAGCGAGCGGATCGCCTGCGGATGCGTCGTATCGAGCACGTGCAGCGACTCGCAGCGGAACGTGCGCCGCAGCACCTCCGGCGCGAGGCTCGACCCGCCCATCCCGAGCAGGACGACGGCGTCGAGCCCCTCGTCCGCGACCTCGTCCGCGAACGCGCCGAGCTCCTCGACCCGTTCGCGCATCCGGCGCGGCTCGTCGAGCCAGCCGAGCCACTTCGCCTCGTCGCCGCCGGTCCAGACGGTCGGGTCCCGCTCCCAGATCCGGTCGATCAGCTCGGCACGCCGCATTGCGCGGTCAGGCCGCAGCCAGCTGGCCACGCTTCGAGCGGACACCCTCGAGCAGCTCCTCGAACGAGTCGGCGAACTTCTGCACGCCCTCGAGCTCGAGCGTCTCGGTCACGTCGTCGTAGTCGATGCCGACGCTCGCGAGCCGCTCGAAGACGGCGTGTGCCTCGTCGAGCCCCTCGGCGACCGTGTCGCCGCGCACCTCGCCGTGGTCCTGGAAGGCCCGGATCGTCTCCTCCGGCATCGTGTCAACGGTGTGCGGGCCGATCAGCTCCTCGACGTACAGCACGTCCCGGTAGTCGGGATTCTTCGTCGACGTGGAGGCCCACAGGCAGCGCTGCGGGTTCGCACCCTTGCCGGCGAGGAAGTCCCAGCGCGGGCCGGCGAACGCCTGCCCGTAATGCTCGTAGGCGAGCTTCGCGTTGGCGATCGCGAGCTTGCCGCGGAGCGCGAGCGCCTCCTTGCCGCCGATCGCCTCGAGCCGCTTGTCGGTCTCGGTGTCCACCCGCGAGACGAAGAAGCTCGCCACCGAGTGCACCGGCGACGGGTCGCCGCCCCCGGCCACGAGCCGCTCGAGCCCGCGCAGGTAGGCCTCGACGACCTCGCGGTAGCGCCGGAGGGAGAACGTCAGCGTCACGTTGATGTTCTTGCCGTGCGCGACGCAGTCCTCGATCGCGCCGAGCCCCGGCTTCGTCGCCGGGATCTTCACGTAGAGGTTCGGCCTGTCGATCCACGCGTGCAGGCGCATCGCCTCGTCGAAGGTGGCTTCACGGTCGTACGCGAGCGTCGGGTCGACCTCCCATGAGACGTAGCCGTCCTGCGGGTTGCGCTCGTGCACGGGGGCGAGCAGCCCGAGCGCCGCCTCGACGTCGCGCGCCGAGAGGTTCAGGAAGATCTCCTTCGCGTCCGTCTCCTCCTCGAGCAATTCCTTGAGCTGCTCGTCGTAGCGCTCGCCCTGCGAGATCGCCTTCTGGAAGATCGTGGGGTTCGAGGTGACGCCGACGACGGCGTCGTCTTTCATCTTCTGCTTCAGCCCGCCCGACTCGAGCAGCTCGCGCGAGAGATAGTCGATCCAGACCGACTGCCCGTGCGAGCTCAGCGTGTGCAGGTTCGATTCAGCCATGTGCCATTTCCCCTTCCATCGCGGCAACCTTGTCCAGTCTCCTGACATAACGCTCGCCGCCGTCGAATCGTGCCCCGACGAACACGCGCACGAGCTCGGCGGCGAGGCTCGGGCCCACCACCTCGGAGCCGAGACAGAGGACGTTCATGTCGTCGTGCTCGACGCCCTGGTGGGCCGAATACGTGTCGTGACAGATCGCGGCGCGGATGCCGACGATCTTGCACGCGGCGACCGAGGCGCCGACGCCCGAGCCGCAGACGAGCACGCCCCGCTCGGCGCGGCCGTCGCGGAGGGCGTCTCCGACGTCGCGCGCCTTGTCGGGATAGTCGATGCGCACGGCGTCGCTGTCGGTGCCGAGGTCGACGATCCCGTGCCCCTCGGCGCCGAGCGTCGCGAGCACCGTCTCGCGCAGGTGGACGCCGCGGTGGTCGAACGCGACGGCGACGTTCACTTCAGGACACGCGCTCGCGGAGGGCGAGCGCGCGCGAGACGACGTTGTCGACCGTGTAGCCGAACTTCTCGAGCACGGTCGCGCCCGGCGCCGACGCGCCGAAGTGCTCGATCGAGATCGAGTCGCCGCCGTCGCCGACCCAGCGCGCCCAGCCGAGCGCGACTCCCGCCTCGACCGAGACGCGCGCCTTCACGTCGGGCGGCAGCACCTCGTCGCGATAGTCGGCCCCCTGCGCCTCGTAGAGCTCCCAGCACGGCATCGAGACCACGCGGCCGTGCACGCCTTGCTCGTCCAGCTTCTGCGCTGCGCCGAGGGCGACGTGCACCTCGGAGCCTGACGCGATCAGGATCAGGTCGGGCTGGCCGTTCGCCTCCTCCGACTCCCACAGCACGTAGGCCCCGCGTGCGACGCCGTCGCGACGGGCGAGCTCGAGCGTGGGCAGCTTCTGGCGCGTGAGCGCGAGCGCGACCGGGCCGTCCTCGCGCTCGAGCGCGACCTTCCATGCGCCGGCCGTCTCGTTTGCGTCGGCCGGGCGGACGAACCACAGGTTCGGGATCGCCCGGAGGGCGGCGTAGTGCTCGACGGGCTGGTGCGTGGGCCCGTCCTCGCCGAGCCCGACCGAGTCGTGCGTCCACGCCCAGACGACCGGCAGGCTCGCCAGCGCCGAGAGCCGGACCGCCGGGCGCATGTAGTCCGAGAAGATGAGGAAGGTCGAGCCGTACGGCTTGACCATGCCGCCGTGCAGCGAGATGCCGTTGACGATGGCGCCCATCGCGTGCTCGCGGATGCCGAACGCGATGTTGCGTCCGGCGTGCGTCGCCGAGAACAGGCCGCCGCCCTTGAACTCGGTCTTCGTCGACTCGACGAGGTCGGCCGCGCCGCCCACCATCGTCGGCGTGTAGCGCTTGAAGGCCTCCATCACCTTCGCGCCGGCGTCCCGCGTCGCCATGTCCTCGCCGGGAGGGAACTCGGGGAGCGCGTCCACCCAGCCGGGGCGCGGCCGGCCGGTGTGGACCTGGTCCCAGTCCTCCCGCAGCCGGGGATACTTCGCCGACCAGGCGGCGAGCTTCTGCTGCCACGCCTCCTCGAGCTCGATCCCGCGATCGGTGCGGTTCATCTCCTCGCGAACCTCGTCGGGGACGACGAACTTCTGGTCCGGATCCCAGCCGAGCGCCTGCTTCGTCGCCCGCACCTCCTCCTCGCCGAGCGGCGAGCCGTGCGCCTTCGCCGTGTCGACCGCCCGCGGCGCGCCGAAGGCGATGTGCGAGCGGATCACGATCAGCGAGGGGCGCTCGGTCTCGCCCTGCGCATTCGCGATCGCGTCGCGCAGGCCGTCGAGGTCGTTCGCGTCGTCGATGTGCTGCACGTGCCAGCCCTGCGCCGCGAGCCGCGCGCCGCGGTCCTCGCCGGTGAAGGAGATCGCCGTCGTGCCGTCGATCGTGATGTGGTTGTCGTCGTAGAAGTAGACCAGCTTGCCGAGGCCGAGCTGGCCGGCAATCGAGGCGGCCTCGTTCGAGACTCCCTCCATCAGGTCGCCGTCCGAGCAGATGGCGTAAACGCGGTGGTCGACGATCTCGTCATAGGGCCGGTTGTAGCGCTCGGCGAGGAAGCGCTCGGCGATTGCGAAGCCGACGCCGTTCGCGAAGCCCTGCCCAAGCGGCCCGGTGGTCGCCTCGACGCCGGGCGTGTGGTGCACCTCCGGATGCCCCGGGGTCAGCGACTCCCACTGCCGGAAGCGCTTCAGCTCCTCGAGCGAGAGGTTGTAGCCGGTGAGGTGGAGCGTCGCGTACTGGAGGATGCAGGCGTGCCCGGCCGAGAGGACGAAGCGGTCGCGGTCGGGCCAGTGCGGGTTCGCCGGGTTGTGGTGCATCACCTCCGTGTAGAGGAGGTACGCGAGCGGCGCGAGCGCCATCGCGGTGCCGGGATGGCCGGCGTTCGCCTGCTGGACCGAGTCCATCGCAAGCGTGCGGATGGTGTCGATCGAGAGCTGCTCGATGTCGCTGTTCGGCACCGTCGGAACCATATGCCTCTGCCCTCTTCCGCCGGGGTCCGAACACGCTTGGCAGAGCCCAGGTCACGGCAAGCGTTCGAGCACGGCGGCGACCTCGGCGCGGGCTCGCTCTACCGCAGGCAAGGCCGGGGCGAGGGCGAGGGTGTCCCGCACCACCTCGCGCATCGCCCGGAGGTCGCAGCCGGCGAGCGCAGCGTCGATCCGCTCGAAGAGCCGGTCCGGCTGCACGGGCAGAGGCGCGAGCTCACTGCGAAGGTGCTTCCAGCCCTGCTGCCACGTCCGGTTGAGGGCAAAGACGATCCGCAGCGCGTTCTCCGCGTCTTCGACCAGGCGCTGGACGAGAACGAGCCGCTCGCCCGGTCGCAGCAGCGTGAGCTCCGAACGGGGCACCTCGTGCCACGTCTGCGCGGCGTCGGCGACGATCCGCTCCGCAAGGAGCTCGGGGTACGCGGCCAACCGTGCCTGCCACGCGGCGAGCGCCTCGCCGCGCAGCGCGATGCCATGCGCGAGCGCGTCGGCGGTGCGGAGCCGCTGCGGATCGATCACCTCGGCGGCCAGGATGGCGTCGAGGCGCTCGTCCACGTACGCACGGGTCCACCACAGCAGCTCCGCGAACTCGTCGCCGACGAACCCGCCGCTCCAGTACACCGCGCCACCGGGCGGCGCCCAGGTCTCCACGGTGCGCAGCCCGACAGACTCGGCGATCCGCACGCACTCCTCGGGCGGCGGGAGCTCGGTCAGCACCAGGAGCAGCTCGACGTCGGACAGCTCGTCGGCGGTGCCGCGCGAGGTCGACCCGGTCAGGACCGCGTCTTCTCCAACCTGCGCAAGGAGCTCGCCGGCTCGGTGCTGTTCGACGGCGTCTCGTTCAGCGTCGAGCGGCGCGACCGCGTGGCCCTGTCGGGCCCGAACGGCGCCGGCAAGACGACGCTGCTGCGAATCCTCTCCGGCGAGACGGAGAAGCACGGCGGCGAGCTCGCGTTCCAGAAGGGGACGCGCGTGGCGCTGCACGACCAGCGGCCGCCGCTCGAGCGCGACCTGACGCTGCGCGAGTACGTCCTCGCCGGCGCGCGCGAGCTCGTCCGGCTCGAGGAGGAGCTGAGCCGCCTCGAGCAGGAGATGGCCGGCGGCGTGCACGACCAGGCGACGCTCTCGAGCTACGCGACCGCACAGGCGCGGCTCGAGCACGCCGGCGGCTACGGCTGGCGTGACCGTGCGACCTCGGTCCTGCGCGGCCTCGGCTTCGCGGAGGAGCATCTCGACCGGCCGCTGCGCACCTTCTCGGGCGGCGAGCTGACGCGGGCCTCGCTGGCGCGCGCGCTCGGAGGCGACCCCGACCTGCTGCTGCTCGACGAGCCCACGAACCATCTCGACGTGGCGAGCCTGGAGTGGCTGGAGCGCGAGCTGCAGTCGCTCGACGCGGCGGTGATCCTCGTCGCCCACGACCGGTGGTTCCTCGAGGCCGTGACGACCGCGACGCTCGAGCTCGTCGCCGGGCGGGGCACGTTCTTCCCCGGCCCGTGGCACGCCTGGCGGCGCGAGAAGGCGGCGCGGGCGCTGCATGCGCAGAAGGACTTGCAGCGCGTGCAGACGGACATCGTTCGCCTCGAGCGCTTCGTCGAGCGCTTCCGCGCGAAGAAGGACAAGGCCAAGCAGGCACAGGCCAAGCTGACGCACATCGGCCGGCTCCAGCAGGAGCGCCAGCAGGCCGCGGAGGAGATCGCGTTGCTGACGCGGCGGACGCGCACGCTCGGCTTCGAGTTCCTCAAGCCGGCCCGCAGCGGCCGGACCGTCCTCGAGGCCGAGGGCCTCGACGTCGAGATCGGAGGGCGGCGGCTGCTGGACAGCGCCTCGTTCGCGCTCGAGCGCGGCGAGCACGTCGCGCTCGTCGGGCCGAACGGCTCCGGAAAGACGACGTTGCTCGAGACGGTGCTGGACCGGCGCGAGCCGGCGTCCGGTCGCGTTCGCCTCGGGCACGGCGTCCAGGCGGCGTACTTCTCGCAGCAGGAGATGGAGCTCGACACGCGCGGCACCGTCCTCCAGTGCGTGCAGGGGATGACCGGGCTGTCGCGGCCCGACGCCCAGGCGCTTCTCGGCCGCTTTCTGTTCTCGGGCTGGGACGCGCACGACAAGCAGGTCACGGTGCTGTCCGGCGGCGAGCGGCGGCGGCTGGCGCTCGCCGTCACCGTCGCCTCGGGCGCGAACTTCCTCGTGCTCGACGAGCCGACGAACCATCTCGACCTCGAGAGCCGGGAGGCGCTCGAGGCGGCGCTCGACGCGTTCCCGGGCACGCTGCTGCTCGTCTCCCACGACCGGGCGCTACTCGACGCGATCGCGGAGCGGACGCTGGCGATCGAGGACGGGACGCTGCACGCCTACGACGGCGGCTGGGCGGAGATGCTGCGCCGCCGCGAGGAGCGGGCGGCGAGGCGCGTCCCGGCGCCCCAGCCCGAGCGTCCGGTCAAGCCGCAGCCGGCCGCGCCGAAGGCGCCGACAAAAGGTCGTCCGCCGCGACCGAGCGAGCTGGAGCGCGTGGAGGCCGAGATCGCCATGCGCGAGGCCGAGGTCGCGGAGCTGGAGGCGAAGCTCGCAGGCGACTGGTCGAACGTCGACGTGCTCGCCGCGCACAAGCGCAGCCGCGACGCGCTCCAGGCGCTGCTCGCGCGCTGGGAGCAGCTCTTCGAGCAGGCGCAGGCCTAGCCTCGGCCGGCCTCGCCGCGAGGAAGCCGTGACACTCTCATGTGGGGGCCAGGCCCCAGGTTCGACCGGGTGCCGCTGCGTCGCCGGGGCACCAAGAACCAGGGGCCAGGCCCGGGCCAGGCCCCGGCATGAAAGGGTCACGAATGTGCAACGGGCGAGGCTCGCAACGAGCTGCTCCGAGCCCCTACAGGCGCTTCTCGAAGCAAAGGCTCAGCGACCGCTCCGAGTACGGCGGATAACAGGGGATGCGCTCGTATCCCGCCGAGACGTAGAGCCCGAGGGCCTCGGGCTGGCGGTCGCCGGTCTCGAGCACGACGCCCGTGTATCCCAGTTGCCGTGCGCGCGCCTCCAGCTCTACGAGCACGCGCCGGCCGAGGCCGCGACCGCGCGCCTCGGGGACCACATACATCCGCTTCAGCTCGGCCCGCGTCTCGTCGAACCGGCAGAGGCCGCCGCATGCGACCGCGCCGACGCCGTCTCTCACGACAAGGAAGACACCGTCCGGTGGCAGGAACATCGCGGCCTCGCGCGCAGGCCCGATGTCGGCCTCACCGCCGTAGAGGCCGCGCATCTCCTCCTGTTGCGCGACGACGAGAGCCGCGACCTCGGGCGCGTCGAACGACACGGGCGACAGCTCGAGAGGCGTCACGCCCAGAACTGCTCGAAGGCCGCGTCGAGGGGAACGGCGGTCACTTCCTTCCAGCAGCCAGCCTCGCAGCGGATCACGAGCGCCTGGTCGGCGTCGAGCTCGATGCCGTTCCGGTGGCCGACCGCACGGTAGATCGCAATCGCCCAGTCGTCGTCCGCGAAGACCGTGTGCAGGCTGCTGCGGTAGCTGCCGTCGGTCTCCAGACTGGTCCGGCGCAGGAACTCGACCACCGCGCGCCGGCCCCGGTACTCGCCGCTCATGACCGTGTGGCCCGGCACGCGCCAGACCACGTCGCGCGAGAGGGCCGCCGAGATCTGCTTCGCATCGCGCCCGAAGGCCGCGAACACGCGACGGGTCAGCGCCGCGTTCGGGTGCTCGCCGTGCATCACCCGTCGCCTCCGAGGGTCGCGACCACCGCCTCGGCGATCACCTTCAGCGGCCGGCCCGACACCTGGCTCGCCTTGCGCAGCCGCGCGAAGGCGTCGTGCTCGGAGAGCCGCTCCTTTTCCATCAGAAGGCCCTTGGCGCGCTCGATCACCTTGCGCGCGGCGAGCGCCTCGGCGAGCGACTCCGCCTCCTCGCGCACTGCCTGAAGCTCCTCGTGCCTGGCGCGCGCCGCGTGGATCGCCGGCAGTAGGTCCTGCTCGCGGAACGGCTTCACGAGATAGCCGAACACGCCCGCCTCGACGGCGCGCGAGACGAGCTCGTCCTGCCCATAGGCCGTCAGCATCACGATCGGGATCGGCCGCTCGTCGAGGATGCGGCGCGCCGCCTCGATCCCGTCGAGTCGCGGCATCTTCACGTCCATGATCGCGAGGTCCGGCCGCTCCGAGCGCGCCAGGGCGACCGCCTCCTCGCCGTCACGGGCCTCGGCGCAGACTTCGAAGCCCGCCCGCTGCAGCAGATCGCGCAGGTCGAGCCGGATGATCGTCTCGTCCTCGGCGACGAGGATCCTCATCGCACACCCGCAGCGTTGCGGAGCCGGATGCCGCTGAATCCGAGCGTCGACGCGAGCACGCGCTCCCACAGCGGCAGCAGCGTCGGAACGAGACGCAGCTCGATCCCGGCAGACGCGTGCAGCGCGAGGAGGTCGCCGAGATCGACGAGCTCGAGCGGCTCGACGGGCACGCGAGAGATCCAGAAGCGGTCGACGTCCTGCTCGAAGGTCTCCTCCGGCATGCGGTAGGCGAGAACCCGAGCCGAGCGCATGCGCCCGAGCCACGAGCCCTCGATCGCGTGAGCGCGTCGCATCCGGTTGCCGTCGAGGAACCGTTCGACGTCCTCCTCGCTCGTCGTGCTCGACGCCCAGAACGTCGCCCGCGGACACTCGCGCGGGAACCAGTAGAGCGGCTGGTGCCGCGTGTCGATCGCCCGAACGAGAGGCTCGTCTGCGGCGTGTCCCGGCCGCAGGTGCGGCTCGAACCGGCCGATCGTCGCATCCTCGCTCACGTGCCAGAGCGCGTGCGGACCCTCGCCCGCGTACGGCGGCGCGGACTCTCTCATCGCAGCGACCGCAGCAGCGCCCGCGGCTCCGGCCAGTACAGGAGCTCGGCCGCCTCGTCGACCGTGCACCAGCGGTAGTCGTCGTGCTCCCAATCGAGCTCGGGCTCCCAGCCGGGCGGCGCCTCGACGGCGAAGCACTCGACCCTGATCCCGTCGTAGTCGTAGACGTCGGGGAGCGGCGACGGCTCGGCCTCGAGCCCAGTCTCCTCGCTCAGCTCGCGGGCGGCGGCGACCGCGAACGACTCGCCGGCCTCGACGCCGCCCGCGACACCGTGCCAGTACGCGCCGTTCTGCGCCGAGCGATGGAGGACGAGGAACTCCTCGCCGCGCCGGACGACGACGAAGACCTCCTGCGTCCTCGTCACGCCGGGAACACCACCTCGGCGCGCGTGCCGCCGTCCCGGCGCAGATCGAAGCTGCCGTGCAACTCGTCACGCACGAGCGCATGGACGATCGAGAGCCCTGTCCCGGCCGCCATGCCGTCCGGCCCGGGGCCGTCGTCGGCGATGGAGAGCACGGCGTCGCCGCCCCGGCGCGCGAGCTCGATCCGCACCGCACCCGCGCCGTGCTCCAGCGCGTTCTGAAGCAGCTCGGAGAACACCAGCGCGAGCGCGGTCGCCCGGCTCCCCGCCAGCGACACCGGCTGGAGCCTCGCCTCGACGGCGCGCCCGCCGGCCAGCCCCTGCACGAGCATCGCGCGCAGCCGGTCGATCAGCTCTGACAGCTCGACGTCCTCCTCGCGCTGCTCCGTCAGCGCCTCGTGCACCGCCGCGATCGCGAGGATCCGGTTGACCGAGTGCTCGAGCGCCTCGCGCGGGTCGACCCCCTCCTCCCGCGCCTGGAGACGGAGCAGCGACGCCACCGTCTGGAGGTTGTTCTTCACGCGATGGTGGATCTCCTGAGCGAGCACGCCGCGCATGACGGCGCGGCCGTGCTCGAGCGCGACGGCCGCGTGGTGCGCGATCGCCTCGAGGAGGGCGCGCTCGTCGTCGGTGAACGGCGTGTCGCGGTCGGCCACGAGCTCGCCGATCTGGCGACGCTTCCAGCGCAGCGGCGTCCGCACCGCGTGTCCGCCGGCCCGGCCCTCCGGCCAGGCGATCCGCCCGTCCTCGAGCACGAGCGCCGCGCCGGTCGCCTGCACGGCCTCCATCGTCGTCTCGACGATCGCCTGCAGCGACTCCTCGAGGTACAGCGACTCCGAGACCGCCTCCGAGATGCGCGCGAGCGCCTCGAGCTCCGCCACCCGGCGCTGGGCCTGCGCGTAGAGCTGCGCGTGGACGATCGACTGCGCGACCTGGTCGGCGATCGCGGTCAGGAGCTCGATCTCTGCGTCGCTGTACTCGCGCGGCGCGCGCGTGCGGACGTTGAGCGCGCCCTCGAGGCGCTCGCCCTGCGCGAGGATCGGCACGGCGAGGATCGACTCGTACTCGTCCTCGGGGAGGTTCGGGAACTCCTTGAAACGCGGGTCGAGGTTCGCCTGGGACGGGATCATCACGGGCGTGCGCTCGGCGGCTGCCGAGCCGGTGATGCCCTCGCCCGGACGCATGCGCGGCCGGCGCGTCAGCTCCTCGACGCTCGCGCCGTGCGTGGCGCGCAGCACGAGCTCGCCGCTGCGCTCGTCGTAGAGGTAGACGAAGCAGGCGTCGGCGCCGAGGGCGTCCGCGACCTTCGTCGCGACGAGGTGCAGGACCTCCTCGAGATCGAGCGTCGAGTTGACGGCGGCCGTCGTCTCGGTCAGCAGGCGCAGGTGGCGCTCGGTCGCGTGCATCGCCGTATCGTAAGGAGCCGGTGACGGCATACCACTGGCTGCTCCTCTTCCACCTGCTCGGCGCGTTCTCCATGTTCGCCGGAGCGGCGGTCGCAGGCACGCTCCAGCTCGGCGCGATCCGGGCCGAGCGTCCGAGCTCCGTCCTCGGGCTGCTGCGCCTCGCCAGGGTCGGGGTCCTGCTGGTCGTGCTCGGCGCGGCCGCGACGCTGGGCTTCGGCATCGCGCTCGCCGACCACCTCGGCTACGGCCTCTCTCCCGCCTGGATCCGTGCCGCGCTCGGTCTCTGGGCGGCCAGCGTAGTTCTCGGAGCCGCCGGCGGCCGCACGGCGCGCCGGGCCCGTCACCTCGCCGGGCGTCTCGCCGAGCAGGGCGACGGCCCGAGCGCGGAGCTGCACGCCCTCGTCGCCGACCGCCCGTCGCTCTGGGCCAGCTACCTCAGCAGCATCCTGATCGTCGCCATCGTCGTTCTCATGGTGTGGCGACCAGCGTAAGAAGGAATCGGGGCCGGGTTAACAAACCTTTTACGGCGACCCCGCAAGAATCCTTTCAGGGCGGGAATAGCGTCAGCCACATGAGCGCAATCGCCATCGACCTCCGTCGCACCGCCGGCTACATCGTCGCCGACAGGCAAGGCCGGCTCGTCGGCAAGGTCGAGTGCCCGATGTACGGCACGGCCCCGGACGTCCCCGACGCGCTCTCCGTCAAGTCGGGACTCTTCTCCCGCCGCCGCCGCCTCGTTCCCGCGGACACGATCGACCAGATCGACGGCGCGAGCGGCGTGATCGGCCTTCGCGTCGACCGCGAGAGCATTCGCAGCTTCCTGTAGGCGCTCACACCGAAACAAACGGTGGCGGTCGTCGCCCTGGAGTGACACAATCAAGTTCGGCTCGTCCCCTGCGGAGGCGAGCCCAACTGACGGCCGACCACAGGGTGCCTTCGGGCACCCTTGGTCGTTCACGGGCGGCTCAGAGAACCGGCAGGTACTTCTTCATCTCCCAGTCGGTGAGCTGCACGCGGTACTCGTCCCACTCCTTTCGCTTCAGCTCGACGTAGCGGTCGAAGATGTGGGGGCCGAGCGCCTTCCGGGCCACCTCGGACTGCGAGAGCTCGTTGATCGCCTCGCCGAGCGTCTCGGGCAGCGAGACGATGCCGCGCTCGCGGCGCTGCTCGGGCG
>WNGE01005695.1_pt1 | contig 14027 bp, 14 predicted proteins | sample 5400651 | NCBI WGS metagenome assembly WNGE01 (sample SAMN13153370, study PRJNA577476) | soil metagenome | isolation source: 60 cm soil or saprolite under grassland replicate 2 | place: USA:California | collected 2016-06-15 | reverse complement strand
TGGTTTGGACCCTGATCCTGCAATCCGAGCACGAGGGGCCGACCCTCATCTCTTGTACAGCAAGGCTGCTTCGAGTTGGCTTTGTTACATCAGAGCCTCCTTTTCGCGCCGTCGTGGCGCACGGGGTCATGACCGTACTTGGCGCTCTTGTGGTGATTGCGGCTATGCTGGTCGCCTTGCACTAAGGGGAGTAAGGGCCGCGGCCGCGAGCTCGCTTTTCTGCCAGCTCTAAGGCTGCCGCCAACGGGGGAATTGCCCGTTCTGGCTAGAAGGCGCCGCCACGGTCGCGCCGCCCGTCCAGGACGGCGATGGCGCGCTCGAGCGCTCCTGGGCTATCTTGGCAGCCGATCGCCGCCAGCGGGCTTCCTACGGGGATACCATGCAATCCGTCGCAAAGCGTAGCGTCCCTGGGTAGGTGGGTGGATAGGTGGCCGGGCAAGACCGTCGAGAAACCCGCTATTTATGGGCACTTCTCATGCAGAGGGACGGTGGAGGGCTCCCTCCCGCCGGCGCATTGCGACCTCCCCGGCAAGCGGGGGAGGTGAGGCTCGTGAACCGCCGCGCCCCCGAATCAAAGCGAGTGATCGCGCCGCCGCGACTGCCGCCGCACGCGCCGGGCATGAAGATCGGGCTGTTCGGCGGGTCGTTCAATCCGCCGCACGCGGCCCACCGCGCGGCGAGTCTCTTGGCAATGAAGCGGCTCGGTCTCGACCGAATCTGGTGGCTGGTGAGCCCGGGCAATCCGCTCAAAGACACGAGCGCGCTGCCGCCGCTCGCCGATCGTATCGCGGCCGCGCAACGGCTCGCCGCGCATCCGCGCATCGACGTGACCGGGCTCGAAGCCGACATCGCCACCCGCTACAGCTTCGACACGCTGCAATGGCTCCGGCGCCGGCTTCGCGCCGTGCATTTCGTGTGGATCATGGGCGCGGACAATCTTGCGACATTCCACCATTGGCAGAACTGGCGCGGCATCGCCGAGCTGGTGCCGATCGCGGTGATCGACCGCACCGGCGCCGTCCCGGCCGGGCCGTTTGCGGACCGTTTCTCGCGCCATCGCCTGTCCGAGGCGCTGGCGCGCCGATTGCCCACGGCGGAACCCCCGGCCTGGGTGTTCCTCCACGGGCTGAAATCACCTGTGTCCTCGACGGCTTTACGGGCCGCGAGAGGTTGAAACCGTTAACGGTCGATGCTTACTTTAGGCGGTAGCCCTGCGCCGTGCGCCGGGCATGAGGGAGGAAAGGACCCCTGTCCACTTCTACATGGTTTCGGGCAGCGTCTCATCGGCGGCCCGAGCGCGTCTCCAAGGTGCATCCTGACGCCGAGGAGACCCTTCGCCTGGTCCTCGCCCGGCTTTCCGATGCCAAGGCCGAGGACACCATCACCATCGACCTCCGCGGCAAGACTTCGATCGGCGACTACATGGTGGTGACCTGCGGAAGGTCGCACCGCCACGTGGGTGCGGTTGCCGATCACGTGCTGCGGGACCTGGAGAAGGCCGGCGTGTCCGGCCTGCGGGTCGAAGGTATGCCGCATTGCGACTGGGTGCTGATCGACGCCGGCGACGTGATCGTTCACGTGTTCCGGCCGGAAGTCCGGGCGTTCTATAATCTCGAGAAAATGTGGGCACCGGGCCGGTCGGCAGCGCGACGGGCGGGCTGAGAAAGATTGCTCCGGGCGGCGCGCGATGAACCTCGTCGTCGCCGCGGTCGGACGGCTGAAATCGGGACCGGAACGCGAGCTCGCCGCGCGTTACCGTGAGCGTGCCGCCGCAATCGGCCGCAGGCTGGGGTTCCGCTCGATCGAGATCGTGGAGATCGAAGAGGGCCGCGCCCGCCGCGGCGAAGATCGCATCCGCGAGGAAGCCGCACGGCTTGCCGCGGCGATTCCCGAAAATGCCGCAATCGTCGCGCTCGATGCACGCGGCAAGGCGTTGTCCAGCACCGACCTTGCCGAGCGGCTCGAACGATGGCGCGACCGGGGAACCCCAACCGTAACATTCCTGATCGGGGGCGCCGACGGCCTGGCCGAGCCCTTGCGCGGGCGCGCCGAGCTTGCGCTTTGTTTCGGCGCCGCGACCTGGCCGCACCAGCTGGTGCGAATCATGCTGCTGGAGCAGATCTACCGTGCCATGACCATCCTGTCGGGACATCCGTATCACCGCGAATGACGCGCGCGCTCGCGGCAACGGCAAGCCCGAGGCCTGCGCCGGAGCTGTGGTCTCGATGGTCGATGACTAGTCGAGCGAGGGGCAAGCGAATCGGCTGACGATGAAGATCACGATGCTTTCTCCGCCCGCGGGGCGCCGCTTCTTGTGGGCGGCGCTCGCGCTCGCGGCGCCGCTCGGCCTGATCGCCGCCGCATGGGCGGAGCCGCCGCCGCACCTGCCGCAGCCAACTTCCGGCCCGGCGGCACGCGAGCAGCTCGAGGCCTTGCGCGCCGAGCAGAAGCAGGCCGCCGAGCGCGAAGCGCGGCTTCGCAAGGAGATCGAAGCGTTCGGCGAAGACCGCCGCAAGCTCAACGAGGCGCTGATCGGCACCGCGGCTCGCATCCGCGGCGACGAGGAACGCATCGGCGCGACCGAAACCCGGCTCCGGACGCTGGAGGGGAACCAAAGCACCATCCGCAAATCGCTCGATGGGCGGCGCTCGCTCATCGTGGAGATTCTCGCGGCCCTGCAGCGCATGGGGCATCGCCCGCCGCCGGCGATCCTGGTGAGTCCGCAAGACGCCTTGCTGTCGGTCCACACGGCCATGCTGCTCGGCGCGGTATTGCCGCAGATGCGCGGCGAGGCCGAGAAGCTCACTGCCGACCTCGCCGAGCTCGTGCGCGTGCGCACCGCGATGGCGGCCGAGCGCGACGATCTCGCACGCGACGTTGCAGCCTTGTCGGAAGAGCGGCACCGCATGTCGCTTCTGATCGAAGAACGCCAGAAAAAGCAGGCCGAGGCCGAGAAGGCGTTGGAGACGGAACGCCAGCGCGCGATCGCGCTGGCGCGCCAAGCCGACAGCCTCAAAGATTTGATTGCCAAGCTCGAGCAGGATGTGGCTCTCTCCGCCCGCCCCCCCGGCACGGCGGCACGGCCGCAAGAGGGCAAGGAGATTCGCGGCAATCTTGCGTCGTTGAAGGATCCCGGGCGATTGGCTCCGGCGGTCGCCTTTGCGTCGGCCAAGGGTGCGCTACCGTTACCGATCAACGGCGTGAAAATCCGCGACTTCGGCGCTCCCGACGGCCTCGGCGGCACCGAGAAAGGGCTTTGGATCGCCAGTCGCGCCGGCGCGCAAGTAACCGCGCCATGCGACGGATGGGTCGTCTATGCGGGACCGTTCCGCAGCTACGGCCAACTCTTGATCCTCAACGCGGGCGGCGGGTATCATGTGCTGCTGGCGGGAATGGAACGAATTTCGGTGGATCTTGGTCAGTCCGTGCTGACCGGCGAGCCGGTGGCGGTGATGGGGGGTGGGCCGCAGTCGGCCGCCGCCATCGCGGTTGGCTCCAGCCAGCCGGTGCTTTATGTCGAGTTCCGCAAGGACGGAACCCCTGTCGATCCGAACCCATGGTGGGCAACCAAGGATAGCGAAAAGGTTCGCGGATGATGCGCAAGACACCGTTGATTCTCCTGGGTGCCGCCGCCGGCGCGGCCCTCACTCTGCTCGCGACTCAGCCGCGGCTGGCCTTCGTGGGCGCCAGCGCCCGCGCCGCCGGAGCCGATACGTATCGGCAGCTCAATCTGTTCGGGGACGTGTTCGAACGCGTGCGCGCCGACTATGTCGAGAAGCCCGACGACGGCAAGCTGGTCGAATCGGCCATCAACGGCATGCTCAATGCGCTGGATCCGCATTCGAGCTACATGGACGCCAAGAGCTTCCGCGACATGCAGGTGCAGACCCGCGGCGAGTTCGGCGGGCTCGGCATCGAAGTCACGATGGAAGACGGCCTGGTCAAGGTGGTGGCGCCGATCGACGACACGCCCGCCGCCAAAGCCGGGGTCATGGCCGGCGACATCATCACCCATCTCGACGACGAGCCGGTTCAGGGCCTGACCCTCAATCAGGCGGTCGACAAGATGCGCGGCCCGGTCAACACCAAGATCCGGCTGAAAATGATGCGCAAGGGCCAGGACAAGCCGGTCGAAGTTTCGATCGTGCGCGATATCATCCGCGTGCGCTCGGTGCGCTCCAGCAACGAAGGCAGCGAGATCGGCTATATCCGCATTACCCAGTTCAACGAGCAGACCACCGAGGGCTTGAAAAAGGCCCTGACCGATCTCACCGCGCAGATCGCGCCGGAGAAGCTCAAGGGCTTCGTCCTAGACCTGCGCAACAACCCCGGGGGATTGCTGGATCAGGCAATCTCCGTCTCCGACGCGTTCCTGGAGCGCGGCGAGATCGTCTCGACCCGCGGCCGCAATGCCGAGGAGACCCAGCGCTTCAACGCCAGGGCCGGCGATCTCATCAAGAACAAGCCGCTCATCGTGCTGATCAACGGCGGCTCGGCCTCCGCCTCCGAGATCGTTGCCGGCGCGCTGCAGGACCACAAGCGCGCGACCGTCATCGGCACCCGCTCGTTCGGCAAGGGCTCGGTGCAGACCATCATCCCCCTGGGTTCGGGTAACGGCGCGCTGCGGCTGACCACGGCGCGCTATTTCACCCCCTCGGGCCGCTCGATCCAGGCCAAGGGCATCTCGCCGGATATCGAGGTGCTCCAGGAGGTTCCGGAGGAACTCAAGGTCCGCACCGAATCCAAGGGCGAGGCGGCGTTGCGCGGCCATCTCAAGGCCGAGGGCCAGGAGGAGACGGGCTCGCAGTCCTATATCCCGCCGGACCCGAAGGACGACAAGGCGCTGGGCATGGCGTACGACCTGCTGCGCGGGACGAGGGTGAACGCCGCGTTCCCGCCCAACCCGAAGGCTGCGGTACCGAACTGAGAGCCCGCCCAGACCTCGGAAATGTCATGCCCCGCGAATGCGGGCACCGGTAACCAACCCGGACCGGGGATTCCTGGGTCGCCCGCATACGCGGGTGATGACAGCCCGCGCATGCTAAGCTCCGCCCATGATTCGCCTTGATCCGCCATGGACGAGCTGACGGCTCCGCTCGGGCAATCCGTCCCGCCGCGCCGCCGGGTCTCGGTTCCGCGCGCGATCGCGATTGCCCTCGCTGTTGCCCTGTTCGGCGTCGGCATGTGGATGGCTCTGACGAAACACCCGTTCCGCGACACGCCCGTGGCCGTTTCGCCCGCTCCGCAGCAGGTCCAGGCGGATACACCCGTGGTGCCGCCTCGGGTCGAGGCGGATCCGACCGGCGGCGTTCGGGAACCCCCCGGCGGCGGCCAGCGTACCGTCACCATCATCGACGGGATGAGCGGAAAGCGCCAGGAAGTGGTGATCGGCTTGCCGGAACCGGCCCCGAGCGCTCCCCCCGGCCAAAAACGATCCCGTTGATCGACACTGCATGCCGGCGGCGTTCGCCGCGCGGGATCTGCCATGAGCACCTACCAGCACCTGCCCTATCGGCCGTGCGTCGGCACCATGGTGCTCAACCCCGAAGGCCGCGTCTTCATCGGCCGGCGCAGCGGGGGCCCCGAGCAGGTCGACGAGGTCCATGCCTGGCAAATGCCGCAGGGGGGGCTCGATCCGGGCGAGGATCCGTTCCGCGCGGCGCTGCGCGAACTGCACGAGGAGACCAACATCAGCTCGGTCGAGCTGCTGGCGGAAATGCGCGACTGGCTCAGCTACGATCTTCCCGACGCGCTCGTTCCCCATGCCTGGGGCGGTCGCTACCGCGGCCAGACGCAAAAATGGTACGCGATGCGCTTCACGGGCGATGATTCCGAGATCGACATCGCGCATCCGGGCGGCCATGAGCCCGAGTTCGTTGAGTGGCGATGGGCGCAGATGCACGAGCTTCCCGACCTCATCGTGCCGTTCAAGCGCAAGGTCTACGAGCGCATCGTCGCCGAATTCGGCCATCTGGCCGAGAAAGTGCGCAACGGTCGGGTGGGAAAAGGCGCGTAGCGCCGTGCTGAATTCCGCATTATGAACCTGTGAGCACAGCCTGCCGAGGCGGAAGCGGGAGCCGAGTCCCGCGTTTCCGCGCCTCTGCTACCCTGCGAGGGATTTCCTGCAATGAGCAATGCCCCCAGTCAGCAAGAGCTGGAATTCTTGCGATCGATCGATACGCCGACGGTGTGCAATCTGATCGAGATCGTCGCGCCAGAGCGGCGCGGGTCCGGCTACACGATCAAGCACCTGCATTGCCCGTTCCCGGAGTTGCCGCCGATGGTCGGCTTCGCCAAGACCGTCACCATCAAAGCCAAGGACGCCATCGCGGCGGGAGACACCTCCTACATGCAGCGACGGCTCGAGTATCTCGATTACGTCGCCGCCGAACCGCGGCCGAGCATCGTGGTAATCGAGGACCTCGACGGCGAGCACGCGGGCTACGGCGCGTTCTGGGGCGAGGTGCAATCGAACCTGCACAAGGCGCTCGGCTGTCTCGGTACCGTGACCAGCGGCAGCATTCGCGACATTCCGCAGATCCCCGACGGCTTCCAGATGCTCGCCGGATCGATCGGCCCTTCGCACGCCTATGTGCACGTGGTCGAGTTCGGGGGTGCGGTGAACGTCCACGGCATGGCGACGCAAAGCGGCGATCTCGTCCACGCCGATCGGCACGGCGCGGTCGTGGTGCCGATCGACAAGATCTCCGCGATGATGGCGGCGGCCGACGCGCTGAGCAAACGCGAGGCGCGGATCATCGCCGCCGCGCGCGCCGCAAACGCCAGCGTCGAGACCATAAAAGCCGCGATGCGGGGATGACGACTGAAGAGGATCACGATGACCCCATTTCGAATCTCGACTCGAATCGTAGCGGTTACAGCATTGATTGGTGTGGCCTTTGACGAGGGTGTAAGCCAAACACTCAACAATCAAGCGCCAAATACACCGATCGAAATAGCAAAAGCGATAGCTCGCACGATCACTGCAAGCACGCTGAAGGCGCCGGGCGCACAGATAGCGTTTGAATCCGCAACATCTCACGAGAATATCGTCGAAGTTCGGTTTGTGGCCAATGACCCTGCTGTCTTTTCCCGCCTAAAAAGCAACGCCGACCACATACGGTCGGTTAAGGCTTCCTACTACTGCAATGAAAGTCGCATAATTTACTTGAAGCATGGCGTGGTGATGCGTGAGATTATCGCAACATCAAACAACAACGACCAAATCGAATTCACCTTCGACGTGTCAACCTGCGACAGCTTGCCCAAATCGAAGCTGGCTGACTCCAAGGCTCTCGCAGAATTTGCGCTGACGGTCGCAAAAGCCGAAAATGAGCAGCTGGGGAAACCCTCAAATTCTCCGTTTCGTCTTGATGCGGCGACGGCGCACCAAGGCGTCGTGGACGAACGCTTTGTTGTTCTTGACGCCTCATCCGCGTTGAGCGCACAGGCAAACTACGGCAACATCAAAGGAATTCTTACAGGATACCTCTGCGGCAAGTATGGAAACTTTATATCCCAAGGACTCGTATTTCATCACTTCTTCGTCTTACCGGATGGGAGCCCGGTGATCGACTACACGATTGACAGGTCTAAATGTTAACGCTGATTAGTTCCCTTTCAGGTCAGAATCGATCTCAGGCGCGCGCCGCCCGCTCGCCGAGCGCGACCTGCAGCTGCTTGAGTTGCTCGAGGCGCCGCCGAAGCTTGTCGCGCAACGCATCGTCCTTGGCGTCGGCGACGTCCTCTTCGGTGTCCTTGATCTCCTGCACCAGATGCGCGCGGTCGAACTCCTCGACCGGAACCGCAAGCTCGGCCAGCACGGTGAGGCCCTCGGGCGCCACTTCGGCAAATCCGCCGCCCACCACGATGCGCTGCGGCTGCCCGGGACCCAGGATGGTGAGAATACCGGGCCGCAGCATGGACAGGAACGGCGCGTGATGCGCGAGCACGCCGAACTCGCCTTCGCTGCCCGGCACCACCACGTGCTCGACCTCGCCGGAAAACACCTTCCGCTCGGGCGAGACCAGATCGAAATGAAACGTGGCCATCCGTGGACTCCGATGCTGTCATTCCGGGGCGCGGCCTTCAGCCCGCGAACCCGAAACCCATGAACACCGTCCCCCGAAAATTGCATAATCGGTGTGCATGGATCCCGGGTTCCCGACCTTCGCTCGGCCCCGGGAAGACGCGTCCGAACAAATATCCTACGCCGCCTCGGCGGCGAGTTTCTTGCCCTTCTCGACCGCCTCCTCGATGGTTCCGACCATATAGAACGCGGCTTCGGGCAGCTGGTCGTACTTGCCCTCGACGAGCCCCTTGAAGCCCTTGATGGTTTCCTCGAGGTTGACGAACACGCCGGGCGAGCCGGTGAACACTTCGGCGACGTGGAACGGCTGGGAGAGAAAGCGCTCGATCTTGCGCGCCCGCGCCACCGTGAGCTTGTCCTCTTCCGAGAGCTCGTCCATGCCTAAGATCGCGATGATGTCCTGGAGCGATTTGTAGCGCTGCAGCACCTGCTGGGTGTCGCGCGCCACCTGATAGTGTTCCTCGCCCACGATGCGGGGATCGAGCATGCGCGAGGTCGAATCCAGCGGATCGACCGCCGGATAGATGCCTTTCTCGGCGATCGAGCGCGACAGCACCGTGGTGGCGTCGAGATGCGCGAACGCCGTCGCGGGCGCCGGATCGGTCAGATCGTCGGCCGGAACGTAGATCGCCTGCACCGAGGTGATCGAGCCCTTGGTGGTGGTGGTGATGCGCTCCTGCAGCGCGCCCATGTCGGTTGCGAGCGTGGGCTGATAGCCGACCGCGGACGGGATGCGGCCGAGCAGCGCCGACACTTCCGACCCGGCCTGGGTGAAGCGAAAGATGTTGTCGACGAAGAACAGCACGTCCTGGCCCTGGTCGCGGAAGAATTCGGCGACGGTGAGGCCCGACAGCCCGACCCGGGCGCGAGCGCCCGGCGGCTCGTTCATCTGGCCGTACACCAGCGCGCATTTCGAGCCCTCGGTCGAGCCGTTGTTTTCCTTGGGGTCCTTGTTGACCTTCGATTCGATCATCTCGTGATAGAGATCGTTGCCCTCGCGGGTGCGCTCGCCGACCCCGGCGAACACCGAATAGCCGCCGTGGGCTTTGGCGACGTTGTTGATCAGCTCCATGATGATCACGGTCTTGCCGACGCCGGCGCCGCCGAACAGGCCGATCTTGCCGCCCTTGGCATAGGGCGTGAGCAGATCGACGACCTTGATGCCGGTCACCAGGATCTCGGCTTCGGTCGATTGCTCGGTATAAAGCGGAGTCTCCTGATGGATTGCCCGCCGTTCCTTGAACTTGACCGGCCCCGCCTCGTCGACCGGCTCGCCGATCACGTTGATGATGCGGCCGAGCGTCCCTTCGCCGACCGGGACGCTGATCGGCGCGCCGCTGTCCTTGACCTCCTGGCCGCGCACCAGGCCTTCGGTCGAGTCCATCGCGATGGTGCGCACGGTGGATTCGCCCAGGTGCTGCGCCACTTCGAGCACCAGGCGATTGCCGTGGTTGTCGGTCTCCAGCGCATTGAGGATCGCCGGCAGCTCGCCCTGGAACTGCACGTCGACCACCGCGCCCATCACTTGCGAAACTTGTCCGGTCAGATTGGCCATGATGTCCTCGTCAGGAAAAAAGGCGGCGCCTCACAGCGCCTCGGCGCCGGAGATGATCTCGATCAGCTCCTTGGTGATCATCGCCTGGCGCGTGCGGTTGTAGGTCATGGTTTGTCGTTCGATCATGTCGCCGGCGTTGCGGGTGGCGTTGTCCATCGCCGACATGCGCGCGCCCTGCTCGGAGGCGGCGTTCTCCAGCAGCGCTCGGAACACCTGCACGGCGATGTTGAGCGGCAAGAGTTCGGCCAAAATGTCTTCCTCGTCGGGCTCGTATTCGTAAACCGCGCCGCCGGCATTGTCGGCCTCTTGCGCGGGAAGCAGCGGCGGGATGATCTGCTGCGCGGTCGGAATCTGGGCGATCACCGATTTGAACCGCGAGAAGAACAAGGTGCAGACGTCGAACGCGCCTTCGGCGAACAGCCGGGTCAGTTTTTCGGCGATCGGTTGCGCGTGCTCGAATTTCAGCACGCGCGCCGCGCGCAGGTCCACGGTTTCCAGGATCTGGCGCCCGTATTGGCGACGCAGCTGCTCGAAGCCCTTGCGGCCGACGCAGAGGAACTTGACCTCCTTGCCCTCGGCGATGAGCTTGCCGGCGCGCTCGCGCGCAAGCCGCACGATCGCCGAGTTGAACGGCCCGCACAGCCCGCGCTCCGCCGTGCACACGACCAGCAAATGCGCCTGCTGGCGCCCGGTGCCGGCGAGCAGCTTCGGCGCCCATTCCAGGCCGACGACGCCGCGCGCGATATTGCCGAGCACCTTGTCCATGTGCTGCGCATAGGGCCGCGCCGCCTCGGCCGCGGCCTGGGCGCGGCGCAGCTTCGATGCCGCAACCATCTGCATGGCCTTGGTGATCTTCTGCGTCGCCTTGGTGGAGGCGATGCGATTGCGCAGGTCTTTCAGGCTGGGCATGGCCTCGGACTACCGGCTTGCGGGCGCGCTCCCTCGCCCGCTTGCGGGGAAGGGAAGCGCGCGTGCATCCAACTCCGCATCACGCGAACGTCTTCGCATAGGCGTCGACCGCGCTCTTGAGCTTGGCCGAGGTGCCGTCATCGAGGTCCCGCGAGGTGCGGATCGCCTCGAGGATTTCGGCGTGCTGCGCGCGCATCGCCGTCAGCAGCCCGTGCTCGAACGCGTGCACCCGCGAGACCGGGATCGGGTCGAGATAGCCGTTCACGCCCGCGTAGATGACGCAGACCTGCTCCTCCATCTTCAGCGGCGAGAATTGCGGCTGCTTGAGCAGCTCGGTCAGCCGCGAGCCGCGGTTGAGCATGCGCTGCGTGGTGGCATCGAGATCGGAGCCGAACTGCGCGAATGCCGCCATCTCGCGGTATTGCGCGAGCTCGCCCTTGATGCGGCCGGCGACCTTCTTCATCGCCTTGGTCTGGGCCGAGGAGCCGACGCGCGACACCGACAGCCCGACGTTCACGGCCGGACGGATGCCCTGGTAGAACAGATCGGTCTCCAAGAAGATCTGGCCGTCAGTGATGGAAATGACGTTGGTCGGGATATAGGCGGACACGTCGTTGGCCTGGGTCTCGATCACGGGGAGCGCGGTGAGCGAGCCGGCGCGGTTTTCCTCGTTCATCTTCGCGGCGCGCTCGAGCAGGCGCGAGTGCAAATAGAACACGTCGCCCGGATACGCCTCGCGCCCGGGCGGGCGGCGCAGCAGGAGCGACATCTGCCGATACGCCACCGCCTGCTTGGAGAGATCATCGTAGATGATGACCGCGTGCATGCCGTTGTCGCGGAAGAACTCGCCCATGGTGCAGCCGGAGAACGGCGCGAGGAACTGCATGGGCGCCGGATCGGAGGCGGTCGCCGCGACCACGATCGAATATTCGAGCGCGCCGTTCTCCTCGAGCACGCGCACGAACTGCGCCACCGTCGAGCGCTTCTGCCCGACCGCGACGTAGACGCAATAGAGCTTGATCTTCTCGTCGTCGCTGGCGTTGAGCGGCTTCTGGTTGAGGATGGTGTCGAGCGCGATCGCGGTCTTGCCGGTCTGGCGGTCGCCGATGATCAGCTCGCGCTGGCCCCGGCCGATCGGGATCAAGGCGTCGATCGCTTTGAGCCCGGTCGCCATCGGCTCGTGCACCGAGCGGCGCGGAATGATGCCGGGCGCCTTGACGTCGACTCGGCGCTTCTCCGTCGCCTCGATCGGCCCCTTGCCGTCGATCGGATTGCCGAGCGCGTCGACCACGCGGCCGAGCAGCGCCTTGCCGACCGGCACGTCGACGATGGCGCGCGTGCGCTTGACGGTCTGGCCCTCCTTGATCTCGCGGTCGTTGCCGAAGATCACGATGCCGACGTTGTCGACCTCGAGATTGAGCGCCATGCCGCGCACGCCGTTCTCGAACTCGACCATCTCGCCGGCCTGGACGTTGTCGAGACCATAAACGCGGGCGATGCCGTCGCCGACCGAGAGCACCTGGCCGACCTCGGAGACCTCCGCCTCCTGGCCGAAATTCTTGATCTGCTCTTTGAGAATCGCGGAAATCTCCGCGGCGCGGATATCCATCAGTGAGCCTCTTTCATCGCGTGCCTGAGCGAGTTGAGCTTGGTCCTCAGCGAAGCATCGACCATGCGGCTGCCGAGCTTGACGATGAGCCCGCCGACGATCGCCGGGTTCACCTGCACCCTGAGCTCGACGTCCTTGCCGGTGACCGAGCGCAGCGCGTCTTTGAGCGCGGCGAGATGTTTGTCCGCAAGATCCTCGGCAACCGTCACCTGCGCGGTGACCTCGCCCTTCTCGCGCGCGACCAGCGCCTGGTAGGCCCGGATCATATCCGGCAGCGCGAACAGCCGCCGGTTCGAGGTGATGAGCTTGACGAAATTCGCCGCAAGTCCGGTGATGCCCACCCGGTCGAGCAGGACCGAGAGCGCCTTGAGCTGATCGTTGGCGCCGAGCACCGGGCTGCGCACGAGGCGCGCGAGATCCGGACTTTGCGCGATCAGCGCCGCGAGCGCATCGAGATCGGCCGCGACCTTGTCGATCGCACCGGTATCGCGCGCAAGCTCGAACAGCGCGGTCGCATAGCGGCCCGCCATTCCGCCCACGATCCGGTCTTGGGTTTCTGGCTGGTTCATTGCGCAACACTGATCGGGCCCGGCGCCGTCCCCGGGGACCCGGGGGGCCGGCGCAAGCCATTGGCGGGAAGCAGGATTCTTGCTTCGGGCGCGGAGCTGCCGCGCCTTGGAAAAATCGAAGGTTTCGCTAACACAGGGAGGCACACGGCGCAACACACTCGAGTGCTCGGAAGAGAGCTGCTGCCCTGGAAAGCAGGGGACCACGAATACTGTCCTGGGCCACTAGGCCATCCTCATCTTGCGTAACGCAAGCAACACTTCGCATCTGAGCGCAATTTCTAGTTCACAGCCACCAATTTCTTGGTAGGATGCGGATTGAGGCGATATCGAGTTTTTCTTTTTGGAAGCCGACATGACCAGCACGCCCATATCTCAGCCTTCAGCGCCGCAAGCATCGCCGTCATTGAATGCAAAAACGCAGCTTGGGGGAGACGACCAGTTCCTCGATGATCTATCTGCTGCGAGCCGAATGAAGAGTTTTCTTGTAGGCCGCGGAATCGAGGTCTCATCAGAGATATCTGCCGGAATCAGTACGCTTCTCTCAAAGTTCTATAGAGACACGCAAAATTACGAAGAAAAAATGCGTAAGCAGGACAGAGAGCGTCGATTTTGGAAGCGCAACTCTCAATCGAAGAGCGCCGCCCAACATGTTGTGTCCGAGGGATCGGCTATACCGATTGAACCAACACAAAGCTGAAGAGAACGCCAATGCCAACGCCAACTCCTGAAGACCGAGCGCAGTTGGACCATTACATCCAGGAACTTGCGCGATCGGCGAGCACATCGGATGAGTTCGAGGTCGTTGGGCGCCTAGTTCTTGGCTGTCTTTTCAGCACAATTTTGGCCACTACGTTAGTGGCATCACAGCTTACCGGTTTTTTCCAAGAGATTGCTCAGAACAAGATTCCCACGGGAGGAGTAGTGCTGCTCTTACCATTCCTGGCCGGATATAGCATCACCCTTGTACTCAACCTCCTTGAAAAGGCGATCAGTGCCATTGAATTGACCATTGGCATCGAGGACAGACGAGTAATTGCATTGGACGAACGTCACGATGGGACAAGACCACGGGGTCGGCGAGTTCGCCCCTAGCCACGTGTTTGCGGGAGGCAACCGTCAGAAAAGCCGTGGGCAGGGGCGAGAAAGTGACTAAGGCCTGGCTTATCCTAATTCTGGCCGGATTGTTCGAGATCGGCTGGGCAGTAGGGCTCAAATCCACAGGCGGCTTTACTACACCAGTTCCCGCTCTCGTGTACGCGAGTATGGTGTTGAGCGTGGTTTTTCTTGGAATATCGA
>WNGE01005693.1_pt1 | contig 14030 bp, 10 predicted proteins | sample 5400651 | NCBI WGS metagenome assembly WNGE01 (sample SAMN13153370, study PRJNA577476) | soil metagenome | isolation source: 60 cm soil or saprolite under grassland replicate 2 | place: USA:California | collected 2016-06-15 | reverse complement strand
CTAGAGCGCCTCAGCTACTGGTCCCCGCTCGGCCAGGCGCCGGCGCTGACCGGGGTCGACCTCGCGATCGAGCCTGGCCTGACCCTGGTCGCCGGGCCCTCCGGTGGCGGCAAGTCGACGCTGCTGAGGGTGCTCAACGGCCTGGTCCCGCACTTCCACGGCGGCCGGATCGCCGGTGCGGCCGCGATCTGCGGGCTGGACCTCGTCCGCACTCCGACCCGGCGGCTCGCACGGCACGTCGGATTCGTGTTCCAGGACCCGGAGCGGCAGTCGGTGTACGGCCTGGTTGAGCGCGAGGTCGCCTTCGGCCTCGAGAACAGCGCGGTGTCTCCAGCCGCCATGCCCGACCGCGTCGATCGCGCGCTGGCGCGGGCGGGAGCGCTCCACCTGCGCGGCCGCCGCCTCGCCACGCTCTCGGGCGGCGAGCGCCAACGGGTGGCGGTGGCGGCGGCATTGGTGCTCGAACCCGAGATCCTGGTCCTCGACGAGCCCACCTCCCAGCTCGACCCGGCCGGCACCGAGCTGGTCGCGGGGGCCTGCCGCCGCCTCGCCGAGGCGGGTTCGGCGGTCGTGGTGGCGGAGCACCGGCTCCAGCCGCTGCTCTCGAGCGCGGCCCGGCTGCTGCTGGTTGACGAGGGCCGCGTCGGCACCGGCGTGGCGCGCTTGGTCGGGCTGCGGCGGCCGGCGCGGGACCGGCCCACGCTGCCGGCCTGGCAGCTGCGGGGGATCGCCGTGGGGCCGGGGCCGGAGCCGGTGCTGGACGCGGTCGACGTGGCCGGCGGAGCCGGCGAGGTGGTGGTCCTGATGGGACCCAACGGCGGGGGCAAGACGACCCTGCTGCGCTGCCTGGCCGGGCTGCTGCGCCCGCTCGCCGGCCGGGTCGAGCGCGGTCCCGGGCGGGTCGCCTACCTGCCCCAGGACCCGGCGGCGCTGCTCCACCGGCCGACCGTCCGCGAGGAGGTCGAGCTGACTCTGCGCCGCGCCGGGGAAGGCGAGGGAGCCGGCGCCGTGCTGGCGCAGCTCGGCCTGGCCGAGTTCGCGGAACGATATCCCCGCGACCTCTCGAGCGGCCAGCGCCAGCGGGCCGCGCTCGCAGCCGTGCTCGCCGGCTCGCCCGCGATCGCCCTCCTCGACGAGCCGACGCGGGGCATGGACGGCGCGGCCCGGCGCGCGCTGGTGGGGCTGGTGGAGGCGCTGCGCGGCCGGGGCACCGCGGTCGTGATCGCCACCCACGACGCCGAGCTGGCGGCCGAGATCGGCGACCGCGTGCTCGCGGTCGAGGGGGGGCGCGTGGTCGAGGCCGAGCTCGCGCCGCCGCCCGGCGCCGTTACCGTGGAGCCGATGCTGGCTCAGGTCCCCGCGTGAGGCACCTTGTCATGAGGCAGGTCGTGCGGCCGGCGCTGGTGGCCGTGCCGGGCCTGGCGCTCTTCTTCTGGCCGTTCCTGCCGGGAGCCCCCGCCGAGGCCCCGGCCGCGGCCCTGGCGCTGGGCTGCCTGCTGGCGGTGGCGCTGCTCGAGGTCGGGGCTCGCCGCCTCGACTCGCGTGGCCTCGCGCTGCTGGCCGCGATCGCGGCCGTCGACGCCGGGCTCCGGCTGGCGGTGGTGATCGGGATCGGCGGCTTCAGCCCCTTCTTTTTCCTCGTGCTCTGCGCGGGCTGGGTGTTCGGGCCGTCATACGGCTTCCTCTGCGGCGCCTTCGCGCTGCTGGTCTCGGCGCTCGCCACCGGCGGGGTCGGGCCCTGGGTGCCCTACCAGGTCTTCGGCGTCGGCTACGTGGGGGTGGTGGCGGGGCTCGCCGGCCGCTGGCGCTCGCCGCGCTTCGGCTGGCGGGACGCCGCGGTGCTGGCCGTGGTGGGGGTGGTGACCGGTTTCGGATTCGGCGCGCTCACGGACATCCAGGTCTGGGTGACCGGGTTCCGGGGCCCGGGCGAGCTCGGCTGGCAGCCCGGGCTGGCGCCCGCCACCGCGCTCCTGCACTTCGCCAGGTTCTACGCCGTGACCTCTCTCGTCTACGACAGCTTCCGCGCCGGTGGAAACGCGGCCATGGTGGTGCTGCTGGCGGCACCGGTGGTGGCGGCGCTGGAACGGGTCCGCGCGCGCTTCAGCTTTGAAGTGGTGCCGGTGCCGGCGTGACGACCGAATGAGAGCATCCAGCTACCCGATGCTGGCCGCCAACGAGGCGGCGGCACTGGTCCTCGAGAGGACGCCGGTGCTCGGCGGCGAGGAGGTGTCGCTCGCGGACGCCGCCGGCCGGGTGGCCGCCGAGGACCTGGTGGCGCCCCGCGGCCTGCCCGCCTTCCCGGCCAGCGCCGTCGACGGCTACGCCATCCGCTCCGCCGACGGCGGCGGCCGGCTCCGGGTGGCCGGCGAGTCGGCGGCCGGCCGGCCGTTCACCGGCGCGCTGGTACCGGGTAGTGCGGCGCGGATCCTGACCGGCGGGATTCTGCCCGAGGGCGCTGACACCGTGGTCATGGTGGAGGAGGTGGAGCAGCTCGGGGACCACGTGGTGGTGCCGGAGCGATTCGGCGCCGGCCGCAACTTCCACCCCTCCGGCTCGGACCTGGCCGCCGGCGACGTGGTGGTGCGCGGGGGCCGGCCGCTGGGCGCCGCCGAGCTCGGCCTCGCCGCCGCCCTCGGCGTCGACCGGCTGCGGGTCCACCGCCGCCCCCGGGTGGCGCTGATGTCGACGGGCGACGAGCTGGTCGAGGTGGGGCGCACGCCGGGCCCGGGCCAGATCACCGACTCCAACCGCTGGGCCTTGCTGGCGGCGCTGCGCGAGGTGGGCGCCGAGGTGCGCCTGCTCGGGATCGCGCCCGACCGGCCCGAGCCGCTGCGCGAGCTCGTCACTGGAGCCCTGGAGGCAAGCGATGTGCTGGTGACCTCGGGCGGGGTGTCGGTGGGCACGCACGACCTCGTCAAGCCGCTGCTGGAGTCACTGGGCGAGGTCCACATCGGCCGCGTCAAGCTCAAGCCCGGCAAGCCCTTCACGTTCGCGACGGTCGGGGACGGGAAGCTGGCATTCGGGCTGCCCGGCTTCCCGGTCAGCTCGCTGGTCACCTTCGAGGTGTTCGTCCGGCCCGCCCTCCGCAAGATGCAGGGGCACGACCGGCCGCAGCGGCCCCAACTGCCCGTCCGGCTCGACTATGACGCGCTGGCGACAGGCGACCGCACCGAGTACCAGCGCGTGATATTGCGTCGGGAGGGCAACGAGCTGGTCGCCATGACGACCGGTTCGCAGTCGTCGTCGCGACTGATGTCCCTGTTGGGCGCGCAGGCCCTGGTCCGGATCCCGCCGGGCGGCGAGGGCTACCCGGCGGGCACGGTGGTGGAGGCGCTGATCCTCGAGCTCCCATAGAGGCGCAGCCTCGGGGTCCTACGCGCTGATGTGGTCGGGCGGCAAGGACTCCGCCCTGGCCCTCGATCGGGCGCGGCGCGCGGGTCTCGACGTGCGCACGCTGCTCACGTTCCACGACGCGGAGACCGGCCGCGTCCGCTTTCACGCCACCCGCGTCGAGATGATCCGCGCCCAGGCGGCGGCGGTCGGCGTCGAGCTGATCGCGGTCGCCACCAGCTGGCCGGAGATGGAGGCGGCGCTGGCGAGTCAGGTGCGGGATCTGGCCGGCGCCGGTTACTCCGGCGTGGTGCTCGGCGACATCCACCTCGCCGACGTCCGCGCCTGGTACGAGGAGCGGGTCACCGCCGCCGGTCTCGAGCACGTCGAGCCCCTTTGGGGCGAGCCCCCGGCCGGGCTGCTGGCCGAGTTCGTGGGGGGTGGGGGGCGGGCCGTGGTCACCTGCGTCGACCTCGACCGGCTGGACGAATCCTGGCTGGGCCGGGTGGTCGATCCCGACTTCGCGCGCGAGATCGAGGCCGCCGGCGTGGACCCCTGCGGCGAGAACGGCGAGTACCACTCTTTCGCGTTCGCCGGCCCCGCGTTCAGGCGCGAGCTGTCCTGGGCGCCGGGTACACGGCGCCGCGAAGGCCGCTTCCTGCAGCTGGACGTCGCAAGCTCGCCCGCAGCCAGGCGTTGACCGCTGGGAGGAGGGAGGTTGCACGCGACCACGGCCGGCGCCGGGCGCCGGCGCAGAGCGCAGTCCGCGGCCGGGGCGCTGCTGCTCGCCCTGCTCCTCTTCTTCTTCGTGGCCGGCAGCGGGCCGGGCACCCTGGTCTGGCTGGCCGGCGGCCGGATCTCCTGGCTCCCCTTCGCGGGCCAGGGGCTGAGCTGGCTGCCCAGCCAACCGGTCTCCTGGCTGCCCTTCGGCGGCGGCAACGGGCCGGCGCCCAAACCGGTGGCCGCGGTGACGCCGCAGCCCACGGCCACCGCCACCGCCACCCCGACCCCGGAGCCGACGCCCACGCCGATGCCGGCGCCGACTCCGACACCGACCCCGACGCCCACTCCCGCACCGACGCCGGCGCCCACAGCGACCCCACGCCCGCCCCCGCCGGCACCGACGGCGGCGCCCACCCCGACCCCGGCGCCGACCGCGCCGCCCTACCTGTTCAAGGACAACTTCGACCAGGACCCGATCGCGGCGGCGGTGCCTGGCTGGACGCTCAACGCCGGCAACTGGCAGATCGTGAAGGACGGCAGCAACGCGCTCTACACCGCGGACCCCAACTGGGCGATCGCCTCCGTGGGCAGCAAGGCCTGGACCAACATCAGGGTCTCGGCCACGGTCAAGGCGGGTCCCACCACCGGGCACGCGCGCCTGATCACGCGCTACAACGACGCCGCCGACTTCTACGCCTGCGGGCTCGACCACGGAGGGTTCCTGACGATGTGGGAGGTCAAGGGCAACACCTGGACCCAGATCGGGGCCAACCTGAGCTGGCAGTTCGACCCCGGCCGGTTCTATTCGCTCAGCTTCAGCGCGGTCGGCTCCTCGCTCTCCTGCAGCGCCGGCGACCCCTCGGGCGTGCTCAAGCCGGCCGCCGTGACAGCGACCTCGACCACCTTCCCGAGCGGCGCCGCCGGGGTCGTCGGTGAGGGGCCGGCCGAGTTCGACGACTTCCTGGTGACGGCCGCCTGATTCGCCGTCCGGCGAACGGTTGTTCGCCGTACAATCTGAGGCCGCATGGCCTCCCGCTTCGACCTCCAATCTCCCTTCGCGCCCGCCGGCGACCAGCCCCAGGCGATCGCCGAGCTCGTGGAGGGCGTCCAGAAAGGCCTGACCGAGCAGGTCCTGATGGGGGTGACGGGGTCCGGCAAGACCAACGTCATGGCCTGGGCGATCCAGGAGCTGGGGCGGCCGGCACTGGTCATGAGCCCCAACAAGACCCTGGCCGCGCAGCTCTGCGCCGAGTTCCGGCGGCTCTTCCCGCGCAACGCGGTCGAGTACTTCGTCAGCTACTACGACTACTACCAGCCGGAAGCGTACATCGCGCGCTCCGACACCTACATCGAGAAGGACTCCTCCCGGAACGAGGAGATCGACCGCATGCGGCACAGCGCCACCACCGCGCTCATGACCCGGCGCGACGTGATCGTGGTGGCGTCGGTCAGCTGCATCTACGGCATCGGCTCGGTCGAGGACTACATCGGGGAGTCGCTGGAACTCCAGAAGGGCCAGTCGATCCGCCGCGAGATCCTCCTGCGCAAGCTCACCGAGATGCTGTACGAGCGCAACGACTACGACCTCGGCCGCCTCCGCTTCCGGGTCCGCGGCGACGTGGTCGACATCGTGCCGGCCAGCGAGGAGAAGGTCTACCGGATCGAGTTCTTCGGCGACGAGATCGAGCGGATCGTCGAGATGGACAGCGTCACCGGCGAGATCCTGCAGGCTCGCGAAGAGCTCAAGATCTTCCCCGCCAGCCACTACGTGACCCCCCGCGCCAAGCTCGAGCTCGCCGTTCGCGACATCGAGGAAGAGCTGGAGGAGCGCTGCAAGTGGTTCAACGACCACGGCCGCCTGCTGGAATCGCAGCGGCTGCGCCAGCGCACCAACTTCGACCTCGAGATGCTCCGCGAGACCGGCACCTGCGCCGGCATCGAGAACTACTCGCGCCACCTCACCCGCCGCCAGCCCGGTGAGGCGCCCTACACGCTCATGGACTTCCTGCCCGACGACGCGCTGGTCTTCGTCGACGAGTCGCACGTGGCGGTGCCACAGGTCGGCGCCATGCTGGGCGGCGACCGTTCGCGCAAGGCGGCTCTCGTCGAGTACGGCTTCCGGCTGCCGAGCGCCTTCGACAACCGGCCGCTCAGCTTCGAGGAGTGGGAGGAGCGCGTCGGCCAGCGCCTGTACGTCTCGGCCACCCCCGGCCCCTACGAGATGCGCCGCACCCAGCGCACGGTCGAGATGGTGGTCCGGCCGACCGGGCTGGTCGACCCGACGGTCGAGGTCCGGCCCACCGAGGGCCAGATCGACGACCTCGTGGCCGAGCTCAAGAAGCGGGCCCAGAAGGAGCAGCGCTCGCTGGTCACGACCTTGACCAAGCGCTTTGCCGAGGACCTCACCGACTACCTGAAGGAGTTCGGGATCCGAGTCCGCTACATCCATTCCGACCTCGACGCCATGGAGCGGATCGACCTCCTCCGCGACCTCCGCCTGGGCACCTACGACGTGCTGGTGGGGATCAACCTCCTGCGCGAGGGCCTCGACCTGCCCGAGGTCGCGTTCATCGGCATCCTGGACGCCGACAAGGAGGGCTACCTGCGCGCCTACCGGTCGTTCATCCAGATCATCGGGCGTGCGGCCCGCAACCTCGAAGGCCACGTCGTCATGTACGCCGACCAGGTCACCGACTCCATGCGCGAGGCGCTCGACGAGACCAACCGGCGGCGAGCGGTCCAGGTCGCCTACAACCTGGAGCACGGGATCACCCCCGAAAGCATCAAGAAGGCGGTCTACAACCTGGAGGTCCAGGAGAAGGACCTGCAGGCCGACGCGGTCGAGCTGATGGCGGGCGCGGGCCTGCCGCGCGAGGACCTGCTGGCGATCGTGCGCGACCTCGAGAAGGAGATGAAGCGTCTCTCCCGAGAGCTAGCGTTCGAGGACGCGGCGCGCGTCCGCGACCGCATCATCGCGCTCCGCAAGCGGATCTCGGGCCAGACCGAGGGCGGCGAGGACGACGAGGACGTGGCGCTGGCGATCGCGGCCGCGCCGACCCTCCGGCCGAAGGGACAGATCCGGAACTACCGGCGCACGAGGCGCGGGCCCTGACCAATCTGGAGGCCTTGCGCCTGGGGATGGTCGGCGACGGTCCCCGGGCGGGCTGGCGGGAGACCATCGGCGCCCGCATCGCCGAGGTCGAGGAAGGGCGCGTGGTGGTCGAGCTGGACGCCGACGCCAAGCACCGCCACGAGGGCGGCGTGGTCCAAGGCGGGATCATCACCCAGATCGCGGACGCGGCCATGGGGATGTCGCTGCTGACCATGCAGCCCGACGACCAGTCCAACACCACGATCGAGCTCAAGATCAACTTCCTGCGCCCGGTCATCGAGGGCCGCCTGCGGGCGGTGGGCCGGGTGGTGGAGTTGAAGCGGACGCTCCTCTTCAGCGAGGCCGACGTGCTCGACCAGGAGGGCAAGCTGGTCGCCCGCGCCTCCTCGACCTGCCTGGCCATCCCGCGCCAGGGCTGGCGCCGATGAGCGCCCCCACAGTCTCCGACGCCTGGAAGTTCCTCGGTATCGAGCTGGTCGAGGCGGCGGAGGGCAGGGCCGTGGTCGAGATGGCTACCGTCGAGCAGATGACCAACCGCCAGGGGACGGTCCACGGCGGCTTCATCGCCACCCTCTGCGACTCCGCGATGGCGCGCGCCATGACCTCGGCCATGGCCCCCAAGACGCGGGCCATCAGCTTCGACCTCAAGGTCAACTTCATCAACTACGCGCGCCCCGGCGACCGCCTGCGGGCGACCGGGCGGGTGCTCCACGCCGGCCGCCGGACGGGGGTCGCCGATTGCCGGGTGGAGGGGCCCGGCCGCACCCTGGTGGCCACCGCCACCGCCAGTTTCTCGATCGGGGATGAGCGGTGAGAACCGTCACCGGATCTGCGGTGGCCAGGAGGCCGATTCCGGCGTCAGGGGGCCCGGCGCGCGTCGTTACGCACCAACCGGTGCGCTCCTCCGTGCGCCACCCCTTCCTTGGACTCGGCGCACCTGGCCACCGCAGCTCGCGGTGCCGTTTCTCCCCACTCATCCCAGGGGATAGTTAGTCGGTGCCGATCGACCACATCACGATCAAGGGGGCGCGCGAGCACAACCTCAAGGACGTCGACCTGGTCATCCCCCGCGACCGGCTGGTCGTGTTCACGGGGCTGTCCGGGTCGGGCAAGTCCTCGCTCGCCTTCGACACCATCTACGCCGAGGGGCAGCGCCGCTACGTGGAGTCGCTGTCCGCCTACGCGCGCCAGTTCCTGGGCCAGATGGAGAAGCCCGACGTGGACATGATCGAGGGCCTCTCGCCGGCCATCTCGATCGACCAGAAGGGCACCTCTCGGAACCCCCGCTCGACGGTGGGCACGGTGACCGAGGTCTACGACTACCTGCGCCTGCTCTACGCCCGCATCGGCCACCCGCACTGTCCGATCTGCGGGCGCGAGATCACCAAGCAGACCGTCGACCAGATCGCCGATCAGGTCGAGAAGATGCCGCCGGGGACGCGGCTGCTGATCCTGGGCCCGGTGGTCCGCGGCCGCAAGGGGGAGTACCGCTCGCTGCTGGAGGACATCCGTCGCCAGGGCTTCGTCCGGGTCCGGGTCGACAAGGTCCAGTACAGCCTGGACGACAAGATCCCCCTCGAGAAGAACAAGAAGCACGACCTCGAGGTGGTGGTCGACCGGGTGGTGGTGGGTCCCGAGCAGCGGACCCGGCTGGTCGACTCGCTGGAGACCGCGACCCGGATGGGTGGTGGCCGGGCGATCGTGGTCAACCTCGACAAGAAGGAGGACATCGCCTACAGCCAGGACTACGCCTGCCCGGTCGACGGGATCAGCGTGCCCGAGCCGGAGCCGCGCAACTTCTCATTCAACTCGCCACATGGCGCCTGCCCGACCTGCACCGGCCTCGGCTCCCAGCTGATCGTCGATGCCGAGCTCGCGATCCCGGACCCCACGCTCACGCTGCGGCAGGGGGCGATCGCGCCCTGGAGCCGGTCCCAGTTCTTCTATCCCGAGCTGCTGGAGACCGCCTGCGAGGCCTTCGGCATCGACATGGACAAGCCGGTCAGCAAGCTGGCGCAGAAGGACGTCGACTTCCTGCTCCACGGCAGCGGGAAGGAGAAGGTCAAGTTCAGCTACCGCAACCAGTACCGGGCCAAGCGCACCTACGAGGCCCCCTTCGAGGGAGTCCTCGCCAACGTCCAGCGCCGCTATGACGAGACCGAGAGCGACTACCTGAAGAAGGAGCTCGAGAAGTACCTCGCCGAGAAGCCCTGCCCCGCCTGCAAGGGCACGCGGCTGAAGCCGGAGTCGCTGGCGGTCACCATCGCCGGGCGCCACATCGCCGCCGTCTGCGACCTGCCCGTGGAGCTGGCGATCGAGTTCTTCGAGCGGCTGCCGGCCGATCTCACCTCACGCGAGAACGAGATCGCGCGCGGCATCCTCAAAGAGATCAGGGAACGTCTCCAGTTCATGCTCGACGTGGGCCTCGAGTACCTGACCCTCGATCGCTCGGCGACCACGCTCAGCGGCGGTGAGTCGCAGCGCATCCGGCTGGCGACCCAGATCGGATCCAAGCTGATGGGCGTCCTCTATATCCTCGACGAGCCATCGATCGGGCTGCACCAGCGCGACAACCGAAGGCTGATCGAGACCCTGGTCCGGCTTCGCGACCTGGGCAACACCTTGATCATCGTCGAGCACGACGAGGAGACGATCCGGGCCGCCGACTACATGGTCGACATCGGCCCGGCGGCGGGCGAACACGGTGGTCACATCGTGGCCGCGGGCCCGGTCGCCGAGCTGATCGCCACCTCCGACTCGCTGACGGCCCGCTACCTGCGCGGCGAGCTGGAGATCCCGACCCCCTCCCAGCGCCGGCGCGGCAACGGCAAGCAGGTGGTGGTCCGGGGCGCCCGCGCCAACAACCTCAAGGACATCGACGTGGGGATTCCGCTGGGCACCTTCGTGGTGGTGTCCGGCGTCAGCGGCTCGGGCAAGTCGTCGCTGGTCACCGACATCCTGTCGCGGCGGCTGGCGCAGCACTTTTTCCGGGCCAAGGAGAAGCCGGGCGCCCACCGTACGATCGAGGGCCTGGCCCACATCGACAAGTCGATCGAGATCGACCAGTCGCCGATCGGGCGCACACCGCGCTCCAACCCCGCCACGTACACGGGGATGTTCAGCTACATGCGCGAACTTTTCGCCCAGCTGCCGGACGCCCGCCTGCGCGGCTACAAGCCGGGCCGCTTCTCGTTCAATGTCCCCAACAGCGGACGCTGCGAGGCCTGCAAGGGCGACGGGATCATCCAGATCGAGATGCACTTCCTGCCCGACGTGTACGTGCCGTGCGAGGTCTGCCACGGCACCCGGTTCAACCGCGAGACGCTGGAGGTCAAATTTCGCGGCCACTCCATCGCGGAGGTCCTGGAGCTGACCGTCGACGAGGCGATGGACGTCTTCGAGAACGTGCCCCGGATCCGGACCAAGCTGAAGACGCTGCACGACGTCGGCCTCGGCTACATCCGGCTCGGCCAGCCCGCCACCCAGCTCTCGGGCGGCGAGGCGCAGCGGGTCAAGCTGGCCACCGAGCTCTCGCGCCGCGACACCGGGCGCACGCTCTACGTGCTCGACGAGCCGACCACCGGGCTGCACTACGCCGACGTCGACCGCCTGCTCCAGGTCCTCCACCGACTGGTCGACCACGGCAACACCGTGGTCGTGATCGAACACAATCTCGACGTGCTCAAGACCGCTGACTGGATCATCGACCTCGGACCCGAGGGCGGTGACAAGGGCGGCCGCCTGGTGGCCGAGGGAACCCCGGAGCAGGTGGCCGCCGAGGCCTCCAGCTACACCGGGCAGTACCTGGGCCCGATCCTGGCACGCCGTCGCCTGGCCAAGGTCGACCGCAAGTCCAAGAATGGGCGGGCCAAGCCGAGCCGCGCCCGCGAGAGGGTGAGCGCATAGCCAATGCGCTCGATCGCCTGAAGGCGATCCTCCACGAGGTCGGCGATCTCAACCGGGCCTCCGCGGTGCTGGCCTGGGACCAGGAGACCTACATGCCGCCCGGCGGCGTCGGCAGCCGGGCCTCGGCCATGGCAACCCTGCGCGGGCTGGCTCATGAACGGTTCGTCGACCCCCAGGTGGGCGGCCTCCTGGAGGAGTTGGAGGCGCGGGACCTCGACCCGGAGTCGGACGACGGCGCCCTGGTGCGGGTGACACGCCGCGACTACGACCACTCGGTCAAGATCCCGGCCGAGCTGGTGGCGGAGGCGGCGCGCGCCTCCACCGAGGCGCGCCCGGTCTGGCAATTGGCGCGCGAAGACTCGGACTGGAAGCTGTTCGCGCCCTACCTCGACCGCAACGTCGACATCAACCGCCGGATCGCGGACGCCCTCGGCTACGCCGAGCGGCCCTATGACGCGCTGCTCGACCGCAGCGAGCCGGGCATGACGACACGCCAGCTGGACGCACTGTTCGGGCGGCTGCGGGAGGCCATCGTCCCCCTTGTGCATGAGATCGGCCGCCGCCAGGACGCGGTCGACGACTCCTGCCTGTGGGGCGACTGGGACGAAAGGGCCCAGCTCGATTTCGGGATGCAGGTGGTCACCCGGTTCGGCTTCGACAGCGAGCGCGGCCGCCAGGACCTCTCCGCGCATCCCTTCTCGAGCGGTCTCGGCGCCGGCGACGTCCGCATCACGACCCGGGTCAGCCGCAGGTCTGTATCCCAGGCGATGTTCGGCACCATGCATGAGAGCGGGCACGCCATGTACACGCAGGGCCACGCGCCCGAATTCGACGGCACGCCGCTCTGGGGAGGCGCTTCGCCGGGCGTCCACGAGTCGCAGTCGCGGCTCTGGGAGAACCTGGTCGGGCGCAGCCGTCCCATGTGGCGGTACTTCCTGGGGCCGCTCCGGCAGGCGTTCCCGGGTCGTCTCGACGGGGTGGACGAGGAGACCTTCTACCGCGCCGTCAACAAGGTCTACCCCTCCCTGATCAGGGTCGAGGCCGACGAGGTCACCTACAACCTGCACATCCTGCTGCGCTTCGAGATCGAGAACGACCTCCTGGACCGCGAGCTCAAGGCCGCCGACGTGCCGGAGGCCTGGAACGCCAAGGTCGAGCAGTACCTGGGCATCAAGGTCCCCGACGACACCCAGGGGGCGCTCCAGGACATCCATTGGTCGGGGATCTCGTTCGGCGGCTTCCCCGGCTACACGCTCGGCAACGTGATCGGCGCCCAGCTCATGGAGACGGTTCGCGAGGCCATTCCGGACCTGGACGATCAGATCGCCGCCGGCGAGTTCGGGTCCCTGCACGGCTGGCTGAAGGAGAAGGTCTGGCGCCACGGCCGCAAGTTCACCCCCGGCGAGCTGCTGCATCGCATCACCGGCCGGTCGCTCGAAGCCGAGCCCTGGATCCGATACGTCCAGCAGAAGTTCGCCGAGATCTACGACCTCGATCTCGCCGCCCCGAGGCAGCACTGACCCCGAAGTGGGAACTCGTCGGCAATGGACCCGACACGGTCCTGATTCCGGGCACCTTCAGCGACCGCCGGGCCTGGCTCAAGCAGGTCGGCGCCCTCTCCGAACGCCACCGGTTGCTGCTCTTCGATCCCCGGGGGGTGGGGGAGACGGCCGACCCGGGCATCCCCTTCACGCCCGATGACCTGGCCGACGACGTGGTGGCCGCGATGGACGCGGCCGGACTGGAGCGCGCCCACCTGGTCGGCCACTCGCTGGGCGCCCACCTGGCCCTGCTGCTGGCCGCGCGTTGGCCGGACCGCGCGCGCCGGGTGGTGGCGGTGGCCCCCACCCTCTACGTAGACGGTTTCCTGCTGGCGGTGATGGACCACTGGGAGGCGATGGCCCGCTCCAGCCTCGCCGATCACGACCTCCACGCCGGTCTCGTGCTGCACGCGTTCGGGCGGGCCGCCTTCGACCGCCTGGTGCCGGCGGTGGTGCGCGAGATGGACCGCCGCCCGCTGGCGCGGAGCACCATCCTCCGCTACGTCGGGTGCGACCGCGGGCAGGACCTGCGCGGCCTGACGGCGCGCATCGACTCACCGGTGCTGGTGGTTTGCGGGAGCGATGACGCGCTGCCCGGCGCCGGCCAGGCACGAGCCGTCGCCGATGCGATCGGCGATTCGCGGCTGGAGCTGTTGGCGGGCCTCGGACACAGCCCCCACATCGAGGCGCCGGCCGCCTTCAACAAGCTGGTCGCCGACTTCCTCAGCCGGTAACGTTGGACGCGGATGGCCTACGTCGTCACCGGTGGAACCGGGTTCATCGGCCGCCGCTTGGTGGCGGAGCTGGCCAAACGCAAGCAGCCGGTCCACGTGCTCGTCCGTGAGCAGTCGAAGGCGAAGCTGAAGGGAGCCGGCCGCAACGTCCATCCCCTGGTCGGCGACATCACCGAGGCGAACCTCGGCGTGACGAGAGCCGACCTGGCGCGGCTCAAGGGCGCCGAGGTCTTCCACCTCGCGGCCGTCTACGACCTGGAGGCCGACGAGGCCGCCAACGAGCAGGCCAACATCACCGGCACCCGCCACGCGGTCGCCTTCGCGAACGCCGTCAAGGCCGTCCGGCTGCACCACGTGAGCTCGATCGCGGTGGCCGGCGGCAAGTTCAAGGGCGACTTCACCGAGGCGATGTTCGACGAGGGCCAGGCCCTCGACCACCCCTACTACCGGACCAAGTTCGAGGCCGAGAAGATCGTCCGCGAGCAGTCGAAGGTCCCCTTCCGCGTCTATCGCCCGGGGATCGTGATCGGTTCCAGCGAGGATGGCCAGGCCGACCGGTCCGACGGTCCCTATTACGCGTTCAAACTGCTGCAGCGGATTCGCGACGCGCTGCCCTCGTGGACGCCGCTGGTCGGCTACGAGGGCAACCCGCTCAACGTGGTCCCGGTCGACTACGTGGCGCGG
>WNGE01006127.1_pt1 | contig 14031 bp, 10 predicted proteins | sample 5400651 | NCBI WGS metagenome assembly WNGE01 (sample SAMN13153370, study PRJNA577476) | soil metagenome | isolation source: 60 cm soil or saprolite under grassland replicate 2 | place: USA:California | collected 2016-06-15 | reverse complement strand
TTCCGGGCGGACAACGAGGCGCTCCGGCGGATCGTGCGGGACCCGACGACCGATGTCTTTGCCACCATCCCCAACACGCCCGGTCACACGATCATCCGCGAGGTCCGGATCGTGGCCGACCACAACTCCTACCACCTCGGCGAGTTCGCGATCCTCCGCCAGGCCATGGGCACCTGGCCGCCGGACCGCCGCGGCTGACGGCCCCGCCGCGGCCGAGCACCGCCGCTACAGGATTTTCGAGAGAAACGCCTTCGTTCGGTCCTGGCTGGGCGCAGTGAAGAAATGCTCAGGCGTGCCCTCCTCGATGATGGCTCCCTCATCCATCATCACGACCCGGTCGGCGACCTCTCGGGCAAAGCCCATCTCATGGGTCACGACGATCATCGTCATCCCCTCACGGGCGAGCTCCTTCATGACCTCGAGCACCTCGCCGATCATCTCCGGGTCCAGCGCCGAGGTGGCCTCGTCGAAGAGCATCAGGGCCGGCCGCATGGCCAGGGCCCGGGCGATCGCCACTCGCTGTTGCTGGCCGCCGGAGAGCTGCGCCGGGTAGGCGTCCGTTTTGTGGGCCAGGCCGACGCGCTTGATCCCGATGTCCTGGCGCTGCCGGGCGATGTTCTGCTCGCGGTCCTCGACGAGCTTGCCATTCTCGTCGCGGTAGCCGATCAGGTGCCCATTCACGAAGATCCGACCGGCCTGGATCTTCTCCAGGTGATTGATACAGCGGATGAACGTCGTCTTCCCCGAGCCCGAGGGACCGATCACGACCACGACTTCTGCTCGTCTCACCGAGAGTGTTATGCCCCGCAGGACGTGGAGCGGGCCGAACCATTTCTCGACGTCGGTCGCCTCGACGACGACACCGGACGCCGGGCTGGGCGCGCCCCCGACAACCTCGAGGATGTCGCTGCCGATCTCGACCATCAGCCACCCCTCCCGACCTGATTGGCCGATCGATTCGCCAGTCCAAAGAGCCTTGCCCGCAGGCCGGGCTGGGCCTCGCGGGAGGTGCTCACGCCGAGTCGCCGCTCGATCACTCCCTGGACCGTGCTCCAGATGGTGGTCAGCAGCAGGTAATAGAGGGCCACGCCGAGGAAGGCCTCGAAGCTCTTGAACGTCGCCGAGTTGGCCGCCTGGGCGACGCGGAAGATTTCCTCGACCGCGATGATGCTCATCAGCGACGTCGTCTTGAGCATGTTGTTGAACTCGTTGCCGAGGGGCGGGATGATCACCCGCAGCGCCTGCGGCAGGACGATCCTCCGCATCGTCAGCCCGTACGTCATGCCGAGTGATTTGGCGGCCTCCGTCTGGCCCGGATCGACCGATAGGATGCCCGCCCGGACGATCTCGCTCATGTACGCGCCCTCGTTGACGGACAGGGCGACGATCCCGGCCAGGACGGCGCCGCGCAGGCTGACGAATCCGAGGGTCACATCACGCGGGAACAGGTCGACCCCAAGAAGGTACGGCGTGCCGAAATAGACAAGGAACATCTGGACGAGCAACGGCGTGCCGCGGAAGAACCAGACGTAGAAGCCGCTGATCGTCCGCAGGATGCGATTGCGGGCCATGCCGGCGAGGGCAGAAAAGGTCCCCAGGATGACGCCCACGGCCTGGCTGATGACGGAGGCGTAGATGGTGATTGCCAGGCCGCCGATGAGGGCCGTCGACGGCCGGAACACGAAGTTCAGGAAGAAGTCGACGTCAAAGTGGAGAACCGGTCCCGGCGTCGCAAGGAAGACGGGGATGTGCACGTAACCCCTCGTCCCTGGATGGCGATGGTGGGCGAGTCGCCTCGCCCACCATCGCCTCTCCCACTACTTCAGGAGGACGACCGCGTTGGTCATGCCCCACTTGTCGACGATCGACTTGAGCGTACCGTCAGCGTACATCGCGTCGATGGCCGCCTGGACCGCGGTCTTGAGATCCGCGTTCTCCTTGCGAATCGCGATGCCGATTGGGATCGGGTCGATCGGGGTGCCGCCGACCTCGTACTTGCCGGCATTCTCGGGCTTGGCGGCGTAATAGGCGCACACCGGCGAGTCGCCGGAATACACGTCAACGCGGCCGAGGGCGAGCTGCTGAAACGCGTCCGTATCCTGCTCGAACGTCTGGATGTCGATCTTCGGCTTGCCCGCCGCGACCAACTCCTTGTTCTTCGCGTCGAGGGCGTCTTTGTTCGTCGTCCCCAGCTGGACCGCGACCGCCTTGCCTGACAGGTCGTCGAGGGTCTTGATCCCCTTCGGGTTGCCGGCCTTGACGAGGAGCCCCTGGCCCACCTTCAGGTAGTCGACGAAGTCGACCTGCTTCTGGCGCTCGGCGGTGTCGTTCATGCCAGAGATGATCAGGTCGCATTTCTTTGCGACCAGGGCCGGGATGATCCCAGTAAACGCGGTGTTGTCGATCTGGCTCGTGACCCCGAAGCGTTTGCCGATCTCGTTGGCGATGTCGATGTCGGAGCCTTCGGGCGTCGACCCGTCGGCCTTGTAGGACTCCTCCGGCGGATAGCTGATGTCGACGCACCAGACGAGCTTGCCGGCCGCGGTGACTGACGCCGGAACCGCGATCGATGGCCCCGCGCTGGCGGATGGCGGCGCCGCCGAAGGCGCGGCGATGGACGGGCTGGGAGTAGCACCACCGGTGCAGGCGCCCACGGCGACGACCGCGACGCCTACCAGAGCGGCGATGCTGCGCAACGTGGCGTGCATCAAACCTCCTCGCGACCGGTCTGCCGGACACGGATCGCGGTGCCCCGGCACGCCGCGTTCGCCCGGATCGATCGTATCTAGCCTACGTCAGCTTCGGCAGGCTCGTCTTGGACCGCCGTCGTCCGGCCATCCTCGGCTATCCTCAGCGCATGGTTCGCAAGCTCGCCAGAAGGTTCCCGCTTGCGGAGCTGCACTGCCATCTGGGCGGCGCCGTGACGCCGGCCATCATGTGGGGCATCGCGCACGCCCAGGGCATCCGGCTGCCGACAAAGGACTACTGGGAGTTCCGGGACATGATCACGGTCTCCCCGCGCGGGGCGCGTAGCTTCGACGGCTACCTGCAGCTCTTCCACTGGACAGAGCTGATCCAGAGCTCCCCCATCGCCGTGGAGCGGGCCGTCTATGAGGTGGTCGGCGGCGCCTACCGCAAGAACAACGTGACCACGATGGAGCTCCGCTTCAACCCGATGAAGCGGAACCGCGGCGGCGAGCAGGACCTGGATCACATCATCGCGGCCGCCGTACGGGGCATGGACCGGGCGACGCTCGAGTACCCGGTCAAGCCGGGCCTCATCTTCTGCCTCGATCGCGCGTTCCCGTACGAGCTCAACGAGATCATCTGCGAGAAGGCGATCGCGTGGCGCGATCGCGGCGTCGTGGGGATCGACATCGCCGGCCCCGAATCGGCCACCTTCCGCCTCGCCGACTACCGGCGGCTCTACCGGCGGGCCCGTCAGTACGGCCTCGGCCTGACTGTCCACACGGGAGAGGCCGGCCCCGTGGACGAGGTCGGTCGCGCGGTCGAGCTGCTCGAGCCGGACCGGATCGGCCACGGTGTGAAGGCCGCCTACGACCCGCGCGCGATGGCGATGATCCGGGATCGCGGGATCGTCCTGGAGATCTGCCCGACCTCCAACCTGAACACGGCCGTCGTCTCCGGCTGGGACGAGTTCCGCTGGATCTTCGACACGTTCCGGCGCAACGACATCCGGTTCACGATCAACACCGACGGTCCGGAGATGCTCAAGACGTACATCCGGGACGAGATGGCGACGCTGGGCCGCCTCGGCATCCTGACGTTGTCGGACCAGGAGCAGGTAGCCGCCACCTCACTGGCGGCCTCGTTCGTGCCCAACGTGTCGGACGTGCCCGTCCCGTCGATCGCGCCAGCTCCGCGCGGGGTCGTGGAGCGCGAGGAGGCCTGAGGCCGCGAGGAGCTGAGGCCGCGAGGAGGCCTGAGGCCGCGAGGAGGCCTGGGGCCGCGAGGAGGCCTGAGGCCGCGAGGAGCTGAGGCCGCGAGGAGGCCTGGGGCCTCCCGCGGATGACCGGCCGGAGCGTCGCCTCCGGCTGCCGTGCCGCTACCGGGTCGACGCTGACGGGGTCTCCGTGATCCGGTAGGAGCAGCAGCGGTCGCCCGCCGCGATATGCGACTCTCGGATCACGTCCGCCTGGAGGACCTCGCGGAACAGCTCCACCTCGGCCTTGCACGCGCTGGGGTGGGCCAGCGCCACCTGGTGGATCGCGCAGTTGTGCTCCGAGAGGCGGAAGGTCGCACCGTCGGGCTCGATCGTGGCGTGACACAGGTAGCCAAGCTCATCCTGGACGGCCGCCAGCTCGCGCACGCGGTCGACCAGGGGAGCGTCGGCAGGCAGTCGAGCCGCCAGCCGTCCGGATACTCGCTCGCGGAGCGCGATCCGCCGGGCCTCGAACACCTCCGTGACGAGCCTCTCGCCACCGACCGCGGCCACGGCCGCCAGCATGTCCGTGGCCAGGCCGTCGTAGTTCGACGGGAAAAGGCCCTGGGCAGCCGGGGTGACGTCGAAGACGTGGCGCGGGCGTCCCACGCCGTGGCGAACCGTCTGCCGCGTGACCAGACCGGCGACCTCGAGCGCTCGGAGCTGCTGAAGCACGCCGGTGCGGCTGGCCCCCACCCGCCGCGAGAGCTCATGCGGACCAGTTGCACCGTTGCGCCGGAGGTCGTGGAGGATCGCCTGGCGGAGATCGGCGGCGTGGGCGCCGGCAGCGCCACCGATAGCGCGGTCGCCGTTGGTTCGACGGGCGCCGAGCGCCACATGCCGGCCTTCGCGGTGTGGGTATGCGCCGAACTGCGGGTCCCCCATCCCCAAAGCGGCATCCGTGGGTCCAGGCCCGGCCATCCGCGAAGGCTAGCACCGCGCCGGCATGAACGCCCGGGGGCGCTCAGGTGCCGTCAATCGTCGCGGCGGAGAACGGCCAGGCCGTGGCGGTACCATCAGCGAATGGACCTCGACCTCTCCCGGGAGCACGGGCTCCTGCGCGACACGATCCGCGAGTACATGCGGGCGGAGGTCGCTCCCGTCATCGACGAGCACGAGAAGGCCCGCCGCTTTCCCCGACCGATCGTCGATCGCCTGGGAACGATGGGCTGGCTTGGCATTCCCTTCCCGGAGGACGAGGGCGGGGCCGGACTGGACACGCTGGCCTACGCGATCGCCGTCGAGGAGATCGGCCGGGTGTGGGGCAGCCTGGGCCTGATCGTCGCCGCGCATACGAGCCTCGGCTGCGGGCCGCTCCACATGATCGGGACGGGAGCGCAGAAGGAGCGCTACCTCGTGCCGATGGCGCAGGGTCGGGTCCTGGGCGCCTACGGCCTGACCGAGCCCGGCGCGGGTTCCGACTCGGGCGGCACGCGCACCACGGCCCGCTACGAGGACGGTCCGGACGGCGGCTGCTGGGTGATCGAGGGCGGCAAGCGATTCATCACCAACGCCGGCGAGGCCGGCACGTACATCGTGACGGCCCGGACCGGCACGCGTGCCGACGGCTCCCCGGAGATCAGCGCCTTCATCGTGCCGGCCGACACGCAGGGGTTCACGGTCGGCCGCCTGGAGGAGAAGCTCGGTCTCCACGCGTCGGCGACCGGCGAGCTCATCTTCGATGAGGCGCGCGTGGCGGCGGCCAACATGCTCGGCGAGCGCGGCACGGGCTTCAAGACGTTCCTGCGAATCCTCGATGGGGGACGGATCAGCATCGGCGCCCTGGCCGTGGGGCTGGCCCAGGCGGCGCTGGATGCGTCGATTCCCTATGCCCGCGAGCGGGAGCAGTTCGGGCGGCCGATCGGCTCCTTCCAGGGGGTCGCGTTCATGATCGCCGACATGGCGACCGAGATCGAGGCGGCTCGCCAGCTCGTCTGGCGGGCGGCCTGGCTCAAGGACCAGGGTCGCGACTACGGCCTGGCCGCGGCCCAGGCGAAGCTCTTCGCCTCGGAAGTCTCCTCGCGGGCCACCAACGCCGCGATCCAGGTCCACGGCGGATATGGCTACGTCGAGGAGTACAAGGTGGAGCGCTACCTGCGCGACGCCAAGCTCACCGAGATCGGCGAGGGCACCAGCCAGATCCAGCGGCTGGTGATCGCGAGGAAGATCCTGGGCCTACGGATCCTCTGATCGCGTTTGCGAAATCGCCGCGACGCGGCGCCCGGTCAGGCGGTCAGGCGACCTGCACGAGGCGCACCATCAGGCGATAGCTGCCGCCGGACCCGACACACGTCTGGAGAGTCATACTCGGCCGCGACTGCGCCGCCCACGCCCACGACGCCGCTGTCGTGGGGGCGACGACCTTCCACCAGATCACGCTGAAGGTGTGCACGCGGCTGGAGCCGTCGGCGTAGACGACCTTCATGCCCGTGCGGAGCCTGCCGTTGTAATAGGCGTCGTGGAGCGGCTTGAAGACCCCCCAGGCGTGGCCCAGCAGGTACACGTTGTTCGCGCCGGCGCAGCCCCACCGATAGACGTAGTTGGCGGGATCGCTCGTGCGCGAGCAGGGGAACCAGGCGACCGGACGGCTGACGCCCAGCGACGGAATCCAGACGTGGTTCGTGCCGCGATAGGTGGTCGGCCGGCTGGCAACCGTCCGCGTCGTGGTCCTGACGGCGGGCGCCCGAGTCGTGGTGCTCGTCCTGTGCCGGGCGACGGCGACGGCCGGCACGGTCGCCGGCCGCGGTGCCACGGTCACACGGACCGGTGCGGTCAGTGACGTCGGGCCCAGGTCGGTCGACGACGCGTCCGTTGCGGCCTGCGGGGCCTGGGCCGCAGCGACGGCCGCACCCGCCGGCGCGCTCGCAGGTGACAGCGCGATTGCCTGTCCGGCGCCGCTCGTGATGAGTGACAGGGCAGCGATGGCGGTGAGGATGGGTCGAAGCCGCGGGGATGCGGCGGACCGGGCGAGGAGGCCGGTCGGCGATGCATGAGGAGCCATGACGCAAGCCTCGGACGAGGCCTCGCCGCGCTCCTTGGCCCGGACGTCCCGGTGGCCATGAGAAGGTGGAGCGGTCCCGGGACGATCGCCGGTTGTGGTCGAAACCGCTCTTGGCCTGTCATGTGCGGTCCGGTACAGATCGAGTCCGGGGGGTCCGGGTGACCGGCTCGCTCGTCACCACGGCGCCCTCGACACCACCGCACGACACCCGATCAGATTCGTCCCGGCGGTACGATAGGGAGGTGCCCCGCATCTCTGTCCGCGTATCACCGGCGACCGGCCACGCCGCCGACTCCGCTCGCGGCATCCGGGACCCGGCGATCCGTCGCGATCTCGACAACCTTGCCGAGGCCGTGACGTCGTTGACCTCCGGCGACTGTGGCCGGCTGCACGCCTTCTGGCGGGGGACCGACCAGGCGGCCCGGGCGATCGCGCACGATCATGCCCAGGCGTTTGCGGAGCGGTCCGGCCGGCGCGACGCGATCCGATCGCTCCAGCGGCAGCTGCTTGACTGGAGCAGGTCCGGGGCGAGTGATCGCAGCGGCTGGGTGGAGGCCGCGCTGGGCCCGGACCCGGGCTCTGCCGCCGGGGGCCCGGGCCGCGACCTCGCCGTCCCCCCGATCATGGACGCCGCCACCGCGCTGGCCCTCCAGGACTTCCTCGACGACGCCGACTTCGAGACGCTCTTCGGGCCCTGGGCGCACGCCATGGGAGGCCAGGACGCCGAAGATGGGGAGGCAGACGCCCTCGATCCGCCGGCTGGTGCGCCGCCTACTTGAGGACGGCGAACCCGTCGACGTCGACCCTTGGATGTCCCGCGGTGCCGACCACCACCAGCTTCAGCTTGTGGCTGCCGTACGCTGCCCAGCCGTACGAAAAGACGAGCTGACGTGCGCGCACCGTGGTGCTGTACAAGCTGACCGTCTTCTTGTACACCCCGTCCACGTAGATCCGGACGCTGCCGCGGGTCGAGCTCTTGTACGACAGGAACGCGACCGACCGGCCGGCGAAGCTGAACGTCACGTACTTGCCGGCCACACGTGCGTATTTCGCCGAGCCGCCACTGAACGAGGCGCTCGAAGCCGTCGTCCAGCCGGTGCTGTAGGCGGTCCCCGTCGTCTGCTGATAGAGCGTCGGCGTGAAGATGGGTCCGGCAGCCGGCGAACTCGTGTTGCCCGCGGCATCGATGGCGACGACCACGAACCGGAGGTGTGACCCGATCTGGGCGGTGCGGACGATGGTCGACGCCCCGACAATGGTGATGGCGGGTTCGAGCGTTGCTCCTCCGTCACGGCTTTCGGACACGAGGTACCGCTCGATGCCGCTGCCTGGATCCGATCCGGTCCAGATGATGCGAACGGGCACTGTGCTGGCGGGCAGGCCGGACGGGGTGACGATGGAGACGGTGGGGGTGGTCACCGTTGGCGGCGTCGAGTCCACCACCAGCCGCGTCACGACGGTCCGCCACGTGCCGTCGGCGGCGGGTATCTCGCTCCCCACCCAGGCCGCACCGGTTCCGGACGGATCCGCGGCGACGCCCAGGTAGTCCCCCCAGCGGCCGGGATTCGAGCCCGGGTCATACGTCCCGTCGCCGTCGGCGAGGCCCTGCTCCGGCCCCAGTCCGCCGGCCAGCGTGAAGACCCGCGCCTTCGCCGAGACGAAGTCGCTCGCCGATGAGCGGGAGTAGGCCAGGAAGACCGTTCCGTCGCCGGCGATGGTCAGCCCGCCCATGAACAGGTCGGCGGCGTCCTCACCGATGAGCAGGTCGGCCGCCAGCGTGGGGGTCCCCGCACTGCCCGTGTTGAAGCCCACCGCTCGGACGCAGTCGGCATCGTGGTGCGCCCCATCCAGGCAGCCCGACGTGGAGACCAGCCACAGGTAGCTGCCTCGCGAGACCGCGTCGGTCGGGCGTTCGTCGCAATAGATCGAGCAGACCGTGGACGGGTTTCCCGCCTGGCGCGGTGGGTTCATCGGGAAGAATGGGCCATGGGTTGTGGCCAGTTCGAGGAAGCCGGCCGTCGTCGTCGCCGAAGCGGTGCCCGTCAGCCGCTTGTACAGGATGTCGCCCGCGGTGAACCCTCCGACACCGGTCGCCTCGGCAATGAGGTGGACATCCGAGCTGGGCGACAGGGCCTGGGCCGGACGGATGCTCCACAGCGCGCTGTTGTCCGCGGTCCAGATACCCGTCAGCGCCCCGCCGTTGATGATGCTCGCCCAATCGATGGCGAGGATGGATGCCCCGGCGTAGTCGATGGCGCCGTTCGCGAACTCGTTGGCCGGTATCACGATCTTCGTGGTCGATGAGGCGATCGTCGGCTGGTCGGGCAGCTCGCCGGGCGCGTCTGCGAAGACGTAGCGATCCCAGGCCCCCACGGGATCCGCCGTCTCGGAGACGGCCAGGACGATGAAGTTGTTGGTGAACGTGTCATCGAAGGACACCAGCGAACCGACCCACCGGGCATGCGACGCGTCCCACAGGAATCGCGGGTCCGAGTCGTTCTGGCCGAGCGGAATGCCGAAGACCGCCCACGTCGGCGCCTGCTGGATGGGCACGCCGCTCCGGGATGAGATCTGGACGAGCCCGTTCACCGATTGGATCACGAAGGCCGCATTGACGGTCACCCAGCCGTCGGGCGGATCGAAGCCGGCCGTGGCCTCGTCGAGCCCGTCGAATTCGGTCGTGACCTGGGGAGCCGGCGGGGCCGCGATGGTCGTCGATCCGATTGCCGGCGGTTGTGGAACGACGTCCGCGCGAGGCGGCTTGCCGGGGACCTGGATCGTCGATCGATGCGCCGGCAGGCGGCGATGCCCGCGGCCTCCGACACTCCACTGGGCACGGCCCTGGCGGGCCGCCTCGGCGAACGTGATCGGACCAAGCAGGGTCAGCGCGCCCCGGCCATGGCCGGTGATTCCCCATGATCGGGCGGCGACGTCAGGCGGGAGGACGGGCGCGATGGTCAGCGCGGCCGCCGCCACCACGATGGCGAGTGATCGGCCGGCCCGAGTCGCCCATCTGTCGGAGACCATCGAACATCCTCCCCCGTTGCCGGCGTTCTCGATGGCTGGGATCAGCCGCGACCCTGCCGTTTGTGGAGCGCCCTGAGTCGGGCGTGATCACGTGCCTCCAGCTGCGCAGGCGTCGCGTTCTGCTGCTCGGGATCCTGTCGTTTCGAGGGCGGGCTGACTTTCGCGAACCGCTTGGCGGCGATGCGTTCGCGCTCTTCCTCGGAGAGATAATCCGGTTTCGACGCTCGGATGAACCGCTTGAGGGAGCGATGGGGGGACATCGTCTCAGCCGTTCAGCACGAGGTAATTGAACCGGATGCCCGTCGACGTCGTCTTGTTCAGGTACAGGCGGAACTTGCCGGAGTATGAGACGACGGCCGCAATGTAGTAGCCGGCCTTGCGGGTCCGCAGCGTCGCGATCACGTCGGCCCCGGCGCTCATGCCGCTGACCGGAACGTCCACGTAGTAGTGTCCGGCGTGTACGTAGTAGGCATGCCCGCTGCGACCGGAGATGACGAGCTTACCGCTGGTTTGCAGCGCGGTCGTGCCCGTCGCCAGCACACCGATTGTGCCCAGTGCCCGAACCCCGACATTGCCGGCACCAAGGACGCCCCAGTCGCCGGTCCCAATGACGCCGACGCCCTGGATGGTGTCGCCCCAGACACCCACCGAGTTGAACGAGACGTCCGAAAAACCATAGATGGCGGTCTCGTCCGTGTTGGTGGCGATATCCGTCACGTCGCCGACGGTCCCGATCACGCCGGATCGGTTCGACGGAGTCAGGAAGTCGCTGACAGCTGTGTCGGTGCTCGTGGCCCAGACGCCAGTTTCATCGAGCGCGCTCGCGTAGACGGCGCGTCCGCCGCTGGCCGTGGCCGTGGCGTACAGGCCGTATCCAGTGCCGCCGACGGCAGCCTCGACACCCTTGCCACCGGTGGCGTGGTAGCCCTTGAGCGACGTTTCGGTGGCGACCGTGTTCTCGATGCTGGTAACGGCCGTTCCCTGAAACGTGCCGCCGACGGTGACGGGATCGTCTTGCGCCGCCGCCGCGGCGTTAGGGCTTCCCAGCCGTCCGGCGAGGAGGCCTCCTAATCCGCCCAGGGCGGCGGCCAGGATGTTGCGTCGTGAAGCGCGCGTTTCGGTGTCGATGGCCATGCCGAAAAACCCTCCCTCAGGGTAGCTGCGATCGCGGCGCCCCTGACGCCGGTCTGAGCTGATACCGGCAACGGCCGCGCGTGGTGACCACTCGATGGTATCGGCCGTGTCCATCCCCGTGGGCATCTTGAAGGGGCCGCACGCTGAAGATGCTCGACAGCATCCGAGATATTCCGAGCATGCTTAGGGCAAAGCCTGGCACTCGTGAATCGACAGCCGCCGGCCAAGAAGCCTGGCTCTGTGTGGCCAGATAGCAATGCTCGGACTACGCCCGGCCTCAACGAACGTCGGAGCCGCCGGATAGCATTGCTCGGAATACGCCGAGCCTTATCGAGCGTCGGAACCGCCGGATGTGATGCTGCGACGAGAGACGCGTCCCGCCTAGTTCAGCGCTCGCGAGCTCGGCGCTTTGCCTCCCGGAGGCGGGCGATCGTGTCGACAGGCTCCGGGTCCACTGCCGGTGAGACCGGCGCCGGGGGTGGAACGGGCTCGGTGGTGGCAGCCGACGGGGCGGGCACCGTCTTCTGGGTTACAGCGGGGACCTCGTCGCGGCGCATGAGGGCGGCCCGGGCCGCGGCGCCGGCCGCCCGCTCCCGAGCGGCGAGCATCCCGCTCACCTCGGCCGAGCGGGCACCGGCCGCCCGTCGGGTCCGCCAGCCGCCCCGCAGCCAGGCACCGGCGCCAGCCAGCTCGCGCCGGCCAATCGATACTCGCCGCAGGGCGATGTCCAGCGGCCATAGCAGCAACGCGAGCACGAGGAGGGCCGGCCAGAGATCTGTGAACGAGCTCGTGGACGCCAGGTCGTGCCGCCACACGGCCACCGGATCGTCGACGACCGTCCCGCCGGTCGCCGAGCGGAGGGCGGCGAGGAACGGCTGGTTGGTGCCGAGCGATCGGTATTCGGCGGCGGTCGGCGCCACCAGGCCCACGGTCCGACCGAGCGGCGACGCGCCGGGGCGGGTCTGGTTCAGGCGGATCGCGTACGCGCCGGAGTCGAGCTCGCCCAGTGACGTTTCGTAGACCCCTGGCGCCACCTGCGGCAGCGTCAGCTGCACGGGCGTCAGGCTGGGTCCCACGACCGTGGCGGTCGTCGCGAAGAAGTCGCGTGGCGAACCGTCCGGTTCGACGCTCTCGACGTGCAGCGTCGTCTGCCCGCCGTGCGTATCGAACCGCGCCTCGATGCCGCCGCTCTCCTCGCCGGGGAACGTCCAGCCGACGAGCTGACTGAAGAAGCGGCTGAAGCCCGGCCAGCCGATCCAGTCCTTGGCCCAGCGGCCGGTCGAATCCGATGTCCAGGCGACCGACCGGCCCAGGCCGTACTGCCACTGGGCCAGGAGCGGGTCATCGCGAGCGGTCACGAGCACCGTCTGCGCGGCGGCCTTGGCGGTCGTGCCGTTGTAGCCGAGCAGCGTCGGGAAGCCGCTCGAGAGGCCCCGGAGTATCGGAGAGTCGCCGGTCTGGATCGGATGGAAGGGCTCCTCGACGATCTGCTGCCCGGAGACCTGCTGTGTCTCCTTCAAGAAGATGTCCGGGATCGAGGCGGGATTGGGGGCCGGGTAGTAGCGGCCGCCACCCTGGCGCGCCAGCTGTTCCAGGATCGGCGCCGAGCCACCGCCGGCGCCCACCGTCGAGAGGGTGATGCCGGCCGCCTTCATCCGGGCGATGATCTGGTCGTAGGCGCCCGAGGTGCTCCAGCCGTCCGTGAACAGGATGATGTGGCGGCGCGTGGCCGTCGTGTTCTCGAGCGACTTCACCGCCTCGTCCAGGCCGGCGAAGATGTTGGTCTGGCCGCCGGGGTTGATGCCGGAGATCTTCGAGCCCACGTCGCCGATCTGTCCCAGCGGCGCGGTATGGATCGCCCAGTGGGCGGCACTGTTGAAGCTGACCACCCCGAGCTTGTCGGTTGGCGCCATGGCGGCGACCGCGCGGAGGATCGCTTCCTTGCCGATGTCGACCTTGCGCACGCCGGCGATCTGGCTGCCCGCCCCTCGATCAAAGGAGTTGCAGTGGCAGGCATCCATCGAGCCCGACTGGTCGATCACGACGACGAGGGCGACGTCGGGCTGCTTCTGCCGGTCGCGCACGCCCATGTCAACCGGCAGGGACTCCTCGAGCGGGGTCTTCGTGAAGCCACCCGCGCCGTAAGTGTGCGGGCCGCCGACCATCACGAGCCCGCGGCCGATATCGCGGACGAAGACCTGCAGGGCCTGCATCTGCCGGTCGCCCAGCCGGGTCCGGGGCACGTCCACGAGGACGACGGTGTCGTAGCTCGCCAGGCCCTGAAGATCTGCCGGGATCGCCTCCGGGACGACGATGTCGACCAGCTGGCGTTCCTTGCGGAGAGCCGCAACGAGCTGCGCCGCGACGTCCGCGTTGCCGGCGGCCACGAGCGTCCTGGGCTCGCCCTTGACGATCGTGTCCGAATCGCCGCGGTCGTTCTGGCTGAACGTGTCCCTGCCGGCTTCCACGACGGCCCGGAAGATGTGGAAGCCGGCCTCCGCGGGCTTGACCCGGAACGTCACGGACGTTTGGCCGGCGATCAGGCTGACCGACTGAGTCGCGACGAGCGAACCGTCCGCGAACAGACGAACGGTGGCCGGCTGGGCAACCGTCGATGTGATCGTCGCGCCGACCTCGATCTCCTCGCCGAGGTGGGCGGTGGTGGGCGACGAGACGCGCTCGACCAGGACTTCGTCCGACCCGCCCAGGCCCACCACGTGGGTCTGGACCTGGATGCCTCGGCCGGCCGCGAGCGCCGCCTCGGCCTGCCCTTCGCCGGTGGTGTCGTTGCCGTCCGACAGGAGGACGATGCGCTTCTGGGCATCGTCGGGGAAGAGGGCGGCCGCAAGCCGCAGGGCGCCACCGATGTCGGTGGCGCCCTGAGCGGGGGTCGACGAGATCGTGTCGAGCTCGCGGACGTCGGCCG